>Ga0082335_1000193_pt1 | contig 162839 bp, 138 predicted proteins | sample Subgrocontami58m_FD_72375 | JGI IMG/M metagenome (GOLD analysis project Ga0082335, IMG submission 72375) | Subsurface groundwater microbial communities from S. Glens Falls, New York, USA - GMW37 contaminated, 5.8 m (SPADES assembly) (version 2) ...
AACCTTTGGCTATAAACTCGGCGACTTCCCTAACGCCGAACGCATCGGCCTTAACACTTTCTCCCTCCCGATTTATCCGACTATGTCAAACCAAGATATCCAAGACGTTATCACCGCGGTCACAAAACTGATAACATCCTATCGAAGATGAAAACTTTCTCTCCGACGCGGCAAAATCAAAGTTCTGATATACTTTATTTGTTATGAATAAAACTAATAATACTCATCAATCATTTATCGAAAAAGGTAAGCAAATTTACTATCAGCTAAAACCCGGCTTGGATAAGAAATTCTCTTCAGATAACTACATCAGTATTGATGTTGAAACAGGCGAATACCAGGTTGACAAAACAGATGTTGGAGCTATTTTAAAATCCCAAAAACGCCATCCGGGTAAAAAGTTCTTTTTGGCCCAGGTTGGTCGGGTAGCGGGAATGTTAAAGTGAGCACCTACTTAACTCCTCAAAATTCTCCGCGCGTTAAATTAACCGTTAAAATCGGTCCATCATGGAAAGCAGTCGATTGTTTAATAGACACCGGCTTTTCATCAGGCTTAGTTCTAAATCAATCGTCTTTTCCCAAAGTAAAAATGCCGGTCGTAGCTCAACAAGAATTCGAACTTGCAGACGGAAGTCTGGTCACCTTTGATATGTATCTCTTAACAGTCAAATATTGGAAACAACAGAAACGACTTCTAACCGTATTTAACGGCGGCAGCGACAATTTAGTCGGGATTAGGTTTCTCGAAGGTTTGATCTTCACTCTAGATCTTAAGAAAAAACAAATATCTTTGGTCTAAAAAGACCCGCAATGCATGCATCGCGGGTAGGTTAGTTGTAATATAACATAAAGTGTCTTATTCATCGTCATATCTAGTCACCGGCGGGGCGGGATTTATCGGCAGCCATATTTGTGAAAAATTGCTTCAAGAAGGCAACCGCGTTATTTGCGTTGATAATTTTATTACCGGTCAGCGAAAAAATATCGAACATCTGTCGGCAAATCCTAATTTCACCCTGATCGAAGCAGATGTGGCAACGAACGACTGGCGTCAACGCATGAACGCATCAACGCATGAACGCATTGGCTTTATCATTCACCTCGCTTCCCCCGCCGGCCCTAATCCCACCAGCCCCAAAAGTTATCATGCCCTTCCTGTAGAAACATACTTAGTCAACTCTATCGGAACTCATTACCTTTTGGAACTGGCTAAAAAACACAACGCTGTCTTCTTATTCGCCTCAACCAGCGAAGTTTACGGCGACCCGGAAGTTCATCCGCAGCCGGAAACTTATTGGGGGCACGTTAATCCGATTGGTCCACGGGCAGTTTACGATGAAAGCAAACGGTTAGGTGAGGCAATTTGCGCGTCTTGGAGCCGGAAATTCGGCGTTCAAACCAGAATCGCCAGAATTTTTAATACCTATGGCCCCAGAATGAATCCTGACGACGGCCGGGCCATCCCCCTCTTTGTTAAATTAGCCATTACTCACCAACCATTGATTATTTATGGCGACGGCCATCAAACCAGAAGTTTTTGCTATGTTGATGATCAGGTTAACGGGTTGCTGAAACTGCTCCGGTCAGACCTGAATGCCGATCCGGTGAATATCGGCAATCCTACCGAACTAACAATCAAACAGTTGGTTGAAACAATTATCAGCATTACCAATTCAAAATCCGCAATTCAGTATGAAAAATTGCCAGAAGACGACCCTGAGAGAAGAAAACCGGACATCAGCAAAGCTGAAAAACTCCTCGGCTGGTCCCCCAAGGTAGAATTAGAAGATGGCCTTTTGAGAACAATTGAATATTTCCGAGGAGTAAGTTAGCCGATTGTCGCAGATAATTATTACATTTCTGTTACTAACAACTAACAACTAATAACTAATAACTATTTTACTCACCGGTTGCGCTGGTTTTATTGGCTCAAACCTTTTGGACCGGCTTCTTGCTGACGACCACAAAGTGATCGGTATTGACGATTTCAATGATTATTACTCCCCAACCCAAAAACACGCCAATATCATCCATAATCTTAAACATCAAAATTTTAATTTAATCACAGCAGATATAACCTCATCCGATTTGCATCAACGCATCAACGCATTGACGCATCAACGCATTAACACTATCATCCACCTTGCCGCCCGAGCCGGAGTTAGATCGTCAATTCAGCAACCTCTTTTATATGAAAAAGTTAATGTCGGCGGGACACTAAAAATACTGGAGTTGGCAAAGGAATTACAAGTCAAACATTTTATTTTTGGTTCATCTTCCAGCGTTTACGGAAATCCTTCGACCCGTTCGACTAACGCTCAGGGTCGCACTGAGCGTGTCGAATGTGCGACAAGCTCAGGACAAGTAACACCATACAAAGAAGATGCCCCCTGCGACCAACCGATTTCGCCTTATGCTGCCACCAAAAGAGCCGGGGAGTTATTGTGCTACGCCTATTCTAATTTGTATAAAATTCCCACAACTGTTTTAAGGTTTTTCACCGTTTATGGTCCGCGGAACCGTCCGGATATGGCAGCGTTTAAATTCATGGACGCTATTGCAAAAGGAAAACCTATTGATTTCTATGGCCAAAACACCAGCCGTGACTACACTTTTGTTGACGATATCACAGACGGCATTCTTGCCGCGATTAATTTTAGTCCCAATAGTTTCGAGATTTTTAATTTAGGCAATTCGTCCCCGACCGGATTGTCTGAATTTATAAATACTATCGAAAAAACTGTTGGCAAAAAAGCAATTCTGGTAAAGAAAGAACTACCTCGTGGAGATGTTCAAACAACTTATGCCAATATTTTTAAAGCGGAAAAAATCCTGAAATGGAAACCAAAAGTTAATCTTAAAACCGGAATCGGAAAACTTTGGGAATGGTATACTTCCAAAAAGTTATGATTAAAAAAATTCTAATAAAAATCGGCCGGATACAAACGGTGATAATTATGTCGCTTTTTTATTATCTTATCTTAGGGCCAATGGCAATTCTATATCAAATATTTAACCGCCAAAAAAAATCCGGACAAAGCTACTGGATAAAAAAAGAACCAATCAAAGATATGGATTTATATCTGACTAGGCAATTCTAATGTATATCCTCGGCCTTTCCTGCTTCTACCACGACTCTGCCGCCGCTTTAATTAAAGACGGCAAAGTTGTCGCCGCCGCTCATGAAGAAAGATTTACCCGCATCCGCCATGACGAGAATTTTCCGGAAAAAGCAGTGGAATTTTGTCTCAATTTCGCCAAAATAACCCCGAAAGATCTAACCGCTGTTGCTTTTTACGACAAACCCTTCCTGAAATTCGAAAGATTGTTGACCACTTATTATGAGACTTGGCCAAGAGGAATATTTTCATGGGCTAAAGCTATGCCGGTCTGGTTGTCTAAAAAATTATGGATAAAATCGCTGTTACAGGAAAAATTGGAAGGGTACAATGGAAAAATTTATTTTCCCGAGCACCATTTATCTCACGCCGCCAGCGCATTTCTGGTTTCTCCTTTTGAAAAAGCAGCAATATTAACCATTGACGGCGTCGGCGAGTGGGCCACCGCCGCTAAAGGCTTTGGGGAGGGTACAAATATTACTTTGACTCATCAGATAAATTTCCCTGATTCTTTAGGGCTTCTTTATTCCGCTTTTACTTACTACACCGGTTTCAAAGTCAATTCCGCCGAGTATAAGCTTATGGGTCTGGCGCCATACGGCCGGCCAAAATACGCCAAACTTATATTGGACAACTTAATAGATGTCAAACCTGACGGCAGTTTCAGAATGAATATGAAATATTTCGCTTACCCCTATGGCTTAACCATGACCAATGATAATTTCTATCAATTATTCGGCCATCCTCCGGCTCAAAAAGGCCAGAAGCCGGCGGAATTTGAAATGGATATCGCCGCTTCTATTCAAGCAGTCACAAATGAAATTATGTTGCGCCTAACCCGGTCCCTGTATCAGGAAACGAAACTAACTAATCTTTGCATGGCCGGAGGAGTGGCCTTAAATTGCGTTTCAAACGGGAAAATCTTGAAGGATGGAAAGTTTAAGAATTTATTTATCCAGCCAGCCGCCGGAGATGCCGGAGGGGCGCTGGGGGCGGCAGAAATTGTCTATTATGCATTAAAAGGCCTGGCCTTGCCAAAGCGAGGCCCGGCCTTATCAAACTCCACGAAACGCGACTGGTCCTTCGACTCCGCTCTGCTCGGTCCGGAATACTCCGATACTGAAATAAAAATATTGCTTGATAAAAATAAACTAAAATATAAAAAACTCTCCGAAAAACAATTGATGGAAACAACCGCAAAACTGATCATTGACCAAAAAGTCGTCGGCTGGTTTCAGGGACGGATGGAGTGGGGGCCAAGAGCTTTGGGATCCAGATCGATTTTGGCTGATGCCAGAAATCCGGAAAATCAAAAACGGGTAAATCTGGCCATTAAATTCCGGGAAAGCTTCCGCCCATTTGCCCCGGTGGTTCTGGAAGACAAAATGGATAAATGGTTTGACGCCACTTGGACAGACCCATATATGATCACGGTTTGCCAGGTAAAAAACGGCAACATCGTTTTAACCGCCAGAGACAACAGTCAAATTCCGGCCGTAACGCATCTTGACGGCTCGGCCAGAATCCAAACCGTGAACCGGAAACAAAATCCTCTTTATTATGATGTCATAAATGAATTTTATAAGAAAACCGGCGTTCCGGTGCTTATCAACACCAGTTTCAACCGCCGCGGCGAACCGATTGTCTGCACTCCCCAAAACGCCCTCCACTGTTTCCTCGGCACCAACATGGATTATTTGGTAATGGGATCTTTTCTCTTGGACAAACAAGATATGCCGGAAAAATTACTGGAAGAAGCCCGCGCCGAAACCTTCACCCCGGATTAACCGGCTTTAATTTAGGAAACGCACCGCGCCGGGCAGCATGAACGGATCAACGCCATCCGCTGTGTCTTTGACCGCCGTCGGCAATTCAATCGCTGACTTATCGTAGTTGCCGTAATCGGTAATCGAAGTCTGTCCATTTCCCAACAGAAACTGCTCCCGGCGTACCAACCCTGTTCCCTGTCCGATCCACAAATAATGTGACAGCTCAGTGTCATTCGGATCATCAATCTCATATCTGCGGCAAATCTCCCCGCCGCACGGCTCGCTCCCAAAGAGTTGTCCGCTTAACTGACGGCTACCGATTTTATTGACAATATCTGCCGCCGTCTTTCGGATATCAATCCTTGAAGTTAAACTGACGCTGTTATTCTCCGGCATCCTCCAATGCTTTTCATCTCGGCTGTCAAGAATATACAACCATCCGTCAACATTTATCCAACATGATAAACATTCCCTAACGTTTTCCGTTCTATTGTCCCAAAAACTCATACTCCAGTTGTCTCCATCCAGAACATAGGTCACCGTTGCCAACAAGTTTCCCTGCTGATCCCAATCCCGTGACTCGGCCCTAACCGAAGATTTCTCACTCGTCGCCTCCAACGCCTTAATCAAAAACTTCCCCTGTTCGTCTTGGCCTGAACCCTCCCAAGAGTTAAAATACCTCCATCCTGCCAGACCAACTAATACCAGTCCCAAAAACACCGCCAATTTGACCTTCATCTGATCAAAAGTATATCATCGCTTCATGGCAATTATCGGCAAACTTACTTATTTCTGGACAGATTTTCGCGGCTGGATAATCGGATACGCTGTCTCAGTAATATTACTATCATTTGTCGGGCGATGGATAATTATCCAAATCCGCAACCGCCGTCAAGGAATCGCCATCAATATCGGTCTTAGTTCTTGGATATTAATTTTTCTGCTAATTCACCTCGCTCTTGCCGCCGAACTTTATTTCCGCTATCAATTCGACCAGACCGATAACGTCTTCCAAATCCAAACCACTAAGCGTTGGGCCGACCGCCATGTCATCCTCAACGGCTTTGGCTACCGAGACGAACAATTCAGCCAGGAAAAAGATCCCAAGGAAACCAGAATCGCCGTCTTGGGAGACTCGTTCACCTGGGGCTACGGCATCAACAATCAAGCCGACCGCTATAGCGATATCCTCCAAGAAAAACTCTCCGCCCGTTGCGGCGAGCCCAACCGGATCAAGGCCTACACCATGGCCCTCCCCGGCCGGAATACCCGTGATCATCTTGAAGCCCTGCGAAACATGTCGCACTTCAATTTCGACTCGGTCATTCTCGGCTACTACATGGACGATACCAGTAGCGCCCAATCTGTCCGCCATTTCCAGCACTGCTATCACAAAGTCTTTGATTACCGCCGAAATCCGATACTAAAACCCGTTTTGGATAATTCTTTTTTTCTGCAATACCTTTGGGTCCGTCTCTATAATCGCTTTCTCAACCCCGAATACGCTAAAACTTGCTGGGACACCAATTATGCTTCCCTGTATCAAGACCCGGAGGTTTGGAGCCGGCACCTGTTGGAACTCCAGCAACTTATTAACTACACCAAAGATAAACGCCTGGACCTGGCAGTAGTAATATTTCCTTTTATGAACTTGATCGGCCCCGACTACCCGGCCGCCAAACCGGCCGAGCGGTTAACTTCCTTCTTTGAGCAACAAAATATTCCCGTCGTTAACCTCGCCCCCCTGCTATCAAACTATACCCCCCGGCAAGTTATGGTCAGTCCTCGCGACTTTCACGCCAACGAATTTGTCCATGGCCTGGCGACAGAAAAACTAATGGAAAAAATTCAGGGACTTGACGGATTCGCCTGCAGAGTATAATGTTTTTAACATGGCAAATTTAATTAAAAAAACTCAATATAAACTGGCGGTATTCGCAGAAATCTGGGAATACCTCCGGGTCAACAAAAAATGGTGGCTCGGACCACCGATTGTGATTCTGGTTCTTCTCGGCCTACTTTTGGTCCTCACCGAGGGCTCCGCCGTCGCCCCGTTTATCTACACCCTGTTTTAATTTACAATTTTTAATTTACAATTTTCAATCAAATCTCAATTTATCAATTATCAATTTTCAAACAACCGGTGTTTGAGTCATTGAAAATTAAATAATTGAAAATTCATTGTAAATTGAGAATTGAAAATTGAAAATTAGTTAATAATTTCAAACCCAAGATTACCGTCAACCCCGTTAATCACCCTTACTACGATTTCTGGCTTTACTGTAACCTTCGGATACAGCCAATCCTCATATACGTAATCCATATAGCTCTTAACCGGCGGATCGCCATATAGCGTAAACAAATATCTCCACCCGCCGTATCTCAAACCTCCTTCTCCTTCCGACCTTAACTCATACGGCCGGCCGGCAATTTGCGATTGCGCCTCCTGAACAATTTTTAATTTAGAACTCAAACCGGCAATGTTTGTCAAACGGCTAAATAAAGTTAGTTGCCAAATTGCCCAGACGCAAACCGATAGTGTTAATAAAGGTCCGGCCTTGGTTACCCAAGGCCGGACCTTATAAAACAACCAAATAAAACCATCACCAGCTATCAAGAAAAACGCCGGGAACATAAACGCCCACATCCATTCATGAACATAACCGGGAAATGCAGAGGTGTAAATTAAAATCCCCGATAATGAAATTAGGAAATGCAAAGCTAACAATTGTCTGCCTTCCTTTCCTTTAAATGAACGGATAACATAATAACCAACAACTAATAACAAAATATAAGCCCCCGGCCACCAAATTTCCTGGAACCTCGGACGCAAAAACTCTTCTGCCGGACTGATTTGCTTGGTAACATCTAGAAGTCCGGTCGGGATAAATAAGCGGTATAGCATTCCTGAAGTCATTCGGAATGTTTGATTGGGTTCATAAGGCCTGGCCTTCGCGCTTGTGAAGGCCAGGCCTTTAAAAAGTCCCGCTGCCGCTCTCGTATTCAAAAAATCATGCCGGAATTCAAAAGTAATCCAAGTGGCGTGCGCCAAAATAAAAAAACCCACCATCGTAAAAACCAATTTTTTTGATAAATTGGTTTGCTTTCTTTTCCACCATAACCAGATCACGGACAACGGTATCAAAGACAGCGTTGAGGGGTCTGATTGCGCCCCGACTATCAAAGCGCCAACCAAAATCATCGGCCATTTAATTAAGGCCCGGCCCGCCGACTGGCGGACCGGGCCTTTACACAATTTAAATAATGCTAAATATGCCACCATTGTCACCATCTGGCTCATCGTCAGCGGCCACCAAGGACGGTGATAAATAATATTTAATAAAGAAAATCCGGAAAAAATAGTTGCTAAAATTGCCACCTTCTCATCAAATAATTTTCTTCCGATAAAATAAACAGCTATAACAGTTAAAATCCCTACCAGCGCCGCCGCGTAAGCCGGACCAATTGGATTTAAATTTGATAAAGCATACGGAATCGCCGAAATGTAAAAAAACAACGGTCCGACGTTTATTCCTCCGGGAATCGCTCCGCCGATCAACAGCGGCCGGCGGTCAACCAACATCCGCCGCACCAAAAATCCATCCCGCTCTTCGTCCATCATAAAATAGCCCAATTCAGCAACTCTATTAAATCTGATAAAAATCGCAAAAAATAATATAATCAAAACAATGAAAAAATGGTTAAATAAAAATCGCTTCATAATTCTCCTTTTTCTAATCACCGCCATCGGAGCACTTTTTAGATTCTACCAATTATCTGACCGCCTATATTTTCAACTTGACGAAGAACGCGATTGGCACATGTTTCGCCGGTCTATAGTTTTTCATCGTCCGCCTTTAATCGGCTCTTATTTGCCGCCCGGACTGTATCTTGGACCTCTGTGGGTGTACGTCTCGGCGCTCATAGGTTTATTAACCAACCTAAATCCTTTCGTTTACGGAACGATTGCCTCGGGATTAGGAGTATTAGCTGTTCCGCTGATTTATATAGTCGGAAAACAGGTATTTGAAAGCCGGAAAATCGGGCTAACGGCGTCTGCCATTTATAGTTTCTCTTATTTGATTTCTATCTACAGCCGCGTCTGGTGGCCGCTGGTTTTCTCGCCGCCGGCCACGCTGATCGTATATTACGGTTTATGGAAAATCAAACAGGGTCATTCAGGATGGTCATGGCCGATGTTTGCGGCTTTAACGCTGGCGCTTCATGGCGAACCTCCCAATTTAACTACATTGATTCTCATTTTTACGGCAGTCTTAATTTTTAAGATCAACTGGAAAAACCGTCATTTTATCGGAGCTATCTCAATGTTTCTGCTTTCCCATGCGACATTAATAATTTTTGAGTTCAAGCATCAGTTTGTCATCTCTAAAGCTTTTGTCCAAATGTTAACCAAACTGACAAGTCCGGTAATCACCGAAGCGCCTGTCGCCAACGTCATTCCCCAAATCCTCTACGGTTTTGCCAGAATAATTTATCCTTCCGGCAAACCGGACACTGTTTCCCAAATTGGCTGGTGCCAAGAATATCTATTAGAGCGGACATTAAGTATCCCTATGATACTTTTGACTATCTCTGCTTTAATTATTTTTCTGTTCATTATTATCTCGCTGCTAAAATTCCGTTACCAAAGTTTCGGGAATCAACTCGCAGCCATCCATTTAATAATTTTGATCTCTGGTTTAGTATTTTTCTCATTTGTCTCCGGAACGCCAATTTACGAATGGTTTTTCTATCATCTGTTTCCAATTTTTTCTTTTATTTGGGCAATAGCTTTGCTGAAAATTCACCGAATTGGCCGATTTTGGTTTTGGTTGGTCCTGCCGGCTATTCTCTTGACAAATTTCTACACTCAAATCATCGCTGAAAACAGCCACGGTCTGGCTAAAAAAAATCAAGCGGTTCAATTCGCTTTAAAACAAATCCCGCCTGACGCTAATTTTTCTATTGATTCTTTAGGACGGTGTTTGGCATGGAGCGGTTATCGGACACTATTTATTCAACACGGACGCGTTCCGGCTAAAAGCTATCTGGATGAATTGTTTGGTAGTTGGTTATATCCAACTGAACTAACAAATAAAATCGCCGAATGGCAGATTTATTTCGTGGATCACGAACCTTACCCTTTTGATGACAAAACTCAAGAAAAGTATCAACAATTAAAAGCTTCAGCTAATTTTTCCGGCCGGTTCGGGGCAATTGAAGTGTTTGTAGCCAATCAGCTACCGCTTTGGCGCTGACCTCATGGCCTTTAGCCGTCCAATGGCCATCCGCCAAAAAAAGATCACTGCCAGATTGGCCGCTGTCGCGGATGGCTTGAGTCAAATCTAAAAATTCAATATTCTCCCGCCGTAACAGTTGCCGGAACAAAGTTTCCGTCTGTTCACTGCCGAAAACTTGCGCTTCCAGAGGGATAGTCACCGCCAAAACCGGAATTTGATTTTCAGCCGACAACTGTTTAAACAACCTAAAAATCCGCTCTGTTTTAAATTTAGCCTCATCCCATTTACCTTCGCAGATTTCTCGATACAGGCAATCGCGAAATTTTTCGTGATCTTCAACCGCTGTTTGAATTAAACCCAACCGTAAAGATATTTTTCTTCTCAATCTTACGGTCAAAATATCGATTCTATCGAATACGAATTGGAATAAATGAGAATCACCCAACAACGGAATTCTGTATTTCAATGGAGTGTCGGACCGGCGCAAGTAGCCGTCAATCACCGTCCGATCCGGCATTTTTACCGATTGAATTTCATTATCTTGAATGGCCCAAACTGTTTTTTCAATATCGGATAAATCGTTATATGGAAATAAAAACAATAAAATCAAATCCGGTTTTAAGCTTAATCCTTCTTTCTTCGTATAAAGATATAAGCTGTCCGGTCCGGCATCTCCAACGAAGCCGACGCTAATCGCCTCGACATTTTCTAACTCACTTTCCAAAACATCACCTATTCTTTCATCTTCGGAAACTCCATATCCAAAAACAAAAGAGTCGCCGACAAGTAAAATACTATTTTTTGTTTTATTCCCAATTTCTTTCCCCCTTAAACCAATTTCATTTATATCAACCTTAATCATCCGGCCGCCAGCTTCCATTTCGTCTTTACAATTGGAGATATATTCATACGGAAGGTAAGTGCTGGATTTGTAACACTGCAAGCTCATTTTTTTGACAACATTGAATGTTTTTTGCGGAAATAATCTGCTCACTGATATCTCTCCTGTCAGAAAAATAATTAATGACACCGCCAAAACGAGTAATAACTTTCTTGGATTAGTTTTCATATCATTCAAGCTTTAATACAAACTACCATTGTCATGTGGCCAAAATATTTATCTGCCAATTTCAACCACCAAGGCCTTTTGGGGGGATTAATAGGTTGCCACGTCTCTATGGGGCAGTCTCGTCTCGCAGAGCGAGATCCTGCTTTGCAGGACAATGACAAAACGGGGTTATGAAACCAATCTAGATTCTTTCTGACCAGCGATAATAAATTTCGCAAAAAAGGCAATTCCTCTTTTATTCCTTTATAAGCATCATAACGAAAATGATCGATCACTTTAAAACCGGCTTTTTGAATAAAACCGTCAATCTCTGTTTCGGTAAAGGCGTATTGATAAAAATCCAGCCCAACCGGATTACCGCGATAAAAACACAATAAACTTTTTATCCGTCTTAACAAATTAAAATGGGGTACCGAAATAAAAGCAACACCGCCAGACCTCAACACTCGACTTGCCTCCAACAAATAATCCTCCGGACCCGCTTTAAAATGTTCCACTACCCCCAAAGATATATATCCGGAATAGTACCCATCTTTAACTGATAATTTTCTGACATCGCCCGTTTTAACTTTTAATTTCGGATAACGTTGTTTGGTCAGAGAAATAGCTTCCCGGCTCCATTCCACTCCTTCAATATTATATCCGCGCCGCCCCAGCGCCAAAACGTAATAACCTAAACCGCACCCTGCCTCAATTATTTTGCCTTTCTTCGGCAAATACTTAATAAACGGGGTTTCAAACCACCCCAAAAATCCCTGTTCGGCTTTTTCCCATTCCACCGTCTCAATCGATTTCCGCCAGTGCCGGCTCCAAAACTTAGGATTTGCCCTGATAGAATAGTATGCCAATCTTCGGCCGTCAGATATAATCATGGTTACCGTGATATCTTACCTTAAAGAACTATATAAATACCGCGAACTGTTACCAATAGCTAATCACAGCGTTAACCGCCAATCATAAACTAGTGCAATGAATCGCTTCCGCCGCTTGACTACCATAGTTTTACTGATAACTATCGTCTATTTGGCTGTCGTTGCCGCCATAAACCAAAGAAAAGTTACCGAAAAAGAATATGCCCTGCAGGTCCTTGATCAATATATCCGCTACTATTGTCCGAAAGACGGTGTTTGCAGCCACCATCAAGCCCTAGCCAGGATGCAGCGGGATTGGCCTCATATCTATAAGTTAGGATTCTCTATTCTGGAGGAAAATGAATAAATGGTTATTGGTTTGGCTGATTTTTGTTGCCGGCTGGTACTTAATCCCATGGTGGAACCGGGTTTATTTTTTATGGGACGACATCGAATTATTAATGCAATTGAGACATCCAACCTTGGAAACTTTTTTGACCTCGCACCAATATCAATTTTTTCCGGTTTTCCTGCTTTTTTACTCTCTGGAAACCAATCTTTTCGGCGTCAATCCGTCAGCATTTCTGGCCGTATCCGTCGGGCTGCATCTGATTAATATCTGGCTGGTTTATATTTTAATAAACAAATTAACCAAAAACAATCTGTTGTCTTTGCTGGCCGCCGTTTTAGTTAGTTTCAACAAATCATATTTTACGGTTATTTTTTGGCCGACGATTCAGTCAAACATTCTTTTGACAACTTGGCTGCTTTTGACACTATTGTTGTTTTTTGAATTAAAACACAAATTGAGTTTAAATAAATTAATAAAATTTCTCGCTCTTATTTTATTAGCCGGACTGTCATTTGGCTTCGGGATCAGCGCCGGTTTTATCTTTAGCATAGCCGCCTGGCTATTTATCCGGAACAGATCGCACCGACTCCTCACAATATCCAGCCTAGTAACGGGCATAGTTACAGCATTAGTGGTGTTAAAATTCTCCCTCCCCGAAGTTCAACAATCTCAAATCGTTTCCCTATCCGGCACCAGACTATTTAATATCGCCTATTTCACCGCGGTGGGAATTTCGCAGGGGATTATCAGCCGCTTCTTTATCCCCGGCTTTGTTCCCAATATTTATAATGCGTCTAACATTGCAATTATGATCGCGCTGCCGGCAGCAATCTTGTTATTTTTTATCTATACCTCATTTTTGATGATTAAAAAACACCGGTTCGCAGATTTGCTGCCCCTGTTTCTTTTTGTCAGCTTATCTATCATGCCATATTTTATCGCTTCTCTGGCCCGTTCCGGTCCCGGCGCGCTTGGCGGTCTAGCAGAACGATATATCTATCTACCGTTTTTTGCCTTTGTTTTAGCCCTAGTCTATGGCTTTTATCTAGTCGGCATCACCCGAAAAACATTCCCAAAACCGATAAGAATCATCCTCATTGCTTATGTGCCGCTTATAGTTTTTGGCCATATTGCCGCTATGTGGTTTAAACTAAACAACTTGTTTTTACCATGACTTTCACAGCCAAAACTTACTCTGCTTTAACCGTCGTCCTTTTGATAATTTTTTCCCTCGGAATGTTGATTAATCTTGGAAACATCGCCTTCTGGGAAGATGAGGGGGAAACTGTCCAATTGGGAAAAACAATCCTGAAATTTGGCTATCCGTCGGTCTTTGACGGCAAAAGTTTTATTCTCCTTGACACCAATTTTAATCAAAAAAACTACTTAAGATACACCAGTCCATTCTTACAGTTTTATGTTTCCGCCGCCGCCATTTTCTTGTTTAAAAATCCGGCCGACACTTTCCTGATGCGCCTACCCTTCGCTCTTTCCGCCGTCACCGGAGTTTGGATATCTTGGTTTATCTTTAAGAAACTTAAATACTCGCGCTTTTCTCTCTTTCTCTATTCTCTATTTCTATCTACCTCGGTCCAACTTTATTTGTATTGGCGCCAGGCCCGCCACTACGCCCTCCAGTTTCCGTTAAGCCTGGGATTCCTGTGGTCGTATTTAAACCTTGATAAAAAATGGGGACGGATCATGTTTTTGATATTTGGCTTTCTGTTTTATCACGCTTACTATCCCGGCTTCGCCGGATTTTACTTAGGAATTTTAATTCACGCTTTAATCAGAAAATATCTTGACCGATCTTATCTACTCAAACCGCTTATCATAAACACGATAATACTTATTTTTCTTCACCTGCCGGCGGCGCTCTACCTGCGCCACTACGGACAATTGCCGAATAATGGTTACATTAATACCTTGTCGGCGTACTTTATGGATCTGAATTATTTTGGATATTTTAAGATCGCAGCCATAAGCGTACTTTTATTGACGATATTAAAAAGGCCTGGCCTTGCCATGGCAAGGCCAGGCCTTGTAAAATTCTTTCGTTTCCGCTGCTATTCGCTGTCTTTATTTTCAATAGTCATAATCTCCCATCTTCTCCTCGCTTCCTTTGGCGCCCACAACCAGCGTTATATCAGTGTTTTAATTCCTTACTTATTTTTAATAGTAGCGGTTTTATGGAATCTTCTGACTAAAACCGTCGCTGCCCGTTTTAGAGTCAATTTAAACATTTGCCGGATAGCCTCCCTGCCACTACTCGTCTGGCTAATGGCTTACTCTCATCCACGCTTTTTCTCCGAAATTCAAGCCTTCACTAAAGAATTAAGAAGTGAGTACTATGGCCCCATCGAAGGCATTGTCAATACTATTAGCGGAGTTCAAGGATTAAAACGGATTGATCCTAATCTGTCAAAACAGCCGGAAACTTTAATCGCTACCAATTTCGAAGACGGAGCAATTTATTCTTATCTTGACAACCAATTCTTAAATTCGCTGGCTCCGACAGATCAATATAAATACGGCTCTCGCCTGCCCGACTGGGTGATTATCCGAAAAAATTGGGGACAAGAAGAATACTTGAATTCATTTCTGCAAAAGGGCAATTACCAAAAAATAGAAACTAATTACTGCGATTTGCCCTACGAAAACGTCTACCTCGTCCGCACCCATAATTTCAAAACCGTCACCGATTGTCCCAACCCTAAACTAACTCTTTACAAACTAATCAAATGACAGTTGCCGCTTCATCTCTAAAATCGCTTCGGAAAATGTCCGCATCGATATGCCCAGTTCTTTTTTAAGCTTCTGATTTGACAGTGCCGTGTATCGCGGATACGGCCGGCCGCCGGATTTAAGGTAATCATCAAGTTTTTGCGGCAGGACAAGCTTTTTATTCAGATCAAAAACTGCTACTACCTCAACGGCGGCATCATAAGGAGATAACGGAGTTGATCCCACCACATGGAAGATTCCCGCCGGTTTTTTCGCCAAAATCACTTTCATTGCTTCGGCGATGTCATCAATAAAAGTCGGAGTAAAGACAGTATCGGAAAACATTGTTAATTTTTCTCCACTCGCTAACTGATCAATAACTTTTCTGACAAAATCCTTTTTATGATCAAATCTGGCCCGAAACGGGTAGGCAATTCTAATAATCGTAAATTTGCATCCGGTATCAATTACCGCTTGCTCCCCCAGCCATTTTGTCTGACCATACCAATTAATCGGATTTGGCATATCTATTTCTGTATAGGGCACGTTCTCCTTCCCGTCAAACACCGCGTCTGTTGAAATATAAATTAGATGTTTATTAGCTTTTGCGCAAGACAAAGCAATATTTTTAGTCCCGATCACATTTACTTGATAACACAACCCGTCTTTATCGTTTTTTTGTTTTTCCGCCTCATCTAAATCCGTAAAAGCGGCAAAGTGGACTAGCGTTCCGGAATTATTTTTCTCAATCGCGTTTTCTAAATTTTTAGCGTCAGTAATATCCACCCCATTAGACCGGCTCAAATCAATCCAATCAAAAACATCTGCTGTCAATTCTTTTACCCTTGACCCCACTAATCCTGTAATCCCTGTCCCGATCACTTTAGTTTTATCGCTCATGTTCTATTGCTCTCATGCTTTAATACTTTAATGTTCCCATGCTCTCATGCTCCCATGCTCTAATGTTTTCTCGCCACTGTTAATAAGATCGGCGAGGCTTTCATCCAGTATAAAACAATTGAAAGAGGAAAAGTAAAAATTAAGAAAAACAGCAAAAGAACCGAAACCAAAATAGCCTGAGCCGGTCCGTTACTGGTTAATGCCACAAAATTAAGTCGCGGTGAAATCAGATACATAATACTTTGGGCCAGCCCGACAGGAATATATTCCGGAGCATACAATTGCCGTTGCTCAGCCACCTCAAAACCAATTTCTTCCAATAGATGCGCCAATCCTTTTGGAGTGAAATGAGTCAAGTGGCGGGGAGTGTCTAAGTGAAACCATTTTGATCCGAATATTAATCTCTCGGGGCTGGCGTAATTCGGACACTCAATAATTAATATCCCGTTTTTCTTCAACGACTTAAAAACCTTTGCCAAGGCCAGATTAGGATTAGAAACATGTTCCAAGCTCTCCCAGAAAGTTACCGTGTCAAACGACTTTGGTTTCAGCTTAATCGTCTCTATCCCCCCCGTCAGGATATTTTTCCCTTTAGCTCCGGAAAATGAGGTCTCGACTCCGATATAGTCAAATTCCGGCAAAAAAGATCCAATCGACCCATCACCGCAGCCAATGTCCAGCAACGTTCCGGACCTTTTGTACTCTCTAATAATCTTCGGCCGCCGGTACTGAAGTAAATTATAAATTAACGATTTTACCGGCAAGTAGTAAGTTTTCGGATAATACTTCTCCAGATCTTTTGGGGCCGGCACCGTAAAACCGTTTTGACATAAACTGCAGAAGAAAATTGAGAATTGTTCCCCGCTGACCGGATCGGTTATCACCGACTCAAACCTAGTCAGTTTTTCACCACAGGCAGGGCATGGCGCTGGTTGGATCAATAAAAACGGCCCCCGCTGGTAACGGAAGAATTTTGCCATCAGATAATCAACTAATCTTTTGAAAGTTCCCAAAGCGTAAATCGCGCTTCGACGCAGATTAGCCGTGTGCATCGCCGGATGATACCGGCAGGAAATCGGAACTTCCGCTACTTTGAAATTCCAGTAAACCGCTTGGACAATAATATCAAAACTAAATAGGTAATCATCGGAATTCTGCTGCCAAGGAACACTTTCTAATAATTTCCTGGTGTACATCCGAAAACCGGAATGAAATTCCGACAACTCCAATCCCAACACCAGCTCGTCAATAAACGACATCGCCCGGTTGGCAACAAACTTTACCACCGGCATCTTGTTCTTAAGCGCTTCTTTTGGAAAAATAAACCTTGATCCTAAGGCAAAATCATAACCATCCCCGGCTTTTTCCACGAATTTTGGCAGAGCCGAAGGATCGTACTGGTCGTCCGGATGGTACTCGATAATAATATCCGCCCCGGCTTCCAATGCCTTCGATAAGCAAACCTTTAAGTTTCCCCCATACCCTAAATTCAAATCGTTTCTAAAAACTTTAATCGGAAGTTTCTTGGCTATTTTAAAAGTGTCGTCCCGGCTACAGTCATCAACTAAAATCACTTCGTCAACTTGATTTTTGGGGATCTTCCGATATGACTCGACCAAAGTTCTGGCCGCGTTATAAGCCGGCATTACCACCACTACTTTTGGTTTCTTCTTTTGTCCTCGAAGCCAAGAAACCACCTTGACATCCGGTACTGGAATAATAAACTTGCCCCCCTGCTCCAAATACTTGGATTGTTTTTCCATAATTTCTTCAGCGAAATTCCACGCCAAAACCACTGCGAAATCCGGTTGGACATTATTTATCGCTTCTTCCGGGACTATCGGGATGTGGCTTCCCGGGGCCAACAGCCCTTGTTTATACGGCGTAGAATCAACGATAAAATCCATCACCTTGCCGTCAATTCCGCAATAATTCAATAAAATATTTCCCCTGGCCGACGCTCCGTATCCCACCACCGATTTTCTTTTTGATTTTATCTCCAATATTTTTTTCCTCAACTTGTCCCCCAGCCGCGCCACCTCTTCCCCGAATTTCAGGTACGTTTCCGGCCGATTTATTCCATAACTCTCTTCTTGCTCTAATAAATCGCCAACTACCGCCGTTCTTACATAACCGGCCTCATCCTTGGCGATGGTAATTCTCAAAGCTCCGCCGTCAATCGGCGTCCGCCGAATGTCAACCATAAATAAACCGCTTTTGTCCAACAGATATTTAACCGCTTTGACCGAAAAATACGACAGGTGCTCATGGTAAATCGTGTCAAAATATTTTTTCTCCAGCAAATCCAAAAGATAGGGAAACTCGCATACAAATAATCCGTTTTTTGACAACAGTGTTTTTACTCCGGCAAACAGCCCGTGCAAATCTTCAATGTGGGCGACTACGTTGGTGGCAGTAATATAATCGGCGTTTCCGTATTTTTTAACAATTTTGGCGGCGGTAGCGGGCAAAAAATACGTTATCAAAGTCTCAATTCCCTTCATCTCGGCCACTTTTGCCAAATTTTCTGCCGGATCCACCCCCAAAGTTCTGACTCCGAACTTCTTAAACTCGGTCAATAAACTCCCGTCATTGCTGCCGATATCCACCGCCAATGAATTCTTTTTCACCGGCAGTTTCCGGATCATTTCCTGCGCTATCTGAAAAAAATTATCCAATCTTGATTTGGAAGCCGACGGGATGTAAACGTAATTTTTAAACATTAACTCCGGATCGACAATATCCAGCAGTTGAACCAAAGTGCATCTGAGGCAAAATCCCACCCGCAGCGGAAATTTTTTTTCGGTTTTTTTCTCTTGTTTGGATTTCAAAAACGCATTCGGTAAAGGCATTTCTCCCAAATCAAGAAACTCGGTTAACTCCCCTGATCCGCAAATCCGGCACCGCTTCACTTTCTTCACCATAGCTTGTGATTATACATACCAAAAATAAATGTTGTACAATCAAGCCGATGAAATCGCCAAATAACCATCTTCTCAATTCAACCATCCTGCTTACCGGCGGGACCGGATCACTCGGCAAAGCTCTGATTCGTTTATTATTATCTAACTCAAAATTTAAAGGGGTAATCAGGATTTATTCAAGAGACGAATTTAAACAATATCAAATACAACAATTATATCCCGATGATCTCCGTTTGCGGTTTTTTATCGGCGATGTCCGGGATAAAGACCGCCTAACCCGCGCCGCCCACGGCGCTGACATAATCGTCCACGCCGCCGCCCTGAAACAAATCGTGGTTGCCGAATACAACCCTTTCGAAGTTGTCAAAACCAATGTTCTCGGCAGCCAAAATGTAGTTGACGCAGCTTTGGATGCTAAAATTTCCAAAGCAATTTTAATCAGTTCCGATAAAGCTGTTCACCCTATCAACCTCTACGGCGCTACCAAAATGACAGCGGAAAAATTATTTATTCAGGGAAATGTTTATGCCGGCAAACAGAAAACTTCTTTTTCCGTCGCCCGCTACGGAAATGTTCTCGGATCCCGCGGCAGCGTCGTCCCCCTGTTTTTAAAACAAAAACCCACCGGCACCCTAACTGTTACTCACAAAGACATGACCCGTTTCTGGATCACCCTGCCGCAGGCGGCTGGATTTGTTTGGCATTCGCTTGCCGAAATGAAAGGCGGCGAAATTTTTATCCCGAAGCTTCCCAGTGTTAAAATTCTTGATCTGGCTCATGCCATTGCTCCGGATATCTCGATCCGCTACACCGGAATTAGAGCGGGAGAAAAAATCCACGAGGAATTGATTGCACAAGAAGAATCGCTCTATTCTAAAGAATTTAAGAAATATTATCTCGTCATTCCGCCAAAACCTCATTGGTCAAAGAAACAATTTGGCAGTTTCCAAAGCTCGATCCAAAAGCCTTTTTGGTATCGGAGCGACCACAACACGGTTTTCCTATCACTGCGGCAAATACAAAAGGAAGTTAATACACTCAAGCTGCAACAGAGCTAATATTGTTAATTCGTCTTCAAGACAAACAATTCCGATTTTAGTCCGGCTGCATCCACTATCTTTTCGTTGTGATTAAATTTTCTTTCATAGATAACCGTTACGTTTGGAAACGATTTCAAATAGTCTTGCTTGTAGTCTCTTCTCCAGAGAAGATCACGATGAGAACGGTAGACAACTGCTTGGGGTTTGTCGGAATAAAATTCAAATCCCAGCACAAAGCGCCGCGAAACTCTGACAATTTCTCCAAGCGCCTTTGCGAGATGTTTTGGACTGACATGGATGAGGACGTCTGACGTAAACACCAGATCAAAAGAATTATTTGGATACGGCAGATCATAGACGGTTCCCTGCCGAAACGCGATAAACGGATAGCGTTTTTTTCCTTTTTTAATCGCATACCGTTGAGGCTCAACTCCGGTCAGATTCTTAATCCCTAGCGAATGAAAAATTGCGAGTTTATTCCCGATATTGCAGCCGACTTCCAACACAGAAGAGATTGGCAAACCATGGAGGGCGTCCCTAAAAAATGTTGTCGCGGAAACTCCGAACTCTTTCCGACAATCCCGATCCAGACTCTCTATCGTTTGGATATTTCGATCTGTATATTCTTCTCCAAACTTTCCCGTCCACACGTTGAGCTGCTTTGTTTTCATCATCTGGTTTAACCACTATAATATAACCTATGGAAATATTATACCCTGAGCTTAAAGAAACTTTCCCCGATCCACTAAATTTATTTTCCTGGAATAGAGACGAGGGTGTTAAAAAACCTTGGGATATAAATGTTGTCGTCGCTGCCAGCCATCCAGCCGGCGCCAGCGCCATCCTGCCGTTGGTAAACGAATTGGCCAACCGCGGCGCGGCCTGCCGACTCTTCACTCCGCCGGCAAAGGACGGAATTGAACGAGCCGCGACCGCTTTTGCCAGAAACTTCGCTTTTGTCCGCCAGCCACAGGCAACAGTCGACGGTATTTCTTCGGAGATTTTTTCTCCGAATCAAACTAATCTTGTTATTTTCGGCGCCTCCGGCGGCGGCGACGAAAAATTAGAAATCTCTACTGTTGAACAAGCGATCAAGTTAAAAAGGCTTGGTCGAAAGATTCTCATTGCCGGTATTGAAGACGACGCTTCCGGGTTAGTGGGATTAGTGAAGCAGTTATCGGCAGGAGGGATAAATCTACAAACCGAAATCGATGCCTTGTTTTTAGCCAATCGTTTGCCCTGCCAGTTTTATGAAGAACTAGGCGTCCCGGTAACCAAACTAATTCCCATCGGTCCCACCGGTTTTGACTTTCTTCATCAGGAAAATACATCAGAACTCGGTCATACGTTCAGAGAATCCCAAAGAATCGACTCATCAGATATCGTCATAGTCCATAATGCTATCCGCGGTACCGGACTATGGAGTGAAATTGAAATTGACGCTACCCCAAAAATACTATCGGCGATTTTCAGATTAGCTGCCGGCCACCCGGACAAAAAGTTTGTTTTCATCTACCGCTTCCATCCGGATGATCAGCAACCTGAAGTCCTAAACGAGATCCTAACTAAATTTGCCCAGATTCCTAACAACCTCAAAGTGATAGTCCACCAGCCATCGGATTCCAGGACTGACAGTCGTTCTCCGTTGGCGGCAGCTGACCTGGTTATCACCACGGTTTCAACCACCAATACCGGCGTCTCTCTCTGCGGGGCCAAACCCGAGAGTTCAAGACCGCAAACCGGTCATATGCCCCTGTATTTCATTTCGCCGATTGCCGAAAAAGAACTGGGGAAAACCGAAACAATGTTACCCACCGCCTCCCAACTTAAAGCGGCAGCCGTTACCAATACCGAACAAGAATTGCTTCCCGCTATGGAAAACGCCCTTTTTGACGTAGATTATCGTAGACGAATTTTCAGCGCTCAAGCTACTGCCCTCCGGGAAATTTACCGTTTCAAAGGTACAGCCACCGCTACCGAACGAGTCTTGTTGCAAATACGCACCTTACTTACCCAATCCGTCAACCACAGGAACTAAAACTTTTTATAAACGTAAAGCGAGAACAATCAATCACGGGAGTTACTTTACCAAATCCCAACTCATTGGTGTACCGCGGGAAGCTGACCTCGTTATATCCAATCCTAAAAGTTGATCCAAATATTTCGGCGCTATGCCGCCACCGGGACGAATGGAGCGGAGATTTAGACGAGTCAATTTTTCTCCCTTTTTCATGTCTTTCACAATATACAACGACCGACGGAATAACGTTTGGCTCTGATATTCCAATTCCCCATGAACATCAAAACTTACCTCTTTCACCGCAGCCTCTGCCTGGCGAATGGAGCGAATCATAAGACGAAACTCATCGAGATCCATGGAAAACGAGTGGTCAGGCCCCTTATCATGTTTATCGAGTGTAAAGTGTTTTTCAATGACGTTGGCACCTAATGCAACAGCCGCAACTGCAACGCCCAAACCAGCTGAATGATCGGAAAGACCAACTGGGGTGTGATAAATTTCTCTAAGAACATTCATGTTTTGAACATACATTTCTTCTGCTTTGGCTGGATACACGCTTGAGCAACGAAGAATTGCAAGTTCTTGACAACCATTTGTCTTGAGAGTCGTAACAGCATGATCAATTTCTTCGAGGGTTGCCATTCCCGTTGACATGATAACTGGCTTTTTCGTCTTTGCCATAGACTTGAGGAGTTCATCATCGTTCATCTCAAACGACGCAACCTTGTGTGCGGGGGGATCTAATTTTTCCTCTAGAAATTTCACCGCCGTCGGTTCGTACGCTGTCGAGAAAAGTGTTAACTTCATTTTTTTTGCAATTTCGTTAAGCTTTGGTTGAAACTCCCAAGGCATGTATGCCGTTTTATACAGTTCGTAGAGGTTCTTTGGACCAGCGAATGTGTTACTCCGAGGAATTATAAAAGCGCCTTTGGTGATATTAATCGTGAGAGTATCAGGGGTGTAGGTTTGAAGTTTGACCGCATCAGCGCCTGACTTTTTTACCGCCTCTAATAGTCTAATCGACGTTTCGATTTTCTGATTATGATTCGCGCTGATCTCGGCGATGATAAAACACGGGTGGTTTTTTCCGATGACGTTATTGCCGATGGAAAAAGTTGATTTAAACATACGTCAAGTTACGATCATACTACGTAAGATACGCGGATACAACTCTACCCGTTTCGCCAATCATTTTTACTCTGCCACGATCCAAGAATACGCACCTGTCGCAAACCCGGCGTATATTATCCATATCGTGGCTTACAAAAACAATTGTGACATTGCTGTTATTCCGGAGCGATTCAATTTTTTCAAAACATTTTTTTTGGAATGAAAGATCGCCGACCGCCAAAATTTCATCAATAAGCAATATATCCGGGGTCGAATGGACCGCAATCGAAAACCCCAACCTGACTACCATTCCGCTGCTATAATTTTTTATTGGGGTATCAAGAAATTCTTTTATTTCTGCAAAATTTACAATGTCATTGAACCGCCTGTCTATTTCTTTCTTATTCATTCCCAAAATCGTTCCGTTGAGATAAATATTCTCTCTTCCGGTTAAAGATGGATGGAATCCAACTCCTGCCTCTATTAAAGCCCCAGTCTTCCCCTGAACTATAATCTCACCAACGTCAGGAAGGAAAATCCCATTAATAAGCTTTAGCAAACTGCTTTTACCGGAACCATTCAATCCTACAAGACCAACCGCTTCTCCTTTACTAACATTAAAGCTTATATTGCGAAGCGCCCAAAATTCATCCCGACGCAAACGCTCAGCGTGAGACTGAAGATTAAAAACCCCTTTGACGACATCAGTCAATCCATATATCATCAACCGCTTAATATTCTTACAAAATTTTTTTGAAACATTTTTAACTTCTATGACATATTCCACGCTTCTTATTTTTTTATTTTGACTCATAAATCAAATCCTTTCAGCTAGTTTTGCTTGCGAAAGATAGAAAAATATCCACCCGAAAATAAAAACAAAAATTCCTAAAATTCCTGAAAGTGCAAAACCGGCCAAATGCCGGACCTCTCCGTATAACATAATATCTCTAGGCACAATCACTAAATAATATAAAGGGTTTACTGCATTTAATTTCCCGAGTATTCCTACCTGCTCCGCCGAATACATAACCGGCATTAACAAAAGGAGAAAACCCGTCCCAAGATTGACAAAACTGACGATATCTTTGCTGATTGCCTGAAGCAGCGACGTCACCATTCCCATACCAAGCGTCAAGAATACCAGGGGAAGAAGGAGAATCGGGAATAAGAAAAAACTCGCCGGGGGCAGTCTTCCATACAACAAAAATATTCCGAGAGTCAATCCCACTCGGATCAAAAAATCGATGACGACCTGACCAAATGAGGCAAACACCAACGAATCTTTAGAAAAATTAATTTTCTGGACCAGCCCCCCTGCTCCGGTCACGCTGTTGGTCGTCATCGCCAGCCCGTTAGAAAAAATGTTCCAGATAGAAAAACTAACTAAACCAAAAATCGGATATGGAATATCAATCCGGCCAATCTTAATAATGCCGGACATATTCAACAAAAGAAATGTTCCCATCGTCATCAGAGGCATGAGAACGATCCACAGCCAACCAAGAAGCGACTGTTTATGGCGGGAGGTGAAGTCTCGTAAAAATAAACGCCACACCAGTTCTCTGCTCTTTGAAAAATCCGAGATCATCATCCGGATAATGTTTTTTATTCCCTGTCGGTAAACGCTTTCCGAAGAATAAATGGTCATATTTTCAAGAAATAATCTGCAGCCCGTGGTGAAACTCCACTCACAACCAGAAAAGAAGCAAATGACAAAACCTGATAATCATCGTATCGCTTTCCTATTATTTGCGCTCCAAACGGTAATTTGTTTGGTCCGATAAACACCGGAAGATTAACGGTCGGAACTCCGCAAAACGTCCAGATAAGGCAAGAGTCCGGACGATCGACCGATTGAAGTCCCTTGAGCGCTTCTCCGCCGGTAGAAAGTGTCAGGAGAATATCGTATTTATCCATAATCCGAGAGAAAATTCTGGACAAGACGATCTGTTCGTCGAGTGCCTTTTTATACTCATCAAGCGTAATCCGCTGTCCCCGCTCAATGATTTCATACATCACCGGACTGATGAGCGTCTTCTTTTTGAATTCATCTTTGAAATAATAGGAGAGCGTCTTGTCATAAATTACTCCATGAATTTGATGGACGCGATTAAATTCGGCAGGGAGTTTTACTTCCTGTATCTCTATACCTTTGAGTTTTGAGAGCGCTGCCGCGAACAGTTTCAATGAATCTCGCGCGTAGATCTCCGCTTTATCCCACACCTGCAAGCTTGATGTTACCACTCCCACTTTCCATTGCTGTTTGCTTTTTCTCCCCGGTTGTCGCCGGTCGACTGCGCGATGGATATAGGGGAAATTACGGCCTTTGACGCGAAGAACGTCAAGAAACAGTTGAAGATCGTCGACGAATCGGGAAAAGAAGCCGATTGTATCGAGCGAATCAGTCGTTTTGAGCATTCCGGTCCGCGGAAGTAACCCAAACGACGGTTTCATCCCATAGATGCCGCAGTAACTAGCCGGCCGGATGGTTGATCCGGCTGTCTGGGTTCCCAAGGCAAGCGGAACCATGAACGAAGCCACCGCTGCGGCTGAACCGCTTGAAGAAGTCCCTGTCATATATCCATGACGGTGCGGGTTGTGAGTTGGCCCAGGGGTATGAACGGCAAATTCAGCCGTCACGGTCTTTCCGGGAATAATTGCGTCTTCCCATCGGAGGTACGAAACAACACGGGCGTCATTTCCTGAGGTGAAGTTTTTCCAGATCGGGCTCCCCATCTCCGTCGGGAAATCAACCGTATTAAAAATGTCTTTTACTCCCACCGGAACTCCGGCAAGCGTTCCAACTTTCTGTCCGGCGGCAATCTTTTTGTCAACCGCAACGGCCTGATTTAGAGCATGCCGCCTATCGAGATTAACCCAAGCATGAATTTTTGGGTCCGTTTTCCTGATCTGGTCGAAACAGCCAATAACCAACTCTTGAGAACTTATTTCTTTCGACTTGATTTTTAAAACTGCATCAGATGCAGACAAAAGATGGAGGTTTTTCATGGTGATGGCAAATTCCTTGCTTTCCCTTCTCGATGAGATTTCATAATATCGTAGAACTCTTTTTCTGATAAACCGCTGATCTTGAGGTAGTACTTTAAAATTTTAGGCTTCTTGGGATCAATTTTTTTAATGAGCTTGAATGCTTCTTCTCGAGTCATAAGACCGGTCCGAACATCCTGGCTAGCGTGGTCTGTCGCCCGACCATAACCCCTCTTCAGATATTTAGTGTAATCGTGCACTCCCGGCATAATGCACTCAACGCTTTTGTACCGTTTATATGTTCCTTCAACTACATCTTCTTTCCATCCGTATTCTTTTTTAACAAATTCCATTTGCCGCTCATCATCCCAAAAAATGTAGTCTCCAAGATGAATTCCTGTTACTCCAACATTTTTAATTTCCGATGAAGTCGGAAATTTAAAAGGGTGAATATCTTTTTTTGTAATTCCATTCCCTGTCATTTTATCTGGATTAACTTTCGCTGAAACTTTGATAAAGTAATCACGATCGTATCGCCGCCCTGGCTCGTAGTGCGTCGCCCGACCTGATGATTCGGCAATGGATTCCCCCCAAACCATCAGCGGTATCTTGAATTTAACTGCCACCTGAAGCGGAAAAGCGCCAACGCCGGCATGGCAATGCCAACAGGAATCGCCGATCATAAACAGCGATTTTCTGGCCAGTTTGTTAACCAAGGCGCGGTTCGGGGTAAACATGATATGGTCAACGTTGAATTTCTCAAGCGCGTTCTCCAAATTTTGCTTTCCCACCGGTGAATACCAGTTATGGCTAAATGTCACTGCCAGCGGTTTGAGGCCATATATCTTGCAGATTACATGGAGCTGAAATGTACTGTCTTTCCCCCCGCTGATCGGCACAATACAGTCGTAATTGCTTCCGCTTCTCTTCTTGTAGTACATCAAAATTTTTCGCAATTCTTTTTCCCTCCTCATCCAATCGATATGGATCTTCTGTTCCGACGACTGGCAAGCCTTGCAAATACCCATATCGTCAAACTTAATCCCTTCAGTCGTTTCCGGCATGCAACAGCGGGTGCAGTATCGAAGAGTTGAAAATGGAGGACCCGATGTTTTCTTCATGATAAATACTCGTTTTCTAAAATTCCAAATTCAAGAATATCGTCATACGCTCCGTGTTTAAAGAACGCGTCGCGCCTTTGGCCTTCCGGTTTCATCCCGCTCTTCTGTACAATCCGTTTCATTCCAAGATTTTTCTTGGCACAGCCGCAATACAAACGATGTAAGTTTAAGACTCGAAACCCATACTCCATCATTAACTTCCAGGCCTCAAGGCCGATTCCTTTCCCCCAATAGCGATTATCTCCAATTATGATTGCCAATTCGGCGCTCCGATCGACGTAGTTAATATTCTGAAGAGAGATGTTGCCGATGTGTGTTGCGCTGCGCTTTGTCACGATGGCAAACACCTGCATCAAGCTGGATTGCTTCGCTTCCCGGATATATTTTTTCAGCCCTTCTTTCCCGACCGGAAATCGCGCGTGAGAATTAAACCGGCAAATTTCAGGATCATTGAGCCACATTGCGTACGGACCGTCCACATCTCGTTCTTCCAACACACGAAGGCTGACGCGTTTTCCGATTATGATTTGATTATTCATCGCAGTTCCTTGACGTGACGGCTGACTTTCATAAATGCTTCGGCAATGTCATCCAAATCTTTCTTTGTGACCGGCGGTTTAGCCAGATCGTGATGAAACAATGAATTCTCATACAACTGTTCCGCAACCGGGCAAATCCCTTTTTCATACATTACCTTACCATGATAAAAAGAAGATTTGAACGGATATCCATTTGCGCCAATTGCGATTTGCTTTTGGAATAACGGCAGAAGATAAAGAGGTTTTACATAACCGCAGCTAATTAATGGTCCCCATGTTTCCCGTCCCTGTGTTGGAGCCAACTCCGCCTTGACGGCATCTACAAATCTGTTTCGTAAAACACCGGTGAGACGCTGGTCATACAGAATGGGATGGACGTAAAATGAATGGGTGCATCCGGGTCTGACTCGGGCCGGACGCAATCCCTTAATTGTTTCTAGTCTGTCCGCAAGATACTCAATACTCATGATTCTGGATTTTAGAAGAAACTTCAATTTTCTCAGCTGGCATCGCCCGATTGCCGCTTCAATCTCCGTCATCCTAAAGTTAAAGCCGACCATGTTCACTAAATTTTTTACGCCCTTCGCCTCGACAATACTCTCGGCGTGATTCCGGATTAATCGCACCCTATCCGCCAGTTCGTCGTTATCCGTCACCACCATTCCGCCTTCGCCGGTATGAATATGTTTGTGGTAGTTTAGAGAAAATACCCCGATATCTCCAAGCGTTCCGGCGTACTTTCCCTGATATGTCGCTCCCGGCGCTTGAGAAGCGTCCTCGATAACGACGAGATTGTGTTTTTTGGCAATTTCATTGATGCGCTCTACGTCATATGGCTGACCAAACAAATCCACCACGATAATGGCTTTCGTATGTTCTGTGATTCGTTGTTCAACGGATGCCGGATCTAAACAGAAATAGTCTTTTTCGATATCCGCAAAGACCGGAATCGCTCCATAGATCAGCGGCGGCATCACCGACGCGGACATGGTGTATGGCGAAACAATGACTTCGTCTCCGGGACCAATTCCGGCTGCTCCGGTCGCGGCGTAGAGGCCGGAGGTCGCGGAATTAACAGCGATTGCGTGTTTGACACGAAAGTGGGATGCCCATTCTTTCTCGAGTGTTCGTACTCCTTCGCCTCCATAAAAATCCTTCCCCCAAACCCCGAGATACTGTGAAAGCACGCCGCTGTTGAGGACTTTCAAAACTGCCTGTTTTTCTTCCTTGCCGATAGTATTGTATGAAGGAAATTTCTTTCGCCGAACTTTCTTTCCCCCATTAATCGCTAAATAGTTCATGATATAAATTGATATAGTATAATAATATCGTTAGCTAATTTTATCATGCCTTATTAAAAATGAACCAATCTTCAGAACGCGATCATTTCGGTAGCCAGAACAGTCAATTCAGCCTCGAGGCCGGACTCCTGTATTACGAGGGGTTCTCAAAAGTCTCTGGTGGAGGCAGCAAAAGTTCTTATGTCATGTCAGCCGAAACTCAAGCTGAACTTGCGAAGATTCAGGATGGCAATGTCGTTTTGGAAATCGGGTGCGGCAGCGGAAATTCCACTCTTCCCATCGTGCAACGGTGTTTCCCTCATGGACGTGTCGTTGCTGTTGACAGGAGCGACATTGCAACGATTGCCGGTCGGAAATTCGGACAAGTGAAAGACAACAGTTGGAACGGAAGAACTTCCGGAATTCCGGTTCGTCCAGAAGTTCTAGCAGGCGTTGAGTCTGTTCGTGACAAGACCGCGAGGATGCATGGAAGCGTTATTGTCGCCCGGGCAAAGGCACAGGAATTACCCCTACCATCAAAAACCGTGGACGCAGCCGTAATGGTTCAAGCGTTTCACTGGCTTGCGTACGAAGATGATGACACCAAAGGAGATAAACCAAGTTATGTTGGGGTTTCTTTGAAAGAAATTCACCGGGTGCTAAAGCCCGGATCGCCGTTTGTTTTTGACACCGCTGGTGGACATCTCGATTTCGGAGATATGCGAATCAATGGTGCTCGTCTCAATAGCCTACATTTTATCCACCACCCTGTTCAAATCGCTTTTGCAAAAAAGTTGAACACCGTCTTTGCGGAAAATGGATTCACTGCCAGAGTTGACCCTTTGAGACCAAACAAATATTATCGGATATTTCCTGTTGAAACAATCCACCAATTGCTTAAAGATGCCGGCTTTCAACCAGAATCCATCTCAGATCAGCCGTTCAAAATCAGCTTTGTGCCATTATCTCCATTGCAGCTGTTGGAAGGTCGGGAACAAGGAGGCCACATGGTGTACTTTACCGATCCCGAAGTCAGTTCTCTCCCACACACAACAAAAACTCAACTTCTGATGGAAGCCGGAAAACGAGTTCGAGAAAAACATCCGGACCTCCTCAATGGTCCACTCGCGCTAGAGTTTTTGGTATTCTTCAAGGCAACTGCAGTGTAAAAGTATCTCTCACAAAGCTCTGATAAATTTTTCGATGTTTTCGACTGGGTGGGTAACTACTGGAAATACTCGCAACTGTTTCCTTATTGGCTTGTTGAAAAACTCGTTGAGTTCTTTTGCGAGTACGTCTTTCGACACAATGGCATTGACGATGCCGCGTTTGCTCAAAATAAATTGGTCAGGACCCTTCCTTCCAATTTGAATGCTCATAACCGGTTTCTTTAAGAGATTCGCCTCAATTAAAACCGTAGACTGCATCCCAATTACAATATCCGCTATCAAAATCAGCGGCAATAATGGCTGACCGGAGACAATTGATACGCGTATATTGGGAACTACCGGAAAAGATCCAATTGTTTGCTTCATAAGACTAATATCTTCTTTTGGATGAAACTTCACTAGTACATTAACCATTACTGATGATTTTAGCTGTTGAATCGCCGAAACGAGCTCTCGGAGAATCGTGCGTTCCGTAAATCCCATATCGACATGGAGGGCGTTTGACAGCGGTTCACTCACAAATAATACGGTAATTCCATTTTGAAGGTTCAAATCTTTTTTAATCTTTTTTTTATCAAGTGTTGTTATTTTTTTTGCTTTATCTTGTAGAGCTTCAAAGTGCGGTTGTCCGGTGACGAGTATCCGCCGCTGGTCAAATCCCTCCGCGACCATCTCTTGCTTGGCAAACTCATCCATAACGAGTATCTTGTCGGGCAACGTCAAGCGGCCGTTGTGATCGGAAAATCGAACCCGATAACTCAACCATTGGTCTAAAATCGCCATCGAATACGTTCCCAACTCTTTCGCCCATTTCCACAGCCACTGCTCCGTCCGGTCGCCATAACTGGTACCAGTTACTAAAACTTTCGGGTTATACTGCCTTAGAAGCCCGTGTATCTCTTCCGGTTTTAAGTCTCCAATATCTCGATATATCAAACCCTCTTCTTGGTACTTTAGGATCGCGAAATCCTTTCCCCATAACAGCGGCTCTACTCCTTTCAATTCTCTCAATCTCTGATACACGGGAATAACGCAATTTGTTCCGCCGGGATCGCGGGAATAAAACAAGACTTTTTTTACCGTGTTCATTTGAAGAGGATTATATTCTGACAAATTTTCTGTACAGTAAATGCCTCATCAACTGTAGAAATCGGAGATTGGCCTTCTGCTAACCAGTGATATAAATTTTCAACTGCGAATGACAACGACCGCCTCAGCGATGTGGTGATGGTCTTTTGCAAACTCATCACTGTATACCCCGTATACCTCTTGTTCTTTTCAAGCCCGTAGATCTCAAGCTTGTGACCGCTTTCCACCATCCTGACGCGGGCTTTTTCAAAAAGCATGTCTAGCTCAAATATCGTATACAAACGGCTATCAACCGCTCTAAGGACTCCAAACGCCTTAGTCTCAAATTCCAAAAATGCAGAAATGCTCTTATCGTTTTCGGTGTAATCATTGACAGAATTAAGTTTTTTAACGACTTTTACCTTCCCGAACAACCAAGAGAGCAAACTTATCATATGAGAGCCATTATGGATCAGTCCTTTCCCGTAGTATCCGTTTGCAGCAATCAGCCGACCATATGTTCCGCGACGATAGTCCTGTTTCAATTTTTGAAATTCAGGGACGAAGAGCCTGGAATAATTGACGATGAATTTTCCTTTCTTCACTAGAGAAGAAGCGGCAATCGCGGAAGCGTCGACGAGGCCAACCGCCAGCGGCTTTTCCAGAATTCCACCAAGAATGTTTTTCTCTTCAAGTTGTTTGACTACTTTCGCGTGAGTTTCATCCGGGGTACAAATAGAAATGATTTCCGGCTGTTCCTGATTTAGCAGCTCGTCAATCGTTCGGTATGCTCTCCCTCCCCATCGCGATGCTGCAAATTTTGCTTTCTTCTCGTCAACATCAACAAATCCGCATAGCTCAAATCCGGGATGAAACGAGTACGCGTGGGCGTGGGTCAGAACTTCTTTGTTCTGCGGGTCGTCAAACAGCGCCGCGATGTTCCCGGCTCCAATGATGGCTGCTTTATATCTTCTTGCCATGTTTTAACTCCTCGCGGGGATTCTTCTGTTTCACTTCCGAATTGATTCGGACAATCTCCGGATGATTCAGTAGGAAATCAACAACGTTTTCTGCTGAAAAATCAGGATTAACCGGATATAGATGATCGAAAATCTCACTCAACACCTGATAATCTTCTTTCGTATCAAGCGTCACCCGCAGGTCCGGCCAAAACATTTTTCCTGCCGCTTTCCAGTTTTTGAGCCGAAATTCCTTTGGGTGAGTATAGATGTAAAATGTGGGGTGTTCCCGATAGGTATAATCTTTAGCGGTTTTCTCAACTTTTTCCAACACGGAAAGCGGGAATACCTGTACATCAAAACCGCGGGGAAATGACCGCTCGATTATATTGGAAACATAATCATAATTTCCGGAGAAAAAAAGATTAACCATGTAATCAATATGGCGCCAATCAATCATCGGACAATCGGAGGTTGTTTCCACAATAATGTCGGCGTTAACCGATTGACCTGCTTCAGCCAACCGCTTTAATACGTCTTCTTCACTTCCCCGGTAATAGGCGATATGAAGCCGGTGGCACAACTTTACAATCTCATCATCTTTTGGATTTATCGTCGTTGCCACCACAATTTCATCAACAGTCTGACTCCGTTTCAACCGCTCAATCATCATCTCCAAATCAGGTTTACCGACAAACGGAAGCATAATTTTCCCCGGAAGACGGGTAGATGCCATCCGCGCCTCAATCGTTGCCACAATCTTTTTTCTTTTGACCACGGTTTATACTATAACATGGACGAATCTCTATGAATGTCGCAATTTTATTAAACCAGCAAGACGCCGAACTATTTCTGACGCGATATCCAAAAGAGCGAGTTAACATTATTGCCAGTGGAATTGATACGTTCGCCTCTCTAAAACAACGCCGTATCCCCTACCAACGCCTCACAGAATATTTTCGCTTGCAACAGACAAAAGCTGAATGGAATAGAGCCGAAACAATCTCTTCGCGCTTTCTTAAACAATCTCCGGTAACATCGCTATACACGAAAGTCATCGACTATCGGTACCCGATCCATCAACTCCTAAAATACCTCCTGACGGATATTGTCAGAAACCAAGGGATAGCGGAAAGAATTCTTACCAAAAACAAACCGGCAATTTGCTACATCTCAAATACATTGACCGAGCCTCTGGTTCAAAAACTTCATAATCAAGAATTCACTCTCTTCAATCACGTTTTTATTCAACTCTGCAAGCAAAGAAATATTCAGGTCCGTTTGATTCAAGACTATCATTATTTTCATTATTTCAAACTGACGCAGGTCATTTCAAAACTGTTAATTGAGACGATAATTAACGCCGCGCGGTCAATCGTGAGAAGCGATTCCTTTAGAGCCGATATTGATCAAAGCAAACAAGCCATTCTCTTCTCAGCTTCCAACCACCTGTTGACGAACACCCGGGGACTAATTGACCGGCTACGACAAAATTGGAATGTCATCGTCATGGGTAAACTTAAACAAACTGCAGAAACCAAATATACGGAAAAAAATATTATGTTTGTTCCCCTTAATACGCTTATCCGACATTTATCTTTCAAAGATCACGTCTTTAATATTTGGATGACAAGCCAAGTTTTTATTGGCTTTTTAACTTTGCCTCAAAGACTGAAACGTCAGTGCTTCGACAAGGCTTTAGGAATTCCGGTTTGGAATCTGGTTGGACCAAGTCTGGGGCTATATTCTTCACTTCTAATTTACGAGATCAACCTCTATTCCAGATACATCGAACAATTATGGAAAACGGTTCCATTTAGCTTTGTCTTGACTTCCAATAATATTGATCCTTTCCATTTTGCCCTGCTTTCTTTTGCTAGAAATCACTCTATTCCTTACGCGCTTCTGATTCATGACGCCCAGGGAAATACCTTCTGCGATTTCTTCTTCAAGCCGGATGATACGTTATTGGTCTGGGGAGATTTTCAAAAACGACTTATCGAGAAAGATTTCCCCCATCTTCGCTGCATCGTCACCGGTCATCCCGATTTTGACAACAGCATGGCTCAAACAAAAGAAAATCAACCGATTTTTGACCTCAAGTCAAAAAAGATTATAAGAGTTCTCGTTCTATCAACTTATAATCCGTATGTTCAGTTTCCCAATCAGGAAGTTCTTTTTGACGTGTTTCGGGAACTGAATAAGATAAAGAAATATCGAATTGCTGTTACCCTAAAATCCCACCCGTCCGAGAATCACGCAACACTTGTACGCCTGACCCAAAGAGAAATCGGTTATCCTCTTCGGTGGAGCCTTGAAGATGCCACTAAACTAATCAGTGAAAACGATATTATTATCACCCAATCAACGTCGGCTGGATTTTGGGCTATATTATCGGGCAAACCGATGATTTATTTGAATATTCATGATTTTAAAAATTATGAACCATATGCCGAAAAAGGCGCTGCTTTAGGTGTTTACTCTCTTCGTCAACTTAACCAAAGCATTGAGGCTCTGATTAAGCATCCGGATTTATGCAAAAAAAATCAGATTATATTTTCAAGAGATTTCTGCTATAAACATAATAAAGGAGCTTCTTCACAAATAGTTAAACATATTAAGGAAACCATTGTTTCATTATGATTAATAACATTATCTTAGCCGGAAATAACCAAATCGCTGTTGACATATTAAAATTTTTAACCAAACAAAATATCAAAATTGTTGGTTTGATTATCCATCCGGCAAAATTTTCGAAAAAAGGCGAGGAACTAGTCAGACTAAGTCGACTTCCTAAAAACAAAATCTTTTACGGCGATCACCTAAACACCAATGAAACCGTCACCGCAATCAGAAATTTAAAACCAGATCTTTTTCTCTCAATCAATTTTCGCTATTTACTAAAAGACCAAATTATTAGTGTTCCATCACACGGATGTATAAACCTTCATTTTGGGTATCTACCTTATAACCGCGGAGTCTTCGCCGACGCTTGGAGTATCATCGATGATACTCCGGCCGGGATTACGTACCACCTTATCGATCCGGGTATCGACACCGGTAAAATTGTCGTTCAACAACAAGTGGAAAAATCTTTGACGGATACCGGAAAATCTTTATATCAAAAGTTAACCCTCACCGCTTACGATTTATTTGTCAAAACCTGGCCCAAAATCCAAAATTGGAGTTTCACTTCGAAAACTCAACCCGTCGGAGGAACATTCCATAGGCGAGCGGACATTGACATCATCGACCGTATCGACCTTGAGAAACGCTATCTAGCTAAAGATTTAATTAACATTCTCCGTGCTCGTACTTTTCCGCCTTTCCATGGTGCTTTTTTTGTTACTCCGCAAGGGAAAAAGGTATACATGAAATTAAAGCTCTATAAAAAAGCCTAGGAATTAATTTTTATGGCCGCACCTCTCGAATCAACTGAAACGCTTCTGCATACTTCAATCCACTCTCCATTCCTCTGTATTGTGCCAACGCTTTAACCCCCTGCGGAGATCTGGGAAACGGAAATGGAGAAATTTCTCGCTGATACTCTTTTAACAACTTAATTTTGGGCTCAAGGTATTGCCCAATATCAACATAGGTATTGGGAAGAAAAACTGTTGACGACGTTTTAACTTGCCATTCCGTAGATGAGAGAACTTCAAACGTATAGAGTTTCTTGAGATAGGGATAACGCGAAGGTCTAACCGCGGTGAATACCGCCTGAAAAGTTAGGCGATGATCCACATTTAAATCCTGTCCGTGGTGGGTATAAATAATCGTTGGTTTAATAATGCTAAGATAATATTCCACTCTCTGAATGATCTTAAGAATCGGGACGGAATCAAAGGCATTGTCGGGAAAGTTTTCCTTTAAATAAAGAGATACTCCGATTTTTTTACTAACCGTTATCGCCTGCCGTTTTCGTAAATCTTCATTTGCCACCTCTTTACCTCGTGAAGCTTCTCCAAAAGACAGAAAAAGAAGATGGAGGTTATTCTGGCCGGACTGGACCAATTTCAACAGAGTCCCGCCCATTCCAAGCACTTCGTCATCAGGGTGGGCTGCTACGACAAGCACATTATTTTTTTTCATGGATTTTCTTTTGGATTGTAACATAGGCGCTAATTGAATTTGCATGGATTTTAGCCTTAGAGAAAGACAGTAAAAAATCACCATGATCTAAAAACGCTCTGGGATAGGTTTCCGCATCAAGCATCCGGATGAAATCGTATAATTTCCGCAATGATCCTATTGCCGGTAATCCGCTTTGACCCGGCGTTCTTCTATTGAAAACTACTGCCTCTCCAACTTGTTTCTTTGGCGTTGGGTTTTTGTTGACTATTTTTTCGATCATATAAAGAATGGTTCGAAACGATCGTCGGTATATTTGTTGAGCGTTCCCGGTAAGAGAGAGTCTATGTTTCAAGTATATCGGACCGCCATCAACGATGTTGTTGACAGAAACTGCTGATATTTTTGTTTTGAGATATCCTCTGATAATCAAATTTTGCAACGGGCTTCCCCCTCTTCCAAATGGGAGATTAGTCATATGGAAGACGATACACCGGTAGCTGCCCCAAATATCCTCCGGAATGATCCAAGACCAATGAGGAAAAAATATATAAGCAGGATTAAGGCGCTTTAATCTTTTCTTTTCAAACTGCTCTCTTTCGCGAAAAATAACAACATCTCGATCAATTCGTTTCGTGAACTTAGAAAGCGCGTTTTGATCCCAGACATGGCTTGTAGCAATAACAATGGGACCATTGATAGGGGACCAAATGAAATATTTATATCCGTCATCCTCATCAAGATAATTAAATCCATGCTTCTCAAAAAACATTTGTGACGGGAGATTGTCTTTTTTAACTTCAGCTCTGATGAGTCTTCCATCCCTTAACATCTTTGGCAAAGAACTGGTTAATAAAATGCTCCCAATTCCCAATCTTTGGAATTTCTGTTCAGTAGCAATAGAAACGGTGTAATCATTATTCCTTAAATCGTATCTGATATATCCAACAATTTTTCCCTCTCTGGTGGCGACAAGAAATCTCTTTCTGTTTTCCGGCTTTAACTGTTTGGCAAACCACTGATCATGTTCGACGGGACTTACCTTCTCCGTGTTGCAAAAGTTCCTCCGTACGCCGTCCGTGTTGCGAATTTCCAAAATTCGCTTATCGTCTCCACTGCGAACAGTTCTTACTCGAATTTTAAGATTCATACTTGTATATCAAATAATCTGTTTGAGCTTTTTGACGATTCGCTTCACATCCGAAAGAGACAAGTCGGCAAATAGCGGTAAACTCATTTCTTCTTGGTAAAACCGCTCTGCGTTGGGAAAGTCTCCCTGGCGATATCCAAAACGTTTTCTGTAGTACGGCTGAAGGTGAATAGGGATGTAATGCACTTGAGGGAAAACTCCAGCAGTATTTAGTTGCCGGAAAAGTTGAAGTTTTTTCTCCGCCGAGATGCCACTAACGCGCAAGGGATAAAAATGCCAGCTGCTTTGACAGCTCATTTGCTCTTTGTATGTCTTAAAACGGCGATCATTCTCAAACAAGCTCGTGTACATCAAGCCAATTTTTCTTCTCTTCGTGAGAAACGAATCTATCCGCTCAAACTGTGATATGCCCAACGCGCACTGGATGTCCGTCAACCGATAATTGAAGCCAAGATCTTGCATCTCGTAATACCAAGGCAATGATCTGTTGTGTTTGTTGATAAATTCGTCGGGGTTTTTGGTAATACCATGAGTCCTAAATCGCTTGGCGCGCTCGTAAAATTTTTTGTTGCTGGTAACGACCATCCCCCCCTCGCCGGTCGTAATAATTTTTACCGGATGGAACGAAAACGTGATGATATCTGCCTGAATTCCAATCCGGCCGCCGTGATATGTTGCTCCTAAAGAATGCGACGCGTCGGCAATGAGCACAAGATTGTGTTTTTTTGCTATCGCCCGCAACTCTCTAAAATACGACGGCTGGCCGGAGTAATCCACGGTAATAATAGCTTTGGTTCTCTTGGTAATTTTTTTCTCGACCTCTTTGGGATCAAGCAAACCAGTCTCATAGACCATATCCGCAAAAACCGGCGTCGCGCCCATATAGAGAACGCAGTTGGCGGTCGCGGCAAACGACAACGGCGTAGTAATAACTTCATCCCCCGGCTTCAAATCGATAGCAAACATCGCCGCATGGAGTGCGGCCGTCCCTGAATTAACGGCCGTCGCATATTTTACTCCACAAAAACGAGCTACACTTTTCTCGAACTTTTCCACCATTGGCCCTTGGGTAAGAAAATCACTCCGCAGAGTTTTTACGACAGCATCAATGTCCTGCCGATTAATGCTTTGGTGCCCGTAGTGGATCGGCTTCATGCCATCAATTATACTCACCATATCCATATGTCAAAATCTATTGCCTTTTTATTCAATACTTCCGATGTTTCTGCTTTCCTTGCCAAAACAGAAAAGGGAGAAAACATTACCGTCTTCGCATCCGGATTGAATACGTATGACGCTTTGGACAAAGAAAAAATACCGTATAAAGAGATTAAAACATATCCTCCGCTCTCCGTCACAATGCAACACTTCGGCAAGGCTCACCGGATCGCGCTGCAATTCGATCCGACGATCTATGCCTCTGTCAGAAATTTTTTTCTGGAAGTTTTTCGGAGCAGTTACCTCGCTTTCATGATCATAAAAAAACATCGGTCTTCGGTTATTTATGTCAGCAACATCATAAACGAATCGCTATACCGAAAGTATCACGCGGAAACGTTTGATTTGCTCCCGCAAGCAGTCATCGCCGACGCAGAATTACATAAAATAAAAGTTGTTATATTGAGACGCAAACGACAACCGGGCTATCTCCTTCAGTCATTCTTGTCGCAGCTAATCTCTGACACTTCGCATCTTTATAAAGTCCGTCACCATCAATCCGAAACAAAATCAGATCAATATCAAAAACTTATCGTTTCTGCAAGCGACTACCATCTTACAAATCTCAAAAATTTCATCAATCAGGCAACAAAGAAATGGCACGTCATTGTCCTTGGGAAAGCAAATCCGCAAATAAGAAAGTCACTTCATCACCATGTCGTGTTCGCAAACATTTATCGATTCATCTCTCTCCCGATGTATTTGTTTTTGGCGTGGAAACAAATTCTAGCGCTAATTACTCCCCGATTTATTTCAATTCCCATATCGTCACAAATGCTGCTTTCTCCTCTTGAACTGAAAATTTGTGAGCGATGTCGCTCTGCCTTTTCATATTGGAGGTTAATTCTTATCCCACAAGGAAAACTGAACAAACTTGCGTTTAAAAACGTAATTCGGAGTATTTCTCCCACAACTGTTATCGCATCAAACGGCATTGACAACTATAATCGGACGCTTCTTTCGGCTTCACAGGAAGCTCATGTCAAAGACGCGGTTATTATCCATCACCAAATAACAGACGGTATCGATATCATTGAGGAAAGATCCGGGATAGAATCGATCTTATTCATCCCAAGTCAAAAACTTGCGGCGATGTTTCACAAATTCCCCGGTAAGGCTGACATCGTTGTTACCGGGAATCCGGTCATGGATGAATATTATCCTCTCCCGAGTTTTAAATCTCCTCCATTTCATTCGCCGCTTCGGATACTCTTCCTTCTTTGCCAAGAACATTTGCGCTTTCAAGGAGAGAACGGAAAAATTGTTTTGGAAGCATTGCTGGAATTGAAAAAATACCCCAAGCCCGTTTCGGTAATTCTCCGGAATCATCCGCAACACCCCGCTCTCCTCCATTATTTTCATCAACAATTTCCATTCCCGATTACTGAAAGAAACGACACCCTGTTGCAGAAAGAACTGCTCGAGAGTGACGTCATTATTACCCAAATAACTTCAGCCGCTGTTGAAGCCATCCTCCTCCGCAAACCATTGATCTATTTGAACACTCATTCCGTTAAAAACATCCGGAATTTTGCGACCAGTGGGGCGGCGCTGGGAGTGTATAACATATCTGAATTAATTCCTGCCATCAACTCGCTTCTTGAACATCCAACTCAACTATCGCGGCAACAAGACAAATTTGTTTCAACGTATTGCGGGAAAATAGACGGCCACGCATCACGAAGGATCATAAAAATTCTGAGTAGAGAAGATACGAAGTCCAGCCCAACATCAACATATTCATAATCGCCAATACTCCCGCCTCTATTCCCCATTTAACCCGGTCTTTTCTGTAAACTCTCCCAAGATATCGAATGAATATTATCAGTCCCAAAATAACGGCTCCTTTACCAGTCAATCGCAATAGAATCGTCAAGAGCGATACGGATTCCGCCGTAAAACCGCCCGTCAATCCTATCCCCATCAACATCAGTTTTATCAACCTGACTATTTCAAATTTGGCATAGAACATCATTGATAGCCCAAAAATAATCGAGAATCTTTTGCGGGTTAAGAAAACATTGCTTCTTACCTCGTCCAAAAATTGTTTTGCTCCAAAACTAAACACTAGCGACAAGGGTAAATAGGCGGTAAAAATATCCTTGGCGTTGAAGGCTTCGGTTTTTATGTTAATAACCGCATGGCCCAACAACACCGCGACAACGTAGTACCATGAGATTTTTACCTGCCTTGGAAGTTTTCGGTAAGAGGAGAAAAATCCTAATAACACGAAAAGCGTCAGTATCAATAAACCGACAACTGCCATATCCGGTAACCAAACTTTGTTTAATCCGTACCCGGACCAAAATGTCCGAAATAGCGTGTCCGGGAAGCTACTCCAGTAGTTAATAATGCCCATATCCTGCATTCTGGTCATAGACGCTCCCCGGAACGATGAGGCGATATTGATTTCAAACGGCTCTCCGTATAACCGAAGCGTCCGCCAAATATACCACCCGGCGCTGGTTATAAAGCCAACACTGACGAAACCTAAATGCTTTAATTTTTCTCTCCCATTCCATTTGGACGTCAATAAAACAAATACGTATCCACCAACCAGACTCAACATATTAATTTTGGTAATTACCCCAAGTCCTAAGACAACACCTTGCAACAAAACTAATTTACCTGAACTGCCGCTTACCTCTTGTTTTAAGTGTAAATAGATAAACACTGCCGCCAAAAACGATACCAGCGTCACGTTGGTTACCAGCGAAAACGTATGTAAAAACATCGGATTGAAAAACAAAATAACACTGGCAAAAGGCAACCAACGGAATTTAGGCAACAGCTTTGCCGATTTAATCGTCAAAAATATTATTCCCAGTCCCATCGCTATCGACATTAACCTGACTAAATGCACTGTTTGCAGCAAAGGATTCCACTTGAAAAGCAACTCCGATTGCGGGTGAATATATTTGGAAAAGACGTCTTTCCCCTTCCGATTGGAAATATATTCCGGATTTGGCTGGATCTGCTCATCGTCAAAGTTTGCCTCCGGCCTCGATGAAATTATCGGCGCCGCCAATACATAATATCCCGGAGGATAGGCCAAAAAACACCCGTCCCGGACTAGAAAGTTTGGGAGCTTTTTCTTTTTTGCAATGTACTCAGCATGGCAGTAATGCCCCGATTCGTCCGGCCCTTCGAATACTGGAATAAACACACTCCAAGCAATTAACAATATTCCCAATAAGGCTATTGGCCATTTTAGATTAGACGTCATATGGTTAATTTTTCACTCGATAAACTGAATAGGATCCGTTTTTATACATTATTGGAAACCTGTCAACCAAAGTATCTCCTCTCAATATTTTTTTCTCAACCGGGCCGACCAAAATGTAATCAATCCGATATTTTGTTTCGATTCTTTCTCGATATTCTTCTATCACAGATTCTCTCCTTTTCCGCGATAGAAAAAAGATTTTTCCTTCGTCATTGGCAGTGAAATAAAATATCCGCGACACCCAGGAACCTTTTGAGTCCGGAAGCATTTCCGCCAACTCCCGCGCTCTGGCCGGATCATCCGCGGAAATCTCTCCTGTCCATAGTAAATAACCGACATCTTCCGGCGGTAATTGATATAGCCGCGCCACTTCCAAAAATCTTGACAGGGTTTCTTGGGTGGTTGCTATGCTTCTGGTGGTAATTGGGACTACATTATCAAGTTTAGTAAACGCCGGAATCTCTGCTATCAATCCGGAACTCAAAGTTGCTACCGTTTCACCGGCCTTACCGTTCAAATTAAACCAATCAAATAGCGACTGTTTATCTTCTTGCCGATGAAACCATCCGGCGAACTTTTCGCTGGCCGAAATTTGAACTCTGACCCCAAATAAGAAGATCATTCCCAACCCAATCAAAACTAATGCCGAGCTCGCTCGTCTTTTCAATTTAAACCAAGTCTGCCTTCGATAAACCTCACCGCATACGACGGCTGCCAATGGAAAAGTCAGCGGCATCAATAATCTCCTGATCCAATGTTTTCCTTCCGGATCTCTGCCTAAAAATAGACTTGCCAGTTCCGGCAAAACAATCGTCGCCGCCATCGTCGCCATCAGAATCGTCAACGCCGGTATCCGTTTTTTCTTTGTCAACCAATAAGCAACAGAAAGTAAAACCGCGTAGCGGGCGCTGATCAAAACAAACGATCTTGCCGGTAAAGAGTTTTTTGAAAAAAAGTTTTGGTATAGAGGCGAAATTCTGAATTGATGCATCTCCCAAACATATGGTAATGCGATAATTAAGCCCATCAATGAGGCTACCGTTATTCTCTTTACTAACTTCCAATTCCTTTTCCATACTTGCCAAACTGTCAAAATCGCCAGCATTGCCGCCGTCGCAGTCCAACTGAAAAAGTACGTATAAAACTGCGCTCCAATCAAAATTCCGGCTCCGACATTTCTTTTCCAACCGCCAACTTTCATTGCCTCGATTATTGCCAGTATCATTCCTATAAACAGTAAAAATGAAAGCTGAGGATGAAAATTACGGGAAAAGAACAGAAAATCATCTCTTCCCTTGAGGTTGACCAAGAAATCCCATAGCGGTTTTGGATACGGGACAAGAGCAATGACATCAGTCGCGACAATCGAGACAACTGCCGCAACGATCGAAAGTTTCTTTGACACTGTGAGTTTCCGACAAAGCAGATAGACGAGAAACACACTGATAGGCGGAAATAAAAAATCTGCCACTATAAAAGATTTTTCTACCGAACCGGACAGTTTTGATAAAAGCGCCATCAATATCGCCGGCAAAGTTTCTCCGGAAAATGGCGATTGTGTATTTTTATAATCAACTAATTGAGTATCCCTGATTGGAAATTTTCCTTCCAGAATCTCTTGAACTTCGGATACATATGTGTAAACCTCCTCCGTCACAATCGCCGACTGGGGGCCGTTTCCTCCTCCGAGAGGATCATAGGACGCGCCGCCTAGGAGTTTGGGAATCAACAGATGGGGCAACCCAAACAACAGGCTTACTCCGATGAGAACGAGTGGCAAGAAAAGATTATTTTTCATTTTTGCAAGTTACTAAAATAAAATTCGGAGTAAACCATCCCGCAGATGCCAGTGGCTTAATTTCGTCTTTTCCATAACAACTTCTATAAAATGACTTCACAAAGGAAATTCTTTTAAGATTATTTACCAATTCCAGGGAAAACAAAGAAAAAAGCGGGGAAAACATAAAACGCTGACCCTCAATTTTCTCTACCGAAAAGAAACGGGAAAGAAGCTCAATAAATTCACCAATACCATATTCATGGAGATGATATTGATCTAAATGATTTCCTTTCTTCACCGGAGTTGAAATATAAAATTGGCCGTTACGAACTAAAACACGCTTGATTTCTTTTAAAAACTTCACCGGTTTCCGAAGATGCTCTACTGTTTCAAACGAAACAACTGAATCAAACGAATTATCCGCAAACGGAATCGAACTTGCATTTGCCCGGACACCTCCATCAACCCGCCTCATAAAGTTTTGTTTGGCAAAATTGACCGCTTCAAAAGAATAGTCAACCCCAACTATTTCGGGAGAAACGGAAGAGAGAATTTGAATGCCAAACCCACTTCCGCACGCGATGTCAAGAATTCGTTTTCCCTTGATGGTACGTTTCACATGTCGATATCGCCGCTCATGATCCTCACGGACATTTTGGGCAGTTTGACCGGGAATATAGCGTTCGCCGTCGTATTTCATATTTTTATCACTCATTTATAAGTTATTCTCAAATTCTTGAGAATATGAGAATGAACCAATATCCAGTTCTTGTTTTACGAAAACCTTTTCAAGCTTCAAAGCGTTTTGTGACCACTTTTGCCTTAATTTTGATTCGTTCATTGCCATAACCAAAATTTTTTCCGTGTCCACTCGTCGCCTGACCCTCATTCCCGCATTTGATTTGATTAAGATATCGCTGATAATATCCCTGCCTGAAGTTAACACTCCAATACCGGCGTTCATCAAGGTTAGTAATCTCACTCGATGAGCGTAGTAATCCTCAAGAGTCTGCTTCGGTAAATGAACCGAAAACGACACATCACTCAAATGTCTAATAAGATTATTTTCTGTCTGCCACGGAATAAACTCTATTTGGCTTTCTGGAATTTTTGATTTCGCCAAAGACTGAATTTTATTATACTGTTTAATATATCCGGTATCAGGATGAAATCCGCCTAAAAAGCGCAATTTCCATTCCGGAAATATTGGTGCAACCCGTGAAAATACGTCGATAAGTAATTCCGGATCCATCCACGGATAAATACCACCGAACCAGAGCACGACGTTCCGTCGTGCTGAATTATGAATTCTCCCGCCTGCAACGCCTGCGGCGTAGCCACTGCGGGCAGGGAATTTTGAATTATGAATTTTCGGAGAACCGGTTGGAAATACTGAAATGTTCTTCTCTTTTATTGGAACTCCCAACTGTTTTGATGTTTCAAGCCAATATTTTCGTTGACGATGATTAGCGACCAAAAAGTGATTTCCCCGCCGGAGAAATTTTCGCACCATTTCTTTATTCTTCCATCTTGTCAACCAATCCTGCGGTTTCCATTTTGATAAAGTCAACTCTTTTTCCAAAAAAATCGGGGTATATAAATCAACTATCAACTTTATTTCCGGAGATAATTCCTGCAGTTTCTTGAAATAAACCAATTCTGGCTTGGTACTGACCAATAAATATTCGCCTTTAAAGTTATTATTATCAAGCCAATGCCTAACTTGTTTTTCCCTGATCGAAATTCCTGATTCAATTCGCTTATTCGCTACCATTGTATGTATTAAGGAGTCTCCTTGACGTACATCAAGGAGACTCCTTTTTAGATTTCAAAACGAAAACGTGATGGAATGGGTTCTCTTCTATCAGGTAATCTCTGACCAATCTAAAGTCATCAACCGCAGAAAACAACTGCTTCACCTTAGAAATCGGAGTTTCCTTCTTCCCAATCTCCCAATAATGCTGTCCGTCAAATTTGTGTTTAACAGGCAATGAGATCGGAAACACTTTAGAAAATCTTGGCACATACGGAAACAATTTTAAAGCTACGGAAGGCGCGAAATGCGAGAAATGCGGCAAAGTTATCACGATTGACTTCCATGAAACTCTGGCCAGTTCTTTTAGCGCTCCTGAAACTTCGGCAAACGGAATATGTTCCAATACTTCCGCTGCCAAAACACAATCGAAAGTTTTATCTGCAAACGGCAGCTTGGTAATATCAGCTCTGACCGTCGGCTGTAACCTTTGATCAATATCAACTGATATCAAGCGTATTCTCATATTCTTAAGAATATTGGAAACTACTTTTGGTCCCGGACCGATTTCCAACACCGACTCCGGCTTTGTTTCCATTACTTCCATCAGTTGATACCAAAAACTGATCCATCGTTCACGCGATAAATACGGCATTGTTAAATAGTTTGGATCTTCAATTTGAGGCGAAAACAACCTTTTTGAGTTTTTCGGCATACTTCATTGTAGTATACCCAAGCGCTAACTTTCTTCCGACCTCCCCCAAATTTTGTCTGAGTTTCGGACTATTCTGTAAGATTTTAATATTTTTGATCAAATCTCCGGCATCCTCTGGCTGCGATAATAAAACATGCTTCTTATCAAGAGAACCATACGACTCAACTATTCCTCGGGTCTGGCTGACAATCACCGGCTTCTCCATGAGCATCGCATCTAACATTGATAATTGCCCGCTAGCCCGATAAGTTTCCCGTAATGGCAAGACCACCATTTCCGCTTTAGACAAGATTTCTCTTGTTTCTAAGGTTGAAACATTAATTCTGACCTCGACATTATCCGGAATATTCAAACCTTCAATATTTTTTCTTCCGCAGCACACAACAAATTTTAGTTTCGGCAACTGCGCCGCAGCTAAAAGTAAAGTCTGGTAATCCCTATCTCTATCCGCCCCAACGCTAATAACTAATTCTGAATTCTGAATTCTGAATTCTGAATTTGCACGTTTTTGATAAAAGCTCGCATCAGACCCAACCGGAATTATCACTCCCCTATCTCCTATTCCCAACCTTATCAGTTTTTCCTGATCCACTGGCGCATGAGTAATAATCCTATCTGCTCCTGACCACAGCCATTGGTGTAGACGGGGAAATTTTTCAGTTCCGTCCATTACATTTCCTGCCATACAAATTAGAGGCGCAGAAAAAAGTTTAAGCTTTTTTAGTATAGCCGCAACTTTATTAACTGAATCGACGCAAGTAATCACAGCATCGGTCTTCCAAAATTGCGGAAGAGCTAATACAACACGACCTAAATTTAGTTTTGTGTACCGGGAATTAAATATCCAAGACAGAGGCAATAATAAAAAATTTAAAACTCTTTCAAGTTTAGAATAAATTTCTACCTGTTCAACTTGATAAAACTGTTGTAAATGATTGAAGCCATATAAATTATTGTCCGGAGCGGTGCCATTTTTGACTTCGGCGATTAATCTTTTCCTATTGGTCGGAAATAAATAAACTATTTTCTTCATTTTTTTAATCGAAGCCGTTTCAAAACTATTCTAAACCTTGTCATTCCTGCGATCCTTCGACAAACTCAGGATGGTGAGCGCCGTCGAACCAAAGCAGGAATCTATATAGATTCCGTGTCAAGCACGGAATGACAATGATAGGTGAATCTTGGAACAAATGCATCAACTCTTTTTAAGAACCACTAAAAATCCAGTTGTAAAGCGTTTAAAGTAATCGGGGACAGGGACATGCTGTTCCCACCAAAACAACAGTTCATAAACCGGAATCATTATTAAATATCCAAATATCCGTAAAGGCCACCACCAACGTCCAATCCAATATTTCTCGGCATCCGCCAAAACCGTCATCATATATCCTTGAGGTTTAATTTTTTCTACTTTAAAACCCGTCTTTTCAGCTGCCCAAACCCACCACGCGCTAGTTAACCTCATACAGTCATGCTGGTCAAAATCAAACGGAGTTAAAAATGGAGAAGTAAAAACCGCAACGCCATCGGGCTTTAATACTCTTTTCACCTCTTGTAGCATTTTTAACGGCTCAAACAAATATCCGGTTAATTCACTGCATTTGACTGAATCAAAAGAATTATTGATAAACGGTAAGATTTGGGCGTCACCGACCACCATCGGTTTAAAATTAAAATCAATATCCAAAACAGTCCAATTCAATTCCCGGCCATGAGGAAACTCCCCCCGCGTCCGGCCCCCACCCAAATCCAATACTTTTCCGGTTAATAAATGTTGACAGGCGAACAAGTCGTCATCCACCAACCTTCTTCTCAATGTGGTAAACAAAATGTCTTTAATATTCATGATTTTTCTACTACTATATATATAGAGCTTCCGAACGGGAATTTAACCCATTTTGATAGCCAATTTTCAAATCTGCAAATAATCTCAAGAACCGCGTTTAGCCATTTAGGGAACTCTGCTAAATCTGAAATTGTGTTGTTGCTAAAGCCAATTTTATCCATGAATTTCTTAATCACAAACTCCGGAAATAAAAGTCCAAAAAGATAACGGCGTTTAATTATGGCAAAACCGGCGCTTCGTAACAATGAAACGGCCTCTGGCATGCTATATCTCCTGACGCCATGAACGGATTTATCATGACTTCCGAATGCCCATCTGAAGGCCGGCATTATTAAAATTGCCCGGCCGCCATTTCTAAGAACCCTGAATATTTCAGACACTGCTTTTAAATCCGAAACCTGACGGTGGTACAGAACGCTTACACAAGTGATCAGATCAAAGCTTTTATCCGCAAACGGCAAATTGTTTATTGAGCCGTTAATATATTTAGCCTTAGAGTGACGTTTCAATCCCAACGCCAAATTCGATATATCAATTCCGACTGTAAATCCTAACTTTGCCAATTTTTCGGTTAAACCACCGGTGCCGCAACCGGCATCGAGAATTCTGATAAGGCCTTGCCTTGCGGAGCAAGGCCAGGCCTTTATTTCGTCAATCACCAACCTGTGCACTGATCGATACCACCAGTGATTATCTTCAACTTTAGCCAGCCTATAATATTCTTTTATATCCATGAGTTTACCGTTTCTAAAACCTTATCCTGAGTCTCAACCGGCAACCCGGGGTAAAAAGGCAGGGATAAAATTTGTTTGGATGCATTCTCCGAGACCGGGAAATGCCGTGTCGTATATGTCACATTGCCGATTCTTTTAAATGCCGGTTGAAAATGAAGCGGTTGAGGATAATGAATCAATGACATAATCCCCGCTGCTTCTAATTTCTCTTTTAACAAATCCCGCTTTCCAGACCTGACCACAAACAAATGATAACCATGGGTCAGGTTTTTTGGCAACAATCCCGGAATTAAATTGTCTTGTTTCAAGGCCGCGCGGTATCTTAATCCCATTACCTGCCTTTCTTTTAATTCATCTTTCAAATGTAAAAGTTTAATTCTCAGGATAGCAGCTTGAATTTCCTCCAAGCGGCTATGAGTTGAAGATTCCAATGAATGATATCTGACGTCTTCGCCATACATTCTTAATCTTCTAATTCTATCGGCAATTTTGTCATTATTGGTAGCTACCCCTCCGCCATCGCCCATTGTCGATAAATTCTTTGTCGGATAAAAACTAAAACAGGCAATATCCCCGAAAGTTCCAACATATTTATTGCCGATTTTAGCCCCAACCGCTTGAGCGCAATCTTCAATGACGCAAATATTTAGTCTTTTTGCAAAATTGATGATTTCATCCATTACGACAGGCATTCCGTAAAGATGAACTATCACAATAGCTCTGGTTTTGATTGTTATGACCTGTTCGATGGTTCTGACTGACATTGTCAGAGTATCTTCCTCCACATCGCAGAATCTGGCATGAGCTCCGCTGGCGGCTACTCCGAAAACAGTCGGATAAGCGTTGGCAGGAACGATAACGTCCTGATCGCTTTTAATATCCAAAGCTCTAAGCGCCAAAGTTATGGCATCTGTCCCTGATCCCACCCCGACAACATTTTTGATATCTAAAAAATCGGCAAATTCTTTTTCGAATCCTGCCAGTTCTTCCCCCATCAAATAAACGCCGCTATCGATCACTTTTTCAATTGCTTCGACGATTTCCGGCCTGTATTTCGAAAATAATTCTTTTGGATTTAAAGTAGGAATCATTTTATTTCCAGTAATATTTTTTGTATTCAAGGTAATAATCAAATGTTTTCTTAAGCCCGGATTCCAAATCGATTACCGGCGTCCATCCCAATTTAGTTTTAATTTTCGATCTATCGGCAATATAATCCCCGACTTCAATTGATTTTCTTTCGGCAGGAAACGGAATTGTCTTAAAATTTCCCTTCCCAAAAATTTTAATTGCCGTTTTCACAAAAGTTTCCAATGAAACCGCGTCTCCACCTAAGTTAAAAACTTCTCCATCTGATTTGGGGTTATCCGCGGCTATCATAAAAGCCGAAACAACGTCGTCAACAAAATTGACATCGCGGATCTGACTGCCGTCTCCAAAAAACTCAACCGTTTTCTTATCAATCAATTGCCTAACAAACCAATTCAATACACCCTGCCGTGGATGCTTCATTTGGTGGCGGGGACCGTAAGTATTGGTTAATCGCAATGAGCAGGTCCGCAAACCATGAACATTGTAATACAATCTGTAATACCACTCTGCGGCAATATTATTTATGCCATTAACGTCCACCGGCTCCATCGGATGATTTTCGTCTACCGGCAAATATTTAGCCCGGCCATATTGATTACGCGTTCCGGCGAATAATATTTTAGTTTCAGGATTATATTTCCGACAGGCCTCAAGAAGCGCTAGCTGGCTGACGCAATTAATTTCCAAATCGGTAAACGGGTCTGTCATTGAATCAACGTGCGACAGGGTCCCGGCCAAACTATAGATAACATTCTTTCCTTTTACCAATTGCTCAATCAGTTTTTTATTTCTGACGTCTCCAATCTCTATTTCTATTTCCTTGTCAATATCTTTAACATTAAATTTATTACCGCCATAATCCGGAAAAAGCGCGTCTACCATCGTCACTCGATTCCCCCGGCGGACTTCCGCGATTGCCAAAGTACTGCCGATAAATCCCAGTCCGCCGGTGATAAGTATGTTCATAGAATCATTAAAACATTAAAACATGAAAGCATAAAACACTAATTATCTCCATAATTCAAATCTTAATCTGACAAGCTCAATACCGGTATTAAGAATCCGACGCCAATTAAAAAATTGAGAGTTGCCATATTCCCGCGAATAGTGGTGTACTGATACCTGCCTAAACTCCGCTCCAGAATCCTGTAATTTCTTCACCAGTTCAACGCAGATGGCGCCGGAATTACATTTGAGGATAATTTTTTTCATCAATGAATTGCGGACTAACCTGAAGTCGCAATCCGTATCAAAAATATCAATCCCGAAAAGATTTCTGACAAAGAAATTATAGATATTCCCTATCACAACCCTATACCAAGGATCGTTACGGAACATTTTTATTCCGTTTACCACATCAATATCGCCGGTCATCAACGGCAACAATAACTCAAACTCCCCAATGTCGTATTGGCTGTCGCCGTCGGTATAAAACACCAAATCGTATTTGGCTGCTTTGAATCCCGACTGCAACGCTCCTCCGTAACCCATATTTTGACGATGGAAAATCAACCGCAAATTGCTGATTTCCGGTTTTAATTTTCTTAAAACCTGACGGCTTCCGTCGGTGGAACAGTCGTCAATAGCAATAATCTCATATTTTTCCGCCATTTTATCCAATATTTTTTTGGCTCCCCTGATCAACAAACCTATTGTCTTTTCGTCGTTGAAACATGGAAAAAATACCGATACGGAAGGTTTAGCCACAAGTATATTTTATACTAAAGACTGATAAATCTTCAGATTTTTCTGAGCGCATGTCTCCCAGCTGAATTTAGTTTCAGCCAAGTATCTGGAATATTTTCTCATTGAATTTTGCAAAACGGGTGAAAACAAAATTTTTTCTGATTTTTTAACCCAATCTCCGATATTATCCGGATCTGCCAGATAGCCGTTTTTCCCGTTTTCAACCGCCTCGGGAAAACCTAAAGCATCGGGAACAAGCAGGGGCAACCCGGCCGCCATCGCCTCCAAAACTACCAGCACGAACCCTTCTTTTTCCGACGGAAACAAAAATAAATCGGCCTGATGATATCTCTTTAATTTTTCCTCCCCGAATAATGGACCAGTAAATTCGACTGTATTCTGTAGCCTGTAACCTGCAACCTGTAACCTGAGCCTTTCTTCCATTGGCCCTTCCCCAACCATAATCAATTTGGTGTCAGGGTGTTTGGCATGAAGTTTAGCGAAAATTTTAATCGCCAAATCCGGCCGCTTCCGCTCGATAAATCTGCCGAGAAATAGAATGGTTTTATAAGGCCTGGCCTTGGCGTACGCCAAGGCCAGGCCTTTATTAACTTTCGGCTTGATACTCTCAACATTCACTCCACAATAAATCACATGAATCTTCTTCTGATTAATCCCGACTCTTTCCACCAATTGCTTTTTCAAAAATTCCGAATCGGAAATGACCGCATCCGCCATATTCAATAATATTCTATTCATCTTCGTCCAAACCCTACCGGTTTGGTCCAAATGATAATGAATGATTAGTGGAATATCCGGTCTTAATTTTTTTACTAAATAAGCGGTGGGGAACAGGTATTCAGGGGAATGAATACGAAGAACGAATTGTTGATGGTTATGATAATTTTTAAAGACCCAAGGGATAGAGAATAAATTAAACGTATACGGTGGTACAAAATGACCAATCAATGTCCTGTCAACGATTTTCTTGGGAATCTCCGCCGGGATAATTTTGCCTTTAGGCAATAAAATCTGGATCTCCTGTCCCATTTTGACAAACTGTTTTAGTAATTCCCGGTCATAAGTTTCTCCACCAGTAGTAGCGGTTGGCGATATCCCAAGTTGCGGACTTAAAATAATCATCGATTAAGATATAAAATATCCTTGCGAAAAGAAAGCCATAAATATCAACTGCAGAATAAAGAACCCCCCCATAATTAAATACCGCCATCGGTTCTTGGACATTAATTGAGAGAAAATCAATATCACCGGAAACGCGTGGATAATATAACGCGGATCGCCCTGAAAAGTTCCGCCTGACATCGGAATTAAAAGATAAGATACGGCATAAACCCAATAAGATCGCCTTACGAGCCTGAATCCTTTTGCTAATACCACAATAGAAAAAATCACCGCCGCGAACTCTGCCAATGCCACAAAATACATCAGACTATTAGGCGAAACCGAGGTAAGAATCTTAAAATACCAGTAAGCAGTCTGCAAAGGAAATACAAAACTGTCTTGCCTCCAAACGCTCATTGAAGTCACAAATAGGTTCCAATTTCCTTCCCAAATATGCAGGTAAAGAAAATATGACAAGGTTGACAGGGGAATAAAAAGAACAGGTATTAAGTCCCTTATTCGTCGCTTACCACTCCACCATTCAACCAATAAAGCCGGAAAGATAGCTATGCCGGGAAATCTGGCCAGAGCTGCCAACCCTCCCAATATCCCGCCCAACCACCATTTATTTTTTCTGACAGCGTAAAGGCACCCGATTGTTAGAAATAAGTATAAAGAATCGTTATAAATCGCAATTAAATAAAACGCTACTGGGAATACGATTATCCATAATATGGTCCTATTACTTTCCTGATCGGTAAAATCGAGCTTTAGAAGATTATGCAGAAACTTCAGGAATAGAATAAAAGAAATATATGTCACCAACAGCCCAGATAAAAGAAAGGGTAATCCCGATAAATTGGTTACGGCTCGTATAGTTAATGGATATAAAGGGAAAAAGCCATTTTCAAATTCATAATATCCGTTTCTGGCGATCGATAGATAATGGTTGCCGTCAAGATTGGCCCACATCCAAATCAAACGGGGCATACGATTGTCGTACAACCATTGCGGTAATCGTTCATCAAACGAATTTCTGCTTCCTACGAACAAAGTTTCCGGAATAAATCTTGGCGCGATATAAGCGCTGGTCAAAAGAGAAACTACCCAAAGTATTAGAATCGCACCGAAAACTTTTTTCATCCTTAGCCTATTTTAGCAAGAAGGCTCGAGTAAAGATTAATATGTAGTCTGAGAGGAATCGATTCAAATTTCTTTATCAATAGTTTTTTTCTGGTCATAATTTCTTCTCTAAATTTATTATTTTGCTTGATTATCAATCTCAAGGCGTCAGCCATATCGTCCACGGTAGGCTCAGCTAAGATTCCGGTTACGCCGTCCTCAATAATCTCCGGCAAACCCCCGCGTTTTGACGCTACTACCGAAGTTCCCATCATTAAAGCCTCCAACGCCACCCTCCCAAACGGTTCCGACCATCTGCTGGGGACAATTACTGCCAGAGTTTTTCTCATCTCTTCCAAAGTTTCTTTGTATCCTAATTTCGTTTTACCGCCGATTGTTTTAAAATCGTACTTTTCAAACTCTTTCATCTGCGAAAGTTCATAGAAAATATCGTAGCCCTTTCCATAAGAGGGCTTTCCAACGAATAGGATAGTGTTTAAAGGCCCGGTCCGCCAGCTGGCGGACCGGGCCTTATTTGACTGTAAAAAAGACGTATCAAAGGAGTTATGAATCACTTGGGATGAAATACCATTTTGAAACAGGATTTTTTGGACTGCTGTTGACACTGAAATTACTGCATCCGATTGCTTCAACCAAAACCGCAGCCAGCGCGAAACAAACCAACCCCTGATGAGAAAAATATATCTAATGATTCGAATCATTAGACGATCACTATTATGATAAAGTGATAAAAATCGAGGAATTTCATGAAAAAAGAAAAACAAAAAGCCATGAGGACTATCAAATAAGGCCCGGTCCGCCAGCTGGCGGACCGGGCCTTTAAACAGACATAGTCCGGCCGGACATACAACAATATAATCTCTGATCGTCGCCACCGTGGGAATATTGAGTATTTTCCCAACTAAAACCGCCGAAGGCAAAAGGTATTTTCCCTGAATGTGCAAGATTTGTGGCCTATTTTTCACGCATTTCCACAAAAGCAATAAAAATATCACGATTTGCGAAAATATACCGGTGTAAAAATACATTGAGTATCTCTTTGGATGTGGCGCCCATTCCTCAACTTCAATATTATTCCGGCGGAGTAGTCTTGCCAAATGGAAACTACTGACCTCTGTTCCGCCTTCCAGACTTTTGATGGTATTTTCAAGGACAAATAATATTTTCATAATGTTTAAAGGCCTGACCTTGCCACAGCGGCGAGGCCAGGCCTTATTTGATACCCAAGAGCAATCTTAACTCTATTTCCATCAGCTTCTTCTTATCAAACTTATCTAGTACTGTCATTCTGGCTTTCACTCCCAACCGCTGCCGTAACCCGAATTCACTGATTAGCCTCTCTAAGCCTTTTATTAAACCAATTTCTGTTGGCTCAACAAGCAAACCATTTTTGCCGTCAACAATTATCTCATTCACGCCCGGAATATTACTCGCCACACACGCCAAACCGCAACTCATTGCTTCCAATAAAGCCTTCGGGTGACCTTCTACCAATGATGGCAAAACGAATATGTCCGCTTGACGATAAATTTCGGGTAATTTTTCATTTGGAACCCGATTTATAACTTCTAAATTTACTCCCAACTCATCAGCCAATTTAACCAATTCATCTTTCTGGCTTCCGGCGCCGACAAACTTGACATTAATCAAGGCCTGGCCCGCCAGCTGGCGGACCGGGCCTTTAAATATTCTAGAAACGGCTTCGATGAGCACCTTTAGATTTTTCTGACGTTCCAGTCTCCCGACGAAAAGAATATTTAATAAGGTCTCACCTTGCGTCCGCAAGGTGAGACCTTTTGAAGCCGGTTTAAACAGATCAACGTCTACGCCATTTGGAATCACCTCAATATTTCTTGCTCCATTCTCCCCTACATAATCCTTCAAAGCTTTTGTCGGGACCAATACTAAATCTGCAAACCTGACAGCTAATGGCTCGAACAATTTTACAAAAATCCATTGCAGCCATTTTTTTTCAATCAAGGCAAATTCGTCATACCTATAACCAAAACTTAGAACATACGGAGTTCCATATAATGCTTTTGCAACTAAACACGGAATTGCTGCCGACAGGTGAACCGCCTTCAAAGCTGAACACCGCCTAAACTTTTTTGCTTCGACCAATGGCATCAATTTCGCCTCCGGAAACCTAAACCAATTTCTGTACTTAAATTCAAATATTTCCACCCCGCCAAAATGTTTCTTGTATTCTTCAATTTCAGATTGCCATATACTCCATTGCCCTGATTTCAGCAATTGATCTTTGTTTTGGCCAATCGGCATGACAATCCCCAATATTTTTTCATTAGAGACTGCCGATCGGCAATCTGAAATGAAAGTTTTGCGAAAAAATAGTTTAATCTTAGAAGGAATTGTCAAAGCTAATGCTGACGGAAGTAAATAAATAATTTTATGCCATGGGACATCACCTCTAAAAATAGCCTCTAACCTGGCTTTAAGGCCAAAATAGACCTGCAATTTATTATTCGAAAACGATACTGATCCTGAATGGATTCTTAATTTAATTAACGGTTCCGGAATATTTTCAATTCTTTCCCTCCAAACACTTCTTAAAACTAACTCCCAATCCTGAGAAGCCTTAAAGACAGAATCGTATCCTCCTATATTTTCAAACCACTTTTTTCTCATCATCCATGAAGGATGAATCAGGGGATTGCGATAAAACGAAACTCGCTTTATTTCCTCCCAACTTATCGGCATTTTCTGCAAACCTATCTGATTTCTCTTTTCGTCAATTAAGACAACCCATGATCCGGCTAATTTAACATCAGGATTATCCCGGAAATAATCCACTTGAACCTTAAGTCTATTTGGCAAACAAATATCATCAGCGTCCATTCTGGCTAAAAATTCACCCTTGGCTTTTTTTTCCAGATCAATTAAAACTTGAGTTATCCCCCTTCCGTCATCTTCTTGAGTTAATAATTCATAATCTTTGAAAGACTGCCCCTTAATGCTCTCCAAAGCTTCTTTTAAAAAACGCTTATCTTTCCCGACCGGTAATAATACTGATACTGTTGGATTTTTTGATATCATATTATGTTTTTTCGGCCACAACAAAGAAACTTATAGACTCTTCCGGGTATTTTTTAACTACATCCCATTTCCAAAATAATAGTTTCCGGTAAAGATTGAGCGATATTCCCCCGACGACATCAATCAGACCGGCCCAGGGCGTATCAAATGCCGTCGGTTGAATTGAAACTGGAATAAATCCAGTTCTAGCCAACAAGTCTGTAATTGTCCGCTTCGTAAATTCAAGCTCATGATCCGGATCCGTAAAGTGTTTAATCCCGACACTCATTTGAAGTTTTTTCCAACTAGTCTCCTCGTTCGGAACCCCTAACAACAATTTCCCACCAACTTTCATAACCCTCTTAATCTCCTGCAAAACATTTTCCCTTTTGGATAAATGTTCCAATACTCCCAAAAAAATAATTTTATCGAATGAATTTGATTGATAGGGGAATTTATCTTCAGCGGAAACATAATCGAACCTAACATTTCTCAATTTCCTTCCGGCAGCTTCAGACTTAGCAATTTTCAATTGTATTTTATCAATATCAAAACCGACTACCATTTTTGCTTTTCCGGCCGCCAACAGACTATTCTGACCGTTGCCACAACCAACATCCAAGACAAAATCATTTGGATTTAAGAATTTTAAAAATTCAGGCGGATATTTTTGGAAAATCAGATGTTTGGGATGAATTCTTTGATTTGATTTTCCGGTCCATTTAACCAAATGAAGCGATAAAGAAGAAACTAGCTTAGATTTCTTCATTATTAAAACTCCAAGTTTTAAGATAAACCAATATATTCCAAACATCTGCTGCCGAATTCTATGACCGATGATTATCGACAAATTCTCCATCCGGTTAAACCATCTGGAGATACGAAGCGGTTTACCCTGAGCGATCCCGCGATAGCGGGAGAGTCGAGTGGGACCAAAACCCTCAACCTCGAGCAATACCCCGGCCTTTTTTGCCTCATGTCCAAGCGCATAAATTGCTCTCATCCCTCTCTCTAGCTCTTCACTGCAACCGATCACTATTTTTATATTGTGTTTTTTTGCCAATTTGATTAACTGAAGTGATTCGTTAATATCGCCGATGCGGGAAATTTTAAGGTTGATAGCGTCTATCTGTATAGATTCCGGGTCTACGCCCGGAATGACAAAAGACGGAGGGACCGGAATGACGGACGAGGATAAAGTCTCGTCTAAAATAATTTTCATTCCGTATCGATGCAGTATTTCGGAAGCAGCGGCCAGATCTTTTACCTTAACCGGTTCTTCAACATATTCAATTCCTGCTTCTTTTAAAGTCGGGATTAAATACTGAAGCTGTTTTAGGGAATAACCCTGATTGGCATCGATCCTGATTTGATTGGGGAATTTCAATCCGTCACGGATAAATTTTATAACCTTTATATCATCTATAACATTCCGACCGACTTTTAGTTTTAGATTTGACCCCCGGTCACGAATCTCTTGTATCTGATTTATGAAATATGATTTATGATTTATGAATAATTGTTCACAAACCGGCAAATCTCCTCTAGCCGCTCCAAATTCCATTTTAAGCATCTGCCTAGCCAACCTTTCCGCTTTGTCCCAATCACCGCCGTAAATTACGCCTTCACCGACTACTTTCCCGCCGTCTTTAACCAATAGATGATCAGACCAACGGATTTTCAGAAAAGATAAATTAAAGTCAACTGGGATAGAGAGCCTCTCAATTTTTATCATCTGATAATTTTATATAAATATACCGATCTCTTGTCAGTTTTAGGATATGACCAAACCAATTCCACCGGCCAATTTTCCGGAATATCCGGATGACGGTTGCGGATGAACAATGAGGTTTTATCATCCTCCAATACTTGTTCCGGAATTTCCGTTAACGGATCAACCAACCAATCAACTATCTCAATTCTAGCTTCTTTTAATCTTTGGTCACTTTTTAATGTAACAAAGTAGGAATTTTCCTCCTCCAGATAAACATTAATTCCGCCTATGTCTGCAATTCTCAAAATTTCATCGGCAAGCTCCTTACTTCCAACACCGCTGGTCCAATCTTCGAAAAACTGAAATCTGTCTTCTCTCGGTATCTCTGCTTTTCCGGAAGTTACTATAATCTTCCAGCCTGAAATGATTCCCGGAAGCAACATTGTAATAAATAAACACGATAAGGCAATTTTACTTAATCCACGGTTTCTGATCACTTCCAAACCATTAACAGCCAATATAACAACTCCTAATAATATTGAATAAAGATAGCGGGGATAAAAAATTACCGCGGTTTTATTGATAAACAAAAAAACTCCCAAAGTCCATCCGGCCGCTATTAAAATCGGGGTAATCTTTTTTTGCCTGATTGCATCAATGACTGCCGCTAACCCTCCTAAAACCGTAAGCCCAATCACCGGCCAGGTTAAATAATCAATTAGCCAAAGCATTGAGCGCAATAGATTATTTTTAAAATTGGCATGAGTTGATATTGACACAGAGCCAAAACTTCCCGCCGCAAAATACCAAACCGCCAATACCATTAAAATACTGATTAAAATCTTTAACGATCTTCCCTTGAAACTTCCTCTTCCCAGCGCTAAAACTGCCGGCAATATCAACCATCCTGTTTGTTTAGTTAAAATCGCCAGTCCTGTTGCCGCCGGGAAAATTAACGCTAAAACCATAAAAAATAAAGTCGCTGATTCGAATAAAACCGTCCGGTCGTAAAAAACGGAAAACGGCAAAATTGCCATCAAAATAAAGGCCGGAATTCCCGCCTGACGATTTATCCATTTTCCGGCCAATTTTGAGATTATCAACGCCGTTCCCAATCCGAAAAATACCGAGACTAATCTACCGCTAACGACATTATTCAGCGGTAAAAATTGAAATAACGCTATCAGCCAAATAAAAATCGGTTGGGTTGTATATTCCACCATCCCCAGTAATTCACCGGTATTTTTTAATTCCCAAGCCCTTGCCACTGCGTATCCTTCATCAGAAAATAAAGGCAAATCACCTAAGTTGTAAAACCTTGAGAATAGAAATGCCGCTATTAAAAATAACCAAACATAAGAAAATTTCATAAGCGCTTGAGTATAAGTTTTAATGTTTCCGTTATAGTTTTGCCAACATCCATTTTACTTTTTCCCTTTTTAAGGTCGTATCTCAAAATCATCGGGATTTCTGTACAAATTGGATCTAAACGCCTTAATTTCAACAATATATCCACCATACAGGAAAATCCTTTTTCGCTGATAAATTTTTCTTTATAAATTCCCATCCCTTTTTTAATCAGATCAACCCTGTAAGCCCTAAACCCGCAGGTATAATCTTTTACTCCGGATATTGGAAAAAGAATCTTAAAAATAATTCCGGCCGTAAAACTCAACAAACGGCGGGCAGGCGGAACGCCTCTTACGCGTGAACCTGAAACAAATCTTGACGAAATCACAATATCGTTTCCTTCATTTATCAATCTCGCCATTCTGACAATTAAACCCGGTAAATGGGTATTATCAGCGTCCATGGTAATCAATATATCTCCGCTTTTGCTTCCCGCTAAAGCCGACTTGAAACCAGTATTAATGGCTTCAGCCAAACCCTTGTTGGTTTTATGAGCTATCAATTTAATCTGTGGGAAACGGCCGGAAAAACCTTTTACAATTTTAGAAGTTCCGTCCAGACTTCCGTCATCTATAACATAGATTTTATGCTGCAAACGTTCAGCCTTCAAAGTCCTTATAAGCTCCGGCAATAATACTTTTAAGGATTCCGCTTCGTTGAAGGCGGGCAAAACTATATGAATCATATTTTTTTCATCTTTACCAATATTGCCTGACCCCATTTAAATAACCAGGGAAACATGAAGTGTAAATAAATTTTTGCGGTTAATGAATAACGAATTATTCCTTGTTTATGTAAAACTTTAAAATTGCTTTTGAACAATTTTAGCCAATTCCAGCGGCTAAGTTTTTGGACATGGGTAACGTCTTTATCTAGCCATCCTCCTATTGTTCCAAAAATTCCGTCATAAACCGGAACAACAACCATTAACAGCCCTCCGGGTTTCAGCCAGCTTTTTATTATTAATAAAGTATCGGATAAATTATTTGTATGTTCCAAAATATCAAACGCGGTAATAACATCGAAAAGCTTCTTTGGTTTATATGATGAAACTGTAGCTATCTCAAATTTAGTATTTGCGGCATATTTTTTAGCCTTAGCAATTGCAAACGCGCTCGGATCGATCCCAAAAGTTTCAAATTCATCTTGAGCCGCTTTTAGAAATCTTCCATATCCGCAACCTATATCTAACAAGGCCTGGCCTTGCGTTGTAAGGCCAGGCCTTTTATGATTTTCCGGAATTTTATCCCGTATTAAAGATAAATACATCTTTACCTTTTTCTGAGGATTTTTATCACCGGCAGACTGATAATGTTTCAGGAAATATGCCTGATTAAATTCTTTCATAAATTATTTTGGCAATTCTCAAAGATGCTTTCCCGTCGCCATAAGGATTTCCTCCTTTGGGAATTTTCCAATCCTTCAGCCATTTAAATTCGGATATTATTCCGTTTTCATCTGTACCGACAAGCATCGACCAGCCATTTTTTAACCCTGCGGTTCTTTCTGTCTTCTCCCTTACCACCAAGCAGGGAATTCCTAACGAAGGAGCCTCTTCCTGTATGCCGCCGGAATCAGTAATAACTCCTGAAGATTGACGCAATATTGAAATAAATTTCCGGTAAGTTGGCGGAGTGATCAATTCAAATCCTTGTTCATCTTTCAGATAACTTTCAACTGTATTTCTGACTATAGGATTGGGATGAACTGAAACAATAAATTTATATTCCGGATTACCGTCTCTGATTTTTTTTAACGATGACAAAATCCGTTTAATCGGAGCTCCCCAATTTTCCCGACGGTGGATAGTAACCACAACAATTTTTTTATCAATTAAGGCCCGGTCCGCCAGCTGGCGGACCGGGCCTTTTGAAGCTAAAATCATGTTTATAGCATCAACAACCGTGTTTCCCACCACATAAATTTTATTTTTGGGAATTCCTTCATTCAATAAATTCTTCTTATCAATATCCGTCGGACAAAACAAGACTGCCGCGATTCTGGAGATCATCTGCCGGTAGCCCTCTTCCGGAAACGGCTGGGATAAATCATAGGTTCTCAAACCAGCTTCAATATAGAAAATAGGCAATTCCTGATGGAAGGCGGCTATGGCCGCAAATGCCGCCGAAGCCGCATCACCCTGAACGACGACCCCATCCGGCTTAATCTGATTAAAAGTTCCGGAAAAAGACTTAAGAAGCGATGATGTTAATTCTGATAAGTTATCGGTATTCCCGATTGACTTTCTGATGTCCAATTCAATGTCCGGTTTCAGACCAAAATCCCCTCCTATCCCGGCTAATAATTCCCGGTGTTGTCCGGAACAAATTAAAATTGTTTTAATGTCCGGGTACAACTTATTTAAAACCAACACCACCGGAGCAATTTTAATAAACTCCGGCCTGGTTCCGTAACAACAAGCAATTATCCGCATAATCTTTATTATATGTCCTTAAGGATGTTGGAATATCACCGTATTATTTTCAACTATCAAACCGGCATTATTTTCCGGCTGCCAAGGTTCAAAAATCACAATTTTCTGTGGATCAAAACCCCGCTTTATGGCTTCCCTCCGCAATAAATAAACATAATCAAACGACGATTGGCCGCGGAAACTAACAGCCAATCCCTGATTCCATTGAGAAAGCAATTCATTAACAATCTTATACCTGTCTTTTAAATTAGGATGAACCTCATACACCGCCAAAGCCCTTAATTGAATTAATAAAAATACTCCGCAAGCCACCGCCAACAATTTCTTTGGCAAACGCGACCCCAAAGCGGCAATAAAAGTAACGATAACCGGATAAACTTGATACAAGAAATGTGATGACCCGTAAGGCCTGGTTTCGCCAGTCAAAGACTTTACTACAAACCACAGCCCTGTCAAATTAAAAAAATTATTCCGGAGATCAAAAATAATCAGCGGAGAAAACGCTAACACTACTCCAATTACAGCCGCCAAGAAAAATTTTCTATCCCTCCACCAGATCAATCCCAAAACAACCACCGTTGTTAATAACAGGGCGTAATGAAATGAAACAGCAACGCCTGTCCAAAAACCCAAAACTAAAAACCAAACTGCCTTTTGGCGGTGATGAGATAAAACCAATAAATAAAAAGTTAAAATTGTTCCAAAGGGAACAAGGCTAACCGGAGAAATAAATCTTTCAGTGTTAGCAATCGGCAAAAACACTGCATAGCCAAATGCTGCTAAAAAACCAATTCTTGGAAATCTTAATAACGCCAAAGTCCTATAAAGAAAATAAGCGGCGGCGGTCCCTATAACCGCATGAATAACGGCAAAAACCAAAGGATCTCCGCCACCGGCAAGATAAATCGGGATCATCATCCATAAGTACCACGGTAAATGAAATAAGTGATGAACATATTGAGCCGCCTCCAATCCTAACAACCAAGGTTTTTCTCCGGCCAGATAAGATGTTAAATAATAAAAAAGATTATTGGTTTCTCCGGAAAACACCATCAATTCGCTGACCCTCCAAAGGCGGAAAAATACTGCCAGAATCATAATGGCAAGGATCGGTAAATTCATTTATTGTTTAATGTGTCAGCGTAGAATACAAAGTAAACGTCCCTTTCTATTGGCACAATCATCTTAGAATCAGTTTTAACTATTTTCCCATATTCAACCGCCTCTTCATAGACATCTTTGACATACTCACTTTTAAGCAAAGCCTGTAAATAGCTTAACCGTTCTTTGGCAACAAAAAATAAGATTAATCCGGCAATTAATATTTTAATTTTTAATCCATGAAATATTTTTAATAAATTATCAACCGTTCCGGCAGACGTTAAAGCAATAAAAGGTAATAACGGAAACAGCAGATACTCATGATAATATCCTGCCTGACGGAAAATCAGAACGTGGGCTAAACCAAATAACCCAAGTAATAATAAGATTGACTTATTTTTTGAACGGCTAAATAGCCAAATTGATGACAGAAGCAATAAAGTCACCGTAAACAAATTTATGAAATAACGGAATTCTTTGATCAAAAAATCCATCAAACTAATTGAAGATCCTCCTAATCTGGCAAAAAAAATGTTCTGGAGATCGCCGGCAGCTTGCGGGCTTAAAATTATTGTATGAAAGAAAAAAATTGCCGAAAGCGTGGCAGCTGTCAACGGCAATTGCAGAAATCTAATTTTCCCCTCCCGCCGGAATAGAATACCATGAATAAATATCAAACCCGTTGCATAATATCCGGGCCAACCGATCAGCATTGCCGCTATCGAAGACAGCAATAAAATTTTCCACCACTTGTTTTTATTAGTTTTCCGGAAACGCTGATATGAATAAAATGACAGCAATGCAAGCGGCAACAATACCACTTCATGCACCGGATTTTTTCCATAATAAATAAACATCGGAGTAACTATCATTAAAACTCCGGCCATTATTCCGGCTCTAAACGAAATTAATTCCCTGCCTAATAACATTACAAAAAAAACCGATGCTAATGATGCCACCACTGGGACCGATCTTGTACTCCACTCGGAAACTCCGAATAATCTGTAGGATAAGCTGATCAATATTGGTAAAGCCGGAGTATAGTGGGTTAAATATTTTCGCTCATCAGGCCGGATGTCAGCCGTTGCCAAAGTCGCTCCGAATTTTAACGGAAAATAACCAAACCGAAAGAAATTTTTTGCCTGCTGGCCGTAAACCACCCCGTTCCAATCGTGCTGACCGATAAATGGCTTACTGATATTTATTGAAAGTAAAAAAGAAGCTAAGGCAATTATCCCTAAAACTAATAGTTTGTTCACTTATTGTCTTTGGGAAGCATTATGGGAATTCCCTCACGGACTTCAAAAATCCTTTTGCACTTTGTACACTGAAGAGAATATTTTCCTTTAGGGCTTATTTCTTTTACCTGCGATTTATCATCCGGACAGGCTAATATTTCAAGCAAATCTTTTGGTAAACCTTCATTGTTTCCTTTGCTGTTTTTTCCCATGTATACTCCTTGATCAGATTGTATCCATTTTCTCCCAATTTGGCAAGATTCCGGTTTTTTAAAGCCTTAATGATAACCGCGGCCAGTTTTTCCGCTGATCCCGGATCTGCCAGATAGCCGTTAATTCCGTTTTTAACCAGATACGGCAATTCTCCAACTCTGGTGACTACAACCGGCAATTTTTCCGCCCACGCTTCAAGAAGTGTCAGAGGGAAACCCTCTGATAGGGAAGGTAAAACAAATAAATCTGCCTTTCGATACATTTGCAATACACTTTCCGGAGGAAGGTCGCCACCAGCAACCAATAGTTCTGTTTGAGGAATTATTTTTTTAACCAATTCTAAGGCTCTCTCCAAAATTGAAAATCCTTTGACCGGATCATTTTTGCGGCCGACGAAGAGAATTTGTGGAGTCCGGAAGTTTACGAAACGCCGAATTCGACTGTGAAGTTTCGTAAACTTCACAATGTCAATACCATTCGGGATATAAGCCACGTTTTTATTTACATTAGAAACCTCGAGAAAATTCCGTGCCACCGTTATTTGAGCATCATATTTAATTTTAGTTAAAATAAATTTCTCCATCCAACGTTTTCCGTTATATCCGTGTACCGTCACTGTGACCGGAATTCCCAAAATCGCTGATAATATTTTCCCCGATACCATAGCCGGAATTGAATGGGCATGGATCAGATCAAATTTTTGCCTGAAAAAATGCTGAAAGATTACCCAGGGAATAACGTAGAACATCCAACATAATCTAAAAATAATATTCTGGTTTAAACCTCCAAATATATTAAGGCCTGGCCTTTCGCCAACCGAAAAGCCAGGCCTTTTCAAACGGGAAAAATTATTTATCTCTCGAATCAAATTCTCAAGATGGACCTGCCCGCCTCCGGTAAACCTTTCTAACGAGACATCAATTAAAAAGCAAATGTTCATATTCTTTATTTACCTTATCCCAATCATATTTTTTAGCCAATTCAAGGCCTTCTTTTATTTTCCTGTCATAAAGCTCACGGTCAGTCAATAATTGCTCAATTTTTTCCGCCAAATCAACATAATCCCCTAAATTAAATAATAGCCCTCCTTTAACCTGCCAACCTGACAGCCTGTTAACCTTTTGTCCGTTTAATATTTCTCTATTGATAGGTATATCCGTGTTAACCACCGGCGTTCCAGTAGACAGAGCTTCGATCGTTACTAACCCAAATCCCTCCACAGCTGAAGGTAAAACGTGGATGTAGGATTTGGCTAATAAATCAATTTTTTCTTTCTCTGAGATTTTACCAAGAAATTGAACGCTAGTTTGCAATTTGTAGTTTGTTGTTTGTTGTTGCAACTTTCGTTGCAACGGTCCTTCTCCAACTACGATTAATCTAATATCCGGAATCGAGTCCTTCAACAAATAAACAGCCAAAATTAAATCTGAAATCCGCTTGTATTTAACCAATCTGGCAATGCAAAGAATGGTTGGGATTTTAAATTTTTGATAACGGTTATAAATGTTATAACGGTTATAATCTACGCCTCCATAGATGACCTCAATCTTATTTTCAGGGACTCCGGCTAGAACCAATTTCTTCTTTGTTTCCTGCGATAAGGCAACGATCAGATCCCAAGGAAGTTTTAGAGAAATTCTTTCGGCAATTTCAGTTAGTAGGCCATTAATTACCCCTAATCTCTCTATCGCCTTCCCCAAAAAAACATCCGGATACCAAGCTATTGCTTTGGCTTTAACTTTCTTAGCGTATAAAAAAGCCAATATATATGTAGTAAAGTTTGTGCCCTCGACCACATCCGCTGAAGGAAGTTTTATAAAAACAATCTTTACCAATAAATTAATAAAGAAAAATAATCTTTTTACCGCTGTTATTAAAGAATTAAATTCATAGCTTCCAGAACGGCTGATAATGGTAACATCATATCCTTTTCTTTTTAAATACTCGTATAAACGGGTTACCCTGACTTCAACTCCTCCGGTAAAATATTTCCCACTCCGGGGAAAAAATTCTGTTAACAGTACGATTTTCACTTCTGGCTTAATGCGATGATCCGGGTTAATCTGGTAATTTCGTGGCGCAAGTTTTCAATCATGACATTGCTTCTGAAGTTCAGATAAAACAAGGTGACGATAGAAATATATAAGGCGACATCAACTCCACGGCCTATCCCTAATTTCTTAGCCAATTGAGTTGTCAATTCCGGCCTGATAACAGCCACCAACACTAACATCCAAACTAATATCCAAAATAAAAACATCCCCCTGCCGATTGAACCCTCCCTGGCTCTAAGCCAAACTCTTGAAAAAGCAAAGATTAAAAATGCTATCGCTATAAGCTGTAACGGAAAAGTAATAAAATTCATAAATTCACCTGAATAATCTCAATAACAATTTTACACCGACGCTAAAAGCATTGCTATTTTTTTGGCCTTTCGATCTGGAATATTCCGTATACATAACTTTAATCGGAACTTCTGTTAATCTTAACTTACACCGTTTAATCTCATAAAAAAACTCGTTGCTGACCTCCATTTGATCGGTTTTTATCTGAATTTTTTCAATCGCTTCGCGGCTAAAAGCCCTTAAGCCTGAGGTCGAATCCGTGGTTTTGATTCCGAATAAACACCAGGTCAACCAATTGCTTAAGGTTAAAATCATTTTTCGGTCCCATGGGATTTCTCTCCAACCTAATTTTGTCCTGGTCCCGATAACCACGTCAGCATTTCCGCTGATAATCGGCTCTGATACTTTTAAAATGTCGTTAGGATCATGTTGACCGTCGGCATCAAAAGTTACCGCGCAATCAATATCCCTCTCTTTGGCCCAATAAAGACCTGTCCCCAAAGCGCCTCCCAACCCGCGGTTAATCGGGTGATTAATCACAATTGCTCCGGCTTTTTTTGCTTCAATACCAGTAGTATCACTTGAACCGTCGTTAACCACCAATATTCTTGCTTCTTTCAAACTACGGCGGACCCCCTGAATTGTCTTACCGATCACTGAGGCTTCATTGAAGGCAGGGATAATTACCAAAAGCTTTCTCATCAAACCCTTTCCGGATGCGACTTAAACCATTCAACTGTTTTTTTAATTCCGTCGGCCAATTTTATTTTTGGCTGCCAATTTAAAGCTTGTTTGGCTTTTTGATAGGACAAACTACTGGTAGTTTGCTCACCTGATCTTGCCGGCCCGTGAACCTGTTCCCAGTCCGCTTCAAAATTTTTATTAACTAATTCAAAAATTGAATTGACATCGGTTTCAACAGTTGTCCCGATATTAAAAACTCCGCTTTCCGCCGTTTCTAGGGCCAAGACATTTACGGAAGCAACATCTTCCACAAAAACATAATCCCTGGTTTGCAGGCCGTCTCCATTTATCACCGGTTGTTTTCTTTCTAATATCTTTTTGGAAAATATAGATACGACTCCGGCTTCTCCATGAGGGTTTTGTCTTGGACCATAAACATTAGCATATCTTAGAGCCACAAACGGAATGCCGTATTGGGCGTGATAAAACCCAAGGTAAAGTTCCGCGGATCTTTTTGAAACACCGTACGGCGATAAAGGAGCCGGCATCATTTCTTCATTAAACGGAGTTTTTTTATTCCCATACATCGCTCCACCGGTGGAGGCAAAAATAACTTTTTTCAACGATTTATACTTCACTAATGACTGCATTAGATTAATTGTCCCCAAGATATTTATTGTGGCGTCAAATTTAGGATCATCCACCGACTTACCTACGTGAATATGGGCCGCATGATGATTTAAAACTTCAGGCTTAAATTCAGAAACAACTTTATCTATAAATCTCAAATCACTGATATCTCCCAAATAAAATTTGACCTTAGGGTTGATATTCTCTCTAACCCCTGTTGAAAGATTGTCAATAATTGCAACTTCATAACCATTGGCAATATAAGCATCTGCCACATGACTGGCGATAAATCCTGCACCACCTGTGATTAGAATTTTCATGATTAGATTATACTCACGCCAGAAATCTTCCCCCCAAAAATAACATCGTGTTTATCGCCAGTAATACCGTACTTACGGAATAATAAATCCACCTCCGCATCTTATGGTTCTCACCGTTAAGCCAGTTTCCGATCATTATAAATACCGGAAACATCACTAAAATATATCTGGGCATGCTGGAAAAAGTTCCTGTTAGAGTCGGACCCAAAAAAGATAGGAATCCAAAAACAGCATAAGACAAACGGGTTTTTTTTAAACTCAACAAGCCCAAAATTAAAAATGAGACTGCCGAAAACAATTCCAACATAACCCGATAATAAAGTATTGAGAAAAAATTAACCGTAACGGACATCTTCAAGTAACGCCAAAAAACCTGATAAAGAAGGACAATTTTGTCAGATCGGCTGGCCCCAAAAGCCGGTTGAGAGTGGATAAATTTTAACGGATCGTTAAAATGCTGATTTAAGTAAACCATGTAGAAAATAAGTCCTGAAGAAACAATGAAAATAGATAAAAGCGGAACAACCATGGAATACTTGCTGGGTTTAACCAAACTTCCTGATTCTTTTAACTGTAGCCAATATTCAACTGCCAAAGAAGGTATTAGGAATATTCCCACCAAACGGGTCGCAGCGGCCATTGCTCCCAAAACACCTGCTAACAGCCATTTTTTTCTCCTAGCTGCCAAGAAGCTGCCAAATACCAAACACAAGAAAAACGCTTCTCCGTAAATCGCTCCAAAAAAAAATGCGGTTGGGAAAAGTAATAAACTTAAAATTATTTGTCTTGACTGATCGTTTTTAAAATCAATCCGCAATAAGCGCCAAAACAAACAGGCAGCGATCAATAGAGACAAATTTCCCACCAGTAAAGCGCTATAAAGGAAATTAAATGATAAATATTTCGCAACTAATCCGATTATCCACGGAAAAAGCGGGAAAAAAGCTTGAGTAAAATCCGCCACGTATCCTGATTCGGCAATAGTCAAATAATGGATACCGTCAAATCCGCCCCAAGACCAAATTGATGGAATTCCGTTTCCCAATTCAATTAATCTTTGAAAGTTAGGATATGGAAATAAAAATCCTATTAGGCTGGTGGAAATCAATCCTAATAAAAACAGGCCGATTCTCCACCAAAAAAATATTTTAACAACCGGGAATATTTCAGAATTAAACAACTTTTTCATAAACCTTTAAAGTTAGAGAGGCGGTTTTCTCCCAATCAAATTTTTTCGCCCTAGTTAAACCATTTTTAATCATCTTTTTCCTTAAAACATCATCTGATAGTAATTTTTTAATTCCTTCCGCCAAACCAATCTCCGTCGGTTTAACCAATAAAGCGGCATCACCTGTAACTTCAGGTAAAGAAGAAGCGTTGGATGAAACCACCGGTACTCCGCAAGCCATAGCCTCCAAAACCGGCAAACCAAACCCTTCGTAAAGACTTGGTTGGACATAAATCAAAGCCCCGGAATAAATCGCGGCCAAGTCGTCAACCGGATCCATTTGGACAGATGGCAATACTTTAACTAAATTATTTATTCCGAGTTCTGAAATTATTTTACGTAAATTAACAATTTCCGGAAGTAATTCCTTCTCAAACGCCCTGCTTACAATGACTAAATTTACTTTCAGCTTAGCCACAACCTTTAACAGAACCTGCAAATTTTTGTTCGGATTAACATCCCCCACATATAACAAATATTTTTCCGGCAAAGAATATGTTTTTTGGACGGATTTTATTTTTTGAATAGTTGCCGGTTTAAATTCTTTATCAACACCCAAGGGGATAACATATATCTTTTCCTGAGGAATAGATAAAAATTCAATTATGTCTGATTTTGAATGTTCCGAATCGGTGATAACTGCCTTCATTCTTTTAGCCAAAATCGACTGAATCCACAAGGCTAAACCACTCCTCAACCCAGGTTTAAAAAAATCTTTCATTCTTAAGGGAGTCAAGTCATGAATGGTAATTATTTCAACCGGAGCCTGCGGAAAAACAGGCAAAGATTTCCGGAATAAATCAAAGTTCGGGTAATGAATTACATCAGGATTTTTAACCAGATCAACTTTACTGGTCAAAACAACTTTATGGTTTGTCCCTAAGGCTCTCAGGCTGTCAACTAATTGCCTAACATATCTACCGATTCCCCGGGTTTTATGCTCGGAGTTTAAAAGTGAAGTATCAATTACTATTTTCATCTGTCCTGAAAAACTTTTAAGTTACCTTTCATTCCCGGCATAAGGCTATTGGTATTTTCTAAAATGCACCATAGCCCGAATTTGCCTGATTTGTTATCTACTAAAGTCGGAGTAAATCCCAATACTCTGCCCTTGTAAATTTTATCCGGAATTGAAACCGGCTGAAATTCGATATAATTTTCGGCTTTAACCAAAGGCATTTTGTCCTGATCAATCTCCGCCGTAACTCTCAAAGTCGATAAGTCTATAATTTTAATCGGAAAAGACGCCGGAGAAATCGCCATCCCCGCCGCTATTCCCCCATCATCAACCACCAAGCCATTAAATGGACATTTCAGATCCGATCCATCCAGCTCCATTTGGGAAAGTTCAACCTCCAAAACGCCGGAGTTAAGATCGGCTTGGGCCCGGTCCATCAAATATTTTTTATCCGGATCATCATCGCCTTCCAGCTTTTTCTTTAACTGATCAAATGTAGCCCTTATTTTGTTATAGGATTCCAACTTTAGCTGATGCCTTTTTTCTAATTCGTTTCTTTTAAGACGCGCCATTATTGTTCCGGCGCTAACGACTTTTCCGGCCTCGACAGAAATACTATCGACTACTCCCCCAAAAGAAAATCTTAACTCGCGGACAGAAACCGTCACCCTACCTTCCAAAACCATCGGTTCAGCCATAGATATTCTATATTGTAGCAATTTTTAGAAAAGAAACATTTAGTCGTCGGAACCAATGAAGCAAACAATTGCGTAATTTAAACAACTCTATACCATTCACATTTCCAAATTCCACTTTGGTGCAAAAATAGTCTAAATAGCACCCATAAACTTTCCAATCCGAACTTCACCCCCGGCCACCATTGAATTGATGACGAATCATTGTAGTAACGGGTGGGAATCGGGATACTGCCGATTCTCAAGCCAAAACTGACCGCCGAAAACATAAACTGCTGGTCAAAAGCAAAATCATTGGAAAACCTTTGAAATGGAACTAATTTTAAAGTTTTAACCGAATATGCCCTTAACCCTGACAGATATTCCGGATGATTCAGTCCCAGAACTGTGTTTGTCAAAATGGTAAACAGGCGATTAAAAAAATACTTTTTCTTTGGCATCCCGCCTTCTAGGGCCTCCAGACGAGAATGAATTCTGTTGCCAAACATAAAATCGTATTTGTTTTCTATAATTGGCCTTACCAAATCCGATAAAAGGCTGGAATCATATTGATAGTCCGGATGCAACATAATCACCACATCAGGATTTCTTTTTAATGCCTCCCAATAACAAGTTTTCTGGTTTCCGCCATAACCGAGATTATTTGGATGTTCAAATACCGTTAAGCCGAGTTTCCTTGCCACCTTAACGGTATCATCAGTTGAATGATCATCAACTACAATGACATCATTTACTAATCCTTTTGGAATATCGCCAACAGTTTTAGTGATAGTTTTGGCGGCATTATAAGCCGGCATGACGACGATGACTTTTTGTTTTTTCATGACTTTCTGATAACAATTATAAGAATTATAAAACTAATAATACTGATAAAATCACCAATCACTGCCATTGGCGGATCCGAGAATTTCGCTTCCACCATATGATACCCTTTTCCCAAATCAATTCTCATTATCCCCTTCTCTCCGACGTATTTAAACTTATTTTCCAGCCCATCAACAAAAACTTTCCAACCCGGGAAATAAATAGTATTAATGTCAACCCTGATATCCTCGTCTGCGCTGACAGCAAATTTCAATGAATTAGATTTGCTTCCAACAATTTTTAACTCCCCTTTTCCCTGAGAAATTAACGCTTCCGGCAAAACATTATTAGCGATGCCCCCATCGTCCCATTTAGGCCGGTATTCGTTATCGCTATTACTCGTTCCTCGATATGTTTCCAACCTTGAATCTGGAAAATCAAAATATTCGTTTACCCGTAGATGATTGCGGTTGGTATAAAGAGCTATGGCAACTAAAATTATAGCCAATAAAGGCCCGGCCTCCCGACGGGAGACCAGGCCTTTTATAACTGCTCCGGCCAGAGCGCTGGCGGAAAAAGTCGTCATCAACAAAAATCTCCACGGCATATCAATATTTACATAATTTTTCCACCAGTTCCAGATCGGAGACGACTTTTCGGTCATTAGAAAGACGGAAGAACCAAAAATAATTAATAAAACTAAAATCTCTACATAGGTCTTATAAGACTTATCTGACTTATAAGTCTTATAAATCAATAAAACTAACGCTAGGAGAACGGCCAACCATTGGACAATTCCCACCTGAAACGACATTCCGTCGTTTTCCACGCCTTTCATAGAAAAGGCGTAACCCCAAGGGGAATAAATCAACTGCCTTAAAGTTACAAAGTGATCGGTGAAATAGTTTGGATTGAGTTTTTGGGTTAGCCCCCTGAAGGCCGCCGCCGGAAATAAATAGTAAGCAGATAATCCAATTCCCAGAACAAACATAAAAATAGTTCTTAAAATAAAAGATTTCTTTTCCTTACCCAAAAAGAAATTTATTGCAAGCCATGGAATAAACGCCAACAAAGTCATTTGCGCCATCATGGCGTGGGATAAAAATAAACCCGCAATCGCCGCTGCCCCAACTAAAACATTAACCTTAATTTTCTTGCCGCTGGATATACTCCCAAACAATAGCGGTACGAATACTGCCGCTATATGTTCTCCCAGCGCCGCCCTGACAAACATTACTGAAAATCTGTACGGCGCCCACATATACAAAATTGCCGCAGTCAGGCCGGCCAAATTTCCCCACCGCCGCGCAAATAGAAACATCGCCAAACCGGAAGCGATATACGTAATGAAGAAAACCGATTTAATGCTGTCGGCAAAAGATAGTCCGATAATCCTGAAAACCTCTCCAAAATAAAACGGCCATCGGTAGGTGAAAAAAAATAACGGATATCCAAATCCATTATATAGCTGACGGCTATATCTGACCGGAATTTGCCGGTCTTTCATCCCTTGCTCAAACGCATATTGCCTGACCAACTGATGCTCGCCGTCATGGCTGGTATAAAAACCAGAATGGAGAAAAGCCCTGGCTCCAAACAACCCGAAAATAATAATTGTTATAAAAACTATAACCGTTTTAAGCCGGAGTTCGGTTAAATGATTCGAATCATTTAACCTTAAAATATTTTTCATAGTTCCGTCGCATTGAACACCGCTCTCCCGTCAGGATAATTAATTTGCCATTTTACCGGTTTACCTTTAGTTTCATCCGAAGACGAAATGACCAGAATCCTTTGCTGATCAGAAAATTGGTCCCATTCAATTTTTTTGAATTCAAACTTGTCGAAACGCTTGTTAAATTCGCCATCATTCATCCAAAATTTTGGATCGTAATTTCCGTACCATAGAAAATATATGTATGGTTGGTCATAAGCTGTAGTCACCACAATTTTTTCAAAGTTTCCTTTTTCCGCCATTACTTTTTCCACCATCTGCTTATATCCGTATTGCCAAGCAGAAGCATATTCTAAGGGGGAATGAACATAGTATTGGTGAAAATAGTGGGCAACTTCGAAAGAAACAAGAAACAAATATATTGAAACAAGCCCCAGTACTACGCTTATCCCGCCTCGGCGGGAAGCGCGAACAAGTGACAACCATGTTAAGACTTTGCTCAGACCAATCGCGGTGAAGATTTGGAAAGTCGGAAGAAATACTAAACTCCTAACGGCTGATGGAGTCCCGCCAGTCAAGGCGGAAGCAGCCGGAGCCAACATCAGCCAAAGAAAAAGCAATGCTTTTTCTTTGGCTGCCATGGGACTCATGGGACCAATCAGATTCATGAGACCCATGAATAGAAATGGCAATTCCCACCAATATAAAAGTCCGACACTCGGAGCCCGGTGACGGTCAATCCTGTCTCCGTCTAAAAACCAGAATCTTAAATCAAAATGATCCAAATAGCCCTTAACATATTGCTTGGCGTAAACAAAATATTTGATGTTTATAATTTTATCCAACGGGTTTCTGCCGTATTTTCCCAACCTATCACGGTTAACCGTCAACAGATTATCTATTGTCAGAAAGCTGGTTTTTTCAAATCTGGATTGACCTACTTTTTGGAAAAAGACTGTATATGAAATTGTTAGAATTGTTAGAATGGTTAGAATGGTTGATAAAATTATTGGCAACCAATAAAGGCCAGGTCCGCCAGCTGGCGGACCTGGCCTTATTAAATTCAAAAATTCTTTTTTATAAATCCACAATACCGAAAATACCAAGAGCGGAACTACCATCCTCAAACTGTGATATGACATTAAAGCCGCGCTCATTGAAAATACGGAAAAAAACAGTGACCAACCTGAATTATTATGCAGGGCCCTAATCAATAGCCACATTCCGGCGACAAAGAAAAATAAGCCGACGTTGGCCTCAAAAGCGATGCGGGAAAACTGAAGATGCCAAGGGGAGACCGCTACTAGCAAGGTTGCTAGTAGCGGAATTTTCAATTTACAATTTTCAATTTTCAATTTATCGTCAACTCTGCCCACGGCAAGCAATTCTTTCACCAAAAAATACGTCACTAATACCGTTAGCGTTCCGGCCAGCGCCGAAGGAAACCTGACGGCGAATTCTGTTTTTCCGAAAACTTTTAGTACCGGAATTAATAAATAGGTATAAACCGGCGGCTTGTAATCATTAAACGACTGAATAGATAACGGCCATGAATGGCCGAATTCATCTTTGCCTGTCTGTAAAAGAGATTGCGCGTTATATACCAGGCTAACCTCGTCCCAATCCAGAGAGGGAGGAATTTGGCCCAATTTGTAAAAACGCAAAAAGGCAGCCAATAGGAAAGTACAAGAAAGTATAAAAAAGTACAAGAAAGTAAATAAAGGTTTTCTGTTCATTGTTTTCTGATGATATTAAATTGCGGGTAGCTGTTGGTGTCTCTGATTGTTGTTAACAATTCAAATCCTGACGGCGGATTATCAGCCCGAGTCACAACCAACTCATCCGGAGCAATCGTTACTAAATCCGGAACATAAAATTTATATTTATTAAAGTAATTTACATTATAAAATCCAAAAACATCTCCTGTTCTGCCACCGTCTTTTGCTTCCTGAATATATTTTTTAGGATCATATTGATTATAAAAAAGAAAATAAACATATGGCCGGCCTAAATCAGGTGTCACATAAATTGTTCTGTAGGAATTACCTGTTTCTCTTAAATAAGAAACCAGATTTTTATAACTTGTTAACCATTCACCAGCCCACTCATTAGGATAATAACGCCAGTAGACGAATTGAAAATGGAGGAGGGAAGCAAACAGTAAACAGTAAACGGTAAACAGTAAGCCTTTTTGTACTTTCTTGTACCTTTTTGTACTTTCTTGTACTTTCGCTACAGCAGTAACAAAACCTAATGCTGCAATTATTTGCGGTACCGGCAAAGTCGAGGCGCTACGGAGAGCATGGGGAGTTTCTCTTGCCATTCCGGCCGGAATTGCTGCCAGAAGAAACCAAACAATCAGCATTAAAGCTGATTGTTTGCCCTGAGCGAAGTCGAAGGGCCCCTTAGAATTAACGACTAAACCAATAAGACTTATAAATCCCATTAAAAAAAACGGCAACTCCATCAAATACATCTGCCCCATATCCGGAATATTTATCCGCGGGTTACGGTCTCCCTGAACGAATAAATATTTTAAGTCGAAGTGCTCGAGATAGTGTTCAAGGAAAAGTCTGGAATAACCTAAATAACGGTGATGAAAAATCCGGCTTAATAAAGTATTCCCATCTACTTCCCTCCGGCTGTTTGATTCTTTGATCACTTTTAAATTAGAAAAGATATTCACTTCATTCCACCGGAGTTTTCCCTCCGGCGAGCGAAGATGGCCAAGCATCGGTAAAGCCAAAATAATTCCGGTCAAAGCTGAGAATAACCACCACTTCCAATTATGAATAGCTGTCCTCAAGTAGACCAGAGTCAACACCGTTAAAAATATCGGAGACAACAACCTATTGGCATTAAAAGTGTATGCGGCTAAAATAAAACTAAAGACTGACGGGATTAACCATTTCGGAGATTTCCTGACCGCGTATAGAAAAAATAAAAATCCTAAGGCGTTTAATAAAACCGCCAGATTTGATTCAAACGCCACCCTGGAGAGCGTCATCGACCAAGGAGATATCGCCACCAAAAACGCCACAAGCAATCTGAAAAGGCCTGGCCTTGCCTTGGCAAGGCCAGGCCTTAAAAAATCCGCCAAAAAATACGCCACCACAATCAGTAATGTCCCTGCCAGCGCCGACGGCAGCCGGACCGCAAATTCATTCAGACCGAAAATCCAAATTGACGGAACAACCGCATAAATATATAAAGGCGGCTTATAATCTCCAAAAGCAAAAAATGTGTCAATCGGCAAAAACCGGCCGTGTTCATCGTAACCGGTTTTCAGGACCGAATAAGCGTTCCAGCCCAGACTGACTTCGTCCCAGTACAATCCCGACGGATTTTCCCCCAGTCCCCACAGCCTCAATACAGCTCCCAAAATAATAATCAGCCATATTGTTAATTTCTTTCTCATTTTAAATTTATGTCATCATTATTTAACAAAGTCAAATTATCAGAGTCGTAAAATCCTATTAGGGTTTTGCCGGCATAATCTGTTATCTTATAAACCATCCCCTGGTCAAACTTACTCATCAGGCTTGGTCCGGCCACAATTAACGAGCCACGGGGCAATTTATCAAGCGGATTATAATCCTGTTCATTTTCTATACATCCTATAGTCCTAAACTCGTAAATATCAAAGTTGAAACGGCCGTTATGGCCATATCTGCAAATTCTTGTGCCCCCTTGCTGTAAATAAACCATAGGGGGAAATTTAAAGTAATACAACAAAAATATATATGGCTCATTAAAGTCGCCGCCCGCTTCGGGAATCAAAACTATTTTGCGGTATTTAGCCGCCGCGCCTTCTAAATACCTTACCATTTCCCAATACTTGCCGTCCCAATTATACTTGCTGTCTTTGGAGTAATGGGAAAAATAAAAGTGAATGAAGGATAGGGAAATTAATAGAATTATAAATAAAAAAAACCATCGGCTTATTCTCAACCATGATTTACCTCGGCTTCTTAACCAAATCCATAGTCCTTGGGTACCTGCGGCCGAGAAAAAAATCAGGGGTGTAGACATATACATTGATCTGACAACACTGGGAGTAAGAAAAGAAGATGAAGAACTTAAAGGAGCTAACATTAACCATGTTGCCATCAATACTGCTACTCTTGGCTTTTTTCTCGCCAAAATTAAAATACCAAGGGGAATAGTGAATAATTCCCAAAAATAAAACATCCCAAATCCTCCCACCTTAAACATGGCATTGCCATGATCATGAAATAAAAATTGAGGAGCGAAGTGCTTTAAATATCCGTCAATAATTAAATTTAAGCTTACTAATCTTCTATTATGAATAAATCGAGCCCACCATTTATTATCATCTGCTGATAAATAACCTATTTCCCGGTTATAGGGATTAAGGCTTGGCAGATTTGAAAATACTGAAATTCCCTTTGCCCTAACCAAAAGCTCTCCGTTGCTCAAATTTTTATATAGAGGAAACAACAAAAATAATCCGATTAATCCGCTCGCTATGAGCCATTTCTTATATTCAAGCAGTTTCTTTAAATTGGACAAAATCAATATAAGCAATAATAATGGGATAAATAATAAACTCGCGTGATAAGTGTAGAAACTTAAAACCATCAGCAAAGTCGATAATAATAGGAAGATTGGTTTTTTCAGTCCGGCAGTAAAACATGCTATGGCCGTAATCAATAAAACATTGGCAATTCCTACCTCCATTACTGACCGGGAAAATAATATATTCCAAGGATTGATCGCCATTAATCCCGCCGTTAATATTGACAAAGTTTTACTCAATCTCAATTGCCTAGCTAATGTATATATTGAGAGTACGCCCAAACTGCCTAATATTGCAGACGGAAATCGAACAGCCCAATCCGTAAATCCAAAAAAAAACTCACTGACGGCAACTAAATATATCGCCACCGGAGGCTTAAAATCATTAAATGACTTAAATATAGACGGGAAATATATTCCGAATTCATCCCTACCTGTTTTTATTATTGAATAAGCATTGTAACCAATTGCCGCTTCATCAGAATATAAGCCTACGGGAATTTCACCCAACCGATAGAATCTTAAAAACAAGGCTATTGCGAATATCAATAACAGCCGGATATAAATATGTTTATTTGTCATCTATCTTAATCAACACCATGAACCCGACCGCGGCCAATGTTGCCAAAGCTACCGTTAACCCTATTTTAAAGGCAGCCGGAAAATACCACATAGTAATGGTATGATCGCCGGCCGGAACAGGCACTGCCCGCAGGGCGTAATCGGCCGTCAAAATCTTAAGCTCACGGCCATTTTCCAGTTTAGCTTTCCAACCCGGATACCAAGTATCTGATAAGAATAACAATTGGTCAGACGCAGATGAGGTTTCAAAAACAATTTTAGTCGGCCGGTATTGCAGAATCTTAACTTGGGCTAATTCATCTGTAGAAATCGAAAAATCTTTTCCCGGTTCTTGATCCAATAAAATACTTTGCCGGGGATCGAAACTATCCTCGTATAATCTGGATATCAGCTTTTCCCCGTCCGGAATCACTTCATATTTTCCCGCCAAAAAAGCTCTGGGAAAGGCATCTAAAAAATCCCAAATTTTCCAATCCCCATTTTTAAAAACCAGCCGCTGGGAATCATCCGGCAAACGTTTTTTATTGACCGTTGGCCCCGTGTCCAACCATTCCGGATGATCCACTAAATATTTTATTCCGAAAAGTTTCATCAATTTAATGGTCCGGAGATTTTCCAAATTTCTTCCCAAAACCACATCAGCCGACCGCGGCAAATCCAAATCCAACTTCCCTTCTACCGCCGAATGCAACAACACTGACCGCTTGTAATCATTAAGCGAATCATAACCTTCAATAGAATAAATTCCAAAATTGGTGGCAAAATTATCCCCTAAAAACTTACCGTTATATCCTATGAATCTATTTATTCCAGAATTTTTTTGTAACCAGTTGATTGTCGGATGAACCGGATAGATAAACATTTTTTCAGAAAAAGCCGTGAATTTACGGAACTGATAAATGTTTTGGGCTAAACTAATAAGAATTATGCCGGCTATAGATATTTTTATCAAACCATTTTTCCTGATTGCTATTCCTAACAAAATCAATGAAAGAAAATAAACAGCTGACGGTAAAACCATATTCCGCAGGGAAATTAAATAAAGTTGTGGGTCTTTGGCCGGGTCAGCCGCTCCCAAACTCGTCTTTGTAATCAGGGTATTAAAAAATAAGACTATTATTCCCAGCGCTCCTGCTAACCCTATTTTTATGGCCCGTTTTCGGTTATCCGAATCAGCCAATAAAGATATTCCAAAAGCCGACAATACCGATAATCCAAAAGCTTCCACAAATAGAATCCTATTGGCAATCCCGGTAGATAACACCGGAATGTTATAGCTGAAAACCGCTTCCGCCCATGGGGTTTTAAAAGAGAAACTGGCCGAAATCACAATCACCGCTAACCAAAATAAAATATCTTTTCTTATTTTCCCTTTCTTTTTGGCGGCTAAAGCCACTATGGACAATAATAATGGGATCGTCCCGACAAAAATTACGTGCTCATAGTACCAACCACCGCCGACCCGGGCAAAATAATTTCTAGTGGCCTCATGGCCAAAATAATCCGGAGAAAATAAGGTTACCAAATGCCTGGCCGGCAACAAATATCCTTTTAAAATTTCCTGGATTCTGGATTGCGAATTAATATATTCCCGGCTGGATCTGCCCAACAATTCGTTGGTGGGAAGAAGATGGAAGGAGGTCAAGCCCAATGAAAGCGGAATCCAAAGGAAAATGAATAGTCCCCAAAGTACACTTCCTTGCTCCCATGGTCTGCGTCCATGCGTCGCAAGAGCGTGACTTCGGGGTTCGGGCGTGACTGCGATTTTTTTCCATGAAAAAAATCGGTCTCGTCCGAAAAACCAATAACACAATCTGTATACCGTATAAATAAGTGTAACGGCCATTACATAAAGGGTCGTCTGCCAATAGCCGGCGAGGATTGACATTACTAACCCTCCCAACCCGACTAACCACCACACCTTCGTCCTTCGTCCTTTGGCCTTTGGCCTTGCGACGAACCGATCGACGGCAAGGAGTATCAACGGCAACCAAAGAATAGAATGAGGCGCCGTCACCACTTCCATATTCCAGGTAACCATAAATTCCGAAAACATAAACGTTGTTCCACCGAAAATTGCAGCCAACTTTCCGATTTTTAGATTTAATAAATACCAATATGTAAATAACCCGGATAAAAAGAAAGCCATCAGTTGAAATAAGGTCCAATAAACCTGCAAAGGCAACAACGGTAATAAAATATGCAGAGGATAAAAAACTCCGGATTGCCATTCAGCCATATGCGGATTTCCGGCAAAATTATATGGATTCCATAATGGCAATTCCCCGTGGCGATAAGCCTCCTGGGTTAACCGCATATAAGGATAATACAAACGCAGTTGATCCAACATCCCGGGTTTACCGGGGACTCCGGCCGGGAAACCTGCAAACTTTTCGTAATACCACGGAGAGAAAAAAGAGACCAAATTTCTGGCATTAATCGGAATTTTACCTTGAAAAATTGGGGCGAAAGCCAACACGACTGCCGCTACGATTATTAGCAGTGGCAAATAACGATTGTAGTTTTTATTGATTTTATAATTTGGCAATAACATAAGCTGTTTTACCATTTGGGTAATAAACTTTATCAATAATCTCAACTTCGTTTTCCGGAATTTCATTTTCAAAGCCTATATATAATGCGCCGGGATCTTTGGGAACTTCCTTCCAGTCAAATTCCCGAGGAATTTCTACATTTAATATTTTATCAGTATGTCCCCAGCCAAGATTATTTATTACCGGATTTCTTTTAACAGTCTCATAAAAATCATTAGGTTTAATTGGTAAATAAAAAGATAAGAAAATATACGGCGGACCGCCTTTATTTGTTAAGTAAATTTTATCGTATTCCGCCAATAACGGTTTTAGTTTATTCACCAATTCTTTTCGTCCGTAATGCCAGTAGTGGGGCAGTTCTTGAGGGATTAATTTAATATAACTATAGGAATAAAAAACCAGCGAAGACAGATATAAAATTGTTACAGCCATAATAAGGAGACTCCTCGGCGTACGCCAAGGAGTCTCCTTTATGGAAATAAATAGTCCAAAAGCTGTTATTAAGGTCCATGGAATTACCAGATTGAACGAACGATTGGCGGCAGGGGTCAAAAAAGTTAAACCGGCAACAAACGGACTCAACAATAAATAAAAGATTAGAAACTTGAACAAAGTGTCTTTTTCCGCTTTCTTTCTTAACACCCAAAGCCCAACTAAAAAGAATGGCAAATCTATCAGATGAAGATATCCCAAACGCGGAATTTTAAATGGTGGTTGGCTATCGCCTTTTAAAAATAGGAAAACCGGCGAAAAATGCGACCAGTACCTCTTGAGAATATCTTTTGTATAGTAATATGGTTTGTTATCAAAAAATCTGGAAATTACCGGTGGAATTTTTTTAAGCCCGGCCTTAGTGTGAGCGTCCCACAATTGCAATCTGACATTATCATTGAAAAAAACGCTGGTGGTTCTTGCCCTTCCAGTCAAAAATAAAGGGTTTTTAAACGCCGAAAATACCAGTGGCGACAACAATATTGCTCCCACAACTATCGGAACAAGTAATTCTCTTAATCTTGACTTTAATTTATTAAAATAAACTAAAATGAAAATGGATAAAATTATCGGCACCGTCACCCTTGAACCATAGTAAGAATAAATCGCCCCGCTAAAGCTTATTGCTGATATTACCCACCATAAATTTGTCATTCCGGATTTAATCCGGAATCTATTTAAATAGATTCCAGCTTTCGCTGGAATGACAAAATAATCCAGGCCTTTTATTAACCCCAGAACTCCCAAACTCACAAAAAACACTTCTACGCTAACCAGCATAGCAATACGCGACATGAAGATATGCCAAGGGTTGATCGCTAAAAGAAGAGAAGCCAATATTGGCGTTGATCTGAAAAGGCCTAGCCCCGCCGCTGCGGGGCTAGGCCTTAATAAAATCTCAGCTAAAAAGTATACTATTAATATAGTTAACGTCCCCAAAATAGCCGAAGGCAATCTAACTGCATACTCGTTCAACCCCAATATCGACACAAACGGGATCGCCAACCAAGCCTGCATTGGCGGTTTCCAGTCGCCGAATGATTCTAGGCTAACCGGCCAAAACCGGTTATATTCGTCGTGGCCTGTTTGCAATAACAAATACGCGTTATATCCGAAAACCGCCTCGTCTGAATACAGACCGATCGGAAATTTATCCAGATACGCTACCCGTAAAATAAATCCCAAAAATAAAATCGGTAGTAATAATTTATTCATATAGATTCCGGGTCACACATTCGGCAAGCTCAGTGCAAGCGCCCGGAATGACAAGTGATATATCCATCTTATTAACTCATAGAACGCAACTGCCATTATCGTTAATTTAAATCCGAACCGAATCTTATCTGAAAATAAATTTTTTAAAAGAAAATAGAAAATTAATAAACTAACCGTTATATACATAATTTTCTTTCTTAATAAGAAATACCAACAATATTCCCACACTTATCATTGACAAGGCATCCGCAAATTTTCTTAATCTTGTTTCTTCAAATACTATTTTAACCGCATGTTGTCCGGCCGGAACCGGAAATGTAATCAAACCACGCCAGTTCCGGTCTTGTTGCTCAATCGGCGCTTCGACTCCGTCAATGTAAACTTTCCAACCCGGAAAATAAAGGGTGTTATCAACAATTCTTGAAGCGGTTGTAGCAAATACATCAAACTCGTGCTTTTGCATCAACTTAGTAAGATTCTTAATTTCGACTGTTCCTTCAGTGCTGACTATTTCTATAGGAGATTTGGGAAATTTTTCTTGAAATCTTATGGCCCAAACCGGAGTTGTCTCACCGGTATCGCTGGTACCTACATAATCGACTGCCAAAAACTGCTCACTAAGGTTTGAAGGCCCGGAAATCCTCCAATAGATAATAGTAAACATAATCGGAGAAATTAATAGCGCCAAAGAGATAATTTTTGAATGATTAAATTTATCTGCCACAATAGCCGCCATTAAAGAAGAACCTATAACAATTAAACTTAAAAATCTCCACGGAAATTGGAACTTTTGCAAAAGAGATATTTGTTGCCATAGAGGCAAAGATATAGGAAGACTCAGGAAAATTCCCAATATAACCAGTGTCAGGCTAATCTCAAGTAAAAGTAATACTCGTTTTGAACATTTAATCAATAAACCAATTCCAGTCAATAAGACCAACCATTGAGCAATGCCAATTTGAAAACTCATTCCATCACGATCAATTCCCGGCTCCGACCAGCCATAACCCCAAGGAGACCAAATTAATTGCCTGAAAGCTAAAAAGTTTGTCGTGTAGCCCTGTTGGGTGTCAAACAACCAACTGGCCAAAGTGTATTTCGATTCCAGAATAGCCGGCAACCAAAAAAATGCTGACAATGACAGTCCCAACAAAATACTTCCAAAATAAATCTTTAAATTAAAAGGCTTTTTCCGATTAATGCCGATTAGGACGATCGGATAAATAACAATTAACGGCAAATACATCAGAGCAGAAAGGTTATGGCTCAACACCAAACCTGCCACCGACAAGGCCAGACCCGACGCGTAAAGTGTTTTTCCAGTTCGCCAAAGCCGTGTTGCCATCAGCATAATCAATGGAAAAAAGAAAAATCCAATGTGTTCGCCTAAAGCTCCCCTGACAAAAATATTTACCAACCGATACGGAGCCAAAAGATAAAATATGGTTGAAACAAAAGCGGGGAATAGTGCAAAACGTAAACTCCGCATCCATCGATACCAGACAAATCCGGAGCCAATGTATCCCAACACCATCAATAACTTAAAGATGGTTATAAACTCCATTTTTGTTGCCAAATGGATCAGGGCCGAGAAGTAAGAAAGTCCAGGATATAAGAACATTATCGACGGAGTCCCGTATCTCCAATTTAATGGACCTGCCCATCGGGGAAAAATATTTCCTTCTAAAATAGATTTTGAAAAAACTGCCGCCCGGCTGACATGAGTTTCCGCGTCGTGAGTTTGAGGTAAACCCGGCAAAAACCATTGCCTGGTAACCAATAGCGGAAAAATAAATAATAAGATGTAAATGAATCTTTCGTTAATTATTTTTGGCATGTTATTTCTTCTGTTTCTTTTGTAATTGGAAGTATCGAAAATGCCGGATCACCATTCAGAAAATAAATTATTTTTGGATCACCGAGAGTAATGCCGGAACAATATTGATATTTATTTATAAATGGCTCTATTTCTTCTTTCGCGGCTCCCACCAGAATTGAACTTTCCGGCAGTTCTTCAGCCGGCGGAAAAGACTTAACGAAATTCCAGTTCCCTACTTGCTTGACCCAAACCCATCCGCCGCTATCAACTTCTTTAACAACATTTAAGCGCTGCTGAAAATTAATTGGCGGGATCCGATTATAAAACAAGTAAAAAATATACTGTTTCGTATCCCTAAATCTGGAAGAAAGATATATCGGCAATTTTTCTCCGTTTAGTTCCTGCATTAGCGGCTGGTACTCATAATGGGTATATAAAGAATGAAAAACCGGGAAATAACTATTGTAAATAAGCTGAAACCCTATCCAGGACAAACCAATCACTCCCCAAACCGCTAAAAATAATTTCTTCGGAATAGTTAAAAATGAGTATGCGGTAATAATGGAAACTATTGGAGCAAGAGCAAAAGCTCTGGCAAAATTTCCCGGCCCGGTAAGGCTATCGGCCAAAGGCGATAACACCAACCATGGAAGAAATATCATTTTTTCCGCCTCTGTTCCCTTGGCCAGCAAAGCCCATAATCCTAGTATTAACAACGGAGCTTGAACCATCATAAAGTATCCCCCCGCCGGAAGAAGACCCTTATTGCTGCCGGTAATAAACCATTCCCGAATCGAGAAATGCGACAGATAATTTGCTGTGAATTCCTTAGTAAATAAAATCGGTTTATTGAAAAAAAACCTGCAAATCAGTAAAGAAAATTTGTCGTTGCAAGCGCCCCTTTCAGCATTAAGCTGTCCAATCAAGGCCACATTGTTTGTAATATTCACCTGGCCTAATCTGGCGTTTCCCCCTTGGACGAAACTAATTTTAATAATTAAAATCGCGAAGACCGCGCCCATTATTAATAAAACCATTAGATATTTCTTACCCCAAACGAAATTACGATTAAAAAATGCCAGGAAAATAAAAAATAGGCCGGCAAAAACCCACATTCCATAATAAGTAAAAATGGATAACATTAAAAACGCCGCTGAGGCGATTATCCATTGCCGGAGTTTTTGTGACTCCAGGAAAAAATATATGGCTGTCAAAAAAAACGCCATTGCCAGAGGCGCTTCCGTGGCAATCCGGGTTAACCCGTAAATCCAGGGAGTTGCTGCTGTCATGACTGCCGCCGGAAAAGCTATTTGCGGACGGAGTTTTTTGACAATCGCATAAACTAATAAAACTATTCCTAAAAATGACAACGCGGAAACCACCCGAACCGCCGGAATCGTCGACCCCAATATCCAAACAAAAGGAACAGTTAAATAAATATAAACCGGCAAACTCCAGTTGCCAAAACCTTGAAATACCAACGGCAAAAAATTTCCCCATTGGTCATGGCCGGTAGTTGCAATCGACCAGGCTTCATAACCGATATTCGCCTCATCATTGTTTAATCCCGGTGGAATATCGCTTAGCCTGTAAAAATGAAGAAGAAATAAGATTATTAAAAGAAAAAAAATCGGCCAGCGTTTCATAATTCCCCATTATATCGAAAAATTATATATTCTCTGTTTCCGTCCGGCCAAACTTCCCGATCAACAACCTCCGCGTCTTCGGGCGACGCTTCTCCTGATTCATTCAACCGCACATAAAAAGTATTAATGTCTGCATTTTTGGGGATATCGCGATTTCTAGTAAAGGTAAACTTGCCAAACGAATCCACATGATCAAATTCCGCCAGATTGTCCGGTTGTGAAATTTTAACTTCTTGCTGAAACGTCCTGGGGTCAACTTTTAAATAAAATGCCAGGTTAATATAGTATTGCCCGCCCAAAAATACTATTTTGTCATGATAAAACGGGCGTAATTTTTCGAATAAATTACCATAGTAATGCCAAGCCTGAAGATATTTCGTTTGAACAGGGATTACCTGCGTATAACCAAACAGAAACAAGAAAAAGGAAATAAGAAGCAATGAGAAAACGAGAAATTTTTGTAAGACAGAAATCCGTTTAAAAACCCAGGCAGCGCCAATTCCGCCGATGAGATGAAGCGGAATCATTAAATCCTGTGCATGTTGAGAATTTGGCACAATAGTCGATAAAGAAGCTACGGCCGGAGCCACTAAAAACCACCAGATAATTAGCCGGTAAGGAAACGCCGAAGATTTATCTGTATACCGAAAACAACGTTTTAGAACCACAAAAAAACCGATTGGCAAAAATAACAACATTGTCCAATTGAGGAGCCCGGAATACGGTGTTCTGAACCGTTCATGCGGATCTCCGGAAAAAAATAAAAACCGCGGGTCAAAATGCGACAGATATCCTTTAAAAATCGCTCTGCCGTAATAGAGCGGTTTATTGTGTTGTAATCTCGACAGCCAAACCGGATAACCCGGCGGCATCGACACAATATCCTTCCATAAAGAACCTTTAATACCCTGATCGGCAAAAACACTCTGGGAAGAAGCGCGACGAAATACTGTTTGCTGATTGTTTTTTATCCAAACCAGTTGCGGCAACGCCGTTAAAATTCCAATTATCGCAGCGGCCGCAACTTGCCGACCGGGCACTTTCTTGACTACCATTATCAGGACTAAACATCCAAACAAAATAAGCGGTGCCGTCAGCCGGGCATTGTGGTAGGAATAAAGCGAAAGACCAAAAAACAACGCGCTGTAAACAATGTATTTCCACTTTTTCTTTTTTATCCAAAAAATTAAACCTGATATTCCGGCAAATATAGTTAATGTAGATAAATTTGTTTCTTGGGCAAATCGGGTTTGCAATATTGACCATGGAGACAACATAAGTAAAATTGCAGAATACAGTCCTGCTTTCTGTGAGAAAATCTCTTTTCCGACCAAATAAATAAGAACTATTTCCAGCGAACCGGCAATCATCGATGGCAATCTGACCGCTAATGGAGTCAATCCAAAAATGGCCACAAAGGGGATTGACATATATATGTATAAAGGCGGCCGATAGTCGCCGAACGATCTGAATGCCAGCGGCCAAGATGTTCCAAATTGATCTTTTCCGGTTTTAAGTAAACTGTAGGCATCGTAACCCATAGTCGCTTCATCGGCCGTGAATCCCGGAGGAAACTTACTCCACCACGCTACCCGCAATAATAGAGAAAAAAAGAATAGAAGAAAAACAATCTTTCTACCGTCTTTCATAGACTCTGGTTTCTCCTTCTTGAAAAACCTTAATCCACCCCTTCTCTTCAAGATCAGACAGACTAAGCACGTAACGGACGCCCAAAAGAGCAGTAACCGGAGATCTATAGTTTGTAGGCCTGATAATCCGGCCAAAACTTTGCGGCTCATCTGTTACGAACCCTGATTCCATCTCTTTTATAATCAAGGCGTACTGTCTAGAATAAATCGGATCGTATCCTTCGATTGATTTCAATTTATACATAATATTGGCATTCGGGGGTAAAATACGACGGTCTAAAGTCATATATCTATCGTTTTCTTGCATATTGTCTTGCAAAAATTTTATGGCAGGAGTTATAGGATACAAATATTCTTTTGGAGAAAACGGGGTGAATTTCCAGCCGAAACGGAAGAGGTCGAAAATAGAAAGTAAAAAGTAAAGAGTAAAAAGTAAGGAGTAAATTTTTTTAGGTGCAAGCCGTATTACGCCGCTAATTAAAATTGCCGCGCCTAACATTAACGAAGAAAGGATCAAATTCCTTTGGGAAATTAATTTAGCATCCGGTGAAAATTTGCTGCTAATTACTAATAGCGTAAATAATAAAATGGCTGGAATGGTTAGAATTGTCACAATTTTTGACAATAATTTCCGGGGATGTTTTATAAACTCATTGAATCCGATTGCTGAAAGAGTAGATAATCCGAAAGTAATTAAATAGCTAAGCCTGGTTGGCTGGAGATCCGACCAAATCGGAATATTCAGTCTATAGGGAATTTCGGCAATCGGATTTTTGACCGCAAACAACATTCCGGCTATTACCAGCAATAAACAAAATTTATGTAGATTAAGTACGCTATAGCTTATTGAATTTACATCATTTTCTTTTTGGTATTTAATAAATATGCTAAGAAAAGCAAATAATAAAGGAATTACGCCGATATAAATTATCTGTTCGGCATAGTTCCAGGCGCCGCGATAATTCAAGGTTGCCGGATTTCCAAAAAAATCAGGGGCTATCATTTGAGCTAACTGGCGGGGCCGGATAAAAAACCCTTCACGGGTCAAAACGTCTGCCTGCTCAACTGAGCGATTAGATTGAAGAGTAAATTTTAGAGTCGGATACCACTGAGGAGAAGTAATCATAAGAAATAAGAAACAATGAACAAAAAATACCGAAAGTTTATTAAGGCCTGGCCTTGCCGATACAAGGCCAGGCCTTTTCACGGCAATAATGTAGATAGTTACAGCCATCAAAAGATATAAAGTTATTTGCAAATGTCCGGCAAAAAGACTGCTTGCTAGGGCAAATTGCAATAATCCATGCCAAAACAACCCTGCCATTCGCTGATCCTTTTTCCTTTTGACAATCTTGTCTACCGCCAACAACGCCAACGGCAACCATAGCCCGGCATGTCCGATATTCCCCCATTCCAGCCAAGCTAAATTGAACGATGAAAAGGCCCAAACTATACCGCCGAAAACTGCCGAAGCTTGTTGGACTCCGCTATTTTTTAACCACCAAAACATGAATAGAGTTGCCAGAATTGGTTGGATAATAATAAAGGCGGTCCAGGCCAGAGGGAAATTATTAATCAGAATAAAAAAGATGTTTAATGGATACAATGCTCCTGCTTGAATGTTTGCCAATAGAGGAGTACCGGAGAAATTATATGGATTCTCCCGGATATGTGATAAGGCCTGGCCTTGCCGTGGCAAGGCCAGGCCTTTAAAAACACCACTGAATATTTCTCTCCACCCTTCAACTACTAACCATTTCCATGGATACTGCTGTAAAACCGGATCAGTTAAAATATAATTTTTAAAGGGGACTCCATTCGGAAAATCAGCCGCATAATAATCGCGGAACGGATGATAAAGCCCGACTAAAGCGTCTGCCGGAATCGGAAGAAGGCCAAAAACAATAGTTTTATAGAAAAACAATAATGAAAATAGAATTAGTGTGATCCAAAAAAACTTTTCTGTTTTAAAATCCAATATGGATTGCTAGATTGCTAGATTGCTAGATTGTTTTCAATCTAACAATTCAACAATTTAACAATTAAACAATTTTCTAATCTTTTGGCAAAATCTTTCCTGACTGAAATGCTTCGACCGGTTGGTTGCCGACAGGCTTATTTTCTTTCTTAACTCATCATTGTCTATTATTTTTTTTGTCAAAGATATCAGCTCCTGAGGGTCTCTCCATAAAAATCCGTTTTCTTCATTAGAAATTATTTCTAATTGCCCACCGGCTGCAAAAGATAGCGGAATCGCTCCGGCAGCCATAGCTTCAACAGTACTGATCCCAAAGTGCTCAGCTCTCTCCGGATACTTGTCCAAGTCTGCGCCGTATCCGGCGGCATGCCAATAGACGGACGATTGGCCATATAAAAATCTTAGCCTTTCATGCTCCAGATCAGTTTTAATGGCGATAGGCAAACCTTTTATTTTCGACCTCAACTCAGAAATAATTTTAAGACTTCGCAAATCTTCAACTTTTCCGACTATAACCATTCTCCATCCCTTAATTCCGCTTTTAATCAAACCCTTAAATGCTTCAATCAATAAGTCGTGACGCTTAGATTGAGAAGAAGAGCTGAATCTGCCGACCGTCAGAATCAATTTATCTTTTTCCATCGGCTTAAACTTATCAGTTTCCACCGGAGGATAAACCACTATTGAATCAATTCCGAATTCTTTATCAATAAATTTCTTGGTGTATGCAGAGTTACAAATTACTTTTGCCCCCATTAGTTTCAACTTGTTTTTTAGGCTTTTTCCATCTACATTTTTAAATGGGGCCTGAAAATGAATTACTTTCGTAGCGAAAAATGGCATAAACGGAATACTTCCGTCAGACAACCAAAATATGCCGTCGAAGCCTTTGACCTTACTCACTTCTGCTATTTTTCCAACAACTTTCACCCTGCTTAAATCTAAGCCTAAACTTTTTCCTAACAAGTTTAGGTTTCCCCTATCGTCTATATCGACAGACACCAAAGCCTCCCGGCTTAAACATTGCGCCGCTGTCAAGGCGTATCTTTCTCCGCCGCCGCCGATATGCCAATATGGAGAATGAATCAAAATTCTCTTCATATAAGTTTATTTATTACAATCAATGCTCTGCTGGCATATACCTTATCTTGATCCATAATAATTAGTGGGGAAGATAAATTAAGAATAATATTCCAAATAAATTTTAGGAAATAAATAATCCTGTTTAGTTTGCCAGCCTCAACCTCAAATATATGAACCCTAAAATTTAATTCATCCAACCAAACCCGACCGACTAGCTTGCAGATTGCAGACGGATATTTTTTAGAAACCTCATCCAACTGGCCTGAAGTTACTAGCCCGAATTCCCGGTGCTCAAGTAAATACGGAGGGGCCATCAACTTTGCTAATTTAAATTTCTCAACCAGTTTTTTTTCGTACTTTTCATGCTCTATTGAGGAAAACGGAGCAATTAAAATCATTTTTCTTTTAGCAATCCCTACCATTTGTCCGATTAGATTCAATCTTCTGGCAACCGGAACATGCTCTAAAGTATCAATTGATACTACGTAATCATATTCCCCCTTTTTAAAAGGAAGTTTTTTACCGTCATAAAGGATATCGGCTTCTGGGACTACATCCGTCGTTACCACTTTTATGTTTGGCAAAAATTTCTTTATTTCTCCCAACGAACCTCCGACGTCTAATAAAGAAACCTCTGAGGATTTGTTAATCCTGTTTTTTTCTATCTCCCCCGCCACCAACCAATGACGGATAAAAACATCCGGAGGTAAAAAGAATCTATTTAGCATATTTTCCCCAAATTAGCATACCAAATACCGTCGCGCCGGAAATAAGTACTCCAAGGTTAAATAGTTTTAACTGGGAATTTTTCATTCCGCCAACCGGTTCTACTTCTAATTCCTGAGCTTGCGTGTTGTAAAGTATCTGATACTTTACATCTTTCCAATCCAACCGGAACTGGTCACCGTATTCCCACAACCGAAGATCCCAGGAATTCCCCCCGGGAACGGAAAAATCTACAACTCGCTTAACTCCTAATTCATTTAATCTAGAAATCGTTTTTGAATTTCCTTTCGGAAAATCAGGCGAAGTAATCCTGTTATGCGTTAACAACGCCTCCGGACTATACGTCATTAAAACAAGCTTCCTATTTATTAACGGATCATAACCATCAATTGATTTTAATCTAAAAGGCAAGTTTAAATTCGCCTCCAGAGTTCCAAAAATTCGTCCTGAAGATGATTTTAATTGAGTAATAACCGGAACTTCCGGATACCAATTTTTTATATCTGAAAAAGGAGTAAATTTGTAATGGAAACGGAAAAGATCGAGAATAGCAAGAAGCAAGAAGCAAGAAGCAAGAAGCAATGGCAAACCCCTGTTATTCACGATGTTCATTTTTTTCAGGATCATTGATCCACCAAAAACTGTAGAAAAAACCGTTAATATCGCTGACGGAAAAATCAAGTTCCTTCTGACCACCAGAACATTGGGATTAGTTGACATAAAAGTCCATATCCACATTCCGGCCATAATAACCGAGATAAAGCAAATCCCGGAGTTTAAATACTTTATCTTTTTCTTGCTTATTAATCCGGTTAAAGAATCCAGACCGAATGCCGCCAAAACCGCCAATGAAAAATCAATTAAGCCCATGATTCTGGCCGGACTGCTGTCGGAAATAATCGGCAAATTCAAATCAATAATCAACTCTGAAATCGGATTTTTAGTCGCCAAAATCAAACACAGAATAATAACTCCCCAAAAAAAATTGAGGTCATCGCGATCCGCCAGCTGGCGGAGTGGCGGTCTCACTTTCAGCCTAGATTGCCACGTCGTCACGATGGCCATCGTGACTCCTCGCAATGACGGAAAAGACATAAAAACTAAAATTAAAGTCACAATCCCAATATATCCTTGCATTTCCACATAAGAAAAATCCCCCCAACTGTTCCGTGTCACCGGGTTGCCAAAAAAATCCGGCGCCAAAAATGTCAATAATCCTGAGGGATGAATCAAAAATGCTTTAGCCCAACTTCTGCCGTCAACCAAATTGCGGGCGGATTCTGAATAAACTTGAATTGAGGGAAAAATTTGAGGGGCGGCAAAAAGCAAGGGAAGAAAAAAGAGGGACAAAGGATAAAGAATCTTTTGACGAACGTTTAGATTGCCAAAATTTCTGTATAGAAAATATCCGATAGCCGCAATCATGACATAAATCGAGGTTTGTGGATGTCCGGCCAACAACGACATTGTAAGAGAAAATATTGTCAGAATTAACCCCTTCTTCCTTATTCCTCCCGCCTGCAACGCTTGATGCGTAGCATCTGCGGGCAGGTCTTCCTTATTCACCTGTATTCCATACAACGCCAGCGGCAGCCACAATAGGGCGTGACCTAGAGTTCCCCATTCAAACCATGTCGTCATAAACCCGCCATAGGCAAAAATTATTGCCCCCAAAAGTGAAGCTATGGGAGAAATTTTTAGTTGCCGTAAAAATAAAATCATAAAAATTGCCGCCAGCAACGGTTGGAGTAAAACGTGAAGTGACCAAGCAATAGGATCAGGAAAAATCAGAAATAATAAAGTCGTCGGGTATAAAACCCCACTCTGCCAATTCCCCAAATGCGGTGTTCCGGCCAAATTATACGGATTCCATAAAGGAATTCTGCCTGCTCGCATTTCCTGACCACTGAAAATCTTCCACGGAATTATTTGGGCAACTACATCGGATAAGCCCGAATTTTTTATCGGCGCGTCATAATAAGCGTCCCACGGCGCGTAAAAATTCACCAGAAAATCCAACGGCGCCGGAATCCTGCCCTGAAAGAAAAAGGGGTAAGAGAAAATTACCCAGATAAAAAGAAAAATTAAATATGGTCTAAGCTTCATTTTTTTTCTGCATTTGCCAGAGAATCGAATACACCATAAATTGATGGAACATTTGGTAAAAAATTTCGATTATGCCGACAATACCGTCCAGCCAACCGGCTTTCAAAATACCTCTGGTCCAAAATTCCCGCCACATGGCTAAAACAAAGTGGTAAATTTTTACCGGCGGATGTCCGGCTTTAAATTTCAATTCGGCTTCGATCGGCGCGAAGTCGCGGGAATTTTTGACCATTTCCGATATCGAATCTTTTGACAGATGAACAATGGGCTCAATTATCAAACCGACATTCCCATTAACGATGGGAAATTCGTGGAGTTTCCCCGTCCATTCTTTCAGCGCTGATTTTTTTATCAGCCGGTGGACCGGGTCCGGCCACCAACCGCCATGACTCAACCATTTTCCTAAGATAATGTTTTGGCGGTAAATACGAAAACTCGTGAACCTTGAATCGTTAATCGTGAATTGTGAGATAATTTCTTTTTGAAGGTTTTCAGTAACTCTTTCATCCGTATCAATATACAGCAACCATTCACCTTTGGCTTTTTGGGCGCCAAGATTACGGCTATAAGAATAGCCGATTCTTTCAGTTTCGAAAACTTTGACTCCTGCCTTTAAAGATAATTCTTTTGTCTCGTCTGTTGATCCTGAATCAATTACGATAATCTCGTCAGTAAATTTTAAAGATTCCAGGCAATCTTTTATTTTTGAGGCGGCGTTTTTAGCGATGACTATCGCGGATAATTTCATTTCCAACTTCCCTTTCCGAATTTTCTCAAATAGAAATCTACTATCCCTTTTCTTTTCCAGTTATTTCCCGTCAGAAAAATTTTTACGCTTTCCCTAATCAAGGCAAATTTTGTTTTAAAAGACGCATGCTCAAGTCCAAACAACAACCTATTCCTAGTGAAAAAATAATCATGTAACCCCGACCCGAATCCCCCTGATTGAGCGTTTTTATGCCACACAACTGCCTTTGGGTGATAGATAATTTTGTATCCGGCATTTCTAGCCCTAACGGAAAAATCCAGATCTTCCAAGTACAAAAAATATTTTTCGTCATACAAACCAATAGTCTCGAGCACTTCCCTTTTAATCAAAACCGCACAGCCGGTAGCAAATTCAGTTTCTCCATTTTCCTCGTATTGGCCTCGGTCAACTTCGTCAACTCCACGGTGGACTCCCAAACAATTATTCCAATCAATTAAACCTCCTGCATACCAAATGACCTTACCCCGTTCTTTTGGCTTATATCTATCTTTATGAAATTCAAATCCCGGATAAAAATAAATTTTAGGAGCGACGATTCCAACATCTTTTTCTTTTAATGCTTCCAGCATCTCTGTCAGAACCGATTTAGCCACTTTTGTATCATCGTTTAAAATCAATACCGCTTCCGCCCCTTCGGCCAAAGCCTGACGGATCCCCTTATTATTCCCTCCGGAAAAACCGACATTATCTTTGGAATTGTCAATCACGATAATCTGATTATCTACGCCCGAACTTTCTGCCGATTTTAAACTGGCTAAACATTCGCTTAAATGCGGACTTTCTCCATAAACTAAAATGACCGTAGCTATTTTCATTCTCTTAAATCCTTTCTATCAGTCTGTCCATTATCCCACCTATACAGTTTTATATCTCCACCAATCATGTCCAACTTCTCAATACTTCCAACCGGAAAACTTAACAATTCCCAACGCTTGTCATCCAGAAGCTCATTTATACTTTTTCTGGTAACAATATATAGATGATTGCTTTCTGAATATTTTTCAACTCCTAACGGCGCAATCTTATTTTTATATGTTAAAACATAGCGGTAAGGATTTGCCCTGGTATCACCGTCCAATGTATTTACTACATTATAGGTTCCTGACAATTTTTTAATATCTGACGCAATTGCGCTTGCGGCCTTCTTAATCAAACCCGTATTTACCCAATCCGGCATGGTATATCCGTGATTGGAGTTTAAATTATTGTGGGGAAAAATAAAGATTATAAATATTGTTAAAGCTATTGCTGCTAATAGTCCGGGTAAAATCCGGAAAATCCCAATTGAAAGGAACAAAATAATTACAGAATACAAGGCAGAAATATAGTGGTTAGATAAAGGCGAAGAATAAAGCGAGATCCCGAAAATATTTAACCAGAAGTATAGCATTAGCATCAAAAGGACCGCCCTTCGACTTCGCTCGGGACGGTCCTTTCCAGATAAGATTGCGAATATTGTGCCTGATACTGATAAAATAATTGCGGCCGCAGTTACCGCTTGATTTCCCTGACCAATTAAACGGTCAAACGAAAACCAAATTAAATCAAGGACCCTTTCAAAATAACTTGCTGGAGAAAACGAAACTTCTCCTGAACGGAGATAAACCAGAATTTGATCGGTGATAAAAAAATTGTGGCGGAGTTCAAAGAGAAACCAAGGAAACAACAGGGCTACAACCGGAATCGCCAGCAGAAAAATTTTATAAGGTCTGGCCCCGCCAGCTGGCGGAGCCAGACCTTTATTGAAAACCAATATAACCGCTGCAAAAATCCATACCGGAAACGCCAGAAAATGAAATTGAATCACACTTGCCAAACATATTCCGGCTAAAACCCAATCCCACCATTTATCCGTCTTATAGACAATGTGAATAGTCGAAATTAATAGCAGTGTTACAAAAAAAGGGATCAAATGCGGTTGCGACGGCGCCCGGCTGGATTCTAAGATGACCGGTGAAACCGCGTAGAGGAGAGCGGTCAGAAAAGCAAATGTATCAGAAAAAGCCTGACCTTGCTTCGCAAGGCCAGGCTTTAATAAAAGTTTCGCCAAAATATACACCAAACCAACCGTTGCCGTTCCAAACAGCGCAAACATTACCGGGGCTGCAATTGGATCGAATTTAAAAATCAAAAAAAAAGGAATTAATAGGTAATAATATAGCGGTCCCAAAAAAATTCCCACATGAGTTGTTGGCCCCAACAGCGATAATCTTCTTTCAGCCACCATTTTTGCCACATTTTGGTAATCAACCCCCTGATCTCCGCCAAATGTAGCCAAATCCTCCAGACGGTAGAATCTTAATAAACCGCCGATTATAACAACAAATGCCAACGGCCAATTATTTTTCAGCCAATTTAAAAATGTCTTCATCTTTTATTCTCCAAAGTTCTGATGCTCTTCTTCTAGATGTCAAAACCTCCGGAAACTGAATCAATGCCCAGCAACACGCTACTAAAAATACTCCCCTAGTCCGTATCGTAGTCAAAATCAAATGATATGGCAGCCAAAGCAAATGATTAAACAAATATCCCGGCGAAGATATATTTTTCCAAACAAAAAGAAGCTGATTTTTTAAAGAATACAGGGATATTCTTGTTTTGCCGAATAATTTCAAATTAGTGGATTCATGAAAATGTTCTACAACCGCTTTCGGCTCAAAAACTATTTTGCAACCTGACTTTAAGGCCTGCCAGCATAAATCCCTGTCTTCTTCATAAGCCGGTCTGAACAATTCATCGAATCCTCCCAATCTGTTCCAAATATTTTTATTAAAGGCCATACTGCCGCCGGAAATCCAGGTTACCGCCGGGCTTTTTTGATCCTTTGGACGCCAGTGCGTTACCAAACCGCGCTCAAATTTAGACACGCCTCTGCCCCCGGAAACAATTTTACCTTCAACCGAATTTATTTCTCCGAAACCGACTGCAAATACTTTTTCATCCGCAAAATGCGGCATTACTGATGACAGGAAATCAGAGCGGGGACTTACATCATTATTTAATAAAACCACAATATCGCCTTTTGCGACACTTACACCTCGGTTGCAAGATTTAGCAAACCGCAGATTTTTCTTATTTCTAATTGCTTTTATTGAAGGATAATTCACTTCCAGCCATTCGCAAGTTCCGTCAGAAGAAGCGTCATCTATAACGATTATTTCAGAATCAATAAAGGCTCTGCCCTGCGGAGCAGGGCCGGGCCTTTCTGCATACTTCAAAGAAGCAATAACCGCCGGCAAATTTTTCTCCAGTAATAATTTACCGTTATAACTGGGAATTATAAAAGATATGTTAAATTTCATAAATTGATTACTACGATTCCGAGTTCTTTTAATAACTGTCTTTTTTGGTCAGCGTCCATCTCAAAATCCTCCCGGCGTGTTTCGAGATAATATGCATCATCCAATGATTTCGCGAAACGAATATTGTTCTGGTTAACATTTGTAAAATAGCTAATGCCATATTCCCGAGCTAAAACCATTCCGGCTTTATCCGATAAATTAGTAACGTATATCAATGTTAAAGGATTAATTTCGGGACTAACTTTCATAATCCGCTGGTAAAGAAACTGGCTTTCCCGGGCGTGATCGCTCATCCATGAGGCTAAATAATTTAACCTCATAGTAACTACCGCCACCAACAGCCATAATCCTGCCATGCTTTGCCGGATTCTTAAATTATAAGGAGTATTAAGTTCAACCAAGAATTGAGAAATTGCCCAATAAAGAGCAACAGAGGCTAAAGCGGCATAGTGCGAATAAAGATGAACCGGAAAAAATAAAACCGGAGCTAGCCCAATTACTATCCATCCGATTTGAAACAGCCGTTCTATCAGCCAGCGTTTTGAACGGACAGCCTCGATCACCATACCGCTCATCGCTAACAACATCACTCCAATCTGAAACGTATACACAAATACAACCCAAGGAAAACTCATCGTAAATAAAGTCTGGAAGGTAAAAATGCTTGCCATCTGATCCCTGACTATGTCACTAAGGCCAATCATCCATAATCCGTACCAACGCATCGAAAGAATCGGCGCAGCCAGTGAGATAATATAATCATTCTCCGCTCTAATTCCTTGGAAAAACCGCCAGATTAAGTAGACGGCCATCGTCACAAACATCACCGCAGTAAATTTTAGTAACCGCTTTTGGCTTAAAAATTGCCTTCCATTCAGCTTAATTAGAAGTAGAACGAGCAAAATTGGTACAGAAATTGCTAATTCATTGGCTGCCAGAGCTAGAACCAAACATATCCAAGAAAGAATTAACCTCTTGGATATGGCAAAAATAAATACTAATAAGGATAAAGTGACAACAATCACATATGAAAAATTGACAGCCCATCCTAAGGCAAAATAATGTAATGGACTGATGGCATAGAAAAACGCCGTCAGCCGGCTGACGGAAGTTTTCGAATATATTAATTTTGTGAGCTTAAAAACCAAGTAAATGTTGATTAGGTGGAAAAAGAACGCGACCAGATGAAACCCAAGAGGAGAGTCAAAATTTATTGCCTGTAACAGCGCAAAGTATAACTGGATCCCGACTGGCCGCCAATAAACAGTTCCATCTTGTATACCTATAAGGCGAAAAATATCATTTAGAGTATAAACACGAGATGTTTGGAGAACAAAGAAATCATCCTGAAAAAAAGGATATTTGATAGCCCCGCTAAATAATATGCCTGAGAGAAGAAAAAGGAAGAGTAGGAATCGGCCGCGGTGAAAAATCCCCTTGAACATTGCCTTATTATAGGCGATAATCAGTTGATATGCCAAAGACTAAAGACATTAAATATTCCATAGTTATTCCGGCTCACAATGAAGAAGGAAATATTCTCTCTTTTATGTCCAGAATTATCAAAATGGCAGAAATCAACCGGCTTTCTTATGAAATTATCGCCATTGACGACGTCAGCTCAGATAATACCGGAAAAATTCTGGACCATCTATCGGATAAATTCCCACAGATTAAAGTTATCCACCGCTTCTCCAAAAACGGTCCGGGAAACGCGGAGAGGGCTGGGTTCGCGGTTGCCCGCGGAAAATGGATTATCACGCTGGACAGCGATCTATCACACCGGCCGGAGGAAATCCCTGATTTTATTGCCGCCGCTAACAAGGGTTTCGATATGATTATCGGCAGCCGGTTTGTGCCAGGAGGATCAATGGACGGGCCGGCTTTCCGCCTATTACTATCACAAGCTTGCGCCTTTGCCGCCAAATTAATTACCGGTTATCCTCTGCATGATGCCAGCAGCGGCTACAGAATTATGAGAACGTCGGCCCTTCAAAAATTAAACTTAAAAAGCGGTTGGTTTGAAATCCATACTGAAATTCCGATAAAATTCCATCTTCACGGATACAAAGTCGGCGAAATTCCCATTCAATACGAGCGCCGCGGCGAAGGACAATCAAAATTAACCATCTTCCAGTCGGTGCCGAAATATTTGGGAATCATGCTGACGGAGAGGATGAAACAAATATTTAGAAATCCAGAATATAAAAAAGGTTAAAAAGGATAAAAGGTTAACAGGTTAAAACTTTTTTATTTTGTCCTGTAACCTGTTGACCTTCTAGCCTGAATTTTATGTCCATCGTCTCTTGCGTCAAAGTTGACCAAAAATCCACCAATCCTGAAGTTGTTTTCAGCGCCGTTAAAAAAGCGATGGAACTGGCTCATTGGGAAAAATATGTTAAGGGAAAAAATCTGGTTCTTAAAGTAAATGTTGTCTGGGACACGATTTATCCATCCTGCACTACTACTCCAATGGTTATCGAAGGAGTTTTAAAGGTAATTAAATCCTCCAAATACCATCCAGAAAAAATTACTATTGTAGACACCGATACCGCCGCCATCATGAGAGCTGATATTTCTTTCAAAGTTCAAGGGATTGAAGAATTGGCTAGAAAATATGGCGCGTCTGTTGTTAATTTAAGCCATACCGAATTCCGGCTGGTTCCTTTTGCCAAAGCCTTAGTCTTACACAAATTAAAAATTAGCCGGGTGCTTTTGGAAGCGGATACGATTATTACCATGCCGGTTCTAAAAACTCATTCGTATTCTTCGATGACCGGGGCTTTAAAAAATCAGTGGGGATGCATCCATGATCTGCGGCATAATTTTCACATGGTTCTGCATCAGGCCATCGCCGATGTGAATAATTTTTTCAAAAATAAAATTACTTTTGCTTTAATGGACGGACTATTCGGAATGGAAGGCAAGGGCCCGAAAACCGGGAGCCCGCTAAAGATCGGATATATTTTTGCCTCACCCGACCGGGTAGCGCTGGATACGACGGCTTCAAGGGTAATGGGAATCGATCCAAAGACGGTTAAACATATTACTTTTGCGGAACAAGTCGGAGTCGGATCGATGAAAACTGAAATCGTGGGGGATAAATTGCCTCAATTCAAATTCGAACAGGCCAACCAATCTAATATTGTTATGGCTACTGAAATGTGGTTAAGGCACCGCGGAAAATGGATGGAATGGCTGATGTTCGACGCCAAATCTCCTTTTCTGTTACTTCTGCGCTGGGCAGCTAAAATTTACTATGACGTTTGGTATAAATTAGTCGGAATTAAACACGTGGAAAAAATGATGAAAACAAACTATGGCATTATGTGGAAAGAACGATATCTCTAGCACTATCCATAATTGTTTGAATCGACACTTTTTTCTCCGCTGCAGTTTTTTTGCAATCATCGTATTCCGATAAGGCTCGGACGATTTTTCCGTTATAAGAAGCTATCTTCACTCGAATATCGCCAAATTTTGTTTTAACGGTCTTTATTTCTCTTGGCAAACTGAAGCGGTCGACAAGATGGCAACGAATGCCAAGAGTCAGTCCTTCTTCAAATAAAATACCATCAAGTTTTTTTTCATCAGATAATTGACAAAGAATTGATAGCGTAATTGCCGGACGATTCTTTTTCATTTGAATTGGCGTAAGCCAAACGTCCAGCGCACCTTCCTCGAATAACCGCTCGCTCACGTAATCGTAGACTTGCGGATTGACATCATCGATATTTGTTTCAAGAAGCGCCAATGTTTCCGTATCCACTCTATTATCAGATGTTTCCCCCATGACCAAACGCAACACATTCGGACGAGATTTAAAATCTGATTTTCCAGCTCCATAACCAACTGAATGGACTGTGCAAGACGGAAGAAAAGTCAGATTGCCACGTCGTCCCGACCCGGAGTCGGGAATCTCATCGAGCCTGAGGCTCTCAGAGCCGAACGGCCTCGCAATGACATCGGATGCAAGCGTTGATAAGATCGCTGCTCCAGTCGGAGTAACAGTTTCTTTCTGTTCTCCAATGCCAAAAACAGGAAAACCTTTGAGCAGTTCAAGTGTCGCCGGACCAACTTTTCCAATTGGTAATTGAGACACAACAACACAATCTATCCCTAATAATCTTAACCCGCAAACTGCCCCGACAACATCAATGATCGTATCCACCGCCCCGATTTCATGGAAATGGACTTTATCAATCGTTGTGCCGTGAACATGCGCTTCTGCTTCCGCAAGCCGATGAAAAATCTTTAGCGAATCATCTATTTCAACTTTTGACAACGAACTTTTTTTGAGCAGTTGCTCAATGCTTTGTAAATTCCGCAATTCAACTGGTTTTCCAATGTGGATATCAACAGATGTCGCGGCAATATCGTTTTTTATAACTTTCTTCACCTGCAATTGCCACCCTTGAATAGGAAGTTTCATAAACTTCTCGCGCAAAGCTTCAAGAGAAAGCCCTGAATCCAGCAATGCTCCCAATATCATATCTCCGCTAGCCCCGCCAAGACAATCAAAATACGCGATTTTCATAGTTGATGATGCTTTAATGCCCTAATAACAGCACACGCGGCTCCAAATCCGTTATCAATATTGACGGCAACAAGACCGGGAACACAGGCATTGAGTATCGTATGGAGCGCCGCTTTTCCGCCTCGCCCGGTTCCGTAACCGATAGAAGTTGGGACTCCAACAACGAGACACGATGCAAGCGCCGATGTCACAACCGGACACGCGCTGTCCATCCCCGCGACAGAGATGATTGCTGACGCTTTTTCTAGTAAGGAACGATGCGACAGAAGACGGTCGATTCCAGCCACTCCGACATCATAGAGTTTCTCTACTCGGATACCAAAAAATTCAAGTGTCACCCGAGCTTCTTCTGCGACCGGAATATCCCCCGTCCCGGCAGTCACAACCGCAACGTAACGATTCTCATCTTTTGGGTAGAGCGGTCCACCGAATGTTACCATTCGAGCCTGCTCAAACCACACCATTTGAGGAATTTTTTGCTGGATCGCTTTCTTATGCCGTAACCCAACCCTAGTTGCAATGGCAAAACCACTTTTCTCTATAAGCCTTGACATGATTTCCGCAGCTTGTTCAGGCGTTTTCCCTTCGCAAAAAACCACTTCGGGAATTCCGGTCCGTTCGAAACGACCGTGATCAATTTTAGCGAAACCAAGATCTTCTGTTTGAGTTGTCAATTTTTTGTTCATGATTGCACGAAAACACTAGAGCGCAGCTGCACCGGCACTTCCGCGCCGATACGGTGCAAATGAAATATTGTTGTATCCGAAAGATTTAACAAGGCCCCTGATCTTCTTCTCACGTATGGCTGGAATTGGCAAAAAGACATCATCAACCTCAACCCGCGCCTCCTGGTTATTGAGATGCCGTACTCTAAGAATATGCTCTTCTCCTAATGCGAGAATACTGCGTGCCGCTGATTCCAGCTCTCCAATACGCGTAACCAGATGAGGATTTATTGGAACGCCGGTCAAAAACCGAGACGATAGACACGCGTCGGCGGCTCTATTCCAGTTCGGCAACCCATATTTCTTTGCCAGCATCCGCACATCGTTTTTTGTTAGTCCCGCTTCAAAAAGTGGATGTCTTACCCGTTCTTCTTTTGCTGCCCGCATCCCCGGCCGCGTTTCTGAAGTATCATCTATGTTGAACCCATCAACCAGAAACGCATGTTTTTGTTGGGCAATTTTTTTCAACTCCGCATAGACAATGTGTTTGCAAAAATAGCATCGCAGCGGATTATTCTTTTGATACTCTGGATCCTCAACCTCATGAGTTTCAATTTCGACCAGTTCAGTTCCAACAAGTTTCGCGACTCTTCTTGCAAGTTTTACGCTATCTTGAGATAAACTGGGAGATATCGCAACGGCTGCAATCGCTTTTTCTTTTAATACATCATGCGCCACCGCAAGCGTGAGCGATGAATCCACTCCAGCAGATAAAGCAACGACAACGCTCTTCATGTCAGAAAATAATTTCTTCAATACTATCTCTTTTTGCTTGAGGGAACTATTTTCCTGCATCATGACAGCAATGAGTATACAACGCGAAGTTTATATAAGCACTTTTTCTATCAATTCTTTTTCCTTCACAATCCAATCAATCATACGCGAGGTTCCTTCCTGAACATCTATTTTCGGCTCCCAGCCGAGTTCTTTATTTATTTTAGAAATATCGCTGACATAGACCGGTTGGTCGCCGGGACGCCAATCGGCAGAAGTAAATGGAATTTTTTTGCCTAGTTTTTTCTCAAGAAGAGCTAATAACTCCAGAAGCGATAAGGTGAATTCGGGGCCTCCGCCGACATTATAGATTTTACCGGCTGCTTTTCCGATATTCAAAACTGCCATGTCATAAGCCCTGACTAAATCCTCAACAAATAAAACGTCCCTGACCTGCATCCCGTCGCCGTAAACGGTTATCGGTTTTCCCAGCACGGAAGCAATCGTAAACCATGAAACCCATCCCTGATCTTCAATTCCAAACTGATGGGTTCCATAAATGCATGACTGACGAAATACGACTGTTTTTAACCCATAAATCCGGTGATAATCACGGACATATTGATCAGCAGTTCCTTTGCTGCACCCATATGGAGAATGAAAATCCAAATTCTGGGTTTCAGCAATTCCGCCAGGCAAATCCCGATAGATATATTTATTGCCTTTTTTGATAATTTTAATTTCTTCCATTCCGCCGTAGACTTTATTTGTTGAAGCAAATAGGAGTATGGAGTCAGGAGAATAGAGTCGAACAGATTCCAGAATATTAAATGTTCCTAAGGCGTTAATCTCAAAATCTTCGCGTGGATTGACAACCGAAGTAGTTACCGCCACCTGACCGGCTAAATGAATAATTACATTATGACCGACAATCGATTGTTTAAGTTTATCGAAATCGCGGACATCTCCTTCTACAATTTTTATATTCTTTGGCCCGTATTGTTTCTCCAACCATTTAATGTTTTCCCTCGTCCCCTTGCGGGAAAAATTGTCAAAGATAGCTACTTTATTTTCGGCTTTCAGGTAGAAATTAGCGGTGTGGGTTCCGATAAATCCGGCTCCCCCTGTTATAAAAATGTTCATGGCATTTGAAGGTTTTTCCCAAACCTTTCATTTAGTAATTTTCTAATTGTACGCTTAACTTTTCTAAAAACACGTAACAAAAAAGTATTTTTCGACAACCAATACCAATGCAGATATTCGCTTTTGCTTCTCACTAATTCTTTTGTGACTTCATCGGTAAAATGTTCGCTTTCATAGACTGGAGAACCCTGACGTTCCCAAATTCTAGCAAAAACGAGAAACATGTAGAACATTTGGAGCATTGCTAAAATTAGCCCATGTAATCCGTCTTTGTAACCTTGACGTACAAAAAAGTTTATAACAAAGTCGGAACTTGGCATCCGGATAGCGTCGTACCAACTGACTTTTTTTCCTTTGGCGATTTGATTTTCAACCTCGTTTTCTAAATATGTGTAGGTGAATTTCTCTACATATTGGATAATTGATGTATAGCTAAAGTGTTTCAACGGATTAATAAGATATTGCGAGTCACCGTCAACTTCCAGAATTTCATGATTATGGAGTGCTTGGAATTTGCCTTTGCCGCGACGGAATAATCGTCGCTGATAGTCCGGCCACCAAATTCCACTGGTTAACCACTTGCCGAATACTTTGTTTTTTCTCGGTATCCAGTATCCGTTAACAGAAGTTGCAGAAATAACGGACCTAATCTCTTTGGCAAGCTCTGGGGAGACTCTTTCATCAGCGTCTAAAGATAGAACCCAATCGCTTTTGGCTTTAGAAAATCCGTAATTCTTAGGGGTATTTAGAGAGTTTGGGGTATTTTTGTGTTTATAGATATTTTTTGTGTACTTTTTTCCGATTTGAATTGTTTTATCAGAACTTTCATTATCAACAACAATGATCTCATCCGCAAAATCCTTAATTGACTTTAGGGCTTCTTCAAAAAGCCTTTCTTCGTTGTGGACAGAAAAAACTATAGAAAGTGATTGTTTCATAAAAATATTTTCTTAACTGAATTTATTTCAGCTATCAGTTTTTTAGGCATTAAAATCATTAGAAAAGTACCATAAAGTATAGCACCGGCCGCTATGAGCGGAATTACCAATATCCAATGGCCAATGACAAATGACGATACCAACCATTTTAGGAAAATTCCCATAAATAGCGCGCTAATTAATTGCGGCCAGATATTTGAGAATAAACTTAGCGGCAGCATCCTCTTCAAAATAATCATCGGAATTATTGATGAAGAAGCGACAATTGCCGAAGCGGCAGCAACGCCGTTATATCCATATCTAGACATTAATAATGGAGTTAAAATCCATGTTAACGCCGTCCACATTAACATCAATTTAAGATTGATTTTTATCTTTCCCATAGCCGCAAACGCGTTTGTAATTGTGGTCGAGACTGAAGACCACATGGCGTTAATGGAAAATAAACCTAATGCTAAAAGCGCCGGCTGCCATTTTTGGTATTTAGGAATAATTACTAAGGCAACCGGAGCTAAAACCAATAACCCTATCAAAATTGGAAAAATGAAAAGCGCGGTAAAGAAAATTGATTTTTCAATCGCTTTGACCAAATGATCGCTCTCTTCCTGCAGTCTGGAGTAAGCCGGAAAAGTTACTTTGGAAACATTATCCACAACCATCCTTAGGGGAAACAAAGACCATCTCTCCGCCCATTGCAAATATCCAACATTAACCGGAGAAAGAATCGCTCCGTAATATGCCACCAACATCCGATCTTTCACTAACCCCAAAAGGCTATTTAATTGAAACGGCATTCCAAACGACACTAATTTTTTAAACGAAATTTTATTAATCCCGATTTTTGGTCTCCACGGCGCCAAGATATAAATCATCACCAATCCAACTAAACTTCTTATTAAAACTGCGATACTAAAACTGGTGACTCCGAACCCTTTCCAGGCTAAAATTACCGCCAATCCATAAAAAATTATTGTTTCCACAATCTGAATGGTGGCAACTTTAACAAAATCCAACTTTCTTTCCAATAAAACACTGGGGATAGTTTTTAATCCTGATAAAAAAACTGAAATTAATAATGCTCTGAACAACCAAATTCCGGCTAAAGAAAGAGAATATATATTAGCTACCAAATTACCGGCTAATAATCCTAACCCTAACAAAGTTAAACTCAATAACTGCTGAATCGTAAAAGTTGTCGCCAGATCTTCTTCATTTATTTCTTGCTTCTGAATCAGCGCTCCGGCTAAACCGATATCTGAAAAATAAACCAAAATATCCACCGCGGCGGCTACGATCGCAAACACTCCGAATTGAGCCGGGTCTAGGAAAACAGTCAAAATAAATGTCGCTAAAACCGCTATGACCTGCAACAAACCTGTCCTGACTATCAGAGCCACTAATCCTTTAACTGTTTTTCGTTTAACTTGATAGATTTTGTCCATTTTTCTTAAATGAAATAATAGCAATAAAGGTTATAAATGCTATAAAGGTGAATAGGCTGATTATATTCGCGATCCGTCTAATCACAGTTTGTTCTTTTAGTTTATCAACCAATAGTTGATTCTGCTTATTATCTACTCTCAGGGCAACTTCTGAGTTTATAGGCGGAATAAATCCTTTAGGTAAATACTCATCAGAAATCCTCGAATAATCCCAAACTAATTTTTCGCGGGAAATCAGCCGGTCAGCCGTAACCGGAAATTTGAACTTTGGTTGGAAAAATTTGGTGTAAGAAATAATGAGTAGAAAGTAAGAAATAATGAGTAATGATTTTTTTAATACTTTCTTTTTTACTATCAAATTCACAATCGTGACAATCACCCAAGCTGTTAATAAAGAACTAAATAAAGAGGCGAATGTCAGGAAACGCCAAGGGAACTGGATATAACTTAGGACGCGTACCGAATCCCAAATAAATCTTGAGGGAGGTAATAACATAAAAAGAGAGAAAAGTAGGCCGACTATAGCAAAGATTGTTAGATTGCTAAATTGTTTAATTGTTTTCCTTTTAGCAATATAGCAATATAGCAATATAGCAATTACCGCAAGACTTCCTATCAGATGAATTTTTCCAAGTTGGAACGATAATCCGTCATCAATTCCCGATGAAGATCCCCCATAACCCCAAACGCCGGACCAAAGCTGTAGCGGATAAGCCACATGTTTTGAAGGAGGATCAAATTTTTCGAATACCATTTGATCAACTCCGGTCTTAGAAGATTCTAAAATTGAAGGGAGCCAGGAGAAGGCGCTCAAGCCAATGCTAAAAGTAAACAGTAAAAAGTAACCAGTAAACAGTAAACCTTTTTTCTTTTCTGTTAATAGTTTAATCAATATTAATATCAAAACGAACGGGATGGACATGAATGATGTGAGATTGTGAGAAAGGATTAGGAATGTCACCGTCAAAGAACCGAGAATAATTTTTCTTTTCCAAACAGCATAAAAGACCAGAGGTAATATGGCGTAAGCCCAATACTCGGCTACCGCCCCCCTAACGTAGATTTGAACCGCGTGATAGGGAGCATAAATATAAAGAACTCCGGCCAGCAATGAAACTAAGTCTGGCAAAAAAAGTTTAGAAAAAATAAACATTGCCGCTCCTGACAGAAAAACTGGAAATACAAACATTAGTTTTGTCGCTGTCAGAACGTCAAGCCCCAGAAACATAAAGCCGGCGCCGAAATAATATGGCAAAGGATTATAAAAATTGAAAATCGGATAGCCGTAGCCATATCCCAAATCAGGAACCCACCTAACCGGAAGCTGCCCGCTTTTTAAAGCTACAAACATCTGCTGGACTCTGGCCGCCTGAACATCATCATGCATCGGGAAAAATCCTGGGGTGATGATTTGCCAGACAGCCGGCACAGTCAATAAAATTATAAAGAGAATTTGTTTCATGATATCCACCTATATTTAAACAAAGACAAAATAATCAAAAAACTAAAAATTGATATCAAATCCGCTATTGCTCTCAAAGGGGTCTCACTCCAAATGAATTTGATCTCTCCCCCATTTACAAACATCTTCAGCCCCGGATAATAATGTTTTGTCGGCGTATCAGGTCGATTTGTGGGAAGGTCTTTTACCCAAATCGGAGTGTATTCGCTTCTGACAGTAGTACTGTCATCGTTAGTTTGATAATAACTTGAAGGATGATTGAGAAAGGACTTTGGCGAGAGAAAGGGAAGGACTGAAATAAATGTTATAACGGTTATAAACATTATAATTAAAGATTGAAATAAACGGTGTTTTTTTAGTTTAAAAATTAAAAACGCAATAATTCCTGAAGAAATAAACGAGAATAAGCTTAATAATCTCCAGGGGAATTGAATTATTTGTAAAGGTTTAAATAAATTCCAGAACCATTTAGAATTTTCGGTTAAAAAAAACAGCGGCAGCCCCACATTGGCCAAAACTGAAATCGGGCCTGCCCTTTGAAAAGCATTTTTAAAAGACAGATATTCATGGCCAAAATCAGAAACTGAGATTTGCGAAGCCCTGACAAAACGGTATTCGGCCAAAGCCGGAAGCCAGAAGAAAGAACTTAAAGCCAAAGCAAGAGTAAACAGTAAACAATAAACAGTAAGCGAGAATTGTTTAATAATCAACTTATATGTTGAATAGATAGCAATTAAAGGAAAGAATAACACTGCGACTACGTTATGGGACGTTATCAATGCCGAGGTAAGTACCGATGACAATAATATCTTTTTAGAGTCTAAGGCCCAAAATATCCACGGGACGATCCCCATGGCCACCAGTTCTCCCAACGAACCACGGGTATAAAGATTGTAAGCGATATATGGAGAATACACATAAGTTAAAGCTCCGACAATTCCGACAATCTTTCCCCACTTCTTAAATAACACAAATGACCCAAAAGCCATGCTAATTACCGACAAACCCATAATTATTTTGATAGCTAATACCGGGTCTCCGGACAAAATATAAAAAGGCTCCGCTAAATAAAAAGGCAATGGATAAAGAAAATTAGTTACCGGATAGCCGTATTCATGGTTTAGCCTGGATAACCACCTAACCGGAATTTGCCCTGAACGAAAAGATTCATGAAAAGCAGTTAGTCTGATTACCATCCATTGGCCATCGTCGGAAGAATAGAAACCGGGGCGGAAAAGATTGAAAAGGAGGGGAATAATTAATAAACTAATAACCGAATAACCGAATAAGCGAATAAGCGAATAGCGAAAATTCATTTTTAGTCAATAAATCTATATTTTATTAGGGTCCAGAGCGCTGGTATTCCGTCTTTCCAGGTAATTTTCTTGCCCTCATTATATTCCCGGCCAGCATAGGAAATCGGCACTTCCCAAATCCTGATATTTCTTTTTAAAATCTTGGCAGTCACTTCCGGTTCGAATTCAAACCTTTTAGCTCTAAGATTTAACGACTTAATTAATTCTAAGGGAATTAATTTATAACAAGTTTCCATATCCGAAAGAGTAGTGTTATAGAGAACATTGGTCACCAGAGTTAATAACTGATTTCCCATCCAGTGCCAAAAAAACATATTGCGACGCGATCCGGTAAACCTGGATCCGTAAACAACTTCAGCTTTCCCTTGATTTATGGGCTTTATCATGGTCAATATATCTTGAGGATCATACTCCAGATCTGCGTCCTGAACCAAAACATAGTCTCCTGTGGCGACCTCTATCCCTGACCTGACGGCAGAACCTTTGCCCAAATTATTCGGATGCCTGATAACCTTTATACCTTTGAATTCCTGCAATTTTTGACTGGTTCCGTCAACAGAAGCATCATCAACCACGATAATTTCTTTATGGAATCCAACCACATTATTAATTTGCCTGATTATCTGGGCAATTGTTTTTTCTTCATTAAATACCGGAATAATAATAGAAATTTTCATAAATTAAATCTTACAGCATGGTTGCCCTTTGAAACCTGAACGGCTCTAAAAGCACCAAAGACCGGCAGGATTTCCGCCGCGGTGCCGTCAACCGCCGCTTTCCATCCGGGATAAAAAGTATCCGTTAAAACTAAATAGCCGTCGGACGGAGCATTAACTGACATCTCTACTTTATTTGATTGGTAAGAGATTATCTCGGCTGGGGTGATTAGGGAGATTGGGGGGATTTGGGAGACATCAGAATTAAAGAATGCCCGCGGAAAAACCTTTAGGTTTTCGTATATTTGCCACTTATTTTCTTCCCAGATAAGTTTGAAATCAGAAGATAAATCATTAGATCTTTGGCTTGGATGTTCCGATAATAGATCATCCTTATTGATGATCCAGCGGACACCGGCCAAATTCCAGAGATTGTTTCTTGATTCAGATGGTTTTGTCGGAACGACAACCGTTGATCTGGAAAAATCTTTGACCTTAATCCCATTATTCTCTGCTGTCCAAACAAATTCGCCTATTCTTCTAGGGTATAAAGCATCATAACCTGATAAATCATATAACCCGTAATAAGTGGCGAAATTGGCTTCAATGGTACTTCCCGGAGTCGAGGCAAACCGGCTGTAGTCGACTGATAGTTCCTGCAATTTTTTAATGACCGGAGTCTCCGGATAAACGAAACGTTTTTCAGTGTAAGACATTGTTTTCCAACCAAATAAAATTAACTCGCCGATAGAAAAAATACCCAAAGTAAATAAGAAAATCTTCATTACGCGATGCCGACCTGCACGCCAGTCGCTAGCGCTCCAGGCGCTTGCAGGCGGGTCGGCAATCCGGAATGACATTGTTAATAAAAATAAACCGGCAATGGCGGTGGGAATTATCAGGTTACGGATAGAAACTGAACGGAATTCCGGAGGAGAAAATAAGGCATATATCCAGAGGCCGATAATTAAGATCAGGATAAGTATTGCTGGTATATAAAGGCCCGGCCTTGCCTCGCAAGGCCGGGCCTTATTTGATGCAAGAAAACAATTTAATCCCTGAACAGATAAAATCGTTAACGCCAAAGGTAAAAGCATCAGCCAGCGGCTGGCGACGGAAGTGGATAGAATCGGAATGTTAAGTTTGCCAATCAGTAAAGATAGAGGGTTGGGGAGAACTAGAATTAATATCAGTAGAATTAAATATCCGGCAAATTTTCTCACTGCTTCCAATTCATCGTTTTCTGTTTTCCCTGCCTCGCCGGCAAACGGGTATTTTCTATTTTTTGAAAATAGCCCCATTAAGGCGAAGCCAAGAATGGCAATTCCTGAATAAGCCGTGGTTTCCACGAAATTGGCCGTGCCGCGGAAATTTCCGGTAGCTGGATTGCCCAGATAATTAGGAACTATTAATTGCGAAATTTGTCTCCACGGTAAAAAAGTCTTTTCGTAAGTAAATTCGCTTGAGGATTGTTCCCGGCTGGCTTCTTGGTAGTAGCGAACAGCCGGAATCCACTGGATAGAAGTAATTAGAAGAGCGACCCCGGCTGACGCTAAAAAAATTTTAAAACCGTGATTGATCACGGCAAATAACGCGGCAGCTGACAGGGCGATAAAGGCCATTTGCGGGTGTCCGGAAAAAATGATGAATGAAATGGTTAAAATGGTTAAAATAGTTTGCCTGCGATAAATAAATAACAACACCCAAGGCAATAAAGCGTAAACAAAACCGTGAATATTCCATTCAATCCAAACAGACATCCAGGCGGAGAAACCGTAAGCAAGGGAAAGAAAGATAATAACTAATGGATGATGGATGATAGATGATGGATGATCAAATAATTTTTTCAATAATAAATACATGCCAATAGTGGCTAACAGAGGTTGCGAAATGACGAGAACGGTCCAGGCGATATGAAATGGGAGCACGAGATAAATTAAGTTCGGAGGGAAAAAAAGGGCCGATTGGAAATTGGCCAAAAGCGGGGCGCCGGCGAACTGATGCGGATTCCAAGCCGGAAATCTACCTGCTTTAAGTTCGTCTGTAATAAAGCGGCGCCAAGGACCCATCATTCTAACGGTATCAAAGCCAAGCAATTCTTTCCTGGGCACACCAACCGGATAACCCGGCCATGACTCTTCTTTCCATGGGCTAAAATAAGATACCAATAAGTTCCCCGGAAACGGAATCAGGCGGTCCTTCCAAATGGGCTTGAAGTAAAATAAAGAAATAACTGAAATAATTAAAATGGTTAGAATGGTTAAATGGTTAGGGAATTTCATGTTTAAGAAATTAATACTCTTGATTGTAGCAATAATTCTTTGGAGACAAGTAGTTCCTCTGGGGCAATTAATCCTGAACTTCCGCTTAAACGACTTCAGCGTTTATTTAGACGGAACTAAAGCCGCCCTAAAAGGGCTTAATCCATACCAATTAAGGTTTTTTGACAGATTTAATTATTCTCCGGCCGCTACCTTATTTTTTATTCCGCTAACTTTAATTCCCGAAAATACAGCTGAATTTATATTTACAGCAATTTCCGTTTTGACTCTATTCTTCACTATAAGGATGATTATTGAATTGTTAAAAATAAAAGTATCCCCCTCTCTTTTTTGGTTAATTTTTGTTCTGGCTCTTAAAACATATCCATCTAAACTAACTTTAGTATTGGGACAAATTAATTTAATTATTTTAGGACTGGTTGTCGGGAGCTATTACTTTTGTGAAGGCCTGGCCTTGCGAAGCAAGGCCAGGCCTTTTAAAGCCTTATCAGGAATTTCATTAGGACTAGCGACTATTTTGAAATTAACGCCGGCCCCATTGCTAATTTATTTCTTATTCAGAAAAAAATGGAAAGTGATTTGGTGGTTTGTAATTACAGTTATAGTATTAACCGTAACCGGAGGATTGGTATTCGGTTGGGATTTAACTTATTATTATTATTTCAAAACCATTCCGCAATTAATGAGTGAAAATACTCCGGCAACCCTAAACGGGAGTTACATGAACCAATCAGTAACTGCCTTATTGGGGAAATTCGGAATTTTCGGAGAGTGGAATTCAATAATAAGATTGGGGATTAGCGGAATTCTGGCAATCTTCTTTGTCATTCCTGCGTATGCAGGAATCTATTTAAATAATTATTTGAATAGATTCCGGGTCACACATTCGGCTAGCTCAGTGCAAGCGCCCGGAATGACAGGAATGACTGAAAGAGCAAGTAAAGAAAGTGATTTTGCTTCTTTTTGGAATCTAACAGTAATCTCCATGTTGTTTCTGCCGGTATTTGTCTGGCAGCATCATTACGCCATCCTAATTCCTCTCTGGGTAATTTTAACCGCAAAGTTTATTGAAACTAAAAAGATGAAGGATTTGGCGGTAACCGGACTAACTTATTTTTTGCTTATTTTCTATATCAAAAATCCTTATCTTCCTTCCGGACTTAATCCATTTTTATCCAGCCATTTTTTAACTACTGCCATAATTTTTATAATCCTAAGCTCTTATACCCTTAGCTCTGACCAAAAACAAATCTCCGGCGGAAAATAGCTCCTCAAATAGAATTCCTGTTGCCGACTTCAATACCGAAAATGTTTCCGCATTAGTCAGGATTAAACTGCCTTCAGGAATGTCAGTTAAACTGGGAACAGAATTGGCTGTCCTACTAAACCGGAGCGGGATTATCTTTTTGCGGCTGTAAAAAACCGCGACAGGCAAATACTCGTCATCCAAATAAATCTTCTGGTCTTCATTAGATAACACTCCGGCCAATTTGGAGATTAAAGCCTGATTTGCAGTGGTATCGGGAACGATGTAGTCGTGGCGGAAATGATAAAGTTGCCAAACAGAGAAAATAATCGCCAATGATGGTATCAAGAAGTTTACGAAACCTGTGATTCGGCCGTGAAGTTTCGTAAACTTCACAACTCTAACGATAAACAGCCCAATTAAAACGGCCAAAAGTGGATGAATTGGGAGCAAAAACCATGACGATTTTATCGGGGCAAAGGTCAGGAATGTCAAAAAGGTTAAAACGAAAATCATCAATCCTACAATATTACGGTCACGGAAAGATTTGAGCGCCCCCCAAACGGCTGCCAGCGGGATTAACATAGCCCAGAGTTTAAAGGCGTGCTTGATAGAATTTAAGTAGAAAAATGGTGAAGTTCCGACACTGGCATTGACTGATTTAATTTTATTGAAAGTATATCCGATAAAAAACTCATTAATAAATTGGTCCCCCCATTTAAAATAACTAAGCAAATACCAGGGTAAAGTAACGGTTATAAGGGTTATAAAAAATATAATGGAGCTTCGTAATGGAAACTTTGTTTTCAACAGAAGATAGGCTATCGCCGGCATGGCTAAAACCGGACTGGCCCGTTTAGTTAAAAATGCCAGACCTAAACAAACCGCTGACGACACTATCCAACGGAGACTTTTTTCTTCATAGGCTTTAACTACAAATATCATCGACCACAACAGCAAAACTGTTAAAAGTATTTCAACATTAATTTGCCGGCTGCGGAATAAAATTTCTATATCAGATAAAATAACTAAGCTTGCCAAAACTCCTGCCAACTTTGATTTGGTGATTTGAAATGCTAAAAAATAACAACCGACAACCGTAAAAATTCCGGCTGTAGCGCTGACCGACCGCAACCAAAATTCACTCTCACCAAAAACCCTAATCGACAACGATAATAACCACACCAAAAGCGGAGGCTCATAAAAAAATGTTTGACCATTCCATTTTCCGGCCAAAAGATTTCCTGATTTAACCATGTCTTGGGCCACCGATCCAAACCAAGCCTCATCCCAATTGGTCAAAGCCGTATTCCCCAACCGGTAAAAAAATAATAATCCTGATATAAGGATTATAAAAAATACAATCTGTTTACTTTGGGCCATTATCTAGAGATAAATTCCAGAAGTATGGAGAAAACTTCACCTTTTCCTTTACGCCATTTACCGACGATTTTTACCGGCCATTCCGGTTTGGGTATTTGGGTGTCTTTTAGCAAAAGGAAGGTAGGTTTTCCTGTTTGGGCAATTTCTGTCAGCTCCAGAATACTGGTATCTACCGGCCAATATCCTTTAACTTCAACATTTTTGTTGTCTTTTAAGTAAATATTCAGAGCTGCCGGCGTCAAACCGAAAGTGCCTTCTGTCCCGACAAAAATCTTGTCGTCCTTAGCTTTTAATTTAATAAAATCAACGACTTCGTTAATGCCATATCCGGACGGCCAATCATCAAGGAACTGAAATCTGTCGACTTTCGGTAACGGAGAATTTAAAGGGTTAAAAATAATCGTGTAGGAGAAGTAAAGAGGGTAAAGAAGAATAGACAAATAGACAAATAAACAAATAAACAAATGACGGCAGGAAACCCATTGCGATATCTTCGAAATCCCAAGAGCAATAATCGGAAGAAGCGGGGCTATCATAAACAGTAAATATCGCGGATACAATACTTTTCCAAATGACGCCAGAGCCAGAAACGGAACCAGAAACCACAAGCTTAAAAATGCCGTTTTGGATCTATATTTTTTCAAGCCGTAGATAATTCCAATGATAAAAAGTCCCATTAAGGGATAGGTGACATAGGACTGAATCCAGCTCCATAACCCTCCCATATTCCCGGCTAACCGCTCAAACGGATGGGCGATAAACTCCTGATTTGTAACGATAAAAGCGTGATTCTTCAAACCAATCATGTGGGAGAGCGGCGCCAACCGGAGAATCAGCTCAATTCCTTTAGACAACAATGTGACTACAATCCCCAATCCAAACAATTTCATTAATCTTTTTCCTCTTTCTTTGACTTTCCAATCGAACAATAGAAGAGTTGTTGGCAAAAGAATCAGGGCAAACTGGGCTGATGATTTTGTTAAGAAACCGGCCCCGATAACCATTCCCAAAAGCAAAGCAATATCAAACCTCAATGATTCTGCCATTAAAACAGTTAAAAAGACAGCCCAGACCATCAAAGCAGTAGTTAAAGAATCATAAAGAGCCAGCCTGTCATACAATAGAAAAAAGGGGGAAATTATGTATAAAAATCCGGTTATCCAACTTACTTTCTCTCCGAATAATTTCCATGAAACCGCTATCAATCCAGTCAAAGTCAAACCTCCGGAAAATACCGATACTAACCTACCTGCCACTAACGGATCGGTAATCCACTTTAATGCCGGCAACATCAGCCAAATAAACAAAGGCTGTTTGCCGTCTTCTAAAGAAATAAACCTGTGGACCGGATCCTGAAGAGCGATTTGGGCCCAGCGGATGTAAATTGCTTCATCCGTAAAAATCGGAATTAATGTTAAATTAATTAATCTTGAAGAAAAATACAAAAAGGTTAGTGCGATAAATGTCAATCCGCAGCGTTTCCACATAGTTTAATTATTATATAGTTCCGAACAATACTTTAACTTTAGAAGGAAATTCTTTAGTCTCCAGTTGTCCTGATTTAGGAAAATCCCCCATCCATCCGTCCACTCTGAACTGCTGATTATCCGGTTCAATTATCAAATACATTAACCGCGCGTCTTCAGGTTTCCAGACCGAGGAAACGAATCGATCTTTGTATTGCAAATAAGAGGTTTCACCCGGCTTATAACTATACTCTGCCGGCAATAACTTATATTTATTTATCCCGCGCCACCATAAAAGATACTGATATTGATAGTCATAAATCGGCGGAGTGTAGGTATAAACCGCGAATGGCTTATTTTTGTAAATCGCATCTTGATAGATCCAATCCACCACTTCAATTTGAGAACTTAAAGTTTCCGGTACCGGCTGAGACGGATTTGTGATAAAAAATCGGTTAACAGGATTTATATTTCTGATGGCTATAAACATCAAAACGGCTAAAATTAATAAACGGCTAAATTTATATAAAAAATCTAAAATCAAACTAATCGCCAAAATATAAATTGACACGAAACCGCTAAGATACCAGCCTTTCAACTCCGCCGGAAACAAAAATGTATAAGCCAAGTAATGGAAAGATAGAAAGTAAAGAGTAAAGAGTAAAGAGTAAAGAGTAAAACTATCGATATTTAGGATGAATTTTTTTAGTTTTGTTAAAGCCAAAAGCGCGAGGATAAAAATTCCCAAGAAAATTATTTTCCAAAGATTAGAATCAACGGTGAATAGGGAATATGTTAAGGTTCCGCCCAACTTAACTCCCCGCTCAACAATTCTTTCGCCCAGAGGAAGAACTCCTCCCAGACTGGTGTTTTCTCCGCTAAAATATGCCATCAACGATTTGGTCTGGATGAAATCGTGGCGGAGCTCAAAAATAAATTGAGGGAGAAATGGGAGAAGGAAAACTATAATCGCGATAATAATTGAATACCCCAAAGTATGCTTACTTCTGCTCGTGGTCTCCGTCCACGCAACCGAAGAGCGCAACTTCAGGGTTCGGATTTGACATCTGATTTTCACCCTAGTGAAAATCAGAGCTAATCCGAAAAACCCTGTCAACATCACTCCGGCGGCTGGTTCGAAATGATAGGCCAGAGAGGCGGATAGAGCCGCTAAAGGCAAGCCAAACAATGATTTAACTGCCCGCCATCGGCTATCGCCGAAGGCGATTGCAGGCGGGTGATTTATGAATAATGATTTATGAAAAACATAGAGACCGATAAAAAATAACAACGTGGTTAAAGGCAATAAATTGGCGTGGAAAGCAAAAGATGAAAGGCTAACCGCTAAAGGAGAAACGGAATACAAAATCGCGAAAATATTCCCGGCGATCGGATGTTTGTTTTTCCGCAAGAATTGCCACCCGATTATCATCGTCAGTAAATTCACCGCCAGAGGAACCAGAACCGCTCCCCGCGGGTCGCCTCTGAAAATCAAATACGGAATGGATAACAAATAAAACCACAGCGGCCCAAAGAAAACGCCGGCGATAGACCCCCACGGTCCGATCAAAGCCGGACGCCGCAATTCCACCATATCTCTGGTCCACAGTTGATCGCGACCCATGTCAAATACAAAGGCAAAATTGCCGGAAACAATTGATGGCAAGGTCAACGATAAAAGAATAACAATGGAAATTAACAGGAAAATATAGCGACGCATGGATAATAACGATACATGATTAATAGGCTTGAAGCAAAAGATAGAGAAACAAGATATTTATTTTTTGACATAAATGAAACGGCAACAGGCAATAGAATGTACCATGGATTTATTTCCCTGGCGAAGAAGAAAGAGATGGCGCCAATCCAGGCGGCTATAGCGGCGCGGATAGGATGGTTCAGGAATGGGATTAATAGAAAAGAGGTATATTTAATGAATCCAGCGAATATGAGCGATAAATAAGCCGGGCCTTTTTTGACACCAGCGAGATAAAAAGCAAATAGAGTGAAGGCGACCATGGTAATTTCATTGTGGACGCTGCTTAAAGATTCAATCAAAATCATCGGATTAAAACTCCATAAAATCCAGGCCTTTTTGCCTGCAATTTTTAGCATCAGCCAGCTGGACGCCAAAAACGAAATCAATCCTAGAAATTTAAACGATAATAACGTCAAAGTGAATTTCCCAAATCCTAAAAGATAAAACGGAATTGTGGTTATCAACCAACCCGGAGGGTAGGCGGAGCCGACGTGGGTCCAACGCATGAATCGGGTCCATTCATCTTGGGAAAAATCCAGAGGGGTGGTGAAATAAGGATTCTGGCCGTATTTAATAACTGTTCTGGCATCAAACATGTAATTGAAAATATCGTGGGCAAGGGCGGGATAGGAAAATAGCAACAAGAAGCTAATACCTAATACCAAGATCCAGAGTTGCTTGATGGTAAATTGGTTGTTGAGTTTAAGTACAAGAAAGTACAAGAAAGTATAAGAAAGTATAAGAAGGAAAAATATGATTGTCGATAATGGGCGGTTAAAATAGCCCATGTTTGTTAGCTGTGACTGAATTGATTGATAGGTAGTATTGCTTGATAAAGTCAAATTCAGGTCGACCTGGGTGTAGGAGTAGATGGTGAAAGCAGTAAACAGTAAAGAGTAAAGAGTAAAAAGCAAAAAAAATTTAAGTGGGCTCATCGATAGCCTCCGGCCAAGTCCGTAACCCTGATCCGAAGAACATCCAAAAACATTCTGATTGAATCACGGATAGGATTTACCCTAATGGTTTTGACATACTTCCAGGATACCGGAACTTCGGCGATCCTATACCCTCTTTTCTGGGCGATATACAGAAGCTCAACGTCAAACGCGCCGGTAAACGCAGTTGTCTCTAATCCATTAGCGTATACAACTAAACTATTAAACAAATCTTTGGCCACATGATTAGTAAAAAGTTTAAATCCGCATTGAGTATCGGAAATGCCCTGAATGGTAAATAGTTGAACTACCAGGTTAAATACTTTCCCCATTAAATGCCGGTACCAAGGTTCTTTCAGCCGCTCGCTACCCTTTACTTCCCTCGACCCTATTGCTGCGTCATAACCTTTTTGCAGAAAAGGAAACAATTTCTCAACTTCTGATAACGGAGTAGCCTGATCGAAATCAGTAAACAAAACAAGATCTCCTGTTGCTTCCATAATTCCGGCCTTCACTGTTTGAGCTTTCCCCTGATGAGAACTTTTAATTAACCGCCAATTTTTCTTCCCCTTCACTAGTTTTTGCAGATTTTCCAATGTTCCGTCTGTTGAGCCGTCGTCTACTAAAATTATCTCCCACTCATATTTTTGACTCAATAAATATTTATCCACTTCATCCAGAACGCCTTTAGCGATATTTTCAGACTCATTAAAAGAAGGAATTATTATTGACAGAAATGAATTCATGATTAAATGATTACAATGGTCCAAAATAATGCGTTAACCTATAAATTGTAATCCCCGGCGGAATAATTTTCGAGTCAACCACTTCCGCTCTTCCAAAACCGGCTATTTCCCAAATTGGATTTCCCAAAGGCTGGCAATCGCCTGCCGGTTTTTCGCAAACCGCTATCAACTGTTCAGTAATCAAATCCTGAAGTTTAACCGGCGGCCGATTAAACTTTTCCAAAAAATAACGATAGGCGTGGTCGCTGTTTCCGGAAGTTATCAGGGCAAAATTGTATGGTTCATCTCCCGACAAAGAAATTACTTGGCGGGAAACAGATTCCGTTTGTTGGAGTAAACGATTTGGATCAAGCCGAAAAAATAAACGGCCTGATTGGTCATAAACCAACCACAAAGTTGCAAATCCTGCCAACAATCGGCCAAACAGTTTTTTTTCAAACAGATATCCCGCCACCGCTCCGAAGAATATAGACGGAACCGGAAACAAAAAACCGAAATAGTAATCAGAGATACTGCCTTGATAGAGCGAAAAAATAGTTATCCCCGACCAAAACCACAACAGCAAAGATTGGCGCAATAAAAACTTATCCGGACGGTTTGATTTGTTGAAAATAATCATCAAACTTCCGCCCAGAGCCCAAATTAAAGTTGTCATTAAAGTTACTATTCCGTTTTGCCAGCTAAAAATAGTCAAGGTAAGTCTGTTGACATTACGGAAAACTGATCTGGACAGTCCCAGAAGTTCCCAATTTAAAACCGAGCCGTTGGGCCGGCTGATAAATTCTAAAACCGTTCTGGTATTGGGGAAATTATGATAAATTTCAAACGCCAAAAACGGAGAAAATCCGATCACCCACCCGGCAGTCAAAAAAAATACTTGACGTATAGCCCTATTGAAGGTCAGACCTTCAATGTTGCTATATATCAATACTATTAATAATAGTATTGGGGTCATTATTAATGTCAAATAATGCAACTGCCAAAGAATGCCTAAACAAACTCCGGCCCCGACTAACTTCCACCATTTTTTTTCTTTGGCTCCAGTCGCGGCCAAATAAACTCCCAATAAAGAGAAAAACGGAACCGGGTTCGGATTCCAAGATGCTCTTGAGTATCTGACGATCAACGAAGAAACCGTATATATCCCTGAGGCAAATAGTCCTGAAGTTTTCCCAAACCAGTTTTTGGTCACAAAATAAACCAGCCAGACGGTAGCAACGCCCAAAAGAGCCACAAAAATCGCCGGCCCGACCGGATCTCTGAAGATAAAATAAAACGGCAAGGCTAAATAATAATAAATCGGCCCCAAGTAAAATCCACCGACTGAAGCCGTAGGGCCCAAAAAAGTGAATTCCCTATTTACCACCATATTATGCCAAACTAAAGCATCACGCCCCTCATCGCCTAAAAAAACGATATAATCCCTGATGCGATATAGTCGCAAAAAAGCGGCAACAAACAATATTACGGCCAAAATAGGAAAAAGTGGATTAAAGTGAAGAAATAACTTTAGACTTTCGATAATCGCCTTGAAGATAACCTTGAAATTCCCGCCGGTTTGGATTCCACCGGTTCGGGAATGGTGGGCGACGCCAATTTGTTTGATGGGAAAACCGACGCGGTGGATTTTGGCCATCATTTCGGTTTCGGTGATGGCGCTTTCGGTGACCAGAGGAAAAACTTTGTCAATCACCGATTTTTTGATTAATTTGAAACCGCAGTCAACATCTTTTAGATTAAGCCCAAATAGAATTGTGTCCCATATTCTTAGCAGAAGAGCCATCATCCGGCGGAATTTGCTGTCGGAACGTTTTTTCCGGTAGCCGGCAACGACCTGATAAGCAGGAACATAGTCTAAAAACTTGTTTATTTCTTGAAAGTCAAACTGGCCGTCGGAGTCAGTAAAGGCAATCCAGTTGAATTTGGCAGAAGAAAATCCGGTTTTGATGGCGGCTCCGTAGCCGCGATTATGACTATGGCGGATGAGCCGTATTTTTGAGTTTTTAGCAGCCAAATTTTGGACTTGAGCGGCAGTTTTATCGATAGAGCCGTCATCAACCACAATAATTTCATAATCGGAGAGATTTAAAGACTTAAGAATGTCGATTGCTTTAGAAACTGTGTTAACTATATTGTCTTCTTCGTTATAGGCGGGGAAGAAAACGGACAGGGTTTTAATCGGGTACATGAAGCTAGTATAGCTTACTTCTTCCAGACATATTTATTATAAACCGTGAAGTTGAAAACAAGAGTCAAGGCTAAAGCGGCAATATAAAAACCATGAATCAAAATATTGTCTCTCCCTACCACCATTTCACCGACCTTCATTATTCCACCTTGGATAAATATAACTGCAATATTAGACGTCAAATAAAACTGGACTAATTTAACCGCCAAAGCTTTGAAGTTCCCGATTTTCCGGTCCTTAAAGGTCCAAACATTATTCAGAATGAAATTACTCAAGATTGCAGCTTGGCCGCCGGCGATAGTGGCCCAAGCCGGAGATAGCAATTTTAGATTAAAACCTAAAATACGGTATAAAATAGTTTGAATCACCAGACCTGTTCCGCCGACAACCGAGAATTTCATAAATCTGGCCAATTCCAGTGTTCTGGCTTTGAAGATATAGATCAGAGTATTTTTAATATATTCCGCTCCTAATTTACTCCGGCCTAATGTCCGGTCTACAAATTTTAAAGGCACTTCCCCGGCTTTAAATCCGGCCCTGACTGCTTTATGCAAGAAACCTATTTGAAAAGTGTATCCAAAAAAACGCTCTTCTCCCAGCAAGGGATAAACCTTATCGTAGACATAACGGCGGATGGCCCTATAACCGGTGGTCCAGTCGCGGATACTGAAATCGGTCAGGACGAACATGATAATTATATTTCCAAATACGCTATAAAACTTTCTTTTTAATCCCCAATTATCGGGGATGGCTCCGCCTTTTATATAACGGCTTCCTAATACCAGATCATAACCTTCCTCCAATTTGGCTAAAAATTGAGGGACCAATTTCGGATCATGGGATAAATCGGCATCGAATTCAAAGAAAATATCCGGATTAAATTTTTCGACGGCATATTTCATTCCGGATAAATAAGCTCCGCCTAGCCCCATCTTTTTCTTATTTATCAGCAAGTGAACATTCTTCAACTCTTTCATCTTTACCCTGACTTCATCGGCCGTTCCGTCAGGAGACGAGTCATCAACCACTAAAATGTGCATTTCATAATTATCCTGAACTTTCTTAAAAACTGTTTCCAATTCATCTATAACCCGGCCGATATTACCCTTTTCGTCGTAAGTCGGAATGACCATCACCACAGTTTGCTTTTTTAATTGATCCGTCATCTGTGGTTTCCTTCAATCTGCCTCTTAACAAATTTTATATCATATTCCACCATCATTTTCACCAAATCTTTAAAACTGGTTTTAGATTTCCAACCCAACTTCTTATTGGCTTTTGAAGGATCGGCGATCAGCAGATCAACTTCGGCCGGACGGTAAAAACGCTTGTCGACTTTAACATGGTCTTCCCAATTTTTTAATCCGGCGATATCAAAAGCAGTTTCCAAAAATTCTTTGACTGAATGGGTTTCTCCTGTTCCAATTACAAAATCGTCCGGCTTCGACTGTTGCAACATTAGCCACATCGCTTCGACATAATCACCAGTAAATCCCCAATCGCGCTTAGATTCCAGATTGCCTATGGCGATTTTTTTGTCCTGCCCAACCAATGGTTCACCGATTTCGTTTTGAGGCACCCATTTTAAATCCGTTGCCAAACAGGCCACACTCATAGAAATTTTCCGGGTGATAAAGGTTAAGCCGCGACGGGGAGATTCATGGTTAAAAAGTATCCCTGAACAGGCAAAAAGATTATAGGCCTCGCGATAATTAACCGTTATCCAATGTCCATAAACTTTAGCTACCCCGTAGGGACTGCGGGGATAAAACGGGGTGGTTTCCGACTGGGGGACTTCGACGGCCTTACCGAACATTTCCGAAGAGCTGGCCTGATAAAATTTAGCATCCGGCTTGGAAACCCGGATAGCTTCCAACATTCTGATAACACCCAAAGCGGTGGCTTCACCGGTCAAAACCGGCTGGGAAAAAGATGCCGGAATAAATGATTGCGCGGCTAAGTTATAGACTTCATCAGGCTGGATCTCTCTGATAGCATTTGTCAAAGAATGTTGATCCAATAAATCTCCGTCAAAGAATTTGATCCTGTTACGGATATGATCAATCCGTTCTGTCGAAACCGTTGATGTCCGGCGGATCAAACCATAAACTTCGTAACCTTTATCTAACAAAAATTCTGCCAAATAGCTTCCGTCCTGACCGGTGATGCCCGTTATAAATGCTTTCTTCATTGTCTTCTCCACCATTCTAACACCCTCTCTAAAGTTTTATTTAAGGGAATTTCCGGTTTCCAGCCGGTAGCTTTTATAAATTTCTCCGGATTACATATTAATTGAGAAGGCTCGCCGGGACGGAATCTGGATTTGTCCACCGTAATTTTAATTTTGGCATTTGACATCTTAATCAATTCTTGAAGTAGATAAGAGATTTTGACCCCCTTGCCGGAACCAACGTTATAAACCTCGCCGGCCTGACCTTTTATTAAAGCCAGTTCATAAGCCCTAACCATGTCTTTAACATCGGTAAAATCGCGGATGGCTTCTAAATTTCCGACCACAATTTCGCCCGGTCTGCCGCTTCTTTCTATATCCACAATTTGCCTGACAAAATCCGGAACTACGAAACCCGTCCGTTGCCCCTCGCCGATATGATTAAAAGGCCTTAACCGGATAATATTTAGTCCGTAAGACAAAAAGTATTGAAGTCCCAAGAAATCCTGAGCCACTTTGGAAACCGCGTAAGGACTGGACGGCATAAGAGCGGCATTTTCTTCAATCGAATCCTTTTTGCTCCCGCCATATTCATCAGCGCTGCAGATTATTAATACTTTGGCTTTTGAATTTCTGCGTCTTAAGGCTTCCAATAAATTCAACTGGGCGAAAATATTATTCCGGAGAATTTTAGCCGGGGAGATTATACTTGTTCCGACTTCAGCCATAGCCGCCAAATGGATAACGCCATCAAATTTCTGTTTTGAAATAACTACTTCCGTTTCAGTCGCGTTTAATAAATCGATCTCCGGCGTCAGAGCCGTATGGCCTTTAGATTTGAGATGTACAGTTAAATGCCGGCCGGCAAAGCCGTTGGGACCAGTGACTAAAATTTGCATAAACTAACAAATGAACAAATACACAAAAGAACAAAAGAACAAAGAAACAAACTGGTGTAAGCTTTTTTGTTAGTTTGAAATTTTGTTAGTTTGCCCGTTTACCTCCCAATTCCCACATATTTTAATCCAGCTTCTTTGATACTCCGGGGATCATATAAATTCCTAGTATCGATAAAAACCGCATCAGCAGCCATATTCTTTTTTATCCGGGCTAAATCTAAAGACTTAAACTCGTCCCATTCAACCAGAATTATTAAGGCCGAGGCGTCTTTTGCAGCTTCATAGGGATCAACGGAATATTTAGCCACACTATCGCCCAAGATTTTTTTAGCGTGATCTGACGCTTGAGGATCATAAACCGAAACTTTTGCTCCGGCGGCAGTCAATAACGGAATTACTTTCATCGAAGGCGCTTCCCGCATATCGTCGGTGTTTGGTTTAAACGACAAACCCAATACCGCCACCGTTTTCCTATTCCAGCCGCCAACGGTCTTTTCAAATCTGGTTAACAATTTTAGAATCCGGCCGTCATTTAATTGATCAATTTTTTCAAACAATCCGTCACCCTCGCCTACCCGTCTGGCATAAGCTGCCAATTCTTTAACATCTTTAGGGAAGCAACTTCCGCCGTACTGCAGACCGGGCCACCAATAATGCAAACCTATCCTGCGGTCTAATCCCATTCCGCGGATAATTTCCTGGACATCGGCTCCTGTTTTTTCGGCTAAATCGGAGATTTGGTTAATAAACACAATCCTGTTTGCCAAATAAGCGTTGGCTGAATATTTTGTCAGCTGGGCGGATTCCGGACGCATAACTACTGTTTCTCCGTTTAATGGCCGGTGCAATTCTAAAAGTTTTTTAATGACAACCGGCTCATTGGAACCAATCAGGATCCTGTCAGGGTGGAGCGTATCCTCAACCGCGGTTCCTTCACGCAAGAATTCCGGGACCGAAGCGGTATAAAACTGTTTTTTGGTACCAGTTTCAATAATTTCCCTGACTTTATCGTTGGTGCCGGGAGGAACGGTGGACTTAACAATAATAATTGCACCGGTTTTAATATACGGGGCCAAAGATTTGGCCGCTCTGAAAACAGCGGATAAATCGGCGGTTCCATCCGGGGCTGACGGGGTTCCGACGGCAATCATGATCACATCGGCTTGGGAAATTGCTTCTGAATACTCTGTGGTAAATTTTAATCGGCCGGCATCAACGTTTTCTTTTACCAATTCTTCCAAACCCGGCTCAAAAAAAGGGACTTTGCCTTTTTTTAGTTCTTCCGACTTTTGTTTATCCCGGTTAACCGCCCAAACCGTATTACCGAATTTGGAAAATACCGCCGCGGTTACTAAACCCACAAAACCAACGCCAACTACTCCGATGGTCATAAGGGAAATGATAACATAAACAAGTATTGTAGTTGTCATTGCGAGGAACGTAGTGACGTGGCAATCTGATAAAAGATTCCCACGCTCTTCGCCGGCTGGCGGATCGCTCGGAATGACAAAATTAACCTATCAACAATGAATTTAATTCAAACTTTAATCCTATCCATCGTTGAGGGCATAACCGAATTCCTGCCGATTTCTTCGACAGGTCATTTGATTTTGGTTTCCAAGTTGTTAAATCTTTCCCAAACAGAATTCGTCAAAAGTTTTGAAATTATAATTCAACTTGGAGCAATTATGGCCGTGGCCGTGATTTATTTCAGAAAATTAATTGAGAATAAAAAAATGTACCCAAAAATATTAGCGGCCTTTTTACCTTCTGCAATTATCGGATTCATTCTGTATAAATTTATCAAACAATATTTAATCGGTAATCCGCAGATAGTTTTGATATCACTTTTCATAGGAGGAATTTTATTGATCATTCTAGAAAGAATTTTGGCTAAAACCAAAACTCGAAATGATTTGACTATTGAAGAATTAGATTTTAAATCGTGTTTATTGGTGGGATTATCACAAACTGTTTCAATGATTCCCGGAGTTTCCAGAGCGGCAGCTACAATCATCGGAGGAATGTCGGTGGGACTATCCCGTTCAAGCGCGGTTGAGTTTTCATTTCTTTTAGCCGTCCCGACAATGGCGGCGGCTACCGGATTAGATTTAATAAAATCGTATCAATATTTTTCCGTTCAAGATATTAAACTTTTGATCATTGGATTTATCGTTTCATTTATCTCTGCTAAAATCGCGGTTAGTTGGCTAATTAAATTCATAAAAAACCACTCTTTGGCGGCGTTTGGAGCTTACCGGATAGTTTTGGCAATCACCTTCTGGATCTTTATAAAATGAGGCAGTTTTCACCCAGGGAAATAAATTGGCTGAAAAAGTTTGCGAAACCTTATTTAGAACGGGAAGTTTCGCAAACTTCCCAAATGGAAAAATACGGTGAAATACCGGTGGAATATATTACCGGTTGGGCGGAATTTTTTGGACGGGAGTTTGAGGTTAACCAAAATGTTTTAATTCCGCGGATTGAGACCGAGCAGATCGTTGACGAAGCCGTAAAAACTCTTACTTCAAAAACAGATTCCCACTCCGCCAGCTGGCGGATCGGAATGACAAACATTGCCGATATCGGCACCGGCTGTGGATGTATCGGTATTACCCTATATCTGGAACTGGTAAAACTTGGAATCAAGCCTACTATATATATGTCTGATATTTCTGAAAGGGTTTTGGGAATTACAAATAAAAATGTTAGCCGACTCACAAAAGGCCAGGCCTTTTTAAAAAGGCCTGGCCTTTTGTGGCTAAAAAGCGACCTGTTTAACAGTTATCCGAAAAATTTAAGATTTGACTTAATTATTGCCAACCCCCCATATATCCCTTCCGACAGAATTCAGAAATTACCGGAGTCTGTCAAAGATTTTGAACCGAAACTGGCTCTCGACGGCGGATCTGACGGATTAAAATTGATCAATAAATTAATTGCTCAATCGCAATCACGACTAAAACCAAAAGGAATTTTGCTTTTAGAAATCGACGAAACACATAAAATAAAAGATTTTCTGTTGCCAAATAATTTCAGGGCAGAAATTATTAAGGATCAGTTTGGGAAGAAGAGGTTTGTCAAGATAGAAAATGAGAATGGCTAAAATGGCTAAAAGGGCTTGAAAGGATTATATAGATTCCGGGTCTACGTCCGAAATGACAATGCAAGGCTAATTAGCATTCCGATAGCGGCAAGACCGAGGCCAATAAATGCCGTCCAAATTAGAAAATTAGACAGCTTGCCGCTTTTGTACTGACCTAAAACTGACCCATTATTGGCGATTTTAACGATTACAAATATCAAGGGGACAGCCACCACTCCGTTAATCACCGCGGTATAAACTAAGGCCTTAATCGGATCAATCCCGATAAAATTTATCAGCAATCCCACCAACATGGATACAATGATAATTCCATAAAATCCTGGGGCTGTTTTAAGTTTTAAATTCAGCCCTTTTTTTAAATCAAATGTTTCAGATACCGCGTAAGCGGCCGAACCGGCCAAAACCGGAATTGACAGAAAGCCCAAACCCATAATTCCGACCGCAAAAATAACTTTAGCCAAGTATCCGGCGTTGGGAAAAGTATTGACCAATGGCTCCAGGGCGCGGGCGGCATCGGCCGCAGTTTTAATATCGGATATTCCGTGAGAATTGAGAACCGTGGCTGCCACTAAAATAATCGACCAAGTTCCGATTTCTGAAGACAACATCCCGACAAAATTATCCAATCTTAAATTACGCATAAATTGGCTATTCATCCACGGCTTTCCGTCGTATTTTAAAAACCCGGCTTGCTTTTCTTCTTCAATTTCAGTAGACGCCTGCCAGAAAAACATATAGGGAGATATAGTTGTTCCTAAAACTCCGGTAATAATGAATAAAAATTGGAAACTAAATTCAAGATGTGGAATAAATGTGGCCATTAGGACCGTCTTCCATGGCTGGCTAATCATAAAAACAGTGATCGGATATGCCAAAAGAGTTACTACCGACCACTTTAAAATCCGCGAATAAACTTTATAAGAAGTAAAAATTTCCAGAAGCAGAATTACTGATGTAAATGCCAGAGCCAAGGGAATAAAACCAATTGGAAAAATTAAATCCCCAGCCGCGGCCATAGCCCCGATATTCGCTCCTATATTAATAGTATTGGCAATCAATAACAAAAATACCACCGGATAGAGAATTTTTTTTCCGAAAAGTTGCTTGATATTAGCGGCGATCCCCTTTCCTGTCACTGCCCCGATTCGAGCGCAAGCCTCCTGAACTCCGACCTGAAAAGGCAACATAAAAACAGCAGTCCACAACATTCCGTAACCGAACTGAGCTCCTGTTTGGGAATAAGTGGCGATGCCGGAAGGATCATCGTCGGCCGCGCCGGTTATCAGCCCCGGCCCCAGATTTTTAAAGAATTTTTTTAGTTTGGGAAACATAAATTAAGGAAATATAGCAGATTTGATTAACATATCTTTTTTTGAACGAGACCATTGTTTAAGCTGAAATTCTCGCTTCAATGCTTCTGATTTAGTAGCAAACTTTTGTTGATAAACCAATTTGAGAGGTTTATGACTCTTGGTATATTTGCCGCCTTTACCATTTAAATGATCTTTTAGCCTTTTATCAACATTGTTTGATGCGCCGATGTAATAACTTCCGTCTTGGCAAAGGAGCATGTAGACAAAATACATAATATCTATTTATCAGTTTGTCCCTCGACAAGCTCGGGACTGCGGCTACTGCCTTGTTGCGGGACTAGGAATCGAACCTAGATACCGACATTCAGAGTGTCGTGGCCTACCATTAGCCGATCCCGCAGTTTATAAACGATAAGGATTATAGTGACAATAAGAATTATAACCTAGGGGTTGATATAATTCTGAATAGTTTAAAGATTGGCCCCATCGTCTAATGGCTAGGACGGCAGGTTCTCATCCTGTAAACTCGGGTTCGACTCCCGGTGGGGTCACCGAGCTTAGCTCGGTGTTAGCAAGCTCAGCTTGCTCACCAAACTTAATAATCTTTCTTATGTTTTATGTTTATGTTCTCTTTTCCGAAGTCGACAGACAACTTTATACTGGCTTTACAGATAATTTACGTTCACGTTTTAAAGCGCATACAGAAGGATACGTTAAAGCTACAAAACATAGAAGGCCCTTGAAACTAATCTATTACGAAGCATATCGTTTAGAATCAGATGCAAGACGGAGGGAAAAATACTTAAAAGGCGGAAACGGACGAGGCGAATTGAAGATACAACTTAAAGACATATTTACAAAACTAGATTACAAATATCTTTAAGAAGCCATAGTTTTCGGTGAAAGAAAAACGCCCAGCTTAGCGGGGCAATTGTCAAGCTCAGCTTGACGCCCAGCTTAGCGGGGCAATTGTCAAGCTCAGCTTGACGCCCAGCTTAGCGGGGCAATTGTCAAGCTCAGCTTGACGCCCAGCTTAGCGGGGCAATTGTCAAGCTCAGCTTGACGCCCAGCTTAGCGGGGCAATTGTCAAGCTCAGCTTGACGCCCAGCTTAGCGGGGCAATTGTCAAGCTCAGCTTGACGCAAAAATTTTACCTGTCCGCCTTTGGAAGAAAGAACTTTAGAGTTCAGCTTAACTTACTTGAAATTCAAAAATATGCTATGCTCCTTTTGGAGATACATATGGAAAATCAAATTAACGTTGGCGATCAAAATACCCAACAAATCGAACAAAATCCGGTTAATGAACCTGTCCAAATTCAAAAAAAGCCAAAAGTAAATTATTGGATTGTTTCGACTATTGTTTTGCTTGTTATTTTGCTGGGAGCGGTTGGTTTTTTGTTAGTCAATCGAAACCAATATAGATTAACTTCAAATAATCAAGAGCCTCCTATGACTTCTGCGCCCTATCCAACAAACGAGCCTCAGGACAACATAGTAACTACTTCAACAAAGTGGCCAAAGGTAACCCTTACTGACACCGTAGTTTTTATCGGTCTTAAATACGTTTTAAATTTGAGTGCGCCAACGGGTAACAATATAAGATCGTTTAATAGTGAGGTAACTCAAAATTACAAAGGCATAGGTCAAGCACTAATCTCACCTGACAACAATAAGCTTTTATTTACTGCGCATGGCGATCCTCCACAAAGCGGCATTCTGTATATTGCCTCGCTTGATGGAAAAATTCTTGAAAAAATTGACATGGCAAAAATAAAAAACAATTTTGAAAAACAATATGAAGTGTCAATTTGGGGCTGGTCATTAGATCCTAGCAAGTTGATTCTCCATGCGAGAGATGAGCAAAACTTTCTAGATGACCGTTGTTGCGAAGGTGGGGACTATAGAGCATCAAAACAAATCATAGCTTCTTTAGATATTAATACTAATGAAATTAAAAAAATCTTTTCAATAACAGCTTCACCAATTGGTATCATGTTTTATGATCCCAATAAAAACATTCTGGTTTATACAGATAGCCAACTAGGTGGAGAAAAAGGACATCTTGTCGAACTAAATTCAAAAAATGAAACAGCTTTTGATGATTATTCATTAATCAACCATGGAGGAAATAAAACTTATTTTGTTACGACAGATGGAAACAGACGACACCTTGGGATTTATTCTATCTACAAACCAACCACACCAATTGCAGAAATTACTTTAGACGAGCCTCAAAATACAGATTTTACTAACTGGCTCATATGGTCACCTGATAATAAATACTTTGCAATTAGAGTATTAAATAGTGATAACACATTCAGTGATAGGCTAAAAATCTACGATAGAAACGGTAAGCTTGTTCTTAGCACCAACACTAACATGGGTGACGGTAGCGTTTTTTCCAGCGACGGTAGATACCTTCTGTCTTCATCTTCTCGTGATGTGGGTGGAGGAAATTACAGAAATTTCTGGGAGGCGATTGAGGTTACTACAGGAGAGCGAAGTATTAAGGAATTTTCTTCACCAGATCTTGGGAATGCAATTTTTTGGTTTAAATAAATTTTTCCTTACTCTCCCTTTGGGCGAGAAAATCGCGCGGGCTGAAAATCTTTTGACTGAAATACATTCTGATTTTATTGGTATAGATTCCCGCTGGAGTTTACCCTCGTGGATTCCCGCTTTGGTTCGACGGTGCTCACCATCCTGAGCTTGTCGAAGGATCGCGGGAATGACACACGGGGACGGGAATGACAGTAGGAAAGGGTTAAAATGAAATCAGGCCGAAGAGTTTATTGACAAAGGATTCTTTAGTTTCTAAAAGCTCTCCGGTTTCGACGGAGACTATCGCGGTTTTCTTGAATTTCAACGGCATCAAGCCAAATAGTTTTTCCTGCTTCTCGCCTTCTACTTCATAAACCAATGATCCGTCGGATTTCTGGCTCATCTTTACCCGACTTCCCAAATCGGCGGCATTTTGGCCCAATATTTTATCAATCACGTTTCTTGCTAACATATTTTGCACCGCCTGATCCGGCAATACCGTTACCTGTTTTTCTCCTGACGGAGTGGTCACAGTCAAAATATTAGTTGAAGAATCCACTGTCAGCGGGAAATTTGTTGTGGCTCCGACTCTATTTCTATCGATGACAAATTCTCCGTTTTTGGTTTTGATCTTAATTTCATCCTTATCTTCCCGGTCTTTGATTTTCAAAACTTCAGTTTCAACCTTATCTTCAGTTTCATTTTCAACCTCCGGAGTTTCTGGTCTCTCCTTTTTCTCCATCTTAGTTTCTATTTCGGTTTCCTCGCCGGTAATTTCATTTTTTGTTTTCATTTTAAATTCCCCATTTTTCTGCTCCATTTTTATTTTAAACCCCCGACTTTCAAACTCTCTTTTAATTTCACCGGATTTAAGTTCAATCCTATCTTTAACTTCTAATCTTTTTTCGTCCTTTCTCATGTCTTTTCGCTCATCTTTCCGTTCTTCGTTCCTAGTTTCAGGCTTCATTTCACTTCTGACTTCATTTCTCCCATCCAGTTTCTGCCCCCGATCCTCGTCACCCAATACCTGACCATCTGAATCCATATTTATCAATTGGCCAACTTGATCAACCAACCACCAAGATTGAACTTTGGGAGCAAAAATCAAAATCAGGAGAAACTGAAGAAAAATAATTGTAGTAAAACGGAGTTTCATCTAAAAAACAGTATAGTGGCTGGGACCATTGGTTGTCAATGAATAAACTACTTTGCCAGCCAGCCGCCGTCAACATAAAGAATGGCGCCGGTGACGTAATCCGCTTCGTCCGAGGCCAAAAAAACCGCGGCCGCTCCGATATCCTCCGGCCGGCCGATTCTGCCCTTGGGAATTCTTGCCATAAACCCAGCCTTTGTCTTATCATCCGCTAACATTCCGGCGGTCATATCGCTCTCGATTATCCCCGGACCAATCGCGTTAACATTAATCCCCTTCGGTCCAAGTTCAATCGCCAAATCCTCGACCAGCGCCACTATCCCGCCTTTGCTGGCGGCATAATGAGCGATATTCCCAAATCCCACTCCGGCCCCGCCGGAAGCAATTGAAGAAATGCAAACGATTTTCCCTCCGGCAGGCATAATCTTTACTGCCTCCTGAATGCACAAAAATTGGCCCTTAAGATTGGTGTTTAAAACCCGATCCCATTCGTCTTCGCTGACATTTTCTATCGGACCCATGGCTACCACTCCGGCATTATTCACCAGGATATTTAGTTGGCCGAATTGAGCTTTTACTTCCGCCATCATTCTCTCAACATCGGCTTTATTGGAAACATCCGCTTGAATTGAAAATGATTTAACTCCAATTTTGGATATTTCAGCTACTACTTTTTCAGCCTCTTCTTTATTACTACGGTAGTTGACCGCTACCGCTGCGCCCGCTTTCGCTAATGAGAGAGCTATTCCCCGACCAATTCCCCGCGACGCACCGGTAACGAGAGCAGTTTTACCTAAAAGGGAGAACATAAAGATCAGAATATCACATCTTCTCGGGAGTTTGTATCCCCAATAAAGTCAAACCATTTTTGAGGACTTGAGAGACGGAGGAGGTTAGAAGAAGACGGAAAGCGGCAGAATGGTTGGAATGGTTAAAATGGCTAGAATGGTTAGAAAGGTCGGAAGGAATAATTCTGTGTTTGTTGTAGAAAGTGTTAAAACGCTGGGCAAGTTCGTAAAGAAAAGTACAGACCAAGTTGGGCGAATATTGGATGGCGGCTATTTGAACCACTTCGGGAAAACGATAGATAAAACGGAGAATGGCCAGCTCCTCGGAGTTTAGGGCTAAGGGATAAGGGCTAAGGGATAAGGGAAGCCCACCAGACTTAGACAAAACAGATTTACAGCGGGCGTAGGTATATTGGAGGTATGGGCCGGAGTTGCCGTCCAAATTTATCATTTCAGCCCAATCGAAAACATATCCTGTCGATGGAGAATGTTTAAGATCGTTATATTTAACCGCCCCGATACCAACCATTTTAGATATTTCCGAGTCATCATTGAATTTCTTTGCTCTGTCTATAGCTTCCGCCAATACCTGCTCCAGCTTAATAGCGTTTCCTTTTCGGGTACTTATTTTCCCTTCTTTCAATCTAATTAGTCCATGTGGAATATGGAAAAATTGGTTTCGCTTTGCCCACCCAAGAAGCTCCACTGCCCAAAAAGCTTGCCGCCAATACAGTGTTTGCTCTGATCCAACTTCATAAATCATCAAATCCGGACTCCATTTTTCTTTTCTAAATTTAATTGTCGCCAAATCACGGGTCAAGTAAGTTGTTCCACCATCACTTTTGAGAATCATACTTGGCGGGAGCGCATCGTTTGGATAAGGAATAATTAACGCGCCCTCGCTTTTAATGGCAACTCCTTTTTTCTTGGCCTCATCGATAATCGATGGCATCATTTTTTCATAAGAACTTTCCCCATACGCTTCGTCGATTTTTACCCCTAACAAATCGTAAATTTTTTGGAATTCTTCTATCGACCGGATGACGAGTTTTTTCCAAAGTTCCCGTTCTTCTTTCTTGCCGTCTTCGAGAGCTTTAAATGCAGCCCGGGCCTCTTCATCCAATTCTTTATTAGTTTCTGCTTCCTGATGAAAACGGACATATAAACTTTCCATTTCGTCAACCGTCAGTTCATCTACGCTTTTTCCCGCCCATTTACGAATTGCCACAATCATCTTCCCGAACTGCGTCCCCCAATCGCCAAGATGGTTGTCTCCAATGCACTTCCAGCCCAAAAATTTATAAATGTTATAAACCGCCTGACCAATAATTGTTGAACGCAAATGGCCAACGGTAAAACGCTTGGCGATATTAGGAGCTGAATAATCTATGACCATAGTTTTTCCCTTGCCTGAATTAGAACTTCCATATCCATTTTTTTCTTTCAGAATTTCTTCGAGTTCAATTATTAATGACTTGTCGTTGAGAAAAAAATTTATAAACCCCGGACCGGCGACTTCGATTTTAGAGACGATTTTTTTCAATTCTTTATTGTTCTGAAGCTTTTCTGCAATGGTCTGCGCAAACTCCCGCGGGGTTTTACCCTTGTCCCTTAGCCCTTGTCCCTTAGCCCTTTCGAATGTTGTCAGGGCGATATTTGAGCTGTAATCGCCGTGGGATTCGACGGCCGGGTGCTCAAGAGATATTGCAGTCTCCGGAAACCCGAGATCCTGAAGAGTTTTTTTAATTGCGGTTTTTATGGCTTTATCGAGAGTAAGTTTCATCTTGACTTCCTTGATATTTAAGTTACAATAGATTCATCACGAAGGGGAAAAGTCTTTAAGGCTCGTCTTTAAAGCGACACCCCTTTTTTTGTTTCTCCCAACTTTTCTTTTAGATTATTTAGATAATCTATCTGTCGATTAAATTTCCAAAGTAATTGAGAATACTTTTTCCTGTTAGGAATTATAACCCTAGCTAATTTGCGATTCTTTTTTAAATACTCTATTAAACAATGGAAGTCGCCGTCCCCAGATATGATGACGGCTTTATCATAATGCGATAACTCAATCATTGCATGTAAAACTAATTCAGCGTCAACATTCCCTTTTGTTTCCCCGTTTAGCCGCGGTAAAGTTGGCTTAAAAACGAGTATATATCCAAATTTTTTAAGCGAACTATAAAGTTTTTTATATTTTGGGATATACCCGATAAATAGAAACGCTTTCGCGATGTGGTATTTATCTTTTAAGTAAACCCTAAATCGGCCAAAATCAAGACGCCAGCCCTGATCTTTAATACCAAGATTAAGATTCTGGCTATCGATGAAAGCATAAACTACCGGTTTTTTTTGTTTGATTTTTTTCATATACACAAAAGTTCTTTAATATCGTTCGAGTTTAAATGATTTGATTTTCATAGTAAAAGATAGTGATATTATGACATTAATTAATGAAAAATTTTCTTAGAACCAGAAAACCTGTATTTGATATCAACCAATTGGCTAGATTATCAAATATTTTCGACAATGCCGGACAAGTAGTTTTTGGAGTTGCTGTTTTATCGCCGCTTATTTCACTTGACAACTTCAACCCTCTTACTTTAATATTAGGGCTAACTGGAGTATTATGGTGTTGGATTATTAGTCTCATATTAATTCGTAAAAGAAAACGATTATGACCTTTGATGTAGTTTTCCTATTATCTCTAATTCTTCTTATGTTATTTGCTATAGTAGTTCTGATTCTCGCCTACCCGGGCCCGGTAGACGGAAAACGGCGCGCCAGAATTAAATGATCGCTACCGCCTGCACAGGCGAGCCGTTATTATGTTTCATTTTCAACTGTAAAGTATCTGATACTTTACAGTTTGCCCACCGCGTAATGAGTTTATTATAAATCCCGACACAACTGCCAATCTTGTTAAGATAGCAAAATTCGTTTGGCTTGTGCGCCAACTCGTCTTCGCCGGAACCAAAAATAATCGCCGGAATGCTTCTCTGGCTGAAAAAACATTGATCGGTTGAACCGTTAGTTACCGTAATCTTAGCCTTAGGACAAACTAGTTTTGACGCTTTTACCAATGGGTCGTTCCTGTCCGTATATCCGGCTGGCGCCGGCTCACCCACGTTAGAAACTTCCGCACCTGTTTTTTCGATTATCTTTTTTATAGATTTCATTACTAACTGGTGCATTTGAGGAATAGTTCTAATATCAAACGTTGCTTCCGCCAGTGAAGGGAAACTATTAGGACAATTCACATCTCCGGCTTGAAAACTGGTCAAAGACATTGTTGGTTTTCCAAGTAATTTATCATGATAAATTTTACTCCATTTTTCGCCTAATTTTTCCACCTTATCGATCGCCTCCATCAGCGATTTAATCGCTTGTAATTTAATCTTTTCCGGTTCAGAACCATGACCGGCATCCCCTCTAACGGCTAATTTAATAAACACGTTTCCCTTATGGGCGATTTGAATTTCGGATAGTCCGGTTGGCTCGCAAATTATTCCGGCGATAGATTTATATTGTTTAAACATCCCTTGTTTGTCAAAATATTTCATAACATTTTTGGTTCCAGCTCCATCGATTTCTTCATTAACCACAAAAGTTAACCAAATATCAACTGGCGGTTTTTTCTTGATTAGTTTTTTTAGCAAAAACATTAATACTACCACTCCAGATTTTTCATCGCTGGCTCCCAACCCGTAAACTTTTCCGTTTTTAATGACGCCAGAACCTAAACCATAAGGTTGATATTCCCAATCAGAAATATTCCCTGGCCCAACCGTATCCAGATGAGCGTTAAAAATCAACGCCTGATTTCGATTTCTACCTTCAATACAAAGGACAATGTTTCCATTTCCGATCTTGATTGCTTTAATCTGAGCCTCTTCTTTTAACCAGGAAAACGCGAAATCGGAAATTGTTTGCTCCTGGCCGGAAATAGAATTAATGGTAATTAACTGTTGAATTAATGTTTTCATGAGTTGTCAAAAGTAGCGATGGTCACAATACTATTTTTTGCTCCATGAACCCGGCTATCTTTTCGCAAAGTGACGTCTACATCGCCAATCTCAGTTTTTCCTTGTCCGTCAATAAAAACGGTGGTACAAATTCTGGCGTTAAACCCTTCTCGTTTTCTGATACCGGTGCCTTCTGGATTCAGGTATCTGGCTTTAAATGTTTGATGGGGGATTTGTTTTTGAACAAAATACGACCGGTAATCATTCTCGAAGGTGCACCCTTCCCGTTCAGTCTTGGATCCTACACCCGGTTTTAACGGATAAGGCTCATCCGGTGTAAATTGACTTAATTTTTTCTTGGCAAAATTCGCCATAGAAGCCGGTTCCATTTCTCCGGAAAAAATCAATCCTGCGCATTCGGTCCCCAAAAGCGGTCGGAATACCCAACCAAGAGATAAAAATTCCGGCGCCAAAAACTCTTCCCAACTAAGTTGTTGGTTCGTATCTAAAATTGGTGGCTTATCCGGATCAAGAGGCCAACTCCAGGGAAAAATATCTTCCTTGAATTCCCGGTATCGAGCCTCGGCATCCGCTGATTTCCAATCGGGATGATAACTTGCTAATTTACTTAAATATGAAGCTTTATTTTCCGGATCAAAAATGGTTGTGGCTGTTAATTTTGATTGCAACCATGAAGGTTCCGGGAACAGCTCAATATTACCGTCGGCCCAAACTTGTAGAAGTTGTTTGCCTTTTCCGGCCGTAACTTTTTCATCCGCATAACCGCTGGGGGGAAAAAACGGATATAACACATCATACTTGCCTGTTTTACCAGTTATCTTTCCGTCCTCGATTTTTATTTCCGCTGGTTTTTCGATTGTTAAACTTAAACCAAGAATCCGACAATAGCTTGCAAATAACTCAAAATCTTTGGTTATATATTTCCAACCGGATTCTCCCGGAATATCCGGAATCAAGATGGCGATATTGGATTCTTTACCGAAAGTGTTTCCAAGTGCTGCAACTGCCGCCAAATCAATTCCAGAAAAAGGGGAACTTAATCCTTCTTTCTCAACTTCCAAACGATAAGCTTGACTGGTAGCAATAATTTGTCCTTGACCTGATGACCAACCTTCAATCTCGGTGGCCAATAATTTTCCATCTGGAGTTAAGATATCGTCAAATCTAGCAATGGTTGCCCCGTGTTGATCCTCTCGGCTAGACATCTTCAATAACTTAGCCGGATTACCGTCAAATTTGTCGTTAAGAATTTTTTCTGTTATAGCCAAAAATTCCGGTAAAATTACGGCCCGATTTTCAATTTGTTGGGCTATTTCAGCCGGAAAATGACAGGAGCCTGCCGCCACCAACCAAGGCCGTTCATCAAAACCGAAATCAACCGCTCCCAATTTGTCTTTCACAGATTGAGCAACTGCCAGCTCTCTCTCCCCTGCTTCCGCCGGAGTAAATAGAGAATAAAATCCTGTCGGAAAAACACCACACAACTCCGGTGCCTCCGACATCATTTTTAATTCTGATTTAGATGATTTTACAAATTCATCTTTCATTGTTACTCCATTTTCTTTGCATACAAGAATCGCCCCTCTGATTACCAATTTTATTAGTAACCAAAGGGGCGATTCTTAACGAACCACTGTACCACCCTTCTTCATTTCGATGTTACCATCGAAACCTTCATGACTCTCAATCAAGAGTCTCCGGCTATTACGGGCCTTTGCCGTCTAAGATTTTGCTTAGCTCCTTGCAGATCGCGACTCTGCTAATACGGATTTCTTAAACTGTAAAGAAATATTATACACTATCCGTCAAATTTCGATCTAACAGTATCAAACCTTAACAAAAAGGCCTGGCCTTTTTGTTAAAAACTACTCCACTTTTTCGGTAACTCTGTATTCCAGATACCGGCCTAACATCAAACGGGTATGGGCGTCGAGGCCGGGGAGGGCGTTGAAGAAAAATCCGACCACCGGCAAAAGCAATAATTCAAACGGTTGGATAATTTTTCCGATCAGAGATATTTTCTTAGGACTTTTTGGCCGGCGTTTGGCATCTACAAATAAAACCACCAAAATCGCCAAAAGAGAAATTGTTAAGATTCCGGAACTGACTTGCGGCAAGGTTTTACCGATAATAGTCCGCGAAAAAGTCGGATTTAATAAAGGCGGAAGCAAAGCCCCCAACGTCAAGGCAAACCAATTCACCGGCCATAAGAAATGGTCTTCCATCAATCTTAATATTCTTAAAATATTGTCCTTAAGCGGTATCCCCTCCACTAATACCGCCTGACGGATGACAAATTGGTCATCCGCTACTCCCCACGCCCAACGCTTGACCTGCTCATACTGGTTTATCATGGTTTTCCAGAAAGTTGAAGACTGGGCGGCATCCATCAGGGCCGGCAAATAAATCGGGTCAACAGATACTTTTCCCTTAGTGGCAAAATAAGTTTTAAAGAAAATCCTGTAGTCTTCAGGGATTACATCCGTATCCCAATAACCCACTGATTTTAATAATTTCAAAGAAGTTGAATAAGTGGAGAAATTCACCAACCGGTCACGGCGACACAGAATATATAAATGAACCACGCTCCAGACGGTCGCCAAGGCCCTAATCGGAGCCGGAACTCGCCAAATATTGTTATAGAACATGACCGCCGGCTGCCAAAAACGCTGATAGCGGCGGGGATTATCCAAAAAATAATAGGTCAATGCCGCAAAATAATTCTGATGCAATCTGGCGTCAGCGTCATGGCTGGTAATGGTAGCGAAACGAACATCAACAATTCCTTTTTTAATTAATTCCGGTTCAACAATTGACTTAGCCGCCCAAGCCGAATTGCTGGATTTGCCCTTAACTTCCCCCATAACATCCTGATGGAAAGTGGTATGGAAAGAACCAAAAATTTTCCCGAATTCATGGGTTAGATTTTTGGCTTTTTGTTTGCCTGCTTCTCCTTCGCGTTCTTCAAAAGATAATATTATGTGAATTTTCTTCAGGGGATATGTTTGCAAAGACAAGGCTTCCAGTGTTTTAATTAAAGTTCCTTCCGGTTCCTTAAAGGTCGGAATAACCACAATATGATGAATTTTTGCCCAATCCGGAAAAACCGCCACATCCCCCATCCAGTCGAATTTTTGGCTGGCCTCTAACCTAAAATGCCCGATAAGAGAAAATATAGCGACTGACAAAGATTTATATAGCCAATAAACGGTGAAGGCAATAATGTAGACGGCGACCACTTCCGGGATCAGAAGCGACCCCCACAGAGGAAACAAAATTAAAAACCAGCTGACCGACCCGGGCAGAATTTCCAAGGCCCGCCGCGTTCTTATCGGATGGCGGAGGAAATAGCGTTTTATTGAGTCCATGGGTATATTTTACCTTAGGAGAGAGAAATTAGGGTAATCTGGGGAATAAGGGAGTAGATGGTGCGGAAATTTTAGGTCCTTTGAAAATTTGTTGGATTTTAGATGCGGTTTCCGGCAAAAATATACTCAACGGTAGCGTTAATTGCAGGATTTTTTCGACATAAGCTTTTAAGTCTTTGCCAGCTTCCTCGTCAGATTTTTCCCAAGGTTTATCAAGATTAATTTTGGCGTCAAGAGCGCTGAAATCTTTCCATAGTTTTTCTAGAGCTAAATTGAATTCGAAATTTTCGATATGGGAAGAAATAGATGGAAAAGAAGGGTTAGAAGGATTAGTAAAAGATAAAACAAGATTTTTTAATTCACAGAGTTTTGCTACCCGCTGGATTAGATTACCTAAACCGTTGGCGAGATCTGAAGTATAAGCTTTTTCAAATTTTTCGTAAGTAAAATCGCTATCTTCAAACGGATTTATTTTTGCCAAAAGGAAATATCTTGTCGCATCGGTTCCGTATTTGTCAACCAAATCATATGGGCTTACCACATTACCCAAACTTTTACTCATTTTTTGACCGGCAGAGGTGATAAAACCATGAATCATAATTTGTTTTGTATTTGGCAGATCGGCAGACATCAACATGGCTTGCCACATTGCCGACTGCTGCCTCAAATTATCTTTCCCGGCAATCTGGATTCCGGGCCACCAAACCTTAAAACTTTTTTCGTTTTCCGGCCAACCTGTCGCAGAAATGTAATTTACTAAGGCGTCAAACCAAACATACATGACGTGTTTAGGATCATCCGGAACTTCGACTCCCCATGGCATTTTTTCTTTTAATCTTGAAATACTAAAATCTTTCAGACCACCGGAAACAAATTGTTTAAGTTCATTAAAACGGAAATCAGGAATAATAAATTTTGGATTCCGATTGTAAAATTCAAGCAATTTGGATTGATACCCAGACCAGCGGAAAAAATAGTTTTCTTCTTCTCTAATCTCCAACTTAAGATTGGGATGGATCGGACAAATTCCTTCAACCAGTTCCGAATCGGTTTTTTCCAGCTCGCAGCCAACACAATATTTCACTTTATAATTAGCCTTATAAATATCACCTTTGGCCGCGCAACGCCGCCAAAATTCTTGGGCGGCTTTTTTATGATGAGCATCGGTTGTCCGGATAAAATTGGTATAACTTAAATTCAGGGAAAATTTCAAATTGTCGAATTTAACGGCGTATTCATCGCAATACTTTTGGGGATCTTTTCCCGCTTCCAATGCTTTTTGATAGATCTTTTGGCCGTGTTCGTCGGTACCGGTGTTAAAAAAGATTTCATCGCCTTTAAGCCGGTGGAATCTTGCCAAAACGTCAGCTTGGACAATTTCCAGAGCAAATCCAATATGCGGATCGGCGTTAACGTAAGGAGTGGTGGTGGTGATATAAAATTTATTTTTCATTATCCTTACAACAAAGTTCCAGTTGAATGTTATCAGGATCACGAAATACCAAAGTCAACAAACCGTTTGACAATTTCTCGATATTTCCGTGGGGAATTTTGTTTTTATCAAAAAACCCTAGCGCGCTTTCCAACTCTTGCTTTGATTTTACCTCAAAAGAAAAATGATCTAGCCCAGTATTAAATTCACTAAACAAATCTATAGCCTTTTTTTCTTGGTGAGTGGTTAATCCCAAATAAAAATTCCCAGCTAAGAACATTACAAAATCAGGATAATTAGCTACACATTGAAAACCAGGCAGAGATTTATAGAATATCTTTGAAATTTCCAAATCCCTAACTGTTAGCTTTATGTGGTGAATTTTTTTTATTTTAAAACTCATAAACTTTGGATAACTTGGCCTAATTTTAACCCAAAATAATCTTTGGCGCTGCCGAGGTTGACCGCCAGTTCCAAAAGATCGCTGCTGCCGTTTAATATCAAAGGCTGTCCGGGACATACATCTGAAAAAGTCTTGACTACAGGTAGGTCAAAAGTTTTATTTCCAAAAATCTTTACATTGCCGTATCTGTCTATATGCAGCACTTGACCATCTTTAAATTCTAATTTCTTGATACTTTTAATCTGTCTGCAACCAAAATATTCAGGATATTTATTTTCAGACAACAGTACGGCAATTTTGACAAATACATCCCGACCATGAAAAGTAGCCGATACTGATCCAAAATAGTTTTCGTCAATTTTCCAGCTTTGCAAAATATTGTTTTGATTAGCGGCTTTCCAGAGCAGACCATTATCCGGACCGACAAACCAGAAATTTTTGGTTTTAATCACAATCCCGTTGCGTTCACTTCCCACTCCAGGATCCACGATACCGACATGAACTGTATTCTGGGGACAAAATTTGGCTAACTGCTAAATTCCATACGCCCCCTCCAAAACTGAAAAAGATGATACGTCATGGTTCTCTATAATTTGACCCGTAAACCCCAGAGAGAAAATTACTGCTTTCAATTGTGAAATAGCAAAATCGTCTCCGAAATCAGTAGTAATGGTAATAAATGGTGTCATATATGGTCTAAATACGTAAAAACCCCCTATTAAGGGGGTATAAATCTTCTTATTTTTAATTTTTACAACAACAAACCCCCTTTGCGCTGTAATAAGCACATCATCATGGAGGTCATCATTGACACAACAATTTTATTTTGCATAACTGAAATATAGTATAGGTCTAGCTCCCGAAAAATGCAAATTTGTGCTATTATCACCTCATGAAGAAAATGAATGTATCTATTACCAAGATGAGCAAATACACGGGGAAATGGGTGGCGGTGGACCCTAAAAGAGAAAAAATCATTGCTGTTGGTGAAACCCTCAAAGAAATAGGACCGTTGGTAACCAGATCGGCGGATGATAAACGTCTGGCCGGAACTGTGCCGTTTGCCCATAAGGTACCTCGGGCAGATGAAGGGCCGTATATCTTATCTTATGGATAAGCAAGTCCTAAAAGCCTTTCCTTATTATAAAGATTTTCAGGGTAATTTTTATCCGATTATTCCATTGGTTTTGTTCAATAAGTCAAAGAGGCTGGATACAGACGCATTGGTAGATTCAGGTGCCAGTATTTCTATTTTTCAACCCGCGATTGCTGAATTATTAGGAATTAAAATCTTAAGTGGAAAAGAAATATATCTTGGCGGAGTTGGCGGTCGAATCAAAGGATATATCCACAACTTAGAAATTGCAGTCGCAAGTAAAAATTTCGTTTGTCCGATAGTTTTTTCTTTTGAATATCATGTATCAGTTAATCTCTTGGGTCGAGACTCGGTCTTTGAAAAATTTAGAATTATTTTCGAAGAAAAATACAGGAAGATTTCATTTGACTGAGGAAAATAGGAAAAATCAGGGGGTAGGTTTTCCTAGGAGCTTCTCGAACGTTACGGTGAGTTTTCCGGCCAATTTGCCGGCCCATTCGTCGGTTCTGACTTTTGAAATGGCTATTTTTATTCCCGGCTTATCCAACGATTCTTGAATCCTAGCAATGGTAGACGAACTTACCCCTAATTGTTTTTTTATCTCGTTATAACTCCGGCCATTTGCTAACATTAGGACCACAGCCAATCTTTTGGCAATCCCCTGCCTTTCGGTTTCAGACAATAAATCGGATATCAAAGCTTGAGCTTCATCCGTAGATGAAGTATCAGCGATTATCTGGGCCAGGATTTTATAAATTTGCTCCATCAAAAATAATGTTATCATAGAATTTATATGTCCGAATTATATTTAGCGGCGGCGATATTAATCGCAATTTTAGCCAGCATTACTTGGTATCTTAACCGCCAGATCCAAGAACTGAAAAAGCCTAAAACCGATGAGACCATGACCGAATGGCTCAAGACTATGAGCCGCGACATTTCCGACACTAAAAAAGTTCTCAACGAAACTTTATCGGATTCCACCCGCCATTTATCAGAATCTTTGACTAAACAAACCCATGATATTCATGAACGGTTAACTAAAGCGGCCGAAGTTATCGGCGAATTAAAACGTGAGGCCGGCAGTTTCTCTGAAATTGGACGGTCAATGAAAGAATTACACGAATTTTTAAAAAGCCCGAAATTACGGGGGAATATCGGCGAGCAGGTTCTGAATGACTTAATCGCCCAAATGATCCCTCAAAGCTCCTTTTTTCTGCAATACCAATTTGTTTCCGGAGATAAGGTGGACGCGGCCATCAAAACTGATGCCGGAATTTTACCGATCGACAGCAAGTTCCCGATGGAAAATTTTCTAAGAATGAATAAAGCGGAAGAAAAATCAGAGAGGGAAAAAGCCGGCAAAGAATTCGTCAACGATGTTAAAAAACATATCCGGACGATTTCCTCAAAATATATTTTGCCTGATGAAGGCACAACCGATTTTGCCATGATGTATATTCCCAGCGAATCGGTATATTACGAAATTGCTACCAATCCTGATTTGATGGATTACTCCAGAAATTTAAGAATTTATCCGGTCAGCCCAAATACCATGTACGCTACGCTATCAATCATCATGCGGGCATTTCAGGGTAAACAGTTCGCCTCCAGATCGAGGCAGATTTTAAATTTGTTGCGGGCAGTGGAAAAAGATTACGGTCAGTTGGAAGAGTCGTTAAATATTTTAGGCGGGCATATCAATAACGCTTATAACAAATTCAGCGATGTTTCCGGCCATACTCAAAGGCTGGGGCAAAAAATAACTTCCACGGTATCTTTTCAGGAAATCGATCAACCGGAGTTACTTCAGTAACGTTTTTCTAAATTCCAAAAGGTCTAAAGAATTGACAATTCCGTCTTTATTAATATCAAAATCTGAACCTGATGTTCCGAAAGCTTCGATAATCGCCTGTTCCGTGAGTGGACCGGATTGGGCAGACGTAACCCCAGCAGTACGCTCGCCACTCCCGAAGCTTTCAGTTTCGCGTCGTGGTGTCGCGACTGCGGGGTTCTGACGTGACAGCGGATTTTCTAAAGAAAACCCGGTCCCGTCAGAAGCTTTAGGGGCAATTTTGGTAGGAGTGCTGATGACGTACAATCCGCCGGCCAGTCCTGCTCCGATGAGCAAAGATAATAAAGCTAATCCGATCAATTTTTTCTTTTTCATACAGATTCTTTTTGGATTGCCAATGAGGAAAATCCTACTATTAACGCCAATGATCCAACTGCCAAAAGCATTATAGAAGGATTCATATTTCCGGCTTGGGGAAGTTTGGAAGGAGTCGGAGTCGGGGTAGCGGCGCCGACAACTCCGGCTTGGGCCACTGAGATTTCACTGCCGGAAGTTTGGGTACAATCAATCATGTCATTGCCGGACACGTCGGCAATATTGCTATCTATAGTACTGCCATCATTACACACTAAATCAATAACGGCCGAACCTGGCGATAAAGATTTAAAGGTGATCTCAGCTAATTCACCCTGACCGGTTTTGGTTTCGCTTTGAACCTTATTATAAGCATGAATTTCTAAATTTCCGGTTTGATTACCGATAATTTTACTGACGGAATCAAAATAAGTTCCGCTTTTAACTGTAACTACTTCCAATTTGGCTTTGGGGAAAGAAATCTTAGCATCAGCGGCAACTGTTAATTTAGTTCCGGTATCGATGAATAATTTAACCGTAAATTGGGATCCCGATTCAACGCTGTCGGTAGCCGGATCCAAATATAACCGGGGACCAGCGGCGGCAAAAATAGTTTTTACCGATACCGCAAAAATTAATTCTAATACCATTAAATTCAATAAAAATTGTCTTTTCATTAATGACAACTGTATCTGGTAAGAAGAGAACTGTCAACCCTAAATGATAGCCTGAATGGCGGCGCGGTCGGAAGAAGTGGGAATCAACCTGCCGATAATCACATTTTCTTTTAATCCCAATAACGGATCTTCTTTGCCTTCCAGCGAAGCTTCTGTTAAGACTTTGGTGGTTTCAATAAACGAAGCCGCCGATAACCAGGAATGAGTGTAAAGGCTGGCCCGGGTAATTCCCAAAATGACCTGAGTAACTGCCGCCGGCTTTCCGCCGGAAGCTATCACCTGAGCATTAGTGGTATTCAAAGTCACCGAATCTACTAATTCACCGTGCAAAAATGCGGTAGAACCGGGATCTGCTATTCTGGCCTTATCGCTCATTTTTCTGACAATAACTTCAAAATGCTTATCGTTGATCGGAATTCCCTGTGATTCATAAACGGTTTGAATTTCGTGAATCAAATATTCCTGTGATTCCCGGACGCCTTTAATTTCAACTAATTGATCAACATCTAACGCTCCGGAGGCCATCTGCCACCCAGCCGGAACCTGTTGGCCGTTTTGGACCTGGAGTTGAGCGGTAGCTGACACTAAATGTTTTTCTTCGACGCCGTCTTTGCCGGAAATTTTGATCATTATCCCGCGATCAATTTCTTTAATCTCAACTTTTCCGGCGATTCCGGATATCGGAGCCAGCATCTTAGGAGTTCTGGCTTCAAATAATTCTTCTACTCGCGGCAAACCTTGAGTAACGTCCAAACCGACGATACCTCCGGTGTGCTTGATCCGCATGGTCAACTGGGTTCCCGGTTCCCCGATTGATTGAGCGGCAACTACTCCGGCCGGGAATCCTAATTCTGCCAATTTTCTTTGGCCAAAATCCCAACCATAACACATTTTACAAATTCCATAAGGTAAAACGCAGGTTAGCGGCGAACGGACCACTATTGATTCCACCCCGGATCCTGAAAACAACTTCTGGATCTGCTCGTCAATCAAATCACCACGCTTGGCAATTACTTTCTTGCCATCCACTACATCTTCGGCCAGAATCCTGCCGATGGTTCTTTTTATAAATTGGTCTCCGCGCCGGCTAGTCTTAGAAATATTTAATCCACCTTCGGTACCGCAATCATTACTTCTGACAATCACATCATGGGTAACATCAACCAATCTCCGCGTCAAATAACCGGCATCGGCCGTTTTCAAAGCTGAATCAGTCAAACCTTTACGCGAACCTCTGGTACTGGTAACGTATTCAAACACCGACAAACCCTGCCTGAAGTTAGACTTAGTCGGTAATTCCACGATATTCCCCAACGGATCAACCACCAGTCCGCGCATAGCCGAAAGTTGCTTAACCTGATCCCGGCTGGCTCGGGTACCACCGGAATCGATGATAATTTTTACGGCATTATTTTCGCCCAAAGCATTCCAGGTTTTTTCGGCAATATCATCGGTAGTTTCCATCCACAACTGGTTCGTAAGACGACGGCGCTCTTCGTTGGTAATTAAACCCATATTAAAATTCTGTTCGATTTGGACCGCTCGCTGATTAGCGTCATTGATGATATCGTCTTTTTCCGGAATAAGAACACAATCACTGACGGAAACCGAAAGTCCGGAAATAGTGGCGGCATTAAAACCAACTTCTTTGATCGAATCAATTAAACTGACTGTATCTTCAATACTTAATTTACCAATTGCTTCCCTGACCAGATCCTGAATTGCCCCGGCGGTAATCGGTCGGTTCATAAAAGGTATACTGTCGGGCAATGCCCGGTTAAAAATAATCCGGCCGGCGGTAGTTTCAATTATTTTTCCTTCGATTCTAACCATCACCGGCTGGCGGTATTCAATAAAATTGTTTTGTAAAGCCGTGATCACTTCTTCTTTTCCGGAGAAAATGGTTTCGCTCAATTTAAGGTTAGGGTCAAAAGAGGTCAGATAATAACAGCCCATCGCCATTTCTTTATTTGGCACAGTTATGGGCGTCCCACTGGAAGGTTTCAATAAATTACGTTCCGGCATCATGATGGTCGCGGCTTCTTCCTGGGCGTGAACGGACAGAGGAACGTGGACAGCCATTTGGTCTCCGTCAAAATCAGCGTTATATCCGGAACAAACGCAAGGATGAATTCTGATAGCACTGCCTTCGATCAGGATCGGGTAAAAAGCCTGAATTCCTAATTTATGCAATGTGGGAGCGCGGTTCAACAAAACAGGATGATTCTTGGTAATCTTTTCCAAAATATCGTAAACTTCAGGGCTTCTTCTTTCCAAAGCCGCTTTAGCAGAACGGACATTGGGGCTTATCCCCTGAGAAATCAATTCCCGCAGGACAAACGGCTTAAACATTTCTAAAGCCATGTCTTTAGGCAATCCGCATTGATTAAGCTTCAATTCCGGCCCGACTACAATCACGGAACGGCCTGAATAATCCACTCTTTTCCCTAAAAGATTTTGTCTGAACCGGCCTTGTTTGCCCCGCAACATTTCCGATAAAGATTTAAGTTCCCGGCGCAAAGTTTGTCTCCGGGTAGTTCTGGACTGAGGAGAATCAATTAATGAATCGACCGCCTCCTGAAGCATTCTTTTTTCGTTTCGCAAAATTATTTCCGGAGCCCCTAAATCAATTAAATGTTTCAGGCGATTATTGCGGTTGATGACCCGGCGGTATAAATCATTTAGGTCCGAGGTGGCGAATCTGCCTCCGGACAATTGAACCATGGGACGCAAATCCGGCGGTAAAACCGGCAGAACTTTTATCAATGTCCAGCAGGGATCGATTTGGGCTTCTATCATTCCGTCTATTAATCTTAAGCGCTTTGATTTTTTGGTTTTGGCAGCCCCTGTAGCTATAATTAATTCCTGCCTGAGTTGATCCCGGATAGCTTCTAAATTCAAATCCGACAATAATTCTTCTACCGCCTCCGCTCCCATCCCCAATTTTAAGTGATCGGTAGCGTTATATTCCAATAATTTCAAATATTCATCCTCTGTTAACAATGACCTTCTGTCTAATCTGGAAGACAAACTTAGAACGGCTTTGTAAACCTCTCCGGCCGTATCTTTTTCCTTGGCTAATAATTCTCTGATTCTGGCTATTTCCTGTTTTACCCGGAATTGAGTCTCTCTGGTTTTCAGCTCTTGCTGTTCCTTGCCGTTTTTATCGTTTACATCGCCGGCAATTTCTTTTTCACCGGCTGATTTTATTTCTTCGATTTCTTTTTCGGCCTTTCCTTCCAACTCTTTATGTCTTTTACCCAATCCTTCTTTTAAGTCTTTCATTACCTGTTCTTCAACCTTTTTATCAACATTCAAAACTACGTATTGGGCAAAATAAATAACTCTGGTTAAACTCTTGGGAGAAATATTGAGAAGCAAGGAAAGCTGGCTCGGGGCGCCTTTGAAATACCAGACATGGACCACCGGCGAAGCCAGATTAATATGCGCCATTCTTTCCCGCCTGACTCTGGACTGAGTAACTTCAACGCCACATTTATCACAGATGATTCCACGGAATCTAATCCGTTTGTATTTTCCGCAATAACATTCATAATCCCTGGTCGGACCGAAAATTCTCTCGCAAAACAAACCGTCTTTCTCAGGTTTAAGGGTCCGATAATTAATCGTCTCCGGCTTGGTAACTTCTCCGTGAGACCAAGATTTAATAACATCCGCTGAGGCCAACTCTAGTTTTAATCCGCGAAAATCAACCATTGTTTTCATTTTACAGTCTCCTTTTTATCTTCCTTTTTATCTTCTTTATCTTGTTTCTTTTTATTTTTAACTGAATCATCATCGCTATCGTCATTCAGATTAACGGTATTAGTTGAGTCATCGATTATTCCGACAACCTTGTCATCAGTTATTGGCAAAGCCCTTGGGCCGCCGGCCTGTGGTGTAATCGGGCTAACTGCCTCGACTATTCTGGTTGGGATAACATTTAAAACCAAAGAATTAAGTTCTTTCATCAAGACTTTAAACGATTCCGGAATCATTGCCTCCGGAATTTCTTCACCTTTAACGATGGCTTCGAAAGCTTTAGCCCTTCCGACGACATCGTCAGATTTAATTGTCAGCATTTCCTGCAAAGTATGGGCGGCGCGGTGGGCTTCAAGAGCCCAGACTTCCATTTCTCCCAATCTTTGACCCCCCATTTGGGCTTTTCCTCCCAAAGGCTGTTGAGTAACCAGGGAATATGGCCCTGTGGATCTGGCGTGAAGCTTATCCTCGACCATATGCGACAATTTCATAATATAGGCGACTCCGACTACAGTTTCTTCTTTGAAAAATTCCCCTGTTCTTCCGTCAATAAGCTTGACTTTCCCGGAAACCGGAAGTCCGGCCGACCTCATTTCAGAAGAAATTTTATCTTCGGAAATAGATTCAAAAACTGGAATCGCAATTTTGATATTCTTATTTTTAGCCGCCCATCCCAAATGAGCTTCCAGTAATTGGCCCACATTCATTCTTTGCAAAACCGATAAAGGGCTAATAATAATATCCACCGGAGTTCCATCCGGCAAATACGGCATATCGGCCGTCGGAACTATCTTGCTAATAACGCCCTTATTACCATGGCGGCCGGCCAATTTATCTCCGACTGTCACCTTGCGAAGTTGAGCAACTTTAACAATTACTTTCTTTAGAACCCCCGGTTCCAATTCATCTTCTTTTTCTCTGTCCAATACTTTAATATCGATGACTGTTCCCTGTTCTCCATTAGGCATTCTAAGCGATGTATCACGGACTTCTCTGGCTTTTTCCCCGAAAATTGCCCTTAAAAGCCTTTCTTCCGCGGTTAATTCAGTTTCCCCCTTAGGAGCAATTTTCCCGACTAAAATATCGTTAGGACCGACATTAGCTCCGACCACCACAATCCCATCCTCGCCAAGGTTAGCTAACTCTGATTCTCCAACATTGGGAATATCTTTGGTAAATTCTTCCGGACCTAATTTAGTGTCCATTAATTGGGCTTCATATTCATTAATATGAATTGAAGTTAACAAATCTTCTTTAACTAATTTATCTGAAATTACAATAGCGTCTTCATAACCTAAGCCTTCAAAATTGGAATAGGCAATCACCAGATTTTTGCCCAATGCCAATTCGCCATTATCTGAAGCCGGCCCATCTATTAATAAAGAACCTTTTTTGACTTTATCTCCGACGTAGACAATCGGTTTTTGGGAATAACAGGTTGATTGAGAAGAGCGTTTGAATTTTTCAATCCGATAATGTTTTATTCCAGATTTTGTTTTAAATTCAACTTCAGAAGCATCAACTGATATTACTTCCCCGTCTTCTTCCGCATAAATTGCCCTTTTCATCTGCTTAATCACCACATCCTCAAACCCTGTCCCTATTATCGGGGACTCTGTTTTTACCAAAGGCACAGCCTGACATTGCATGTGTGTGCCCATTAGAGCTCTGTTTGCTTCATCGTGGGCTAAAAACGGAATCAAATTTGCCGAAGTTCCGACAGCTTGACGGCTGACTATGTCTACCAATTGAATTTCTGCAACCGATCCTTCTGTAAATTGGCGCATATAACGGATTGGTAACCATTCCGCGTCTATACATCCATCTTTATCTATAGGTATCTCGGCATGAGTGATCTTATATTTTTCCTCATCGTCAGCCTGAAGATAAACCACTTCATCCGTCAATTTCATTTTAAATTTACCATTTTTGGTAATTTTTTCTACTTTTCTATAAGGCGCTTCAATAAAACCATACCTATTTATTCTGGCATAAATCGCCAAATAAGTAACCAGTCCGATATTCGGCCCTTCCGGAGACCTAACCGGGCAAATTCGGGAATATTGACTGGAATTTATATCTCTCATCGAAAAGCTGGCCCTTTCCTTGGTAACTCCCCCCGGACCCATCACCGATAACCTTCTCAAATTATCTATCTCGGAAAGAGGGTTCGTTTGATCTAGTATCGTTGATAATCTGTTTCTCTTAAAGAATTCCGATACTACGGCGATTATCGGCCGGGCATTGACTAGCGCTGCCGGTCCCGGAAGTTCTCCGGGCTTGGCAAAAGCCATTTTCTCCGAAATCGATCTTTCCAACCTCAAAAGCCCGACTCTGAAAGCAGTTTGATGAACCAGCTCCCCGACTCTTCTGACGCGCCGGTTAGCCAAATGATCGATATCATCAGCTATTCCAACCCCCCTCTGAAGATCTATTAACATCTTAATAACCGCTATAAAATCTTCCGGGGTTAAAACCCAATAATCACGGGTCAAAGGCTGTGATAGACCTAGACGTCTGTTCAATTTATATCTGCCGACTTCCCCAAGATCATATCTTTTGGGGTCAAAAAAGGATTCATAAAAAAGAGACCTGGCGTTCTCCAAAACTGCCGGCTCTCCCGGCCTGATCTTTTCATAAAATTCAACCAGCGCCTCTTCTTTCGTTCTCGTTTGATCCCGGCTGATAGTGCTAAAAATATAATGATGGTCAGGATCAATATCAACGTCTTTAAAAAGGCCCATCAATTGTTCGTCGGCCACATATCCCATCGCTTTTAGTAAAACCGTTACGGGTATTTTCCGACCCCGGTCTATTTTGACGGTAATCACGTCATTGCGGCTGACGCTAAATTCCAACCAAGAACCGCGAATCGGCCTTAATTCCGCCGTAAATAAATTCCGGCCGGAAGGCTGATCAACATCGCTGGTAAAAAATACTCCCGGAGATCTGACTAACTGATTAACTACGCAACGCTCTACTCCTGCTATTACAAAAGTCCCGATATCGGTCATCATCGGAATATCTCCTAAAAATACTTCCTCTGTCAAAACTTCATTAGTTTTAAGATTGGTTAGAGTGGCCTCAGCAGTCAACGGAGCATCGAAGGTCAACCCTTTTGTCAAAGCGTCTTCGACTGAAATTTTTGGTTTTCCTAATTGATGTTTTCCGAAAACCAACCTCCACATTTTCCTGGAAGGATCGGTAATCGGGGATGACTCTGACAGCGCCCAAGAGATTCCTTCAGTCAAAAAATTCTGATAAGATTCTTTTTGAACGGATAGCAGATCTAAATCTGGTAAAGGCAAATTAGTTTTGCCCCAATACTGTCTTGTTGGTAGAGTGCGAAACATTTAAGCCTTAAACTATAGATGACAAAAAACCGCCTTCTCACCGAAGGCGCAAATGGCACCAAACAATTTGCCGTAAAACGGTTCGTGCCTAAGCTAGTGAGTAGTATACCTGACAAACACCTAATGTCAAGAACGAAATTTTGCATCTCCGTCAGCATCATAAATTTAATCCTTATCCATATTCTCATATTCTCCCTTCGGCAGGGCTCAGGGTAAACAAGAATTTGAGAATGTTATTATTCCCTCATTTATTTATTCTTTTCTCTTCGCGGTAGCGGACGGAAAAGAACATTGGCAGTTTTCTTGTCCCGCCATAATCATGAGCGAAGTCAAACCATGATGGCAAAAGTTTTCACAAACCATTCAAGTATCTTTTTATCCTCTCCCTATCTTCATTCTCTTGATCAGCTTTAAAATATATCTCAATAAAGTCAATCTTCAAAGTATTTACATTGAATGCATAGATAACTCTGATGCCGCTTTTTGATCCGCGACCTTTTAATGCTCTACAAGCAAATTTCTTAATTTTACAAACCAATATTTCTTCTGTGCAAAATCCCGGAATCGGAAAAACGCTTAAATTATTAATTTTTTGGAGATGAAATAATTCAATAGCGGCTATTTTTACCAATTCCAAATCTTGTTCCAGGGATCGGTACTTTTTCAGGAGCTTTTTAAAATCTTTTTGAAACTCTTCTGTTTGTGCATAGTTAATCGTTGTTGCCATCGTCATAGTTTCTTACCGAGGTTTTAGGAGTGCGGTAAAACACTGCCTCATAATCCAACGGTTTGCCATCTTTAGCAACCATCCAAGGCACATCTTCATGAGAGTAATCACTAAGTTCAGCGGCATTCTTATCGCCAAGCCTGGCTAACACTTCATCAATATGTTGCAATTCCCGCGCATCCCTTAGCTTGGTCAAATCCGGCTCTCGTACAGGTAGATATTTGCGCTGCGGATAATTAAAATACTTTCCTTTTACTTGCATAATCTCTCCTTTCCTAATCATTTCTTCAACAATAGTTCTAAATTCTACCGGAGTCGGGCCGTGATGATTTTTGATATAAGTCGCGCCAATAAGTTGTTCCTCATATTTCTCATAAAAGTCGAAGTCGATAAAATAAAGAAGTTTGTATAATACCGTCTCTCCCACATTTGGCTTACCGCCCACATTAGAAAGAACATATAAAAGCACCTCTTTAAATTTCCCGAGATTTTTTTGCGGGACGCTGATTCTGATTTCCTCTTTTGCATCCATTGGTTTATCCTTTCTTTTTTCTAAATTTACTACAATAGACGGCTCGTGTTCTGTTAAAAAATCATCAAGAGAGAAGCCGTAAATTTCCGCTAGCTTTTTTGCTTCGGAAACAGTCAAATCCCGCTCGCCCTGTTCAATCTGCATATAGGTTGGACGGGAAATTTTGAGCTCGGACGCCAAAAACCCTTGCGTCAGATTGCGCTTCTTGCGTTGTATCCTAATAAATTTAGCCAGCATAATTTTAGTATAGGCGATGCAGGAATTCTTGTCAAGTTGAATGTAAAGTTTTTATACACAGCTTACCCCAATCTTCTCATTCTCATATTCTCCCTTCGGCAGGACTCAGGGTAAACAAGAATTTGAGAATGTTATTAATTTTTCACGATTGGAGTAAAGTTGTTACGTAAATTGTGATTAACTCCCCATGGGAGCGATCCGAATTTTTTAACGAAAATCTAATCTCTATCTAAACTTGGGTTTAAAGTTGTCGTATTAACTGGACCAGAATAGCCGCTTGGTCCGCTACTGGGCGTTGCTTGGTCATTGTCTTCAGGTTGACTTCCTAGATCTTCAATAAAATCTTTGTATTGTTCTTTAAATTCACCAATTTTATCGAGCATTTCTTTCATGCGCATTTCGTACTTTTCATCTTTTAATTTATCGATAAAAGTATTTAATGAATCGATAAAGTCGTTAACCAGTGTCTCAGCATCTAGGACTAAATCATAAGTTCTACCTTTATAAATTGCTGGGTGTTTACCGTTTCTACTTATTGCTCCTCTAGAAAAGTATTCATGAGTAAGACCATTTCTAAAAAAGTCTGTAAGTATAGGAGCCGAATATTCCTCAGGATCTTTAAAACATTCATTGATATATTTTCCCATATTGTCTTCAATTCCTTTATCTATACCATTTAAAAAACCTCCAAGGCAATCCATGTAAGACAATACGCACAATGCCAGCGGGAAATTAATATTACCTGCCTCTGATTTGTCTGGCCGTATTCTATCCCTCATTCTTGTCAAATCACTTTTCATCCATCCCAAAACTACGTTATTCATAAAATCAGTTTTTTTCATATCATTCATTTTGGCTATTTGTCCATCTCCCTCAATTATTTCAATTTCTCCGGCGTCAGGCCGTAGAGTTTATAAACTAATTGGTCATTTTCATATGTTAACAAATCCGGTCTCCTGTAAGTACTCATAAGTTTGATCGTAAAACTCGTTTTTTCGTGTCAAATCTTCTGTACTTCCCGATGGAACAACAATCACCATTCCCTGTCTAGCGCGGGTCAATAAAACACGGTAGGCATTCTTTTGGTAATTCTGTAATTCTTCTTTCTTAATATGCTGCCATCGATTACCTCTGAAAGACCAGTGCTCCCAACCATTTTTTGTGTATCTAAAATCAGCATCCCAAACTATACAGGCCCAATCCAATTCTAAACCTTGTATGTCAAACTCTGTGGCAACATCTTCAAGATAATACGAGGATCTAACATCGTTTTTTTCATCCAGAAACCAATGAATTGGATCCATTGGCGATTTTACAAATATTGCATTGGGTTTTAACCTCTCTGCTTGGGAAGAAACTACCATTCCATAACGTTCCGATCCTCGGGCTTGCATTTTTAGCCACTGTTTAGCTTTCGCAATATCTCGAGTTATAACAATCGGATATTTACTTTGTATTTCAGACAAAGTCTTTCGTGCCCCATTAATATCTATATCCAATAATTGTTTTACCAAAAAAGAAACATTTTCGGCACGGAACGAACGCATTGATACAGACAAGTGTAATTCGTCCTTTTTAAAAACATTTCTACGAGATTTTATTTGATCTAAAATCTTTCCCGCTCCATATTCACTATCAGTAAGTCGAGAAGAAACAAAAATATTCCAATCAGGAAACGAACGATTTAAGCATTCAATCCATTCACTAATTCCTGCCTCACCTGTGTTAATTTCTTGACCTCCACCGACCAAGCACACGACAACCGCCCAATCAGGATGACGATCAAGACAAGAAATTAGGAACTCTGGTTCAGATTTGTTGAAGTTTGGCGTGTTCTTTTTTCTGAACATAAAATTTGTTGTTTGCTGTAAATCCCAAGCTCGTTGTGCTTCGTCGAATAAGGCGACATGCTCAATAGGTGGTTCATTGGGATTCTGAAGACAATAATCACGAAAATTATGAACATTTTGGATAAACATTTTAACTTCACTAATTGCTTCGTTTTTCTTAAACTTAAATCCACGTTCTTTTTTATATCGAACTTTATCTCGCGCTAAGGCCTCGCGAAGAATAGCAACAAGCGGACCGTTGCCTGAAAGAAAAACGCTGTAAAGATCATTGTCTTTGTCAATATGTTTTGTCGCGATATTGAGACCGACCAATGTCTTGCCTGCGCCTGGAACGCCTGTGACAAAACAGACCGATTTATGTGATTTCTCTTTTGAAAACCGGATGATTTCAGAGACTGCGTCAGATGTTTTACTGAGATTGATTGCACTGGCGTCACTACGGGAGATTTCATTCACTGAATGTCCGTTATACAGCGCCATTGCTGCTTCAACAATAGTGGGAGTTGGTTGATATCTTCCATGCTCCCATTGAGTTGGATCAATAGCGTTGCCTTCGGTAAAACATAAAACATCTGCAATTACTTGATTGAGCAGTTCTCCGTTGCATTTTATGGGAAAAAGCAATTTGTCATTATGTAGAGTTGTAGAAATCGTTGTGGGAATGTTTTCAGCTTTAGTAGCGATTAATACTGGGGCTATATAGTGTTCGTGGCTTGTTTCGTGGAAATTTTTTAAATCTAGTGCATAGTCCCAAACTTGATCTATCGCATATGATGGAAATTCATTTCCACCAACCTTAAATTCAAGAACAAAAATGACTGAACCAATAAGCAATACAACGTCAATTCGCTTTCCCATACGTGGTATTGAGTATTCAAAATATATTGAACCTTTATAGGGTTGTAATGTTTTTTGGAGGATATTTATTTCTTCTAACCACGCGTTTCTTTGGGTCTGCTCCAAAGCAAAGTCATTGCTTTTCACGAGTTCCCCAAGAATCTCATTGGAGGTAATCTTTAGAAAATTAGCAATTGTGTCTGAATAATATTCCCTTTTCATGTATTTTTTTATATGCTGTACTTTTTTTGACAAATCTTTTAACTTCATATAGCGTTTACCAAATTTTACTCTTTTTTCCCTTAATAAACGGATTTAGCGCGGGGAGGGAATGGCAAATTATCTTAACGGATTGTTTTAATTAGTGGCTATATACAGGGGCTAAACATCATAAATTTAGATTAGTTTCATTATCGCTTATTTTTAATTTCCGGGTAGCGATTTGAATTTTGGCGGTAGTGGTTGATCCAGGGATCATTGTCGGAAACTTTTATACTGTCAATAAATAACCGTTTATCGAAGGCGCCGTTTTTGAGGTTCTTTTTCTGTCGAATAGACTGAAGCTTAGAATCGGAGACTTTAAATACTTTTTGGAGAGCCGTAACAACTTCGATGATGTCAGCCAATTCTTCCGCAACTTCCGTTGGCGGCAGATTTCGTCCTAGCTCGGATGTTTCCTCGCTTAACTTTTTAATCAGTTCTTTGACGTACTCTTTTTGGTTTAACTTTCTGGCGGCAACAATTCCCCCGCGACTCTTGATGGCAGTCGGAATCTTATCCCGAACCAATTTATTAAATTGAAAAGTTTTCATTGGTTTATTTTACCGTTTCGTAAATTGCGCCGCAGGTTCTACTCTTTTCCAGATATTTCCTAATATTTCCGGATGCGGATTTGGCTATTATTCCAAGATAGCGAAAACCATGACCTTGGGACCATGGATGAAACGATACAGATAACCGCGGAGCGTACAATGCGGAACAAAAAACCAAGTGAGTCAGCGCATGGTTTTTTATTTTCTGTGGTACCGGCTGTGGTATAGTAAAAATTGTCATGAACCAAGCCAGGGTGTTGAGAAAATTAACCGGCGAAGAGAGATTGGAGCAGGCGTTTATGCTGTCGGAATTTGTCCGGGAGCTGGCTGTTTCCGACATCAAAGAACGGCTTGGTCCGCGGACGACGAAAAAAGAGATCGCAGCCACGCTTCGCCGCCGGCTGCATAAAAACTAATGATTGGGCAACGAGATATTCTGATTAATATTGTTAATTTATTGGAAGAGTATAAGGTTTCTTATCTTTTGACCGGCAGTTTCGCGGTGTCATATTATGGTTTTCCCCGGGCAACCCATGATATTGATTTCGTAGTTGAAATTCACCGGGGCGAAAAAAGGAAAATTCTGAGATTGCTTTCGCGGTTGGGTCGGGGTTTTGACTATGACGAAAAACAGGTGGTCGGAGCAATTGAGAGTTTTAGACAGTTTGACGTTATTCATTTTGACAGTGGAATTAAAATTGACTTTTGGATTAGAAATCAAAATGAATTTGAGCGGAATAAATTCAAGCGAAGCAGAGTGATTAAGGTAGGGAATAAAAGTATGTCGGCGGTATCTGCGGAGGACTTGATTTTAACAAAACTGGCTTGGTGTAAAGAGATCAGAAGCGAAAGACACCTTAGGGATTGCGTCGGAATTATCAAAACGCAGCAGGCAGAACTGGACTGGGAATATATGAATCTTTGGGCGAATAAATTGGGAATAGTAGAATTGCTGGCAGAAGTTAGAGAGGCGGATTATTCCGGTTATTAGTTCATACATATTTTTTATTTGATATTTTAAATACGTAAATAAAGAGGTTAAATGATTCGAATCATTAGATGTTGGTGTCGGTGATAAAATCTTTCTTATGGTTTCGAGTTTATCGCTGGAATTACGAAAATTAATTAAAGAGAAGTTTGCCGATACTCCCCTATCGAGGAAATTTTTGGACAGAGTTAAACAGGGGAGATTGACACGGGATGAAAATCCATTGACGCATTTTGGGGTGTATTTTGCCGGTTTTGATCCGAAGATAAAGGAAGTCTTTATCGGATTGCATAAAAAGTCGGACTTATGGTTGTTTAACGGCGGGCATATTGATCAGGGTGAATTACTGCGGGAGACATTGGCGCGGGAGATGGGAGAAGAATGGGGATTTGTTCATCCGGCGGCGAAAATTTTGGAGCTGTCTTTGTTGACAATAACCGAGATTACGAACGGCAGGCAAATTTGCCGGCGACACTATGACATCTGGTATTTTGTGCCGGTGAATAAAGTGAATTTTTCGCCGGACGAATCAAAATTGACGAAAGAATTTCATCAAATAAAATGGGTGAGTTTTGCCGAAGCTCGAAAGGCGATTACCGACCCGAACACCTTAATGGCATTGAACAAAATTACATCGCAGGTGAAACTTCTTTACTAGATATTTCCAGATGGGATTTTAGACTGGTATACTATACGTTACGAAAGAAATATTATGCAGGCGATTAATAATAGTAAACAACACGCCAGAAGCGAATTTTCCGCCGCCCTTAATCAGGTCTGCGCTGAACGCGGTATAAAACCGGAAGCGGTTTTAGAAAGCATTCAGGCGGCCTTACTGGCGGCCTATAGAAAAGACGCTGATAAAACGGAGGAAGAAATTGTTGACTTCAAAGCTACTGTTGATCCGATAACCGGCGCGGCCAATATTTTAGACGATAAGGGCAAAGACATTACCCCGGCCGGCTTTGGCAGAATTGCGGCTCAAGCCGCCAAACAAATC
>Ga0082335_1000194_pt1 | contig 162742 bp, 138 predicted proteins | sample Subgrocontami58m_FD_72375 | JGI IMG/M metagenome (GOLD analysis project Ga0082335, IMG submission 72375) | Subsurface groundwater microbial communities from S. Glens Falls, New York, USA - GMW37 contaminated, 5.8 m (SPADES assembly) (version 2) ...
GGCCGACAGTCCCCATGCTCGGACCAAGACAATGGATCGGAGGCGGCGGCGTGAGCAGGGAGCAGGGGCCCCGCGTAGCGGGGATGCGACCGGCCGCGATTGCCGCCGGACGCCGACAGTACCCATGCTCGGACTAAGACAATGGATCGGAGGCGGCGGCATGAAGCGGACGCTGCTCGGGCTGGTCCTGTTAAGTGCTTGCGCGGCCGGGGCTCAGGTTCCGGAGCCGGGGGGCCAGGCGCCTGCGCTGCGGCAAACGCCGCCGGCCGTGCAGGACGCCCGAACGCCGCCGGTAATCCCGGCGCGGGGCACGGTGCAGCTCGCGTTCACGCCCTGGGACAATGCCGAGGCGATGATCGTCGCTGCCATACGCGGGGCAAAGCAACAGATTCTGGTGCAGGCTTTCAGCCTGACCAGCCGCGCTTTGGCGAATGCGCTGATCTCGGCCAAGAGGCGCGGCGTGGACGTCCAGGTCATGGCGGACCGCGAACAGGCCTTCAGTGGCGAGGCCAGCCGCATTCCCGATCTGGTGACGGCGGGTATCCCGGTGACGCTGGAGGTGCGTTACCAAAGCGCGCACAACAAGGTGATGGTCATGGACGCGGGCACGGTGGATGCCGCGGTGATCACCGGCAGTTACAATTGGACTTACGCCGCGCAATACAAGAACGCCGAGAACGTGCTGATAATGCGCGACAACCCTGATATCGTGAACGCCTACGCCGCCAACTGGAGACGGCATTCCGCCGACGCTTTGCCTTATGCTGCGCAATGAAAGATCCCTTCAGTAACCTGCTGCAACGGGCGTGGGTCGATCTGCACGATCCGCAGGCCGTATGGCAGATCGCGATCCTGTTGTCTTGCTTCGTGCTCGCCTGGGCCGCGGGCCGGGCGCTGCGCCTCGATCGCGTCGAGGCCGACGGCATCTGGAAATTCGGCGTCGGCGGCCTGCGCCGCATCCTGTTCCCGGTCGTGGCGCTGATTCCGCTGACGCTGAGCATCGGCCTGCTCAAGCACTGGAACCGGATCGAAGTCGACCTGCTGCGGTTGTTCGTGCCGCTGCTGGTGTCGCTGCTGCTGGTGCGCTTTTTCTTCTATTTGCTGCGCCACGTGTTCGCACGGGGCAGCATAGTGCGCACGTTCGAGCGCGCCATCGCAGTCGTGGTATGGGGGGGATTGGTGCTGCACGTATCCGGTTTGCTGCCGGACGTGATCGATCTTCTCGACGACATCAAGTTCCGTCTCGGCACGCAGAAGCTCACGCTGTGGCTGGCGTTGCAGGGATTGTTCTGGGTGGTGATCACCCTGCTCGCGGGGATGTGGCTTTCCGGCACCATCGAGGCGCGGCTGATGCGCGCCGAATCGCTGCATTCGAGCCTGCGCGTGGTGTTCGCGCGCCTGGCCACGGCGCTGCTGGTGCTGCTTGCGGTGCTCACGGTCCTGCCGCTGCTGGGCATCGACCTCACGGTGTTGTCGGTGTTCGGCGGCGCCATCGGCGTGGGTCTGGGATTCGGCCTGCAGAAGATCGCCAGCAATTACGTCAGCGGCTTCATCATCCTGCTCGATCGTTCGATCCGCATCGGCGATCTGATCACCGTGGACAATTTTTATGGCGAAGTGAAAAACATCACCACGCGCTATGTGGTGGTGCGTGCGCTCGACGGGCGCGAGGCCATTATTCCCAACGAGTTGCTGATCGCGACGACGGTCCTGAACCACTCGTATTCCAACCGCCACATCCGGCTCGCGCTCGAGCTCCAGATCGCCTATCGCAGCGACCTGCAACAGGCCATGCAACTGTTGGAGGAAGCAGCGCGCAGGCATGCGCGCGTTCTCGCCGACCCGCCGCCGACGGCGTTCCTGGTGCGTTTTGGCGACAGCGGCATCGACCTCGAACTGGGCGTCTGGATCGACGACCCCGAGAACGGGGTGCTCGGCATCCGCTCGGAGCTGTACCTGGATATCTGGCGCGCTTTCCGGGAGGCCGGCATCGAAATTCCATTTCCGCAGCGGGAAGTGCGGATTCTGCCCGACGCGGGCGGAGCGCCCGGCTGATTCGGTGTGCCGCAAGCCCGGGCAGCGCCGCGCATGGGCTTTGCGGTACAATAAAAATAATGTAGGTATTTGACCTATTCTGTGAATTCGATGGAGATTTGATGCTTTTTTCCGGGGTATTCAACCTGCCCTGGTGGGGTTTGGTCATAGTTGCACTGGCGCTGACCCATGTCAGCATCGCCGCCGTAACCATTTTCCTGCATCGCCACCAGGCCCACCGCGCGCTGGATCTGCATCCGCTGGCGAGCCATTTCTTCCGTTTCTGGCTGTGCATGACCACCGGCATGGTGACCAAGGAGTGGGCCGCCGTCCATCGCAAGCACCACGCCAAATGCGAGACCCGGGATGATCCACACAGCCCGCAGATTTACGGCATCAACCGCGTGCTCTGGGGCGGGGTGTTTCTCTATGTCAAGGAAGCCAACAACAGGCAGACCCTGGAGCGCTATGGCCACGGCACGCCGGACGACTGGCTCGAGCGCAATGTCTACAGCAACCGCGCCAAGATCGGGCTGGTGCTCATGGGACTGATCAACATCGTCCTGTTCGGCATCGTGCCGGGTGTTTTGATTCTGGTGGTGCAGATCGCATGGATCCCGTTCTGGGCCGCGGGCGTGATCAACGGCATCGGCCACTATTGGGGCTACCGCAATTGGTCAACCGCCGACGCCAGCACCAATATTTTCCCCCTGGGCGTATTGATCGGCGGGGAGGAGTTGCACAACAACCACCACGCCTTCGGCTCATCGGCCAAACTCTCCAACAGATGGTACGAGTTCGACATCGGCTGGGTGTATATCCGCATGCTCGAGATGCTGGGCCTGGCCGAAGTCAAGAAGATCGCGCCCAGGCCGCGATTCACCCAGGCCAAACCGGTCGCCGACTTTGATACGCTGCAGGCCGTCATCGCCTGCCGCTATGACGTGCTGGCGAAATATGCCAAATCGATCAAGAACACCTACGCCGAGGAATTGCGCGCCCTGCGTCGCTTTGCGCCGCAGGATGCCCAATCGCTGAAAGGGCTGAAGCGCTGGCTTAATCGCGACGAGAAGCAGCTGCGCATTGATGAGCGCGCGAGGCTGGTCGAGGCATTGGCCAAGAGCGAGAAACTGTCGACGGTCTATGCGATGCGCAAGGAACTGGCGGCCCTATGGGAACGCTCCAACGCCTCGCGCGAGCAGTTGCTGAAGCAGTTGCAGGACTGGTGCCGTCGCGCCGAGGCGAGCGGCATACGGCAGTTGGAGGAGTTCTCGTTGAAGTTGCGCTGTTACGCGTAGCGGGACAGTACAGCAGTGCCAAAAATGAAAAAGGCCGCAGCAGCGGCCTTTTTCATTTGAGTCCGGTGGCGCTTATTTCAGCTTGGTCTCTTTGTAGATCACATGCCTGCGCACCTTGGGATCGAATTTCATGATTTCCAGCTTGTCCGGCATGGTGCGCTTGTTCTTGGTCGTGGTGTAGAAGTGGCCGGTGCCGGCGGTGGATTCCAGTTTGATTTTGTCGCGCATGATTAAATCTCCCCCTTGGCGCGCAGCTCTTTCAGAACCGCGTCTATGCCCTTCTTGTCGATGGTGCGCAGTCCATTGGCGGAAACGCGCAGGCTGATCCAGCGGTTTTCGCTCTCGACCCAGAAACGGCGATAGTGCAAATTGGGCAAAAAGCGGCGATTGGTCCGGTTGTTGGCGTGGGACACATTGTGCCCAGCCATAGGCTTCTTGCCGGTTACTTGGCATACGCGCGCCATGGTGGTACTCCGAATTCGGAAAAGGGCGAATTATACGCTACTATCTCGCGGAATTTCAAGCGGAAATTCTGCCGGACGCAAAAGCGCGGAGTGCGCCGGGCACGCTTCAACTGACTGTTTCGCAAGCGCTTCAGGATTCAGAACTGAAATTTTTCCGGTACCAGCCGGTCAAATCAGTCCTGCGTGTCCTTCGCGGCCAAAAAATAGGTCGAATTCAGATCAAACCGCGTTCGGCGAAGGAAAGCGCCGAACTCCCCGCGACGATGAAATGATCCAGGACCTTGACGTCCACCAAGGCCAGGGCCTGCTTGAGCGACTGCGTCAGCACCTGGTCGGCGTGGCTGGGTTCGGCCACACCGGATGGATGGTTATGCGCGAAAATCACCGCGGCAGCGTTGCGCTCCAAGGCGCATTTGACCACTTCGCGCGGATAGACGCTGGTCTGGGTGAGCGTGCCGCGGAACAGCTCTTCGCATACGAGGACCCGGTTCTGGGCATCCAGCAGCACGGCCAGAAACACTTCGTGCTCGCGCGTGGCCAGTGTGAGTCGCAGAAAGTCGCGCACGGCGGCGGGCGAGGCCAGGGCGTCGCCCGCGCGCAGCGTTTCGGCAAGCGCGCGGCGGGCCATTTCGAGCACCGCCTGCAACTGGGAAAATTTGGCATCGCCCAGCCCTGGCAGTCCGTACAGTTCGGAACGCCTGGCCGCGAACAAGGCACCCAGGCTGCCGCAGCGCACGAGCAGGTCACGCGCCAGGTCAACTGCGCTCTTGCCGCGTACGCCGGTGCGCAGAAAAATTGCGAGCAACTCGGCGTCGGACAAGCTCGCCGGACCCTGTTGCAGCAGTTTTTCCCTCGGCCGTTCGAGTTCCGGCCAGTCGGTGATCGCCATATGTTTACCCCTCAATTGGCGTAAAATCCATTTTCCGATTTAACGCGTAGTTGCTGATTTCGATGACCGATATCAAAGGCAAGCGCATTCTGCTCGGGCTGAGCGGCGGGATCGCCGCCTACAAGGCCGCCGAGCTGACCCGGTTGCTAGTGCAGGCGGGCGCGGAGGTGCGGGTGGTGATGACGGCGGCGGCCTGCCGTTTCGTCACGCCGGTCACGATGCAGGCGCTTTCCGGAAATCCGGTTCATACCGACCTGTGGGACGCAAGCGTGCCCAACAATATGGCGCACATCGAATTGTCGCGCGGATGCGATGCCATCGTGGTCGCTCCGGCCAGTGCCGATTTCCTCGCCAAGCTTGCGCAGGGCCTGTGCGATGACCTGCTCTCCACGCTATGCCTGGCGCGCGACTGCCCGCTGTTGGTGGCGCCGGCAATGAATCTGCAGATGTGGGGCAAGCCGGCAACGCAGCGCAACATGAAGCAATTGGGCGCGGATGGTGTTGCCATCCTTGGACCCGGGAGCGGCGACCAGGCCTGCGGTGAAGTCGGCATCGGACGCATGCTCGAGGCCGAAGAAATCTTCGAGGAGATCGAGGCCTTTTTTCAGCCAAAATTGCTGGCCGGCAAGCGCGTTCTGGTCACGGCCGGGCCGACCCTGGAGCCCATCGACACCGTGCGCGGAATCACCAATACCAGTTCCGGGAAAATGGGTTATGCGGTGGCACGCGCTGCGCGCGACGCGGGTGCGGCGGTCACGCTGGTGAGCGGGCCCACCGCCCTGGCGCCGCCGCGCGGCCTGGAGCGCATCGACGTATCCAGCGCGCAGGAGATGTATGACGCGGTGATGGCGCGCGTGGCAAAGGCGGACGTGTTCATCGGCGTCGCCGCGGTCGCCGATTACCGGCCCAAGGACGCAAAGCGCCACAAGCTGAAAAAGGGCACGGGCGAGATGACGCTGGAACTGCAGCCCAATCCCGATATCCTCGGTACCGTCGCAGCCCGCAGGAACGCGCCGTTCTGCGTCGGCTTCGCCGCAGAGACGGAGAACCTGGAGACGTACGCCGAGGCCAAACGCCGGCGCAAGAAAGTGCCGCTGCTCGCCGCCAATCTTGCCCAGCACGCTTTCGGCGCCGACGACAATCAGCTGATCCTGTTTGACGACGAGGGCAAGCACGAGCTTCCCCGCGCGCCCAAGATCGCGCTCGCGCGCGCGCTCGTCGCCCACATTGCCAGGCTGTTGCCGAAGAAATAAAAAAAGCTTTTGACCGCCGGGGACACCCAGGGTCCTGTGCGTTTCCGTTTCCCCGCTACCTAATTCAAGATATCAGACATGCATAAACTCGATGTCAAAATCCTCGACCCGCGCCTCAGGGACAATCTGCCGCAATATGCCACTGCCGGCGCCGCCGGCCTGGACCTGCGCGCCTGTATCGACCGGCCGATTGAACTCAAGCCTGGCGCGGCCGAACTGGTCCCCAGCGGCATCGCCATCCATCTCACCGATCCGGGGCTCGCGGCCATGGTGCTGCCGCGCTCCGGACTCGGACACAAACACGGCATCGTGCTGGGCAATCTGGTCGGCCTGATCGATTCCGACTACCAGGGGCAGATATTCGTTTCGCTATGGAACCGTGGTGCTAGTGCGTTTACGCTCAATCCGCTGGAGCGCATCGCCCAGCTGGTGGTGGTGCCGGTGTTGCAAGTGCAGCTCAACGTGGTCGACGACTTTGCCGTCAGTGAGCGCGGCGCAGGTGGATTCGGCAGCACCGGCAAGGGCTAGAGTCCGCGCCATTCGCCCGTTGCAATGAAACAGGCCGCGTCTGCGGCCTGTCCAGTTGCCCTGTGTGAACGCTCAGCCCAGCATATCGGCCCAGATGTTCTGCGCCCAGGCCCAGCCGTACATTCCCTCAAGCTCGCTCGCGGCCGGCGACAATCCGCCCGAACCCGGCACCGCCTTGAACGTCTTGTCCTTGGGGTCATAGTTGTGCACCGAGGCGACATGCACCGCTTCCTTGTCGCTGACGAAGCTGTAGCAGGTATTGATCATCATCGGCGTCTGGTTTACCGCCTGGCCGGTCATGAGTGCGACTATGCCTGCTGCGCACACCTTTGCGTGCTGGTTGGCCATGGCGCCGGATTTCGGCATGCCCGGCGCCGACAGCGTCGCATCTCCCAGCACGTGGATGTCGGGATTTGCGCTCGACTGCATGGTGAGCCAGTTCACGCCGCACCAGCGGTTGCTCGCCGTGATCACCCCCGCCTTGGCGGCGATGCCGGCGGCTTTCTGCTCCGGTATCACGTTGAGCACGTCGCCCTTGAAGGTGTCGAAATCGGTCTTGATCGCCATGGCATTCAAATCGACATCCTTGGCTTCCTGGTTGTGGTGGTAATCGATCATGCCCTTGTAGCGGTCGCCCCAGGCTTTCAGGAACAGGCCTTTCTTCGACACGATGTCCGGGTTGGCATCCAGGATCAGCACCTTGGATTTGGGCTTGGCCTGCTTGAAATAGGAAGCCACCTGGCAGGCGCGCTCGTAGGGTCCGGGCGGGCAGCGGTAGGGCGCTTTCGGAATCGACAGGACGAACACGCCGCCGTCGCGCATCGCCTCCAGCTGCTTTCTCAGCGCCACCGTTTCCGGTCCGGCCTTCCAGGCGTGCAGGACGGACTTCTGGGCATTCGCGTTGTTGAGGCCCGGGATCTGGCCGTACATGAAATCGATCCCCGGCGAGAGCACCAGCCGGTCATAGGGTAGATCCTGGCTCCCGCTGAGCTTTACCATTTTCCTGGCGGTATCGATGCCGGTAACTTCGTCGCGTATCACCTGCACGCCGTGCGCGCGCAACCCGGCGTAGCCTACAGTGATGTCTTCGATCTTCTTGCTGCCGCCCAGCACCAGGTTGGACATTGGGCAGGAAACGAACTGAGTGTCGCGGTCGATCAACAGTACCTCGATGCGCCCGCCCGACCACATGCGCACGTATTTTGCCGCGGCGGCGCCGCCGTAGCCGGCGCCGATCACGATCACACGGCCTATCGGTTTTTGTGCTTGCGGCATGGCGGCGCAGCCGGCCAGGGTGCCGGTCGCAGCGCCAGCGGCGAGGAACTTGATGAAATCGCGTCGATTGTATGCGTGAGCCATGGTCTCCCCCTACTTGGCTTTTTGTTGCGAAAAATATTCGGCGATCTGCTCCACCTGCTGTTCGGTGTAGCCCTTGGCCAGCTGGTGCATCAGCGTTGCCGGTCTGGCGCCGGACTTGAAATCCTTCATCGTCTGCACGATCTGGTTTTTCGGCCGTCCGTCCAGGGTTCCGGTGCCGCTCGCGTCCTTGCCGTGGCAAGTGACGCAGGTTGCGGCGAGATTGCGGCCGAGATTGGCGTCCTGAGCGCTTGCCTGTAGCGTTAGTCCGCTGCCAATGAATGCCGCAGTCAATAACGTGAACGTAACGCGCATTTTCTTCATCGCGAGGTCTCCTTTGGGTGTATTGGCGTTTCTTTAATTATTTGGAATTCTTTTTTTGAGTATCTCCTTGGATATTGCGACTGTCAAGTACGTCTCCTGCTTTATCGGGCCATAAGCCGAATCGCGGAGGGAAAGAAAAAGGCCGCACGCGGCGGCCTTCTTTCAGTGTGGCGAGCTGTTCAGCTTGCCTGCACCACCGGCGGCGGCTGAACCGGCGTGTCGTCGGCGAAGATGAGCCGCACCTTGTCTTCCGCGTCGATATCGATGCTGACCTTGCCGCCGCTCACCAGGCGCCCGAACAGTAGTTCGTCGGCCAAGGCGCGGCGCACCGTGTCCTGGATCAGGCGCGCCATCGGCCGTGCGCCCATGAGGGGATCGAACCCGTGCTCGGCGAGGTGGGCCTTCAGCGCTTCGGTGAAGATCGCCTCGACTTTCTTCTCGTGCAGCTGCTCCTCCAGCTGCATCAGGAACTTGTCCACCACGCGCAGGATGACTTCGTGGTCGAGCGCGGCAAACGATATGATGGCGTCCAGCCGGTTCCTGAACTCGGGCGTGAACATGCGCTTGATCTCGGCGAGTTCGTCGCCGGTGGTGCGCACCAGGCTGAATCCGATGCTGGTCCGGTTCAGGGCCTCGGCGCCGGCATTGGTGGTCATGATGATGACCACGTTGCGGAAATCGGCCTTGCGGCCGTTGTTGTCGGTGAGCGTGCCGTGGTCCATCACCTGCAGCAGGATATTGAAAACATCCGGGTGGGCTTTCTCGATCTCATCCAGCAGCAGCACGCAGTGCGGCTTCTTGGTGATCGCCTCGGTCAGCAGGCCGCCCTGGTCGAAGCCGACATAGCCCGGCGGCGCGCCGATCAGGCGCGACACGGCGTGGCGTTCCATGTACTCGGACATGTCGAAGCGCACCAATTCGATGCCCATGCAATAGGCGAGCTGACGCGCCACTTCGGTCTTGCCGACGCCGGTGGGGCCGGAGAATAGAAACGACCCGATCGGCTTGGTCGGCTGCCCCAGGCCGCTCCTCGCCATTTTGATCGAGGCGGCGAGCGCATCAATGGCTTTGTCCTGGCCGAATACCACGGCCTTCAGGTCGCGGTCGAGATTCCGCAGCGACTCGCGATCGTCGGAAGACACGCTCCTGGGCGGGATGCGCGCGATCTTGGCGATGATGTCTTCGATCTCGAGCTTGCCCACGACCTTCTTCTGCTTGGTCTTGGGCAGGATGCGCTGCGCGGCACCGGCCTCGTCGATGACGTCGATGGCTTTATCCGGCAAATGCCGGTCATTGATGAAGCGCGCAGACAACTCGGCCGCAGTGGTGAGCGCGGCCGCCGAATACTTGATGCCGTGGTGCGCCTCGAAGCGGCTTTTCAGGCCGCGCAGGATGGCCACGGTTTCCTCTACCGATGGCTCGGCCACGTCGATCTTCTGGAAGCGGCGCGACAGCGCGTGGTCTTTTTCGAATACGCCGCGGTACTCGTTATAGGTGGTCGCGCCGATGCACTTCAGTTGCCCGGAAGAGAGCGCAGGCTTGAGCAGGTTGGACGCATCCAGGGTCCCGCCGGATGCGGCGCCGGCGCCAATCAGGGTGTGGATTTCGTCGATGAACAGGATCGCGTTGCAGTTGTCCAGCAGCTGTTTCAGCACCGCCTTCAGGCGCTGTTCGAAGTCGCCGCGGTACTTGGTCCCCGCGAGCAATGCGCCCATATCCAGCGCATACACCTGGCTGCGCGCCAGCACCTCGGGCACGTTGCCCTCGACGATGCGCCGAGCCAGCCCTTCGGCGATGGCGGTCTTGCCTACCCCGGCCTCGCCCACCAACAGCGGATTGTTCTTGCGCCGCCGGCACAGCGTCTGGATCACGCGCTCCAGTTCGCGTTCGCGGCCGATGAGAGGATCGATCTTGCCAACCAGGGCCTGGGCGTTCAGATTGAGGGTGTAGGTTTCAAGCGCGCCGTGGCTGGCCTGCTCGTCCTGCTGCTCCTCGCCAGTTTCCGGTTTGCCGCCCTGGGTTTGCGGCGTTTTGGTGATGCCGTGCGAGATGAAGTTGACCACGTCCAGCCGCGTGATCCCTTGCTGATGCAGGAAGTACACCGCGTGCGAATCCTTTTCGCCGAATATCGCCACCAGCACGTTCGCACCTGTGACTTCCTTCTTGCCTGACGACTGTACGTGCAGGATGGCGCGCTGGATCACGCGCTGAAAGCCCAGCGTCGGCTGGGTGTCGATCTCCTCGGTCCCGGCCACGGTCGGGGTGTGCTCGGCGACGAAGCCGGAGAGGCTCTTGCGCAGTTCGTCGATATTGGCGGCGCATGCGCGCAGCACTTCGGCAGCGGTGGGATTGTCCAGCAGCGCCAGCAGCAGGTGCTCGACCGTGATGAACTCATGGCGCTTTTGCCGTGCTTCGACAAACGCCATGTGCAAGCTGACTTCAAGTTCCTGAGCAATCATTCAGTTTCCTCCATCACGCATTGAAGCGGATGTTGATGCTGGCGGGCGAAACTGCCCACCTGCTCTACCTTGGTAACGGCTACGTCCTTGGGATAGACGCCACATACGCCCATTCCTTCGCGGTGCACCTTCAGCATGACCTGTGTCGCCTGTTCGCGGCTCAGGTTGAAGAACGTCTGCAACACCACGACTACGAATTCCATGGGCGTATAGTCGTCATTCAGCAGCATGACCTTGAACAGCGGCGGCGGCTTGACCTTGGCCTTCTTGGGCTCTAAAACGGTCTCTTCACGCGCACGGTTCGCCATACTCGCTCACCCACCCAAACACTATGCCAGATTCTACGCTCAGTCAATTTGACTTGGAGCTCATTACAAAATGAGGGGATCAAGGTGGGAAAGGAAGGATCCAGCCCCTTTCCTGGCCCCTAATGCTCCCTTAAGTCAGGACCCGTTTCGGCAATTCTGAAACCCCCTCTCAGACGATACGACAACAACGCGCCGCATGAAACTCCGAATACAGGTACATTATCGCCCGAAAATCCACATTGTCTAAGTCTAATCCTAAACCGGACAAGCCGGAACCGTGCAAAGTGCCTCCGGCGGGGGGAAAGTCCTTATCCCGGGAAAAAGGGAGGCATTCCTTCCCTAGCCTAGCCCCGCTTGTCGCCCAAGGGGATTTTCCCTTCAAGGGGGATCGAGACCTTCGGGGCGTCCCCTAAGGGGACTTCCTTCGGGGCGCAAATTCCCGTGCGGATGCATGCTCGCCGTTTATCGAAATCTTCGTCTCCCATGTCAGTACTTGACTGATAGGAAGGAGGCTAGTCGCTGTCGGGGTGCGGGGCCATGCTCGCGGACGCCGCGAATTCGAGCACGTTCGCACCAGGGCCGCGCCACTTGACTTGCGTCGGCAAACTGAGTAAAAAATGGCCGGTGCCCGGCGTCGAACGGCGGCAGAATGCAATTACGATGCCGCATTGACCCAGGCATGACAAGGGGGACGCCCCCGATCGAGTAACTTTTTTCGGAAGTCTTTATGCCAACAGGTACGGTAAAGTGGTTCAACGACGCCAAGGGCTACGGCTTCATCACGCCCGACGATGGCAGCGAGGATTTGTTCGCACACTTCTCCGCCATCCAGATGGACGGTTTCAAGACGCTCAAGGAGGGTCAGAAAGTAAAGTTCGAAGTGACCCAGGGCCCGAAGGGCAAGCAAGCCTCCAGCATCCAGTCTGCAGCCTGAATCAGTGCCTTCGCGGCGCCGGTCTGGTTTCCGGCGACACGTGAAACTCAAGCCCCACTTCACCGGGCGTGAGTACTTCTTTCCGTGCGCCCGGCACGAGCCCGTTTCCGGAGGTGAAAGTCCTCCCGCGAGCTGACCATGTTTGAGCCAGCCTCAACGCATCAAATGCTCAGACTCGATCCGTCAAACGCGATTCTGTCTGATCTCAGCAACCAACCGAATCCATTCGAAACTCAGCCGTACACTATTGGATAGCGGCAATAAGTGAGATAATTACAATATGGGCCGACACGGGACTGGCAGAGGGCATATGCAGCACCTGCTCGCTCGCCGATTTCTTCTGGGCGCCACCATCCTCGGCGTTACGCGCCGATCACTCGACCGACCAAACTCGAACGGAGACGAAGCGACATGACTCAACGACTCGACCTGTTAAAGATCGCGCAGGTAGAACAAGACGGCGACCTTTTCAAGTATCTGGACGGCATCTACAAGCGATCCAGGATTCAACCGAAGGGGTTCACCGACGCGATCATCTGGGAGGGCGGAAACCAGTCCGGCGGCGTGAAACCGGTCGCGCACGCGTTCACGGACATGTTTGCGCTCAACGGCACGTTGATGGCGCTTGACGTTCTTGGCCTGCCGTTCCTGGGCGTGCCTATGATGGCGCAGTTTCGCCATGACACGAAGCTGATATCGCTCGAGTGGTTCGGCAAGCTGGAATATACCGCGCTCAAGTGGTCCACCGCCGGTGACTTCATGGTCAACGAGAACGGCAAGAAGGTTGTGGTCGCGGGTAAGTCCGCCAATGCGCCGCTGCGCACGGCGGCAGGTGTCTATTGCAATGTTCGGCCGTATGGGACGATCACCAGCGTGCGCTTCATGCCCGGTTTGCCCTACTCGCAGGACAAGAAGAAGTTCCGTGTCGATCGCGACACCGGCAACGTCCATTCGGAGATGAACACCCCGGGCATCAGAATGGCATATGCCGTTCGCCTGTTCCTGAAGATGGTGCATGAGACCGGTTCTGTCGGACGCGTCGCCACCAAGCCGACTCAAGCCCAGGAAGACGCGGTCAATGCCGGTATCGTTCGGTGGATGTTGCAAGGCACGAAGTTTCAGCTCAAGCGCCGCTACTCGGTCGATGCTTATCTTGAACACAAGGAGAACGTCGACGCCATCGTTGCCTTGTTGCCCAAGGACTTCAAGGCCGGCATGGAGAACTGGGGCGGGGAGATCCACGAGCACATCTCCGATACCAACTTTGGCCTCATGTTGCACGACATGATGCAGCAGCGCAATGCCATCGTCTATGCAACCGACCTCGATGGCGATCGGCTGACCGATCTGATGGCGGACGCGCCCGACGTGTTGCGTGCGTGGGGGCAGAAGGTAATCGATCATGTAAAGCCCGGCGTGGACATGAACAAGGTCTGGAGCGAAATGGGCTTCACCATGAAAAACGGCAAGGACATGACCAGTGTCATGTACCGCATCGAGGGCGAGCCGATTTACGAGCAGACTCTCGGGTCTGCGGATGCGATGCTGCTGCGCCTGCTGGCCGGCGACGAAACCGTCGGCGGGGAAAAGCAGCCCTACGATCCGCGCATCCATTTCGTTCTGATCAACGAGGCTTACAAGGCGGCCAATCCCGGCAACAAGGAATTGGCGCGCTGGCTCGACGCGCAGCTGGAAATCTTCGATAAGGTTTACGGCGCCAAGCGGCCCCGCTACCTCGATGCCTACAACAAGCTCAAGGAAGCGATCAAGCCCTGGGGCAGCAAGTAGGCGCCGGCGCTTTCAGCCCGCATGGCCGCATCCACGCAACGCCCGCGACCGCGGGCGTTGTGCGTTCCGCCTCGATGAAGCGAATTCCCGTGTTTTCGGCCCCTGCGGTTCGGATCGGGTTGGTCAATTCGAAATCTGCGCCGATGCCTGGATGGTCGCCGTCGCCGGCGCCCTGGGGAATCGGTGGGCCAGATTGGCCTGCCCATCTTCCTTCATGCGTTTCCGGACTACGGACCGTTTCGCAGACGCGGTGACGGTCAAGAAGCGCAGTTGTCGTCCGCCTGGCGCTGCGGCGTTTTTGTTTGCGCGACGCAAGCTGCGCAGAACTGTTCGCCGGCGGACCGGTGGGCGTGCAACCATGGCTACAGTGATTCTATTCAACAAACCCTACGGCGTGCTGTCGCAGTTCACCTCTGCCGAGGGGCGTCCCTGCCTCAAGGATTACGTTCCGGTCCCAGGCGTTTATCCGGCGGGGCGGTTGGATACGGACAGCGAGGGGTTGCTGGTGCTCACCGGCGAAGGTGCGCTGCAGGCGCGCATCACCGAGCCGCGGCGCAAGCTGGTTAAGACCTACTGGGCGCAAGTCGAAGGCTTGCCGGAGACCGAGGCGCTGCAGCTGCTGTGCCGGGGCCTGGATCTGGGCGATTTCGTCACGCGGCCGTGCATCGCGCGGCGCATCGACCAGCCCGAGGGCTTGTGGCCGCGTGACCCGCCGATCCGGCGGCGACTGCACATTCCTACGACCTGGCTTGAACTGAGGCTGAGGGAAGGCAAGAACCGTCAAGTGCGGCGCATGACTGCCAAAATCGGGCACCCGACCTTGCGCCTGATCCGCTGGGCGGTGGGGCCGTGGACGCTGGACGGCCTCGCTCCTGGGCAATGGCGCGAAGCTGAAGTGGCTGAAGAATGGGCGTAGCTTGTCAACCGGGCTGTGGTCGGGGGCGTTGTTGCGGATAAGATTGCATTTTTTCGCCGGTCGCCCAACTCTGACTTTTTTGAGGAATATCCATGAACAAGCTGATCTCCGCCTTGGTTGCCACCGTATTCGCCGCAGCGAGCGTTACCGCTTTTGCGCAAGCCAAATCCGCGACGCCTGCTACGCCTGCGACCCCGGCTGCGGCACCTGCGGCTGCACCGATGGCCAAAGCTGAGGCCCCCAGGGCCGAGGCCAAAGCCGAAGCTGCCAAAGCCAAAACCAAGAAAGCCAAGAAATCCAAGAAGGCCAAGAAATCCAAGAAAACGGTTTAAGCGAAGCGACTGATTTTCCGGTGACCGACGCCGAGGGTTTCCCCTGGCGCCGGTTCTCGTGTTGTAGAATGCGACGCAGCCCGAGTCGATTGGGCGCCGCAAGAAGCGTTGTTCAGGCGGTCAAAGAAACAGCAGAAAAAGGAGCGAAAACGAAGTAATTGCACTTTTCGCGAACAGGCAGGGTTCATCCCTGCTTTTTTATTTTTGAGATGGCTATTCGCGTATGGATCAGGAACCTCGTTTCAGTTGGCGGCGCTTTCCCGGCATTCAAGGCGCCGCCCTTGCAGGCCTGATTTTTTGGACGAACTCGGCTTGGGCGCAGCAGCCCGGCCTGCCGACGATCACGCTCAACGCCGGCATCCACTTGATTCAGGCGGAGGTGGCGGCCACTCCTGGGACACGCTCGCAAGGCTTGATGCTGCGCAAGGACATGGCCCAAGGTGCCGGCATGCTGTTCCTGTTCGAAGAGTCGGCAAGCCACTGCATGTGGATGAAGAATACGCTCATTCCGTTGAGTGTGGCCTTCATCGACGAACGTGGGCAAATCATCAATATCGCCGACATGCAGCCGCTGGACGAGACTTCGCATTGCGCGTCGCGGCCGGCACGCTATGCGCTGGAAATGAATCAGGGCTGGTTCAAGAAACGCGGCATCGTTCGCGGGGCGGTGATCCAGGGCTTGGAGAGGTTCTCCGCTGCGGCACGCTGAACTGCTTTAAAGGCCGTTTCAGAATTGTCGAAATGACCCCTTAGAAGTAGGTCGCCGTGTGGCCTGCCGCACCCATGAAGAACAGCAGCGGGAACGACAGCGCCAGGTTCAGCCTCGATACGATGAAAGCGCGCCGGCGCGCTGCGGCTTTTTGCGCCTCGGTTGCCTCGACCAGCCCCAAAGCCAGTTTCTGCGCCGGCCACAGCAGCGCCCAGACGTTGATCAGCATGATGGTGCCGAGCCAGGCGCCGATGCCGATGACGACATGGCCGGGCTGCAGGGTGAATGCCGCGGTGAAATTCCTGCCGAGCAGCGCGGCGCCGGTCAACCAGGTTGCGACCGAGGCCCAGCGGAACCAGGCGAGCGCGCGCGGCGCGATGTGGCGGTTGATTGCGGCGGCGCTGCCGTCCGCTGCGGCGGATTTCAGTGCTGCCATCTGAACGAAATTGAAGTAGTACAGCAGGCCGACCCACATGATGCCGGCGATGAAGTGAAACCAGCGCGCCAGCGCCGGGACGACGTCCATATCAGCTTCCGATCGCGTAGCGCGCCAGGAGGTATAGCGCAAGGGTCAGCGCAAGCCCGCAAACAACCGTAGCCGGCAGCGAATCCAGGGGGTTCTTCATCGGTTTCGCGCGCGCGTTCATGCGGGAACGCGCACGCCGCAGCGCATCAGCCGGCGTAGTTCTTCGCCACGAAATCCCAGTTCGCCAGATTCCAGAACGATTCCACGTACTTGGGGCGGGCGTTGCGATAGTCGATGTAATAGGCGTGCTCCCACACGTCACAGGTCAGCAGCGGCTTGTCGGCGCCGGTCAGCGGGGTGGCCGCATTGCTGGTATTGGCGATGTCGACCGATCCGTCGGCTTTCTTCACCAGCCAGGTCCAGCCCGAGCCGAAATTGCCTACAGCCGACTTGGAGAAGGCCTCCTTGAATGCGGCGAACGAGCCCCATTTCTTGTCGATCGCTGCGCTCAGGGCGCCCGCGGGTGCACCGCCCCCTTTGGGAGACAGGCAGTTCCAGTAGAAGCTGTGGTTCCATACCTGGGCCGCGTTGTTGAAGATCCCGCCCGAGGCTTTCCGGGTTATGTCCTCGAGGCTCGCGTTTTCGAACTCCGTGCCCTTGATCAAATTGTTGAGATTGGTCACGTAGGTCTGATGATGTTTGCCATAGTGGAATTCGAGGGTTTCTTTGGAGATGTGCGGCTGCAATGCGTCCATCGCATAGGGCAGGGGCGGCAATTTATGTTCCATTCTGGATGCTCCTTGTCTGTCGCGTATATCAAGAATCCGTTGCATAAGCCGTTGTGCAACGGGCCGAATCAGGGGAGTTCGATGGGATGTGTCCGCTCGTTTGCCAAAGACTCCGATGCGCCGATTGTAGGCGATAAGCGCGGCCGCTGGCAACGAAGCCCCCGACATCAGCGGGGTTTTTCAACGCGTACCTCCGCCGAGCCGTGCGCGAACGACAGCTCCAGCGCATCGCCGGCGCGCAGGCCCGCGCTCGTACGCACCACGCTGCCGTCCGCTGTGCGTGCGATGGCGTAGCCGCGCTCGAGCACCGCGGCCGGATCCAGATGGGCGAGGCCCAGAGAAAGACGCGCAACGCGATCGCCTAGCGCGACCAGCCGATGCCCTGTCCCGCGCCGGAGCGCGGTTTGCATTTGTCCGATCCTGTGCTCGAGCACCCCCAGATTCGGCATCGCCGCCGCCAGTCGCCGCACCGTGTGCGACAGGCGCCACTCCGCGTCGTGCGTGCACAACGCAAACGCCGCGCCGAGGCGCGCGCGCGCGGCGCCCAGGCGCGCCGAACTCGCGGCCAGCCGCTCGGCCGGACTCTGCAGCCGGCCCGCGAGGGAATCCAGGCGCTGTGCTCTTGTCTCGAGTGCGAACTGCATCTGCCGCAGCAGCGATCGCCTGAGCTGGCGCAGATCGGCGAGCATTTCGGCGCGCGCCGGAGCCGCCAGTTCCGCCGCGGCGGTGGGGGTGGCGGCACGCCGGTCGGCTACGAACTCGGCAATGGTGAAGTCCGTCTCATGCCCGATCCCGGTCACGACCGGGATCGGGCAGGCATGGATCGCGCGCGCGAGTGCTTCGTCGTTGAACGCCCACAGGTCCTCGATCGAACCGCCGCCGCGGCACAGGATGAGCACGTCGCATTCATCGCGTCTCGCCGCGGCGGCGACGGCTGCGGCGAGCTGCTGCGCCGCGCCTTCCCCCTGTACCGGCGCCGGATAGATGATCACGGGAATGGAAGGATTGCGCCGCGCAAGCGTGGTGAGCACGTCGCGCAACGCCGCGGCCTGCAGCGACGTCACGATGCCTATGCGTCGCGGACAAGATGGCAGCGGCTTCTTCTGTGCGGCATCGAACAGCCCTTCCTTGTCCAGCTTGTCGCGCAGTCTGAGAAACGCTTCGAACAGCGCGCCCTGGCCGGAACGGCGCATGGTTTCCACGTTGAGCTGGAAATCGCCGCGCGCCTCGTACAAGGTGACCAGTGCGCGCACTTCCACCCTGAGGCCTTCGCGCGGCTCCCAGTCCAGATATTGGCCGCGGTTACGGAACATGACACAGCGCACCTGTGCCGCATCGTCCTTGAGGGAGAAATACAGATGGCCGGATTTGGCGCGGACGCAATTGGAAATTTCGCCCGCCACCCACAGCAGCGGATAACGATGCTCGAGCAGGTCGCGCACGCTTCGAGCAAGCGCAGAAACGCTTAGTATCTCCGCAGGGAGGGGGCTGGAAAGCCGCGTCAAATCTGGCGCTGAAGGCATGTGTCGATATTACACTATCCACAGCAAGCGCTTACGCGCGGCCTGCTCGTTTATTAGGCAAATCGCCTCCTTGGGAGGGGTCTGTAACATTATGTTTTACAACATTAAAATACAGCGTTCAATTTGTGGGCAGGAACAAAAAAGCCTTTTGCGCAGTCCACTTAAGCTGCTTTTCTGCAAACTGTGCACAACTTTATCCACACAAATTGTGGATAAGCGTTTGACCGGATTCTATGCGCGAGGCGCGAGGCGCGAACCCCAGCCGCAGGAGCTGCAATGCGCAGCCGAGAAAGCGCGCCGCAATGCAATGCCGGCGCAGCGTGCAGCACGAGGCTGGTACGCGCGCAAGCCGTTGTTAAGCCTTGCTGAAAACTCCCGCAGAAGCTAAAGTGACGGCGGCAAAAAAATTTCCAGGAGAGTTAATTGTTTGCGCTCATCGCCGCCGCGGGCTGGCCGGTTTATCCGCTGTTGCTCGCCTCGATCATCGCGGTCGCCCTGATCATCGAGCGTCTGATGATGCTGCGCAAGGAAAAGATCGTGCCCTCCGATTTGCTTCGCCGGGTGGTGAATGCCTACCGGCAGCAAGGCGTGAATGCGCAGATGCTGGACCAGCTCGCCAAGGATTCTCCGCTCGGGCAAGTGCTGGCTGCCGGTCTGAGAAACCACCAGAGTTCGCGCTACGTCATGAAGGAAGCGATAGAAGAAGCCGGGCATGCCGTGTCGCACGATCTGGAGCGCTTCCTTACCACCCTGGGCACGCTGGCCACCATCGCGCCGCTGATGGGTTTGTTCGGCACCGTGGTGGGGATGATCGAAATTTTCGGCTCGCAATCGCCCGCGGGCACCAATCCCCAGGTGTTGGCGCATGGCATCTCGGTGGCGCTGTATAACACCGCGCTTGGTCTGGTGGTCGCGATTCCGGCAATGATCTTCTACCGCCATTTCCGCGCCAAGGTGGACAGCTTTCTGGTGGACATGGAGCAGCAGGCGAGCAAGCTGGTCGACCTGATACACGGCGAGCGTACCGACTTCGATGCCGCCAAGTCGCAGCAGTCCCCGGACAAGGCATGAATTTCCAGCGCTTCCAGGCAAAGGAAGCCCTGGAGATCAATCTGATCCCGCTGATCGATGTGCTGCTGGTGATCCTCATCTTCCTGATGATCACCACCACCTATTCCAAGTATGCCGAACTGCAGATCAACCTGCCTAGCGCCGATGCGCAGAAACAGCTGGAGCGGCCCAACGAAATCAACATCACGGTCAATGCCGGCGGGCAGTACACCATCAATCGCAGGCCGGTGGTATTCCAAGACGTCACCGCGTTGTCCGGTGAGATGCGCCGTGCTGCGGGCGAGCTCGTGGATCCGGTAGTGGTGATCAACGCCGACGCCAATGCCACCCATCAGTCGGTGATCAACATCATGGAAGCGTCGCGGTTGGCCGGCTACGGCCATATTTCCTTCGCCACGCAAACGCAGATCAAATAACCCGCCGCAGCGGTCCTCGCCGGGGAGTGCACGAAGTGGGAGCAAGCTTTCCGGAAAAGCACTGGTATCGACTTAGCGCGCTGTCGCTCGCATTGTGGCCGGCGAGCCTGCTGTATCGCCTGCTGCTGAGCTTGCGCCGGTTCGCTTATCGCAGCGGCGCCTTGTCCGCGGTCAGGCTGCCGGTGGCAGTGATCGTTGTCGGCAACCTCGTGGCGGGCGGCACCGGCAAGACGCCGCTGGTTCTGTGGCTGGCCGCGATGCTCAAGAAAAACGGCCGCAATCCCGGTATCGTCAGCCGCGGCTACCGCGGCAGCGCCGCGGCGCCGACGGCGGTCGCCGCCGCCAGCCCGGTGGGTCTGGTGGGCGACGAGCCGCTGCTGCTGGCGCGCGCCAGCGGCTGCCCGGTGTGGGTAGGGCGTGATCGCGCGGCGGCTGCCTTGGGCCTGCTGGCGGCGTATCCCGAATGCGATGTGCTGATACTCGACGACGGCTTGCAGCACTATCGCCTGGCGCGCGATATCGAGATCGCGGTAGAGGATGAGCGCGGCGCCGGCAACGGATTTCTATTGCCCGCGGGGCCCTTGCGCGAGCCGGTGTCGCGCCGGGTCGACGCGTGGGTGGTCAACTCGGCACCGCCCGGAATGCGCAAGTCCGCATATCGGATGGATCTGCGCGGCGACATTTTCCGCCGCGTTGCCCCGCCGCGGGAGAGCGTGCCGGCGGCCGTGTTCGCGCGCAAAAAGCTGCACGCGGTGGCCGGCATCGGCAATCCCAAGCGCTTTTTCGATCACCTGGCGCGCCTGGGTTTGGCCACGGTGAATCACGCATTTCCCGATCATCACGCCTACAGCGCGGGCGAGCTCGATTTCGGCGATTGCGAAGCGCTGCTTATGACCGAGAAGGATGCGGTAAAATGCGAAGCGTTTGCGCGCGAGCACTGGTACGCGCTGCAGGTCGAGGCCGAGCTGGCCCCGGCGTTTTTCGATTTCATCCTGGCGAAGCTAAATGGACTCAAGACTGCTTGATATTCTGGTGTGCCCGATCTGCAAGGGGCCATTGCTCTACCGTAAGGCCGAACAGGAACTCATCTGCAAGGCCGACCGGCTGGCATTTCGCATCCGTGACGGCATTCCGGTGATGCTCGAGGACGAGGCGCGCAAGCTCGATCCCGCCGAAGAAATCCAGTAGTGCCGCCGACGCAGGTAGAGCGCGGCCGCGTTTGCCTGCGGCCTGGAACAAGGCTTTGACCGCGGGTAAAGCGCAGGACCCGAAGGCTTGCTGTGTTGCGGGTTCTCTCACCGCGGTCCGCAGCCGGATTCCCTAAGATCATATGATCACCCTACGCCAACTCACGCTCGCACGCGGCAGCAAGCTGCTGCTCGAAGGCGTCGATCTGACTTTGCACGCCGGCCAGAAGATCGGCGTGGTCGGGCCGAACGGCTGCGGCAAGTCGAGCCTGTTCGCGCTGCTGCTCGGAGAACTGCACCAGGAGGCGGGCGATCTGGAACTGCCCGGGCGGCTCACCGTCGCCCATGTGGCGCAGGATATCCCGGCGAGCACGCAGGCTGCGATCGAATTCGTCATCGATGGCGATGCGCCCTTGCGCGCGCTCGAACAGGAGCTAGCGCTCGCGCACGAACAGGACGACGGCGAGCGCCTCGCCGCGTTGTACGAAGTGTACGAACACGCAGGCGGCTATAGCGCGCGCAGCCGCGCCGCCAGCCTGATGCACGGACTGGGATTCGCAGCGATTGAGCTGGAGCAGGCGGTGGACGCTTTCTCCGGCGGCTGGCGCATGCGCCTGAAGCTCGCGCGCGCGCTCATGTGCCGCTCCGAACTGCTGCTGCTCGACGAACCGACCAATCACCTCGATCTGGATGCGGTGATCTGGCTCGAGCAATGGCTGCGCGATTACCCCGGCACGCTGCTCGCGATATCGCACGACCGGGATTTCCTCGACGGCACCGTCGGGCACATCCTCGCGATAGAACAATGCAGAGTGAAGTTGTATACGGGGAACTACTCGGCGTTCGAGGAGCAGCGCGCGATGCAGCTCGCGCAGCAACAGGCGGCCTACCAGAAGCAGCAGCGCGAGATTGCGCATCTGCACTCCTACGTCGAGCGCTTTCGCGCCAAGGCCACCAAGGCGCGCCAGGCACAGAGCCGGCTGAAGGCTTTGGCGCGGATGGAAGTCATCTCGCCGGCGCACGTGGATACGCCGTTCGACTTTCGCATGCGCGAGCCGCTGGCCGGTCCTGATCCCCTGCTTGTGTTGGAGGATGCCGCGGCCGGCTATGACGGCCGCGCCGTGCTCGCAGACATCAGGCTCACCATTCCGGCGGGCGGGCGCATCGGACTATTGGGGCGCAACGGCGCGGGCAAATCGACCCTGATAAAACTCCTCGCCGGTGCGCTTGCTCCGTTGCAAGGCACGCGCCAGGAGGGCAAGGGCCTGGCCATCGGTTACTTCGCCCAGCACCAGATCGAGGTGCTGCGGCCGGACGAATCGCCGCTGCGGCATCTCGCGCGCCTGGACCCGCGCACGCGCGAACAGGAGCTGCGCGATTTTCTCGGCGGCTTCGATTTTCGCGGCGACATGGCGCTCGAACCGATTGCACCATTCTCCGGCGGCGAGAAAGCCAGGCTGGCGCTCGCCCTGTTGGTGTGGCAGCGGCCCAATCTGCTGCTGCTGGACGAGCCGACCAATCACCTGGATCTGGAAATGCGCCATGCGCTCACGCTCGCACTGCAGGAGTACGAGGGCGCGATCGTGCTGGTATCGCACGACCGGCACCTCTTGCGCACCAGCGCCGACAGCCTGTGGCTGGTGGCCAACGGCGCGGTGCAAGCCTTCGATGGCGATCTGGACGACTACCGCGACTGGCTGCGCCAGCGCGAAGCGGGCGCAGTCGTGGCAGAACCGGCCGGCGCGACGCGCAAACAGCAAAAGCGCGACGAGGCCGAGGCGCGCAACCTGCGCTATGCGCAGAAACGGCCGCTGGCGCAGCGTCTGGCCAAGCTCGAGCGGCGCATGGCCGAACTGGAGCGCGAGCGCGCGCTGCTCGGCAAATGGCTTGCCGACCCGGAGAGCTATGCCGATGCGAACAAGTTCAAGGCCGAACTGGTGCGCGAAGGAAAACTTGCGGCGGAATTGACCAAGGCCGAAGAAGAATGGCTGGCGCTGCAGGCGCAGCTGGAAACGCTAGGCGACTAGATCTCATCACGAGACGAGGGCATATCCCCCGAGGGTGGGAGACCGAAGGTCGGGACCACCCGAAGAGGTGTGGGAGACCGAAGGTCGGGACCACCCGAAGAGGTGGGGGGACTTTCCCCTCTCCCGTCAAGCGGGACCGAGGAAGGGGGATCGAGACCTTCGGGGCGCCTCCCCGCGTGCTTGCCTGGATCGGGCGCCTAACGAAATCGTTAGGCGCTCTCAGTTTACGGTCTTCGGCGCGGCTGTGTCGTCGGCGTCCGCCTGAACCAGCAGCGCAGGCAATTCCAGCACGATATCCCAGTCGGATTTGGCCACTGCGTTCTGCAGCAGCTTGCACAGGGAATGCAGCAGGGTGTTGTCCAGCGTCAGGTGTATGCCCTGGCCCTGCTGCGGCAGCAGCCCCAGCACCAGGTTGCCGCCGTCGTCCTTGTTGGTCTGAATGCGCGTCACCAGGATGGGCTCAATGCCCAGCGGCAGCTCGCGCGGCGTTTCCTCGAAGGGGTTTGCAAAATTGGCCTGGCGCAGCGCCCGCTCGTGCTGCATGCCAACCAGGGCGTCGCGCGCCTGCGGGTTGCTCTGCAGCGCGATTTCGGGCGAGGAACGTACGATCTTCAGCAACAGCGGCCACAGCAGGCGTAGCGCGCGCCGCGTCAGCCACAAGCGCATTTCGAGCTGGTTGTCCGTGCTCACGCGCAACAGCAGGCGGTCCTGTTCCGGGATGAAGTCGAGCTTGAGTTGGTGTAGGCGCATCAGGGAAGATTAATCCTATCAAACCACGTTATCAAATGCCATGGCGCTGCATGGCCCACGCGACATGCTCGCGCACGAGCATCGATGCATCGTCCGCGCGCGAGCGCAGTGCGCCGGCCACGGCTGTGCTTGCGGGCGCATTGCCCAGACCCACCGCGAGGTTGCGTGACCAGCGCTCGAAACCGATGCGGTGGATGGCGCTGCCGGCCATGCGCTCGCGGAACCGGCTCTCGTTCCAGGAGAACAGCTCCACCAGCTGTACATGGTCCAGCCCGTTGCGCACGCTGAAATCCGGTTCGCCGCTCACTTTGGCGTAGCGGTTCCAGGGGCAGGCGAGCTGGCAGTCGTCGCAGCCGTAAACGCGATTGCCGATCAGCGGGCGCAACTCCAGCGGAATAGCACCTTTCAGCTCGATGGTGAGATAGGAAATGCAGCGTCTGGCGTCGACCCGGTAGGGGGCGACGATCGCGCCGGTAGGACATATGTCCAGGCACTTGCTGCAGCTGCCGCAGTGCTCGTTGACCGGCGCGTCGGTCGGCAGCGGCAGGTCGGTGTAGATTTCGCCGAGGAAAAAGTACGACCCGGCATCGCGCGCGAGCAGCAACGTGTGTTTGCCGCGCCAGCCCAGGCCGCTTTTTGCCGCCAGTTCCACCTCCATCACCGGCGCGGAGTCGGTATAGACGCGGTGGCCGTGAGGGCCGATTTCACGCTCGATGCGCCGTGCGAGCTGTTCGAGCCGGCGGCGCAGCACCTTGTGGTAATCGCGGCCGGTGGCGTAGCGCGCGATATAGGCCTTGTCGGGAGCGCCGACCACCGACCAGCCGGCGGCGGCCTGCGGCAGGTAGTTCATGCGCGCACTGATGACGCGCACGGTGCCGGGCCGGAGTTCCGCCGGGCGCGCGCGTTTCAATCCGTGCCTTGCCATATAATCCATCTCGCCGTGGAAACCGGCGGCGAGCCAATCCGCCAGGCCGCTTTCGGCAGCGCCGAGATCGGTGTCGGCGATGCCCACCGCCTGGAAGCCGAGTTCGCGCCCCCAGGCCTTGATGGCGCGCGCAAGCAGGGTGTAATCGCGATTCGTTGCTGCTTCGGACATAACTAGGCTGTCGACGCCAGCTTTGCGCAAAGGACAGGATGTTCCATCGATGCAGTTTTTCCGCGGACAATGTTTCGCGAGTTCAAATTCAAAGTGCAACTCTGATTGGCGGGTTGGGTGGGCGAGATGCGATAGCATCCGATCCATCCACCGCCAAGTCGAAGTTGCCTGGAATGAATCAGGCACATCTTACCCAAGATGAACGATACCAAATTGCCATTCTCCCCGAAGCCGGATATGACCGGAGCGACATTGCCCGAGGGGCGAACCGACGCAAATCCTCGATCGGCCGCGAGCTTCGCCGCAACCGGGGCCGGCGCGGCTGCCGGCCCGAACCGAGAAAATGACCAAGGTTGACCGTCACCTGTGGCAGCGGTTTTGGGCGATTGCAACGCCTTACTGGCGTCTGGAAGAGAAATGGAAAGCCTGGGGCCTGCTCGCCCTGCTGGTGCTGTTGCTGCTGGCGGAGACCAGATTCGCGGTGCTGTTCAACGAGCAGACGGGGGAATTCACCTCGGCTCTGGCGGCAAGAGATGAGGAGCGTTTCTGGGATGCCATCAAGCTGTGCCTGGGCCTGCTCATCGTGGCCGTGCCGATCTATGCCTTTTACTACTACGTGCGGGACAAACTCAGCATCCATTGGCGGCGCTGGCTGACGAACCGGTTCCTGAACAACTATTTCAGCAGCCGGCATTTCTATGAACTGAATTCCAACGCCGGAATCGACAATCCCGATCAGCGGATCTCGGAGGACATCAATACGTTTACCCAGCGGTCGCTCTATTTCCTGCTGATACTCATCGGAGCCATTCTGCAGCTGATTGCCTTCAGCAGCGTGCTCTGGTCGATTTCCAGAGAGATGGTTTACTTTCTGGTCCTATATGCGATCTTCGGCACGCTGGTGACGTTGTTCGTATTCGGCAAGGTGCTGATCGGCCTCAACTTCCGTCAACTCAAGCGCGAGGCGGATTTCCGCTTCGGCCTGGTGCGCATCCGCGAGAATGCCGAATCGATTGCCTTCTATCGGGGCGAGGCGCAGGAGTCGCTGCAGATCAAGCGGCGCTTTACCAAGGCATTCGACAATTTCAACAGGCTCATCAAGAGCCAGCTTTTTCTGAACCTGTTCCAGTATGCCTATGGCTTGCTGACCATCATCCTGCCCAGCGCCATCATCGCGTCACGGGTGCTGTCGGGCGAGCTTGAGGTCGGCAGGGCGGTCCAGGCCGCCGGTGCTTTCGCGGCGGTACTCAGCGCAATGACGGTGATCGTGGAGAACTTCGAAAGCCTGAGCCGGTTCGCGGCGGGGATCGATCGCCTGAACACCTTTTCGAAGGTCTTGGCGGGGCAAGCGGGGAAAAGCCCGCGGGCAGGAGGCAGCATCGAGTCGGTGCGCGATTCCCGCCTGGCGCTGGAGGACGTCACCCTGAAGACGCCGAATCAGGAGCGAACGCTGATCAGGAATCTCTCGCTTGCCGTCAAACCGGGGGAAGGGCTGATGATCGCGGGGGACAGCGGAAGCGGGAAGAGTTCGCTGCTGCGCGCCATCGCGGGCTTGTGGTACTGCGGAAGCGGCAGAATCCTGAGACCAGACCCGGAGGACATCCTGTTCCTGCCGCAGCGGCCCTATATGATACTGGGCAGCCTGCGCAGCCAGCTCCTGTATCCCAACAAGGACAGACCGATCCCGGATGCCGAACTCTTGCGGCTGCTGGAACGGGTAAACCTGCCGGATATCGCCGAAAGATTTGGTGGCCTGGATGTCGAACTGGACTGGGAGAAAGTTCTCTCCGTGGGAGAGCAGCAGCGCATCGCCTTCGCCCGGGTGCTGCTCACCCAACCCAGGTACGTCATGCTCGATGAAGCCACCAGCGCTTTGGATATTGCAAACGAGGAGAGCCTTTATCGGCAGCTGGCTTCAACCCACACGACGGTCGTGAGCGTCGGTCACCGCTCCACTATCCTGAAATATCACCAGCAGGTATTGAAGCTCGCCGGAGACGGAGAATGGCAGTTGCGCCCGGCGCAAGGCTATAGTTTTGGCCAGTAGTTTGCCGGATTGCAGCGCGGCGCTGATCAGAGGAAGCGGTCGAGCAGCCGGCGGCTGGCGCGGTCGAGCCCGTTGATATCGCGCACCAGGAAGTGGATGCCGTGGCTGTCCTCGATCAGCAGGCCGGACTTGCCGAGTCGGCGGATGTCCTCCTCCCCCCACAGGACTAGAGTGGTTTCGCCGCGGTCGGTGTCGATCTTCCAGGTGCTGGGCGTGGCGAAGCTGGAGACCTCGCGCAGGCGCAGGATTTCGGGCATGAATTCGCGCCGGGCGAATTCCTCCTCCACCAGTTGCCGCAGCGCCGCGGGCAACTGATCGAGGTGCTCGATCCAGCCGGCTTCGTGGCCGTCGGGGCCGACGAGCGCGATACCTTCGCCGGGCGCGGCGATGGGAAAGGCGCGCACCGGCACGACGCCTTCGCAGACGCTGCCGTCGGCGGCGGTCAGCACCAGCCGGTCGAAGGCATTGCGCGTCAGCTGGAAATCCGGCGCCTGCATCAGCTCTCCTTCGTCTCGTGTTCCACCTTCCACGCCGGCTCGCCGGTTTCGTCAAGGTCGACGTCGATGTTGCGCGCCTGCGCCTGGTAGAGGCGATAGTAGGCGCCTTCGCGCGCCATCAGTTCGTCGTGATTGCCCATCTCGGCGATGCGGCCGCGCTCGAGCACCACCAGGCGGTCGGCGCGCCGCAGCGTGGACAGGCGGTGGGCGATGGCGATGGTGGTGCGCCCGCGCACCAGGTTGTCGAGCGCCTTCTGGATTTCCTTTTCCGTCTCGGTATCCACCGACGAGGTGGCCTCGTCGAGGATGAGCATGCGTGGATCGATGAGCAGGGCGCGCGCGATGGAAATGCGCTGGCGCTCGCCGCCGGACAGCCCTTGGCCGCGCTCGCCGACCAGCGAATCGTAGCCCTGCGGCAGGCGCAGGATGAACTCGTGGGCGTGCGCAGCGCGCGCGGCGGCGACAATTTGCTGGCGCGACGCATCCGGCTTGCCGTAGGCGATGTTGTCGGCGACGGTGCCGAAGAAGAGGAAGGGCTCCTGCAGCACCAGGCCGATGTTGCGCCGGTAAGCGGCCAGCGCCAGCGAGCGAATGTCGATGCCGTCGAGGCGGATTGCACCCTCCGTTACATCGTAGAAACGGCAGATGAGATTCACCAGCGTGGTCTTGCCCGAACCGCTGTGGCCGACCAGGCCAATCATCTCGCCCGGTTCGACGGTGAGATCGACACCGCGCAGTACCGCGCGGTTGCCGTAGCGAAAGCCGACGTTGCGAATCTCGATGCGCCCTTGCACCTGCGCGAGGCGGGCCGGGTTGGCCGGATCCGGCACGCTGGAGACATGGTCGAGGATGTCGAACAGGCGCTTGGCGCCGGTGGCGGCACGCTGCGTCGTGGAGACGATGCGGCTCATGGAATCCAGCCGCGTGTAGAAGCGCGTGATGTAGGCGAGAAAAGCCGTGAGCACGCCCACGGTAATCTCGTTCTTTGACACCTGCCAGATGCCAAAGGCCCAGACGACGAGCAGGCCGATCTCGGTAAGCAGGGTCACCGTCGGCGAGAACAGCGACCAGACGCGGTTGACGCGGTCGTTCACCGCCAGGTTGATGGCGTTGGCGGCGCGGAAGCGCTGGGTTTCACGGCCCTCCTGGGCGAAGGCCTTCACCACGCGGATACCGGGAATGGTGTCGGCCAGCACGTTGGAAATTTCGGACCAGATGCGGTCGGCCTTCTCGAAGCCGTTGCGCAGCCGGTCGCGCACCAACTGGATCATCCAGGCGATGAACGGCAGCGGCAGCAGTGTGACCAGCGCCAGCCAGGGGTTGATGTAGAACAGAATGACGGCGGTCATGACGATCATCAGCACGTCGGTGGCGAACTCGAGCACGTGCACCGAGAGGAACTGGCAGATGCGGTCGGATTCCGAGCCGATGCGCGCCATCAGGTCGCCGGTGCGCTTGCCGCCGTAGTATTCGAGCGAGAGCCGCATGAGGTGCTCGAAGGTGGTGGTGCGCAGGTCCGAGCCGATGTGCTCCGCCACCAGAGAGAGGATGTAGGTCTTCACCCAGCCCAGGCCCCAGGCCAGCACGGAGGCGCCGAGCAGGCCGCCCAGCAGCAGCATGACCAGACCGGCATCGATGGGCTTGCCGTTCTGATAGGGGATCAGCACGTCGTCCATCAGCGGCATGCTCAGGTAGGGCGGCACCATGGCGGCGGCCGTCGAGACCAGGGTGAGGACGAAGCCCCAGAACAACGGCCAGCGATAGGGCTGGGCGAAGCGCCCCAGCCGCAGCAGCGTGCGCGTCGAGGGCGGTGCGTGGATCTCGCGGGCACACACGGGGCATTCCTCCTGCCCGGCTTCGAGGAGGGTGTTGCACGTGGGGCAGAGATCCTCCTGCGGCCGCTCGACCGGGCGGCCGGAAAGGCGGCTTTCGAGTTGCCGCTCGAAAGCGTCCATCAACCGCAGCGCGGCCGGGTTCTTACCGATGGTGTAACGCCAGGCGGCCAGGCAGGACGCCTCGTCATGCAGTTCCAGGGTGCCGACCCCGGCGTGATCGTGGTGCACCAGGCCGAGTCCCGGCCTGAAAGGCCATTCCCGCCATTCCGGCTCCCCGGCCTCACGCGCTAGCAGGCGTCGGTCCGTGACCGCCACCAGTCCCTCGGAAAAACGCAGCCCGGCGTCCAGATCGACTTCCAGCCAGCCTTGGAGGCTTTCCTCCTCGCCGAGTCCGGCCTCGACCTCCGCCCGCCAAGCTTCCGGCAAAACGAAAAAATGGCTAACTCTTTGAGAACTCTTGGAAATCATTTATTGAATGAGTCCACTAAAGATGACTTTTGTTACCTTGCTGCGGTGCATTGTCGATTGTTTTTACAAGTATATGCCGAATAACGCGGCCGCCCCACCCGGGGACAAATACCTTAATTGGCTGTTTTATCCAAACCAGGTAAACCTAATGCCGCATGCCGCGTTAAGCGCCTGAAGCTTGACTCATTCTCTGCCGGGCTGCCGGCGCTGCAGCTAGGCCAGAACGTGAAATACAAAAACATCGAATTCCTGCGCTTAACCCCGCTACGCGGACCGAACATCTGGACTTACCGCCCCATCATCGAGGCTTGGGTCGATATCGGAGGTCTGGAAGACGCACCTTCCAACAACATCCCCGGCTTCTATGAGCGCCTGTCCTCCTGGCTGCCTTCCCTGATCGAGCACCGTTGCAGCGTCGGCGAGCACGGCGGTTTCCTGGAACGCGTGCGCGAAGGCACCTGGGCGGCCCATATCCTGGAACATGTCACCCTTGAACTGCAGAATCTCGCCGGCCAGCGCACCGGCTTCGGCAAGGCGCGCGAGACCTCGAAGCGCGGCATCTACCGCGTCGTCGTGCGCTCGCGCCAGGAACAAGTCACCCGCGCCTGCCTCAACGCCGCGCGCGATCTGGTGATGGCGGCCATCAACGACGACGCGCCCTTCGATGTGCCGGGCACGGTCGAAAAGCTGCGCGAGATGGCCGATTCGCTGTGCCTCGGCCCCAGCACGGCGAGCATCGTCAATGCGGCGACCGAGCGGCGCATCCCCTCGATCCGCCTCAACGAAGGCAACCTGGTGCAGATCGGCTACGGCGCCCGCCAGCGCCGCGTTTGGACCGCCGAGACCGACCAGACCAGCGCCATCGCCGAGAGCATTTCCTGCGACAAGGAACTCACCAAGAGCCTGCTCGCCGCCTGCGGCGTGCCGATCCCGCAAGGGTGCATCGCGCATGGCGCCGATGAGGCCTGGCAAGCCGCCCAGGATATCGGCCTGCCGGTGGTGGTCAAGCCGCGCGATGGCAACCATGGTCGCGGCGTGTCGACCGATCTCAACACGCAGAAGGAAGTCGAGGATGCCTTCCGCATCGCCGAGAATGAAGGCAGCGGCGTCCTGGTCGAGCGCTTCGTGTCCGGCGACGAGCACCGTCTGCTCGTGGTCGGCGGCCGCGTCGTGGCGGCGGCCAAGGGCGAAACTGCCTCGGTAGTCGGCGACGGCCGCCTCAGTATCGCCGCGTTGATCGGCAGGCAGCTCAACAGCGATCCGCGGCGCGGCCCCAGCGACGACTGCCCGCTCGGCTTCATCCTGATCGAGGAAGACCCGGCCGTCGTGCTCGAACTGAAGCGGCAGGGCTACACGCCCGAGTCGGTTCCCGGCAAGGGCAAGAAAGTGCTGATCCAGCGCAACGGCAACATCGCCAACGACGTCACCGATCTCGTTCACCCGGATGTCGCTGCGGTCGTCTCGCTCGCCGCCCGCGTGATAGGCCTGGACATCGCCGGCGTCGACGTCGTCGCCGAGGACATCTCGCGCCCGCTCGAACAACAGCGCGGCGCCATCGTCGAAGTGAATGCCGGGCCCGGCCTGCATATGCATCTGATGCCAGCCGACAGCAAGCCGCGGCCGGTCGGCGAGGCGATCGTGGACAGCCTGTTCCCCGAAGGTGAAAAAGGCCGCATCCCCATCGTCGGCGTTGCCGGCATGCAAGACACGACCTTGATCGCCCGGCTGGTTGCATGGCTCATCCATCTCTCGGGCAAGTCGGTCGGACTGGCCTGCCGCGACGGCCTGTTTCTCGACCGCCGCCAAGTGGACAAGAACGACTGCGCCAACTGGGCCGCCGGCCAGCGCCTGCTCATCAATCGTTCGCTGGAAGCCGCCGTATTCGAGAACGGCGCAGAGGTCATTCTCGGCCAGGGCATGGCCTACGACCGCTGCCAGGTCGGCATCGTCACCGACGTCGAGGGCGCCGAGGCGCTCGGCCAGTACGACATCCAGGATGCGGAGCAGGTATTTCATGTCCTGCGCACCCAGATCGACATCGTCCTCTCCGACGGCGCCGCCGTGTTGAATGCCGCCGATCCTATTGTCCTGCGCATGGCGGAGCTTTGCGACGGCGAGGTGATTCTCTACGGCCCCGGCCCCAACCTGCCGGCCATCGTCGAGCACCGCGCTCGCGGCGGTCGCGCGCTCTTTCTGCGCGACAATCGGATCATGCTGGCGACGGGCCCGGTTGAAGGCCCGCTCGCCGGACTGCCCGCCTTCGCTGCGCGAAAGGACGAGGGCGAGGCGGACCGCGCCGCCAGCGTGCTGGCCGCGACGGGCGCGGCCGTGGCGCTCGGCATCCCGGTCGAGATGATCCGCGTCGGCATCGAAACCTTTGAGCAAGACCGCAACGGCAAGCGGCCCGCGCACAACCGCCCGCGCAAGGCGGCCAACCAGCAATTGACAACACTCTTCGAAAGATAAACCGATGGACGTGTCACGAATTCGAGCTCTGCGCGGTCCCAACCTGTGGAGCCGCAATACCGCGATCGAGGCGGTGGTCCACTGCAACGACACCGAGTGCGCCGTGTGCGGACTGCCCGGCTTCGAGGCCCGCCTGCGTGCCCGCTTCCCCAACATCGGCCCGATGCGGCCGGTCGGCCACGAGGGGGACATTTCCGTCGCCCATGCCCTGGCCTTCGCCGCCCTCGGCCTACAGTCACAGGCCGGCTGCCCGGTCACCTTCACCCGGGTGACGCAAACCGTCGAACGCTGCGTGTTCCAGGTGGTAGTCGAATATTCGGAGGAGACCGTTGGCCGGCTCGCCTTCACGCTCGCCGAGCAACTCTGCCGCGCCGCCATCGAGGATACGCCCTTCGACCTGGCCGATGCGCTCGCACGCCTGCGCGAACTCGACGAAGACGTGCGCCTTGGGCCCAGCACGGGGTCCATCGTCCACGCCGCCGCCGCGCGCGGCATTCCCTGGCGCCGCCTCACCGAAGGCAGCCTGGTGCAGTTCGGTTGGGGTAGCCGCCAGCGCCGCATCCAGGCCGCCGAAATCGATCATACCGGCGCCATCGCGGAATCCATCGCGCAGGACAAGACCCTGACCAAGCGTCTGCTCGATGCGGCGGGCGTACCGGTGCCGCAGGGCCGCCCTGTCGCCGATGCCGACGACGCCTGGGCCGCCATGCAGGAAATCGGCGCGGCGGTAGTGGTCAAGCCGCAGGACGGCAATCAGGGCAAGGGCGTCACCGCCAATGTCACGACCCGCGAACACCTGGCAGCGTCCTTCGCCACTGCGGCCGAATACGGCTCGACCGTTCTGGTCGAGCGCTGCCTGCCGGGCCACGATTTCCGCCTCCTGGTGGTGGGCAGAACGCTCGTCGCGGCGGCGCGCCGCGATCCGCCCCACGTAATCGGCGATGGCGTGCACACCGTGCGCCGGCTGGTCGAGCAAGTCAATGGCGATCCGCGCCGCGGCGAGGGCCACGCCACCTCCCTGACGAAAATCCGCTTCGACGACGTCGCCCTGCGCCGCTTGGCCCTGCAGGGACTCAACGCCGAATCGGTGCCAGCGCAAGGCACGCGCGTGGTTCTGCGCAATAACGCCAACCTGTCCACCGGCGGCACCGCCACCGATGTCACCGACGACGTCCATCCGGAAGTGGCGGCGCGGGCCGTGACGGCAGCGCAGATGATCGGCCTGGACATCGCCGGCGTCGACGTCGTCTGCGAAACCTTGCAGAAGCCGCTCGAGGAACAGGGCGGCGCCGTCGTCGAGGTGAATGCCGCGCCCGGCCTGCGCATGCACCTCGCGCCCTCCTTCGGCAAGGGCCGCGCAGTCGGCGATGCCGTCATCGCCGACATGTTCCCGGACGGCGAGGACGGTCGCATCCCGGTGGTGGCGGTAACCGGCACCAACGGCAAAACCACAACGGTGCGTCTGATCTCGCGCATCCTCTCCTGCAGCGGACTGCGCACCGGCATGACCTGCACCGACGGCATCTATGTCGGCGAGCGCCGCATCGACAGCGGCGACTGCGCCGGCCCGAAGAGCGCCCGCAACGTGCTGATGCACCCTGACGTTGACGCGGCGGTGTTTGAAACTGCCCGCGGCGGCCTGCTGCGCGAGGGCCTCGCCTTCGACCGCTGCAAGGTGGCGGTGGTCACCAACATCGGCGAGGGCGACCACCTCGGCCTGAACTACATCGCCACAGTCGAGGATCTCGCCGTGCTCAAGCGCGTCATCGTGCAGAACATCGCACCCGACGGCATGGCCGTCCTCAACGCCGCCGACCCCATCGTCGCGAAAATGGCCGAGAACTGCCCCGGCGCCGTCACGTTCTTCGCCGCCGACCGCCGCCATCCGGTGATGGCCACGCACAACGCGCGCGGGAAACGTGTCGTCTATATCGAAGGCAATTCGATCGTCGCCGCCGAACGCGGCGCCGTCGTGCAGCGGATTGCGCTGGAGGATGTGCCATTCACGCACCAGGGAACGATCGGTTTCCAGGTCGAGAATGCGATGGCGTCCGCGGCCGCCGCGTGGGCACTGGACCTGGACTGGAACGCGATTCGCGCCGGCCTGAAAACCTTCGGCAGCGATGTCCGGACCGTTCCCGGGCGCTTCAATGTGTTCAGTTACCGGGGGGCGTGCCTGATCACCGATTACGGCCACAATCCGGATGCCATCCTGGCCCTGGTGCGCGCCGTGGAGGCCATGCCCGCGCAACACCGCATGGTCGTCATCAGCGGGGCGGGCGACCGCCGCGACGAGGACATCCGCCGCCAGACCGAAATCCTGGGCGACGCCTTTGACGAAATCCTCCTGTACCAGGACAAATGCCAGCGCGGCCGCAAGGACGGCGAGGTGCTCGATCTCCTGCGCCAGGGCCTGGTGCACGCCAAGCGCGTTTCCACGGTCGAGGAAATCCGCGGCGAACTCCTCGCCATCGACACCGCCCTCGCCCGCATCGAGCCGGGCGACCTGTGCCTGATCCTGATCGACCAGGTCGAGGAGGCGCTCGATCACATCGCCCGCCGGCTCGCCGAAGTCCCGATCAAGTGGTCCGAAACGGCTGCTCGACAGAACTCCGGCATGGACGCCCAGGCCATCAAGAAGCAAAGCATGCGGCTCTAAGCAGTACCCGCATCGGTGGATAACAGGCCACCCAATAAGGGTGGCATTGCGGCCCCGCGCCTTCGACCGGACTGCCGCAATCCCCTCACAGCCTGGTCTCCACGAACGGTGCCGCCAGGGGTGCGACGTGATATAAAAGAGCCAAGGGAGCGCATGGGGCCCAAGGCCTCTTTTTTTCCAATCGGCCCTCATCAAAACCACAGCATGCTCAAACTGTATTTGCCCGACGAGGCCGCGACGCGCGCACTGGGCGCGCGCCTGGCGCGCGTGATCGTGCCGGGCCTGTCGCTGTATCTGCATGGCGACCTGGGCAGTGGCAAGACCACGCTGGCGCGCGGCCTGTTGCGTGGCCTGGGCTACGCCGGGCGGGTGAAAAGCCCAACTTATTCCCTGGTTGAACTTTATACGGTTTCTAGGTTAAACTTGTACCACTTTGATTTTTATCGCTTCAGAGACCCGAAGGAGTGGCGTGATGCGGGCTTCAGCGAATACTTCAACGACGCATCCGTATGCCTGGTCGAATGGCCGGAAAAGGCGGCCGGACTATTGCCTGTCGCGGACCTCGACCTTGCACTTGAATTCGCGGGCGACGGGCGTGACCTGAGCATTCGCGCCGGAACCGAAAGTGGCCAAGCATGTTTAGACCGACTGATGCAAATGCCGCTCTGAACCGTCCCGCCCCCGGCGGTAAGCGAAGGCTTGGAGTCGATTTGAAAATGAGGGGACAAGTCCCCTCATACTCCCCTATATTGGCCGCTGCAAAATTCATTTTGCAGCGGATTCTTAGGCAATGCCTCGGCAAACTCAAACTCGTTCTGCTCGTATTCGCGTGTGCGGCAGGCAGCGCGGGCGCGGTGGAGCGCATTGCCGCGGTGCGCGTCTGGCCGGCGCAGGATTACACCCGCATAACCATCGAGTCCGAGCGGCCGCTCCGGCATGAATTGCTGCTGGTGAAGAATCCGGATCGCCTGGTGCTCGACCTGCAAGGCGTGGACTTCGCCAGCGTGCAGCAGGAGATTGCCGATAAGATCCTGCCTGGCGATCCCTACATCGCACAGATGCGCGGCGGGCGCTACAAACCAGAGGTGGTGCGTCTGGTGCTCGACCTCAAGACCGCGGTGCGGCCGCAGATTTTCACTCTCAAACCCGTGGGCGAATACGGTCATCGCCTGGTGCTCGATGTCTACCCGCTGATACCGGTCGATCCGCTCATGGCGCTGTTGCAGAAACCCGAATTGAAGGCGGATGCGGGAGGGCCGGGAGCGGAACCTGCGCCGCAAGTTGCGCAGGAGACACCGAGGTTCGAAGCCCGGTCCGGGCCCGCCCTCAGACCCGAACAAGCTGTCAAGGGCAAGCCGGTGGTGGCGCGCCTGGTGACCATTGTCATCGACGCCGGGCATGGCGGCGAGGATCCGGGTGCCACGGGCCGGCGCGGCAGCCGCGAGAAGCATGTGACCCTCACCATCGCGAGGAAGCTCAAGACCATCATCGACGCCGAGCCGAATATGCGCGCGGTGCTAACCCGTGACGGCGACTATTTCATTCCGTTGCAGGTGCGCGTGCAAAAAGCGCGCAGGGTGCGCGCCGACCTGTTCGTATCGGTGCACGCCGACGCCTTCGTCAAGCCGCATGCGCGCGGCTCTTCCGTATTCGCCCTGTCCGAGCGCGGCGCCACCAGCACGGCGGCGAAATGGCTGGCCAAACGCGAAAACGATGCCGACCTGATCGGCGGGGTCAACCTCGACGTGAAGGACCGCTATCTGGCGATGACGCTCGCGGATCTGAGCCTGACGGCGCAGATCAACGACAGCCTCAAGCTGGGCAAGGCGGTGTTGTTCGAATTGGGCGGCGTCAACGCGCTGCACAAGAACGACGTCGAGCAGGCGGGTTTCGCCGTATTGAAGGCGCCCGACATACCCTCGATCCTGGTCGAAACCGCCTTCATCAGCAATCCGGAAGAAGAACGCAGGCTGAACGACGAGGCTTACCAGGAGAAAATGGCACAGGCTATTTTCAAAGGCATCAAGCGCTATTTCACCAAGAACCCGCCGCTGTCGAAATCGACGCTGGCCGCGAACCAAGCCACGGATTAGCTGCCGGCAATTTCTTGCCGACCTCAGCCTTGGGGCGGGAGTGCTGTCCTAGGATTTTTCAGCCGAGCGGGCGCGGCGTTGCTCGAGCCAGGTTCGAATCGCCACGACCAGCGCCGGCAGGCCGGGAATGATGATCAACGCGAGGATGATCAGGGTGAGATTGTTTTTCACCCACGGGATATTGCCGAACAGGTAGCCGGCAAGCGTCAGCGAAACGACCCAGAGCACCCCGCCGGAGACGTTATAGAACTGGAAGCGCGCGTGTGTCATCTGCGCCACCCCGGCGACGAACGGCGCGAACGTGCGCAGTATCGGCAGGAAGCGCGTGACGACGATGGTCTTGCCGCCGTGTTGCTCGTAGAAGCCGTGGGCTTTGTCGAAAGCGCGGCGGTTGAAGAAGCGCGAGTCTTTCCAGCCGAATACCTTGGGGCCGAAATAGCGGCCGATCCAGTAGTTGGCGGTGTTGCCGAGGATGGCCGCGGCGATCAGCAGCAGATTCAGCGTGGCGAGGTCGAGCCGGCCTGCGCCGCTGCCCGTGGCCGTGAGCGCCCCGGCAATGAACAGCAGCGAATCGCCGGGCAGGAACGGCGTCACCACCAGGCCGGTCTCGCAGAACACGATCAGGAAAAGAATCAGATACACCCACACGCCATGCTGCGCGAGCAGGCTGGCAAGGTGCTGGTCGAGGTGGACCAGGAGGTCCCAGAAAAATAGCAGCAGTTCCATCATTACCTTTCCAAAACAGGCGCCATCTTACCGCAAGCGCGTCCTGATCCCGGTATACTCGGACCCTCGAAAAAATCCCCGCCATGCCCTCGATTCGCCTTCTTCCGGACACCCTGATCAGCCAGATCGCCGCGGGCGAGGTGGTGGAACGCCCCGCCTCGGTGCTGAAGGAGTTGCTGGAGAACAGCCTCGATGCCGGTGCTACCGAAATCGGCGTCAGCCTGACGCAGGGCGGCATCAAGCAGCTCAAGGTCACGGACAACGGCAGCGGCATGGACGCGCAGGATCTGCCTCTGGCATTCGCGCGCCACGCCACCAGCAAGATCGCGAGCCTGGATGATCTCGAACAGGTGCGCTCGCTCGGGTTTCGCGGCGAGGCGCTGGCCTCGATTGCCTCCGTGGCGCGCATCGCGCTCACCACCCGGACCGGGCAGGCAGCGCATGCATGGCGTATCAGCGCCGAGGGCGGGGAGCAGGGCGCGGTGCAGCCGGCCGCGCATCCGCCCGGCACCAGCGTCGAAGTGAACGACCTGTATTTCAACACGCCGGCGCGGCGCAAATTCCTGCGTACCGAGGCGACCGAGTTCGGCCATTGCGAGGACGTGTACCAGCGCATCGCGCTCTCAAGGCCCGATGTCGCCTTCAGCTTGAGGCACAACGGCCGCGTGATCTCGCATCTGCAGGCGGGCGACGCCGCACGGCGCATCGCCGCCGTGGCGGGCGAGGAATTCGCCGCCGCGGCGCGCGCGCTCGACGAAAATTCCTCCGGCCTGCGGCTTTCCGGTTTTGCCGGCTCGCCCGCGTTCTCGCGCAGTTCGCGCGATGCCCAGTTCGCGTTCGTCAACGGCCGTTTCGTGCGCGACAAGCTGCTCGCGCATGCGCTGCGCCAGGCCTACCAGGACATGCTGCACGGCGATCGCCACGCGGCTTACGTGCTGTTCCTGGAACTCGATCCGCTGGGCGTGGACGTAAACGTCCACCCGGCTAAAACCGAGGTGCGGTTTCGCGATGCGCGCGCAATCCACCAGTTCGTGTTCCACGCCGTGAGCAAAGCGCTCTCGGGCAGCGTCGCGCAGACGGGCGCCACCACGGTTCAGCCTGTGCCCGCGGCGGGCGGCATGAACTTCCAGCGCATGCCGTATCAGTCCAGCCTGGGCGTGGCGCAGCCGGCGGCTGCTTATCAGGCGATGTTTTCGCCGCCGCCCGGACCGGTCGCCGCGCCGGCCGGCGGTGCGGCGCGAACGGCGTTCGACAGCATACGCGCCGGCGCGCCCGCGCGGGAGGAAACCGATGCGCCCCTGGGCTATGCCATCGCGCAACTACACGGCATTTACATCCTGGCGCAGAACCGGCAGGGCCTGGTGCTGGTGGACATGCACGCGGCGCACGAGCGCATCCTGTATGAGCGGCTCAAGGCCGCGCTGGACGCGCAGGGCATGAGCACGCAGAAACTGCTGATACCGGTGAGCTTCAATGCCGACCGTCTGGAAGTGGCGACGGTGGAGGAACAGGCCGGTGTATTGCACCAGCTCGGTTTCGACATGGCGCCGCTGTCGCCGACCGCGCTGGCGGTGCGCGCGGTGCCGTCCATGCTCGCTTCCGGCGATATTGCGAACCTGGCGCACGCGCTGCTGCGCGACGTGCGCGAATTCGGCGGCAGCCGCGTGCTCACCGAGCATCAGCATGAACTGCTCTCGACCATGGCCTGCCACGGCGCGGTGCGCGCGCACCGCCCGCTGACCGTTGCCGAAATGAATGCGCTGCTGCGCGAAATGGAAGTCACCGAGCGTTCCGGCCAGTGCAATCACGGCCGGCCGACCTGGTACCAGATGAGCCTGGCCGACCTGGACAAGCTGTTCCTGCGCGGACGCTAAGCATTACAACGGGGGGAGTGGCAATGAAAGTACTGATACTCGGCGCCGGCGCGGTCGGCGGCTATTTCGGCGGCCGTCTGGTGCAGGCCGGCGCCGACGTGACTTTTCTGGTGCGGCCGCCGCGCGCGCAGAAGCTGGCACAGGCCGGCCTCGCGATCAAGAGTCCGCTGGGCGACGCGCAGATTCCCGTGCATACGGTGCTGCAGGAGGCGGCGCGGCCCGACTACGACCTGGTGATCCTGTCGTGCAAGGCCTACGACCTCGACGCTTCGATAGCCGCGATCGGCGGCGCGATGGGTGCGAACACGCTGGTCCTGCCGCTGTTGAACGGCATGGCGCAGCTGGGCCGGCTGGAGCAGGCGTATGGCAAGGCGCGCGTGCTCGGCGGAACCTGTTATATCGCTTCGACCATGGATGCGGACGGCAGCATTTTGCACCTGGGCAAGTTCCAGGGCATCACCGGCGGGGCGCGCGCCGGCAACCATGCGCACGCCGTGGCCCTGCTGCAGGAGCTGGCGCAGGCTTATGCGCGCGTGCCGCTGGAGTGCAAGGTCAGTGCGGACATCGAGCAGGACATGTGGGAGAAGTACGTGCTCTTGGCAAGCCTGGCCGCGATGACCTGCCTGATGCGCGCCAGCGTCGGCGAGATACTCGCCGCCGCGGACGGGGAGGCCTTGATGCGCGAAACGCTTGCCACCTGCGTCGCAACCGCAGCGGCCGCCGGCCATGCGCCGCGCGCCGAATCGCTGCAGCGCACCGAGGGCATGCTGTTCGCGCGCGGCTCGGCCTTCACCGCATCGATGCTGCGCGACCTCGAAGGCGGCGGGCGCGTCGAAGCCGATCACATCGTCGGCGACATGCTGCGGCGCGCGCGCGCCGCCGGCATCGAGGCGCGCCTGCTCGCTGCGGCTTACTGCCACCTGCAGGCGTACGAGGCGCGGCGCCAGCGCGGCGCGGCCGCGTAATTTCGCCGCATCGCGCATCGGTCGCATGATCCGTCCGGCAGCGGCAGGATTGCCCCCGGCGATTCTGCTGATGGGGCCCACCGCCAGCGGCAAGAGCGCGCTCGCGCTCGAAATCGCACGGCGCTTTCCGGTCGAGATCATCAGCGTCGACTCCGCGCAGGTGTACTGCGGCATGGACCTGGGCACGGCGAAGCCCGCGGCCGCCGAGCGCGCCGCAGCGCCGCATCATTTGATCGACATCATCGATCCCGAGCAGAGCTATTCGGCCGCGCAGTTCCGCAGCGATGCGGCGCGCCTGATGCGGGAAATCACCGCGCGCGGCCGCGTGCCGCTGCTCGCCGGCGGCACCATGCTCTACTTCAAGGCGCTGCGCGAGGGACTGTCGGATCTGCCGCAGGCGGATGTTGCCGTGCGCGCCGCGCTCGAAGCCGAGGCGGGCGAAAAAGGCTGGCCCGCGTTGCATGCCGAACTCGCGCGCATCGACCCGATCACGGCCGCACGGCTGCAACCCGTCGACGCGCAGCGCATCCAGCGCGCGCTCGAGGTGTTCCGCATCAGCGGCAAGCCGCTGTCGGCCTTGCAGGGCGCGCGCGTGGCCGAGGCCTTGCCATTTCGTTTCCTGACACTTGCGTTGATTCCCTCCGACCGGGCTGTGCTGCACCGGCGCATCGAACGGCGTTTCGAAGCAATGCTGGCCGCGGGCCTGGTGGAGGAACTCGCGGCCCTGCGCAGGAAACATGCGCTCAACCCGAGCCTGCCCTCGATGCGCTGCGTCGGCTACCGCCAGGCCTGGGAGCATCTCGAAGGCGCATACGACCGCGCCACGCTGCGCGAGCGCGGCATCTACGCCACGCGCCAGCTCGCCAAGCGCCAGCTCACCTGGTTGCGGGCGATGCCTGCGCCGGAAATTTTCGATTGCCTTGAGCCTGATCTGGGCGGGCAGGTGCTGCGCTACCTCGAAGAGCGGGCCTTGCTTCACGGCTGATATCTGTCGCGGGATTTATTGGGTAGCCGATTGGACGGTCATCGGCGACAGTGCAAGCCGATATGTTGCGTTTGATACCTATTTGGATATGAATGCACAATGGGCAGGCAGGTAGTCAAGCCGTTGGAATGGATAGGGTCTTCGAAGAAGGATTTGTTGGCCATGCCCGACGCCGTTGTCGATGTAAATAGGTTATGCACTCCATTTGGCACAAGGCGGCCTCAAGCATGATCAGGCGAAGGTCCTAAAGGGGTTTGGTTCGGCCGGCGTTCTGGAAGTTGTCGAAGACGACGAGGGTAAGACGTACCGGGCAGTCTAGACGGTTCGATTCGAGAACGCCGTATATGTGCTGCATTGCTTCCAGAAAAAATCGCACAAGGGGATTTCAACGCCGAAACACGAGATGGATCTCGTCGATGCGAGATTGAAATTGGCAAGATTGCACGCGGAAGGTGTGGACAAATGACGCAGATCGAACACGGCAGCACCAATGTCTATGCGGACCTCGGGATCGGGGAAACAGACGAGATGCTGGTCAAGGCGCAATTGGCCACCAAGATCGGAGAAATCATCAAGCGGCGCAAACTGACACAAATCCAGGCGGGAGAGTTGCTCGGCATTCCTCAGCCAAAACTTTCCAACATGTTGCGCGGTCAGTTCCGCGGGATATCCGAGACAAAGATGATCGAGTGTCTGACCCGACTCGGGCGCAACGTTGAGATCGTCGTCAAGGCCGGCGCTCGGTCCAAGGTTGCCGGGCGCGTATCGGTGGTATTTGCCTGAAAGGAAAAACGCGGGGCGACTTCTCCAATCAGTCCGAGCGCAAGCCGATGGATTAGCTGAACCGGTTCGTCTACGACATTGAAATCAAGGTGAAGTCCGCTTCGAAGCCTATCCGGCATTTGGTGCTGACTATAGCTTGACGGCTATCGGCCATGAACAGCCACCGGTGCGAACCAAAAAAAACGCCGACGAAAGGCCGGTCTACTCCTCATTGTTGACATACAGAATTAGCAAGCGGACGGTCCTCAATCGGCCACACTGGCAATTCACGCGTTGCGGAACTAGTGTCCCGAATCGCTAATTCGCTGAAGAAAAGACGCCGAGAATCGACGCCATACGGCGTTGCAAATGCTCGCAAGGTGTCCAACCTTGCTGCGCTTTGCGCCTTGTCTGGCGCCGATTTCGCCGCTTTTCTGTTTCAGCCGGTATTGCCTTGCCAGATATTTGTTCAACGAACTAACGATTCGGGACACTAGGGGTTAGTGCGCCGATTGCGAATGGCTGATTTCGTAGACGGCGAACTCACGCTTCTGACTTGAAGCCGACCGTCACGCCGATTGTAATTGTCAGTGTTTGGATCGAAGCACATTCCGCTGATTGCTATGCCGCGAAATCGGGCACACCAATCCAATTTAGTGAGGGACAGAGGTGTATACTTCTTTGGCCTACGTTGAGTTTGAAGGTGACATCACGGCGCTTGGCAACTCAAATACATACTGCAGGTTTTGGGAAGAACTGAAATGTTTCGATGTCCTGTAGCTGTCGCAGTTGGGTGCAAGAATTGTTCCGCCGTATCCTTCTGTGTCCTAAAAGAGGTCATTGGGGACTACAGGTCGGAAGAAGAACCTCCAACTCAACCACTAGCCGTCGAAGCACAAGAGTGCCGCGTGGAAACCAAGTTGCGTGAGGAAACAATGGACCGGCAAGCTGAAGACTTAATACACAAACGCCGGCCGGGAAACGGTCAAGCGAAACCAGTAGGGGAATTAAACGCCGAGGGCGCTAGTCAAATGCCAATCAATATGCCGAACGAAGGCGATCGTCGGTGCGCGGATCCCACATGCAATGAGCCATCTCATGGCGCGCTTAGGTATTGCCACGCCCATCTTATCGCTCGCACGATAACCTCCTGTGAAACGATGGTCCGGATAGCAGCAATGGAAGTATTCGTTGCAACAGAGGCAGAGGTGGATCAAGCGCGAATGCTCCGCGACCTGGCCAAGCAGGACAGCTTGACAGCGGTGGAACTATTGACAACTTTAGAAGCTCTTACGGACACGGACATCAGCGAAGATGATCTCTCTGTAACGTACAGCGCTAGAGAATACGCGCAGCGACTATCGGAGATTCTAATTGAGAGACAACTTTTCAAACCGGATCCAAACCTTAACGTTGCTGCTGCTCATCTACGCGCGACCCAATCCGCCGAAAATGCACTCCGTCAGGTACGAACAATCATCAATAGTGCGTTGTTCAAGGACTACATGAGGTCGTTGGGATATACACGGAGAACCCTTCAAGAAATTCTAACGGTCGCTATCGGAAGGATACATATCAATCACGTTTTTACGGTTCCAAGTTTCGTCAACGACAAACTCGAACATGTGCAAGTATTTATATTAACGAAAGTCTCTCTTGTATATATTCGGCTGGAGGCCTCCGAAACACTGGTGCAATCTTGGCCAAAATCAGAAGTTTCAGTGAAATACTGCCTTTACCACAGTGATCCAAGTACCACATCCGAGCCTGACAAGCTAACCATATCCAAGATATTGGTACAGTTTATTCTGGGAACGGCAGATGCCGACCAAAAGACCTTCGAGTTTTGGAACGAAGAGGGAATCAATGGTGCGCTAAGTTTCTACGAGAAATTAATGCAAACGAAAGGTGAGACTGACAATGCAGATCAAGCCGACAAAGGCCGTAGAGATGGCGGCCATCGCGCGCGCCGCTAAGTCTGGGGAAGACCGCTGCTTCGTCATAATGTCCTTCTCTGGCAATCCACTGTTATTGGATTCTTATGAACTTGCAATCAAGCCCGTGGTGGAGGAACTGGGCTATGCTTGCGCTAAGGTTGATGAACAACAGTTTAACGGGAGCATTCGGGACCGTATCATCGAGGGAATTCGTGACTCTACATTTGTGATAGCGGATGTTACCGAAGCACGCCCCAATTGTTACTACGAGCTTGGGGTGGCACACTCATTGGGAAAAATAGTAATTCACCTGGCGCGAGGAAAGCGTGATATTCACTTCGACGTTAGGGATTTTAACTTCATTATTTATTCGAGAATTGAGGAACTTAAGGAGAAGCTCCGAAAGCGTATTATGGCAACTATCAGGCCATCGAATCCGTAATGCTTTGCGTATTTGCAGTAGTGTCGATCTGTGTTCACAAATTGACTCGTAACCCTTGTACATATTGCCTATAGAGCATATTAGACGCGATGACCATAAGCCAAAATGTACGCATTTCCAAACGCGTCTCGCACGCGCTGCAAGGCGCATACGAGCGCTAGTTCGGTCAGGTCTTTCTTGACCGCCCTGAAGGTCCCCTGAGATCAACGAGCGCCAATTGAAGGTTTGAAGAACGGACGCTCCAGAGTCTCTCGTCTTCGTTATTCTTGATTCGTCGCTTCTGCCGACAAGCCGAAGACCACATTGATTTGGCAAGCGGCAGTTCGACTTCAATTAGCAGACATTCATGACGCCAAATCGTGGGCGGCTCCTTCGGGTCGAAAGCGCCAGTTCAGCTTCCTCGGGAGCAGCCGCTCAAATCCGCAGCGCCGATTGCCTCTTTATCAAATCGCCACAAACCGCCGTGGCCGATTAGCGCCTAATCGCCCCTGGCCGCACCCTCGCGCCGCGGATCGGCGCCGCTGCGCCAGCCATCCGCTGTACGCTGGATCGCATGCACGCCGCTGGTCATGTCGATTATGCGCACTTCGTGGCCCAGCGCCCGCAGCGGTTGCGCCCAGCCTTCCGCAGCCGTGCCCAATTCGAGTTCGGTGGGGCCGTTGCGGCTGCCGAAGTTGGGCAGGGCGATCGCCTGCTGCACGTCCAGTTTGCCATCGAGCACGCCGACCAGGGTCTTGACCACGTGGTTGATGATGGCGCTGCCGCCGGCCGAGCCCAGCAGCAGCACCAGCTCGCCGTCGCGGTCGAACACCATGGTCGGCGCCATGGAACTGCGCGGCCGCTTGCCCGGCTCGATGCGGTTGGCGACCGGCTTGCCGTCCTGTGCGGCGACGAAGGAGAAATCGGTGAGCTGGTTGTTCAGCAGGAAGCCGCGCACCATTTGCTGGCTGCCGAAGGCGTACTCGATCGAGCTGGTCATGGCCACGGCATTGCCCGCAGCGTCGACGATGGACAGGTGGCTGGTGGAAGCGAGTTCCGGCGAAGCGTCGGCTGCAAGTTCGGCCAGGGGCGCGCCCGGCGGCGTGCCGGGGAGGGCATGGCCCAGCGACCGATCCGGCTGGACGAGGGCGGCGCGCCGAGCCAGATATTCCGGCGCCAATAGTCCTGCTACTGGAACCGGCACGAAATCGCTGTCGGCGAGGTAGCGCTCGCGGTCGGCGTAAGCCAGCCGCTCGGCTTCGGCGACGAGGTGCGCCGCCTGGATCGGGTCGGAAGGCAGGCTCTTAGGTGCGAGCCGCTGCAGCATGCCCAGCACCTGCAGCACGGCGACGCCGCCGGAACTGGGCGGCGGCATACCGCAGATTTTCCATTGCCGGTACGGGCCGCAAACGGGCTCGCGCTGTTTCGCCTGGTATTGCGCCAGATCGTTTTCGCTCAAGTCGCCGGGGTTGGGCGCATGTCTCACCTTGTCCGCGATGTCGCGCGCGATTTCCCCCTGGTAGAAGGCGGCAGCTCCTTGGGTGGCGATTTTTCGCAGCGTGTCGGCGAGCGCAGGGTTCCTTAGCAGCGTGCCGACGGGCTTGGGCCTGTCGTCGTCCCGGTAGTACATGCGCCGCATCGCCGGGTCGCGTCCCGGCAGGCGCACCCAGGCGAGCAGGCGGTGCAAGCGTGGCGACAGCGGAAACCCGTCGGTCGCGAGTCCGATGGCAGGCTGGAACAAGTCCGCCCAGGGCAGCTTGCCGTATTTCGCATGCGCGAGTTCGAGCGCGCGCAGCACGCCCGGCGTGCCGACCGATTTTCCGCCGACCACCGCGTCCAGATGCTTCTGCGCCTGGCCGTCGGCGCCGATGAAGCGGTCCGCTCGCGCCGCGGCCGGTGCGGTCTCGCGCCCGTCGTAGGTGCTGAGTGTCGCCGCGGCAGTCGAGTAATGCAGGATGAAAGCACCGCCGCCTATGCCCGAGGACTGCGGCTCCACCAGGTTGAGCACCATCTGCACCGCGATGGCGGCGTCGATTGCCGCACCGCCGCGACGCAACACCGCGTAACCCGCCTCGACCGCGAGCGGATGCGCGGCTGCGAGCATGAAGCGCTTTGCGCCGGCCGCATGCTTTGGGCTGAAGCCCGAAGCGGGTTCGGGCGCGGGTTGTGCGAGCGCGAGTCCCGCGGCCAGCGCAAGAGCCGGCGCGCATAGCGCTTTCAGAAAATAAAAAAGGGCAGCGCGAAGGCTGCCCTTTCGACCGTCCGTCATCGACAATTACAGCAGCGGCACCACCAGCAGGGCCACGATGTTGATGATCTTGATCAGCGGGTTCACCGCCGGGCCGGCCGTGTCCTTGTAGGGATCGCCGACGGTGTCGCCGGTCACGGCCGCCTTGTGCGCCTCCGACCCTTTGCCGCCGTAGTGGCCGTCCTCGATGTATTTCTTGGCGTTGTCCCAGGCGCCGCCGCCGGTGGTCATGGAAATCGCCACGAACAGGCCGGTTACGATGGAGCCCATGAGCACGCCGCCCAGGGCCTGCGGTCCGAGCACGATGCCGACGATGATCGGCACCAGCACCGGCAGGAGCGAGGGGATCATCATTTCCTTGATCGCGGCCACGGTGAGCATGCCCACCGCCTTGGAATAGTCCGGCTTGGCCGTACCCTCCATGATGCCGGGGATCTCCTTGAACTGGCGGCGCACTTCCACCACCACCGAACCGGCGGCGCGACCGACCGCTTCCATCGCCATGGCGGCGAAGAGGTAAGGAATCAAACCGCCGATAAAGAGACCGATGATCACCATGTGGTTCGACAAATCGAAACTCACGACCTTGCCGGAATGCTCCAGCGCGTGGGTGTAGTCGGCGAACAGCACCAGCGCCGCGAGGCCGGCGGAGCCGATGGCGTAGCCCTTGGTCACCGCCTTGGTGGTGTTGCCCACCGCATCCAGCGGATCGGTGATGGCGCGCACGGAGTCGGGCAGATTGCTCATTTCAGCGATGCCGCCGGCGTTGTCGGTGATCGGTCCGTACGCGTCAAGCGCGACGATGATGCCGGTCATGGAGAGCATCGAAGTCGCGGCAATCGCGATGCCGTACAGTCCGGCCCATTGATAGGCTAGATAGATCGAGGCGCACACAGCCAGCACCGGCAGCGCGCAGGCGCGCATCGAAACGCCCAGGCCGGCGATGATGTTGGTGCCGTGGCCGGTGGTCGAGGCCTGCGCGATGTGGCGCACCGGGGAGAACTCGGTGGCGGTGTAGTACTCGGTGATGATCACCATCAAGGCGGTCAGCACCAGGCCGATCACCGCGGTGCCATACAGATGCAGCACGGTGATGTTTCTCGCGGCGCCGCCAATTTCAAAGCTGGTGTTCTTGACGATATCGCCCATCATCCAGTCGGTGAGCGGGTAGAAGGCGACGAGCGCGAGCACGCCGGCGACGATCAGGCCCTTGTACAGCGCGGTCATGATTTTCTTGCCCGGCGTGATTTTTACGAACATGCAGCCGATGACCGAGGCGATGATGGAGAAGCCGCCGAGCACCAGCGGGTAGATCACCGCATTGGGGGACATGGTCTTGATCGTCAGCGCGCCCAGCAGCATGGTGGCAATGATGGTCACGGCGTAGGTTTCGAACAGGTCGGCCGCCATGCCGGCGCAGTCGCCGACGTTGTCGCCGACGTTATCCGCGATCACCGCCGGGTTGCGCGGGTCGTCCTCGGGGATGCCGGCTTCGACTTTGCCCACCAGATCGGCGCCCACGTCTGCGCCTTTGGTGAAGATGCCGCCGCCAAGACGCGCAAAGATGGAGATCAGCGAGCCGCCGAAGCCGAGGCCGATCAGCGGCTTGATCACTTCGCTCAGGGCCTGGCCGCTGCCGGCGGCGTTGGCGGTAAGCACGGCGTAAAAAGCGGTCACCCCGAGCAGCCCCAGGCCCACCACCAGCAGGCCGGTGATGGCGCCGCCGCGGAAGGCGACGGTGAGCGCCTCGTTCAGGCCGGTGCGCGCCGCTTCGGCGGTGCGCACGTTGGCGCGCACCGAAATGTTCATGCCGATGTAGCCGGTGGCCCCGGACAGCACTGCGCCGAGGACGAATCCGGTTGCGGTGGTCGCGCCCAGAAATATCCAGATCAACACGGCGAGGATCACACCAACCACGGCGATGGCGGTGTACTGCTTGTTCAGGTAAGCGGAAGCGCCTTCCTGTATCGCGGCGGCAATTTCGCGCATGCGCTCGTTGCCGGTGGGCTGAGCCAGTATCCATTTGATCGACCAGCCGCCGTAGAGCAGCGCGAACACGCCGCACGCCAGTGCAAACCAGAGTCCTGCATTCATGAAGTTTCTCCCCGAGAAAAGCCGGCCGCGCCGTGAGTTTTTTGAAATCCCCGAATTGTAACAGGCGGCGCCCGCCCAGGAATAGGGCCGTCTGGGACAAAATTTTGAATCGCGGGCGCGTTTTTTCCTATCGACCGGGTCCTGATTCTCCGCCGCAGCCATGCGCAAGCGCCAGGCGCGCGGGTTCGCGCATGACGCGCGCGGGTGATGGCGAATATAATGGCCACCGGCTTGCGGGCGGCTGCGGAAATGTCGCCTGCTCGCGCGGGACCAGGAAGCCGCGCGCGTCGCGGGCCGCCGACGCGATTTACCAAAGGAGCTGCAAGATCATGCCGTACGGGAAGGTGTTAGTCGCTCAGGGTGGCGGACCGACCGCCGTCATCAACCAGTCGATGGCCGGCGTGGTTCTGGAAGCGCGCAAGTTTCGCAACGTCGAATTGGTGTACGGCGCCTATCACGGGGTATCCGGGATCATCAACGAGGAGTTCCTCGATCTCACTCAGGAAACCAGCCACAACATCGAGATGGTCGCCGACACGCCCTCGTCCGCGCTCGGCTCGACGCGCGACAAGCCCGATCTGCGCTACTGCCAGGAGATTTTCAAGGTGCTGAAGGCGCACGGCATCGGCTACTTCTTTTACATCGGCGGCAACGATTCCTCCGACACCGTCCGGATCGTCAACGAAGAGGCCGCGCGCGCGGACTACCCGTTGCGCTGCATCCATATACCGAAGACCATAGACAACGATCTGGTCGGCAACGACCACACGCCGGGTTTTCCCTCGGCCGCCCGCTTCGTGGTCCAGGCGTTCATGGGCGCCAACCTGGACAACGCCGCGCTACCCGGTGTTTACCTGGCGGTGGTCATGGGCAGGCACGCCGGTTTTTTGACGGCGGCGTCGGCGCTGGGAAAGAAATTTCCCGACGACGGCCCGCACCTGATCTATATCCCGGAACGCACTTTCAGCCTCGACAAGTTTCTGGCGGACGTCAAGGCCACCTACGACAAATACGGGCGCTGCGTGATCGCCGCTTCCGAAGGCATCCATGACAGCCGGGGCAATCCCGTCATTACCCAGCTGACGCGCCAGGTGGAGCGCGATGCGCACGGCAACGTGCAGCTCTCCGGTACCGGGGCCCTGGCCGACTTGCTATGCGACGAAATCAAGCGCAACCTGGGCGTCAAGCGCGTGCGCGGCGATACCTTCGGCTACGTGCAGCGCTCCTTCATGGGCTGCGTCTCGGATGTCGATCAGCGCGAGGCGCGCGAGGTCGGCGAAAAGGCGGTGCAATACGCCATGTGGGGCGATCACGACGGTTCGGTGGCGATCAAGCGCACCGGCTTTTATTCGGTCGATTATCAGCTGGTTCCGCTTGAGTCCGTGGCGGGGAAGACGCGCGTCATGGAAGACGAATTCATCGCCTCCAGCGGAACTGACGTCACCGACGCCTACAGGCTTTATCTGCGTCCGTTGCTGGGCTCCGGCATGCCGGATGCGTACCGTTTGAGGTCGAATCGGGTCGACAAGATTCTCAATCCCGGAAAATAGGAATTTGCGATTCGGCTTGCGCGGACGGCGTCCCGTCCGCGCGGATCGTCGATTGCGCACGGATAAAAAGCGCATCCGTGCGCTTTCGACGATCTTGTATAGAACCCCACGCTGTTCCTGCTTTTGTTCATAACCGTGTTTTCTGTACGGATGCGCTTTTCATCCGTACAGAAGACACGGTTGGCGCGCAGCGCGCGCAATGGCTGCTCCTCGACAACTCCAAGATATACGGGGTAGTTCGGGCTGCCGCGGCTGCACTTGCGCGGACGGCGTCCCGTCCGCGCGGATCGTCGATTGCGCACGGATGAAAAGCGCATCCGTGCGCAATCGACGATCTTGTATAAAAGCCACTCCAAACCGCCCTAGCTTTTATTCATAACCGTGTTTTCTGTACGGATGCGCTTTTCATCCGTACAGAAAACACGGTTGGCGCGCGCAGCGCGCAATGGCCGTCACTGGTATGCGACCGCATTTGAGACGCCGTATCTTAGACCGGCTTCGACAAAGTCGTTCGGACACAGAGGCTCAATCGCCGAAGCAGATTCCCATATCCCTTCCGGCCTGCAGGGTGTCGCAGTCCAGCGGGACCCCCTTCATCCGGCCGGCGACGTCCTCCAGGGCGACATAGTTCACGTTGGGAAAAGCCAGCGCCACCATGACGCCAGAGCGGCCCTCCGCCAGACCGCGCACGGCAGCCGTGCCAAAGCGCATCGCTGCCACGCGATCGAAGGACGTGGGGCTGCCACCGCGCAATAGATGGCCCAGCACGACCACCCGGGTATCTTTGTCGGCCCGATCCTGAAGCGCCTTCGCGATTCGCTCGCCAATCCCGCCCAGGCGCTCGGCGTGCCCGATCTCGGCCGGCGCCAGAACCGCGCGATGGCCGCCCGCGGGTTCGGCGCCTTCGGCCACGACGACGATGGAATACATGCGTCCTGCGCCATCGCGCGCACGGATTTTGGCAACCACCTTTTCCAGATCAAAGGGTATCTCGGGGATCAGGATCGCGTGCACGCTGCTGGCGATGCCAGAGTGCAGCGCGATCCAGCCCGCATAGCGCCCCATCACCTCCACCACCATCACCCGCTGATGGCTTTCCGCCGTGGTGTGCAGCCGGTCCAGACATTCGGTGGCGAAGCCGACTGCCGTGTCGAAACCGAAGGTGGTGAAGGTCTTGTCCAGATCATTGTCGATGGTCTTGGGCACGCCCACGACGCGCAGGCCCTTCAGGTGCAAGGCGTTGGCGATGGTGAGAGATCCGTCTCCGCCTACCGATACCAGCGCGTCCAGTTCTTTCCTGGCGAAGAACTCCAGGATCTCATCCGTGCGATCGACCTCCTTTATTGTTCCGTCAGGCATTTTCATCGGGAACTGCAGCGGGTTGCCCTTGTTGGTTGTGCCCAGGATTGTGCCTCCCAGACTCCCGATTCCGCGCACCTTGTCCGGGGTGAGGCGGAACACGCCGCCCTCGGGATAGCGTTCAGGGAAGAGTATCCCGTTGAATCCTTCGCGGATGCCGTAGCATTCCCAGCCGCGGTTGACGGCGCCGATGACCACGGAGCGGATGACGGCGTTCAGGCCCGGGGCGTCGCCACCGCCGGTGCAGATTGCAATGCGTCGGATGTGGCCGGACATGAGAATTCCTCCTTTAAAGGGTGACGGCGGATGAGCGGGTCGGGGCGGGGCGCCCCGGAACTCTTCGGCGTGCCGCCTACCCCGCTCGCCTCACTTGAGTGCAGCGAAAACGCGGTCGCGGATCTGCTCGACCGTGCCGGTGCCGGACACCTTGTAGTGCTTGGGCGCCTTCGGGTCGCCCTCGGCTTCCCATTTCGAATAGTATTCGATCAGCGGCTGTGTTTGCGCGTGATACACGTGCAGGCGCTCCTTGACGGTTTCCGGCTGGTCGTCCTGGCGCAGGATCAGGGGTTCGCCGGTGAGGTCGTCTTTGTCCGCGACCTTGGGCGGATTGAATTTGATGTGATAGGTGCGCCCCGAGGCGGGGTGCACGCGCCTGCCGCTCATGCGCTGGATGATTTCCTCGTCGGGCACGGCGATCTCGAGCACATAGTCGATCTGCAGTCCGGCGTTCTTCATGGCTTCGGCCTGTGTCAGGGTGCGCGGAAAGCCGTCGAACAGAAAGCCGCCGGCGCAATCAGGCTCCTCGATCCGGTGCTTCACCAAACCGAGGATGACTTCGTCCGGTACCAGCTGACCCGCATCCATGAGCTTCTTGGCTTTCATGCCAAGTTCGCTGCCGGCCTTGATCGCCGCACGCAGCATATCGCCGGTGGAAATTTGCGGGATGCCGTATTTCTTGGTGATGAAACTCGCCTGTGTGCCCTTGCCTGCGCCGGGGGGTCCCAAGAGTATGAATCGCATTGTAGGCTCCTTGTAATCTCAGTGTCTGTCGAATCCCGGCTCCCGCCCTAAACGGGGCGCTCCCCGGCGGCGAAGCTTCGGCGCGCGCGCTCCAGGTCTTCCGCGGTATCCACGCCGGCTTCCGCGGCATGCGCCGTCACGGCAACGGCGATGCGGTGTCCGTGCCAGAGCGCGCGCAATTGTTCCAGCGCCTCGAAGCGTTCAATCGGCGCCGGCTCCAGCCGGCTGTAGAGCTGCAGGAACCGGGCGCGGTAGGCGTAGATGCCGATATGGCGGTAGCTTGGCAGCCCCGCCGGAAACACGTCTTGGTTTATCGCAAAGCCATCTCGGGGATAGGGAATCGGCGCGCGGCTGAAGTACAGGGCGTGGCCGGCATGATCGAGCACCACTTTGACCACATTGGGATTGCGCAGCGACTCCGCGTCAGCAAGCGGATGGCAGGCCGTGGCGATGCTGGCCTCGGCGTGTTCAGCCAGCGATTGCGCCACCTCCCGGATCAATCCGGGCGCAATCAGCGGCTCGTCGCCTTGCACGTTCACGACGATATCGCTGTCGGCTAGCCCCAGCTTCTGCGCCACCTCGGCGATGCGGTCGGTGCCGGTGGCATGATCGGCCCGGGTCATCATCGCCTGATGGCCGTGACGTTTCACTGCATCGAATACGGTCTGGTCATCGGTCGCGACCCAAACCGCCGCGGCGCCGCTTGCCCGGGCGCGTTCAGCCACACGCACCACCATGGGCTTGCCGCCGATGTCGGCCAGCGGCTTGCCGTGCAGACGGCTGGAGGCAAAGCGGGCGGGAATCACCACCAGGAAGGCGCCGGTTCGGCTCATGATGTGGCGGCAGAAAGAGAATCAGGGCCTATGAAGAGGGAATCATTCTAGCCGATTGGGCCGTCAAGGGGCGGAAATCCAGGCCCGATAGGCAAGCGCGCAGGGCGCGACAGGCCTATAATGACGCCTTCATTCCATCACAGCGGCAGCGCCTGGCCAGGCCGCTCAATCTGGCAATACGTGGACATATCAACGAACTTATCCAGCGTCAATGCAGCTTTGCCCCCGCGCCTCGCTCTGCAGGGCTTATGACCGTCACTTCCTTTTCCGATCTTGGTCTGTTGCCGCAGCTGCTCCAGGCAGTCACCGACAAGGGCTATACCGAGCCTTCCCCGATCCAGGCGCAAGCAATCCCTGTGATCCTGCAGGGTCTGGACGTCATGGGTGGCGCCCAGACCGGCACCGGCAAGACTGCGGGCTTTACGCTGCCGCTGCTGCAACGGCTGGCGCCGCATGCCAATACCAGCGCCTCGCCCGCACGCCATCCGGTGCGCGCGCTGATCCTGACGCCGACGCGCGAGCTCGCGGCGCAGGTTGCCGAGAGCGTGCGCGACTACGGCCGGCACCTGGGGCTGCGTCCGGGCGTGGTGTTCGGCGGGGTCGACATCGTTCCTCAAATCCAGATGCTGCGCGCCGGGGTAGAGGTTCTGGTGGCAACCCCGGGACGGTTGCTGGATCACGTACAGCAGAAGACCGTGATGCTGGGCCAGGTCGAAATCCTGGTGCTGGACGAAGCCGACCGCATGCTCGACATGGGCTTCATGCCCGATATCCGCCGCATCCTCGCGCTATTGCCGGCGAAGCGGCAGAGCCTGCTGTTTTCGGCCACATTCTCCGAAGAGATCAAGCGGCTCGCAGACAACATGCTGCAGCGGCCGGTGCTGATAGAAGTGGCACGGCCCAACGCCATGACCGAATTGGTGAGCCACGAGGTGCACCCGGTCAGGCGCGAGAAGAAGCGCGAACTGCTCGCCCACCTGGTGCGCACGCAGAACCTGTCGCAGGTGCTGGTGTTCGGCGGCACGCGTCTGGGCGTGAACCGCCTCGCCTATCAGTTGCAGAAAGACGGTATCCACGCCGCCGCGATCCACGGCGACAAATCGCAGGTGGAGCGGATTCAGGCGCTGGCCGATTTCAAGTCCGGCAAGACGCCGGTGCTGGTGGCGACCGACGTCGCCGCGCGCGGCCTGGATATCCAGGAGTTGCCGGCGGTGATCAACTTCGAGCTGCCCGGCGCGCCTGAAGATTATGTGCACCGCATCGGCCGCACCGGCCGCGCCGGCTCCACCGGCCGCGCCATTTCGCTGGTGTGCGCGGAAGAGCACGAGAAACTCGCGGCGATCGAGAAATTCATCAAGCAACGCATTCCGCAGACCATCATCCCCGGTTTCGAGCCGGACGCCTCGGGCGTGTCGGTGCTGATGCCTACCGAACGCGAACGGCCCGAACGCCGCCGTCCCGAACGCAGCAGCAGCCTGACACGCGGCGGCCCGCGCTCGCATGCGGCGAAGGCGCCGGCCAAGCCGGCCGATACGATTTTTTCGGCTCCCTATGTACCAAGCAGCTCCGCGCCTCCCGTAGCAGAGCCGGTGCGAACGGGACCGCAAAAACCGGGACGCCAGGTAGCGGCGCTGCTGGGCGGCCTGCGCAAGTCCGGCTGATACGCTTTAGTCCGATCTAGAAGCTGTGTTCCGGTCCGGGGAAGGAGCCGTCCTTCACCGCGCGCACGTAGTTCTCCACCGCCTGCTGGATGCTCGTGGCGCCGTCCATGAAATTCCTCACAAACTTTGCCTTCTTGCCCGGGAACACGCCGAGGAGGTCGTGCAAGACCAGCACCTGGCCGGAGCAGTCGCGCCCGGCGCCTATGCCTATGGTCGGAATCGACAGGCTGGCGGTGACCTCGGCGGCGAGCTTGGCCGGGATCGCTTCGAGCACGATCAGGCCGGCGCCTGAACGCTCCAGCGCGAGCGCATCTTCGATCAACTGCCGGGCGGTGTCCGCCGTCTTGCCCTGTACGCGGAATCCGCCGAGCTGGTGTACCGACTGCGGCGTGAGACCGAGATGACCGCATACCGGGACGCCACGTTTCACCAGGAATTCCGTGGTCTGCGCAAAAGTCACCCCGCCTTCGAGTTTGACCATGTGCGCGCCGGCCGCCATCAACAGCGCGGCGTTGCGCAACGCCTGTTCCGGACTTTCCTGATAGCTGCCGAAAGACATGTCGCCGATCAGGAACGCGCGCTTCGCGCCGCGCGCGACGCAGCTTACATGGTAGACCATGTCGGCCAGGGTGACGGGCAGGGTGGTGTCGTGCCCCTGCAGCACGTTGCCCAGGGAATCGCCCACCAGGATGCTTTCGACGCCGGCGTTCTCCAGCAGCGCGGCGAAGCTCGCGTCGTAGCCGGTGAGCACGGCGATTTTGACGTCTTCACGGCGCAGTTGGTGCAGATCGGTGAGGGTGATGCGTTTGTCGCTCATGGGGACCGTCCGAGATAGGTGAATGCAGATAACTGGGTCATTTTACCGCCTTCCCGGCAACAGGCTGCGAAGCGTGCGCGCTTTCCGCGTTTGCCGGTCGTCCGCGCAAGTCACGCCTGTTCAAGCTCATGCCTGTTCACTCGTGCTCTTGAACGGGCTGTGCTCGTCCAGTTCGTCGACATAGCGCTCGATGCCCTGATGTTCACGCTCGAGGAAACGCGCCACCGCGTCGGAAAATTCGGGGTGCGCGAGCCAGTGCGCCGACAGCGTTTTCACCGGCAGGAAGCCGCGCGCGAGTTTGTGCTCGCCCTGGGCGCCGCCTTCGAATACCTTGATCTTCTCCTCGATGCAGAATTCCAGCGCCTGGTAGTAGCAGGTTTCGAAATGCAGGCAGGGGAGGTATTGCAGCGCGCCCCAGTAGCGGCCGTACAGGGTTTCCTGCGAATACAAATTGAGCGCGCTGGCAATGGGCTTGCCCTCGAGTTCGGCCACGATCAGCAGAACGTGCCGCGGCATCGTTTGCCCCAGGCGCTGGAACAAGTCCAGGCTGAGATAGGGCGTGGAGCGGTGCGCGCGGTAGGTACGGTTGTAGCAGCGCGCGAATAAAGCCCAGTCGCTCTCCTTGATTTCGTCGCCGCGCAGCCGCCGGAAGCTCACGCCTGCATCGCGCACCTTGCGCCGCTCCTGCTTTATCTTCTTGCGCTTGTCGTGCGACATCCGGGATAGGAACTCGTCGAATGAGCCATAGCCCGGATTGGTCCAGTGGAATTGCACGCTCGAGCGCAACATCATCCCGGCTGCCTGCATCAGGGCGGCTTCCTGCGGCTGCGGAAACAGCACGTGCAGCGACGAGGCATTGTGCGCGAGAGCGAGTGCCGCGCGCACCAGCGCCGCGCGCTCGGCGTCGGTCGCGGCCAGCAGGCGCGGTCCGGAGACCGGCGAGAACGGGATGGCGGCGAGCAGCTTGGGGTAATAGTCGAGGCCGTGGCGTTGATAGGCGTCGGCCCAGGCCCAGTCGAACACGTATTCGCCGTAGGAATGCGACTTGAGATAAAGCGGCATCGCTGCCCTGAGTCGGGGTGCAGCCGACCCGCTTGCGCCATTGGGGGCGGCTTCGTCCCACAGCGTCAGGAATTGCGGCAGCCAGCCGCTGGCAGCAGCGGCGCAGCCGGTCTGGTGCAAGGCATGGAAGAACTCGTGTGACAGCAGCGGATGGCCGCCCGCGAGCCGGTTCCAGTCCGCAGCTGCGACGCCGGACAGATCATCGAGCACGCGCGCGCGCAATTCGGTCAATTGCCAAGCTCCTCGGATCTGCTGCAACAAAATGGCGGGAACGGTGACCAGGTGCTGCGGGCGCAGGCCGGCGCGCGCATCCCGCGTGATTATTGGCGATGGGCTGTTTCGCCGCAAGCGGTATAATTCCGTGATGAGCAACACGGTTAAAATCGCCGTCGCGCAGATCAATTGCGTACTCGGCGATCTTGCGGGCAACGCCGCCAGAATTCTGGACTGCGCTACGCGCGCCAAAGCCGCCGGTGCGCAGATTCTTCTCACCCCCGAGCTGTCCCTGTGCGGCTATCCGCCCGAGGATCTGCTGCTGCGCGACGGATTCTTCCGCGATTGCGCGGCGGCCCTGGTCGATCTGGCGGCGGCGGTGCGCGGAATCAAGGTCGTCGTCGGCCATCCGCAACTCGCAGGGGGCAGGCGTTACAACGCCGCCTCGCTGCTGCAGGAGGGCGGCATCGCCGCGACCTATCGCAAACGCAATCTGCCCAATTACACGGTATTCGACGAGGAGCGCTATTTCGAGCCCGGCACCGAAGCGGTGGTGTTCGAAGTGAACGGCGTGCGCCTTGGCATCAACATCTGCGAGGACCTCTGGGGCGAGCAGGGCCCGGTGGAAGCCGGTGCCAGCGCCGAGCCGCATGGCGCCGAGGCGGGCCACCACGGCAAGGCGTGGCGCGCCGATGCGCCGCGCCTGGCGCGCGCCGCCGGAGCGCAGGTGCTGCTGGTGCTGAACGCCTCGCCCTATCACACGCGCCAGCATGCTTCGCGCCTGGCGGTGGCGCGCAACCGCGCCGCCGAAACCGGGCTCGCGATCGTCTATGCAAACCTGGTTGGCGGCCAGGACGAGCTCGTGTTCGACGGCGCATCCTTTGCTCTCGATGCACGCGGGGAGCTGACCCACCAGCTGCCGTTTTTCGGGGAGGCGCTGGACTACGTCGATATCGTCGACGGTGTGCCGCAGGCGGGTGCGCGTGCGCCGGCCTTGTCGTTCGAGGCCTCCGTCTACGGCGCGCTGTGCCTCGGCGTGCGCGACTACCTCGGCAAGAACGGCTTCCCCGGTGCGATTCTGGGGATGTCGGGCGGGATCGACTCGGCCCTGACGCTGGCGATCGCCTGCGATGCGCTCGGAGCGGACAAGGTGCGCGCGGTGATGATGCCCTCGCAGTACACCGCCGACATCAGCTGGATCGATTCGCGCGACATGGTCAGGCGCATGGGCGTGCGCTATGACGAAATCGCCATCAAGCCGATGTTCGACGCCTTCCTCGCCGCGCTTGCGGGCGAGTTCCAGGGGCTGCCGGCGGATGCGACCGAGGAAAACCTGCAGGCGCGCATCCGCGGCACGCTGCTGATGGCGTTGTCGAACAAGTTCGGCGCCATCGTGCTCACCACGGGCAACAAGTCGGAGATGGCGGTAGGCTATTCCACGCTGTACGGCGACATGGCCGGCGGTTTTGCCGCGATCAAGGACGTGGCCAAGACCCTGGTCTATCGTCTTGCCGAATACCGCAACACCCTGGGCGAGGTGATTCCGCGGCGCATCATCGAGCGCCCGCCGTCGGCCGAGCTGCGCCCGGACCAGACCGACCAGGACAGCCTGCCGCCGTACGCGGTACTCGATGCCATCATGTCCGCCTACATGGAACAGAACCTGAGTCCGGTCGAGATCGTGGCCGGTGGCCAGCGCGAGGAGGACGTCGCGCGCGTCGTGGGTCTGATCAAGAGAAACGAATACAAGCGCCGCCAGGCGCCGGTCGGCATACGCATCACCCAGCGCGGTTTCGGCAAGGATTGGCGCTATCCGATCACCTCGAAGTACCGGGAGCGGTTTAGAGACTAGCAGAGTCTTGAAAAAGGGGGCGATGCCCCTTTTAAATCCCCCAAGTCAGGGCTATTGAAAAACGCTTCCCTCTGAGAGGGTGTCGTGATGCGGTGCAATTTCGTGTCGGGGAAGCGCTTTTCAACAACCTGTTAGCGCCGACTGGCGGGGACGGCGCGTGCAAATGCTGCCGTTCCAGCTCTCCTCGCGCGTTTTGTTGATATACTTGCCGCAACTGCGACACGGGAGAGTCCGCCATGAAAAAAATAGACGCTATAGTGAAACCGTTCAAACTCGATGAGGTGCGTGAAGCCTTGTCGGAAATCGGCGTAAGCGGACTTACCGTGACCGAGGTCAAGGGCTTCGGGCGGCAGAAAGGCCATACCGAGCTTTATCGCGGCGCCGAGTACGTGGTGGATTTCCTGCCCAAGGTCAAAATCGAAATCGTTGTGGCCGATGATATCCTGGAGCAGGCGATCGAAGCGATCATCAAGGCCGCGCGCACCGGCAAGATCGGCGACGGCAAGATTTTCGTCACCTCGGTCGAGCAGGTCGTGCGCATCCGCACCGGCGAGACCAACGAGTCGGCGATCTGATCGCTAACAGGCTGTTGAAAAACGCTTCGCTGACACGAAAGTGCACGTCATCATGACGCGCTCTCAGAGGGAAGCGTTTTTCAACAGCCCTGACTTGGGGGATCTAAAAGGGGGCATCGCCCCCTTTTTCAACACCCTGCTAACGGCCTGTTAACTGGTCACCCTTTCAACAACACCACCAGCGCCCCGCTGCCCCCATCCACCGGCCGCGCCTGGCAGTAGGCCAACACCTCCTCGCGCAGGGCAAGCCAGTGTTTCACCTTGGTCTTCAACACCGGTTCACGGTTCTTCGAACCCAGCCCCTTGCCGTGGATGACGCGCACGCAGCGCACGCCGCGTCTCGCGCAGCTCGCAAGAAAACCGGTTAGCGCCTCGCGCGCCTGGTGACGATCGAGGCCGTGCAGATCGAGCTGGTCCTGGATCACCCAGGCGCCGCTACGCAGCTTGCGCAGCGCCTGACGCGAAACGCCCGCGCGCACAAAATTCGGCTCGTCCCCGCCATCGAGCCAGTCCTGTGCAGTCCATCCGGCGGCCAGGCTTTCTTCCAGCACTGCATGCTCGTCCAGGTGCGACTGTACCGGGTAGGGTGGAGGCGGGTCTAGACTGCGCTGCACTTTGCCATGGTGCGGCAGCGGAAGGGCGTCGGCGACCGCTTGCCTGAACAGGTCCCGGTCCGTTTGTTCAATCGAGGTCTTGGCGGCTTTCTTCATGGATCACCCCGGCGCCTGGCTCAGGTTGCGCCGCGCAAGCGCGGGCTGACCCGGTCTATGTATTATCCGTCATCGTCTACGCGAGATCATCGAGGTATTTCTCCGCATCCAGCGCCGCCATGCAGCCCGAGCCGGCGCTGGTCACGGCCTGGCGGTAGACATGGTCCTGCACGTCGCCCGCCGCGAATACGCCGGGTACGCTGGTGGCGGTGGCATTGCCCTCATTGCCGCCGCGGCTGAGGATGTATCCGCCTTTCATCTCGAGCTGGCCGTCAAAGATCTGCGTGTTGGGCGAGTGGCCGATGGCGATGAACAGCCCATGCAGCTTGATTTCCTCGAACCCGCCGCTGGCGACGTCCTTGATGCGTATCCCGGTCACCCCAGTCTGGTCTCCCAGCACCTCGTCGAGCACACTGTTCCACTTGATGCTGACGTTGCCGCCGTTGGCTTTGGCCAGGAGTTTGTCGATCATGATCTTCTCGGCGCGGAGCTTATCGCGGCGGTGGATCACGGTGACATGGCGCGCGATGTTGGCCAGATAAAGCGCCTCCTCGACCGCGGTGTTGCCACCGCCGACTACGGCGACGTCCTGGTTCTTGTAGAAGAAGCCGTCGCAGGTGGCGCAGGCCGACACCCCCTTGCCCATGAATTTCGTTTCCGATTCCATGCCCAGGTATCGTGCCGAGGCGCCGGTGGCGATGATCAGCGCGTCGCAGGTATAGGTGCCGTTGTCGCCGGAAAGCGTGATCGGTTTCTGCCTTAGCTCTGCCGTATGAATCTGGTCGAACACGATTTCGGTGTCGAAACGCTCGGCGTGTTTCTGGAATCTCTCCATCAGGGCGGGGCCTTGCACGCCGGCGAAATCGGCAGGCCAATTGTCCACGTCCGTGGTGGTCATGAGCTGCCCGCCCGGGGCGAGACCGGTGAGCAGCACGGGTTTCAGATTGGCGCGCGCGGCATACACGGCTGCCGTATAGCCGGCGGGGCCGGAACCGAGGATTAGCAGGCGAGAGTGCTTAATCATGTTGATTTTCTTGAAGTTGGATATAATAAAAACGCATAAAGGAGCAAATCGGCGAATCGACGAACAGTCAAATAAACCAAATTATACCGTTTCAGGCCGGTCGCACTTGCGACAAGATTGGCGGCTTGCCTGGAGATTGTTTTCAGGCACTTGGTTTGCTCGGATCGCGAATCGCGGATTGCGATGAATGTTGACGGGCTGGGTCCGTAGAGTACAAGAAGGCAAAAAAGGCGCCGGCAGTTTGATGAAACCTTTTGTAACTGCGGCTGCATTCGCGCTGCTTTTGTCGTCAGGCGCGCAACCCGCTCATGCGCAGGCGCAACCGCAATCATCCGCAGCGCCTGCGCCGGCAGTGGCGGTACCCGTTGCGGAGCCGCGCTTCAACATCGACAGATTCACCGTTCGCGGCGCATCCCTGATTACGCCCGAGGAGCTGCGGCTCATCTTCGCGCCGTTCATCGGCAAGAGCAAGGACTTCGGCGATGTGCAAAAAGCGCTGGAAGCCCTGGAAAGATCCTATACGGACAAAGGCTATAGCGCGGTGCAGGTCATCCTGCCGGAGCAGCAAATCGACGACGGCGAAATCGAATTCGACATCGTCGAAGCGAAGATCGGCAGGATTGTCGTCGAGGGCAACAAGTATTTCGACGAAGCCAACATCCGCGCCAGCCTGCCGCTGCTGCAGCCAAAGCGGGCGCCGAACATCTTCCAGATCTCCGACAACCTGCGTCTGGCAAACGAAAACCCGGCCAAACAGACTACCGTGTTGTTGCGCGGCGGCGCCGAGGAAGGCCAGGTCGATGCAGTAGTGCGCGTCGCCGACGAGCGCCCCAACAAGGTCAGCCTTACCCTGGACAATACCGGCACCGAGCAGACCGGCCTGTTTCGCCTCGGCATCGGCTACCAGAACGCCAATATGTTCAACCGCGATCATGTCCTGAACGCGCAGTATGTGACCGCGCCCAACGACAATGACAGGACCAACCGGCTCGGCCTGTACCCGAACAAGAACGTGTTGATTGTCGGCGCGCAATACCGTATCCCGCTGTACCGGCAGGGCAATACGCTGGAATTTTCGGCCGGCTACTCCAATGTCAATTCCGGCGTGGTCGCGAACCTGTTCAACATCAGCGGCAGCGGCGCCGTTTTTGCTGCGCGCTACAATCAGAATCTGCAGAAAATCGGAGATCTGGAGCATAAGCTCAGCTACGGCCTGGACTGGCGCGGCTACCGCAGCGAGGTGACGCAGATAGGCGTGGCTGGCTTCGGCCTGGTGCCGGATGTGACCGTGCATCCTGTCACTCTGACTTACGCCGGCGCGTACCGAAAAAGCGAGAGCGAGAGCAATTTCTTTGTCTCCGTTAGCCAGAATCTGCCCGGAGGCAATGATGGCGGGACCGGGGCGTTTCAGGGCGATGTCAGCGCCGTCCCGGTGCGGCCGCCGGCGCGCGCGGACGCGAATCCGAGCTATTTCCTGACCCGCTGGGGCTTCAACCACAACCGCGCGCTGCCGCGCGATTGGCAGTTCCGCTGGGGCATGAGCGGGCAACTGACGCGCGACATGCTGATTTCGGGCGAGCAATTCGGCATTGGCGGGGCCGACTCGGTGCGCGGGTTCCTGGAGCGCGAAATCATCAACGACAACGGCTATCGCGGCACGCTCGAGTTATACAGCCCGGACTTCGGCGGCATCGTCCCCGTCACCGGCGCCAGGCTGCGCGGACTGACGTTCTTCGACTGGGGTGCCGTCAAGCGCATACGCCCGGCCGTGCTCGAAATGCATGGCCAGCACATCAGCAGCGTCGGTCTGGGACTGCGATTCTCGCGCGGAACCAACTTCAGTCTCAGGCTGGACGCTGCGTGGGCAATTGACAAGGGTGGATTGCAGGGCAGGGGCGACGCGCGCGTGCATGGGAGCATGGCCTACATCTTTTAGGCGCCGGTCAAAAGCAGGAAGTCGGCGTCTGGCCGCGGGATCTGGCGCGCGCTGCACCGGGGCGAAAATCCGATTTGCGTGCCGGGTGGTTGCCAGCGGTTTTCGTCCAAGTTGTGAGATAGAATTATGAAATAGTGTGAAATAGTTCCTGTTTTATCGTGCCCAGAGACCCTAGTCTGGAGCGGGAACACGGGAACAGACCGAGTTCGAGCCGGCGTGCGTGCGGGCTGCAGCCGAATTCCACAATCCCGCCAAGCACATAGACCGGATCGTGCTAGCATCGAAATAGCGGTGAAAAGCGGTCCTGTTCGCCGTATTGATTTGGGTTGCATGTGCTACCTGCCTGGCACGGAAATCTGGAAAAGCCTGGCGGGCATGGGCGAAGAGGCATTTTGTGAACGCAACACACGCAGTGACCTCGTTATTCCGGCGCAAGACACTGGTTGTCGCCGTGGCCTCGTGTATCGCCGGCTATGCCCAGGCCAATCCGACCAATCCGACCGTGATCAGCGGCGCGGCGACCTTCGCCACCAGCGGCAAGAGCCTCAACGTCACCAACACGCCAGGTGCCGTCATCAACTGGCAGGGGTTCTCGGTCAAGGCGGACGAACTTACCCGTTTCATCCAGCAAAATGCGCAAAGCGCGGTACTGAACCGAGTAACCGGCCAGGAACACTCGGCAATCCTGGGGCAGTTGTTGTCGAACGGCCGCGTCTATCTCATCAACCCCAACGGCATCACCATCGGCGCCGGTGCGCGCATCGACACCGCCGGTTTCGTCGCCTCCAGCCTCAGCCTGAGTGACAGCGACGCGCTCGCCGGCAGGTTCAAGCTGCAGGACACGGGCCGCTCGGGCAAGGTAATCAACAACGGCACCATCACCACCGCAACCGGCGGCTTCGTCTACCTCGTCGCGCCCGACGTCGAGAACAACGGCATCATCACCAGCCCCAGGGGCGAGATCATCCTCGCCGCTGGCAGGAGCGTGGAGCTGGTCGATTCGCAAAAACCCGAACTGCGCGTCGAGCTGACCGCGCCCGAGAACACCGCCATCAACGTCGGCAAGATGATCGCCGAAGCCGGCACCATCGGCATCTTCGCCGGCGCGATCATGCAGAAGGGTCTGATCTCCGCCAACAGCGCCGTGCTCGGCGAGAACGGCAAGATCACGCTTAAGGCGAAGAAGGACATCACGCTCGCGGCGGGCAGCAAGACCGAAGCGTCGGGCCCGCAGGGCGGGTCGATCACGATTCAGTCCGATGCCGGCATGGCATCCGTCGCCGGCGTCGTAGAGGCGAGTGGCACACAGGGCAAAGGCGGGACCATCAGCGTTACTGCGCCTGTCGCCGTCACGGTCGCGCCGACCGCGCGCGTGAGTGCTGACGGTACCGAAGGTGGCAGCGTGACGCTCACCTCGACCGCCGGTCCAGTAACAATTGCGGCGCCGGTCACCGCCAATGCATCTGTGGGGCGCGCAGGCGAAGTCGCGGTGAGTGCTGCGACGACGACGGCGCTCGCATCCACCGGGCAACTCAGCGCGAGCGGCGGACAGGGCAGCGGCGCGGTCTCGATGAAGGGCAGCGGCGGCGTCACGCTCGATTTAGGCAGTGTAATGCAAGCAAGCGGCGCAACCGGCGGCAGCGTGGCCGTGCAAGCCGACCAGGGCACAGTTCAAGCCGGAGGCGCGCTCGACGTAACCGGCAATGAAGGTGCGGGCGGCAGCATTCAGATCGCCGCGCGCTCCGATATCACGCTCGACATCGCCAGCCAAATCCTCGCCAGCGGCCGTTCTGGCGGCGAAGTGCGGATCGAATCGGGCGAAGGCACGCTGCTCGCGTCCGGTTTGATCGATGGCCAGGGCAAGGACGGTCCCGGCGGGCGCGTCTGGATGCTTGCGCCGCGCGTCGGATTGATTCGCGAGGCGGTGGTGAATGTGTCCGGGCAAACCGGCGGCGGGACGGTGCTCGTCGGCGGCGACTATCAGGGCAAGAACCCGGAAGTTCAGAACGCTTGGGCGACTTATGTCAGTCCCGACTCGAGTATTAAGGCTGACGCCATTACTAGTGGCAATGGCGGCAAAATAGTCATCTGGTCGGACAATTCGACTCGCGCGTACGGCAGCTTCACTGCTCGAGGCGGGTCCCAGTCCGGGGACGGCGGCCTGATTGAAACCTCTGGTCACTACCTCGATGTGGCCGGCGCAGGCATCAACGCCAGCGCTCCACACGGCAGGGCAGGCTCCTGGCTGCTCGACCCATTAAATGTCGAGATTACGGCCGCCTCTTCACAAGGAGGCTTCAGTTCGTCTGGAGGTACTGACACATGGACTCCAACTGCGACTGCATCCACTGTCTCAAATACGGTCATCAGTGGCCTATTGGAGACCACCAACGTAACCATCCAAACCAATGGTAATGGAGGCGCAGAAGCCGGCACTATCACCGTAAGTGCCCCGATTACGAGGGGCGCGGGAGGCACTGCTGCCACCACCTTCACTCTGACGCCAGACCCCGCCGCTGGCGCTATTGTCATTTCGGCGAGTGGCTCTATTTCTGGGTCCAGCGGCAACCCCTTGAATGTGAATTTGAACGCGGCGAACGGCACGGTCTCGGTGTCGGCTCCCATCACGACTTTTGGCGGGACATTCCTCAGCACCGGTACCACCTTCACCAATGCCCCTGGCGGCACCATTACCACGGCAGGCGGCACGCTAACCATTGACCATACCGGCTTCCTCACGATTAACGGTAACTTAAGCTCTTCCGATGGGAACATTTCCATCACGGGGTCTGATCTGACTCTGACTACGCCTGCAACAGTGGACAGCGGATCGGGGGACGTAACGCTGAAGTCCAAAATAGTATCTTCTATTGGTGTCGGGACTGGTGGGGGAACTTTCTCTGCTGTTACTAATGAAGAGCTTACTCGAATTAGTTCCACTGGCACCATCACGATCGGAGATAGGGCGCTCGCCAGTGACATAGTGGTGGGAGGTATTAGCGCCGGTACGAAGAATTTACGACTGGCTACTGCGGGCACCATCAATGACGATGGATCTACTGCTGTGACCCTCACTACGGGAACGCTCACGCTCGATGCCGCGTCAACTATAGGCAATACAACTACGTTCAACGTCGACGTCGCAAAGCTTGCGGTAAAAACCGAAGCTAGCTTCGCCATCACCAATGCGGGCACGCTTACGGATCTAAGCGTGATTACCAACGGAGCGGCAGCTACGCAGAACTTGGTTTCGACGGGGCTGTCCACCTATTCCGTAGCCGAAACTGGCAGTAACACAACTATTACTAATGTAACGAGTGCGGCGAATCTCAATTTTAGTTATCAAAACACCGTCGGCAACATTACCGTAGGCACCGTCAACGCCGTTGCCGGCAATGTAACTTTGCAGGCCACCACCGGTTCGATCCTGGACGATGAGACGCTGCTTGCCTCGACCACGGTGATCACGGGCGATGTGGTGACGCTGACGGCGGCCAACGGGATTGGCACGAGCACGACCAACGTGGACACCACGGCGGCGAGCCTGGACGTATCGGTGACCTCGGCGGGGCTGATCAAGCTGGCGGAAACCAACGGGGTGACGCTGACGGCGATCGACACGGCCGACGGGCCGATCACGATCACCACTGGGGGCAACACCACCGTCACCAACGTGACCTCGACCACGAGCGCTGTTGCCAACGACATCAGCATCACGGCCTCGAGCGGGGACATCACGGTCAACACGGTGGATGCGAAAGCGCTGGGTGCGGTGACGATTCAGGCCACCACCGGTTCGATCCTGGACGATGAGACGCTGCTTGCCTCGACCACGGTGATCACGGGCGATGTGGTGACGCTGACGGCGGCCAACGGGATTGGCACGAGCACGACCAACGTGGACACCACGGCGGCGAGCCTGGTGAGCAGCACGGGGACAGGCGGGATATTCATCGCTGAAACAGACGGGGTGGCGCTGGGAACGACGACGACTACCACTAGCGGTGACATTGCAATCACGGCAGGCGGGGCGATCACCACCAGCGGCAACCTGAGCGCTAAAGGTGACGTACTGCTTCAAGCGAAAGGTACAAGCTCCGATATCACCATATCAAACAACATCACCGGAACAGGCGTCGCCGGCAAGACGGTTACCCTGCAAGCGGACAGAAATATCGCCTTTAATTCCAGCGCGGATATTTCGACGACCAATGCTCTGAACGTCGTATTGAATTCCGATCGTGATGCTACGTCCGGCGGCGCAATTCAGCTCGGTTCAGGCACGGTCATCAATAGCAATGGCGGAAATATCACTCTTGGCGGCGGTGCGTCGCCAACCACGACGTCCGCTATCGGTCAGGGCACCTTGGTCGAAGGTATATTGATCAACGGCGCTCAACTGCAGTCGGGCACGGGCAATATCATTCTGAACGGTACGGGCGTGGCGTCCACGACTGGCGCTCACGGCATACGCATCGCTAACAGCGGCGTGGTGCAAAGCTCCAGCGGCAGCATTACGATTACCGGCACAGGCGGGGCCGGCACAAACAACGATGGCGTTTTGCTGAATACCAATTCCAGCATCCTCTCCGGCTCCGGCGCAATTCAGGTGAAGGGTACGCGCACGGGCAGCGGCGTCGACATCGACACGACCGGAGGTGGCAACGTCATCGGCGGCGCGACTTCCTCGGCTTCCTCATCGGACATATTGCTGGAGGCTGCAGGGACGAGCGGCATAAGCACGGATGCGACTATCGCGACCTCGGGTAGCGTTACGTTCAACGCTTCCGCAGGCGGGGCGATCACGCAAACGAGCGGCAGTATCTTGGCCACGGGCGGCGCGAACAGCGCGCTGCGCTTACTCGGCCACGCGGTGACTTCTACGGTGGCGAACCTTAGCTCGACGACCAATGATATCAACGTACTGGTAGTCAATCTGCCGGGCGCGACCAGCAAGCTTTCCTATCGCGACGCGAATGGCTTTGATATTGGATCGTTGACCAAGCCGATTACCCAAGGCGGCGGCAACGTTACCAACAACGGTATCACCATCGGCACGGCCGCAGGCGCAGCCAGCAACACTCTTACGATGAACGCTTTCGGGGCCGTGACCCAATCGCAGACGATCACGGCGGGTGCGCTGCAGCTCCTGGGCGGCACCGGTGTGTCATACACCCTGACCAATGCCTTGAACGACATCACGACCCTGGCTGCAAGCACTTCCGGTTCGATCAGCTACCGCGACGCGAATAGCTATGCCGTAGGGACGGTGGCTAGTATCAACCAATTCAGCGTGGCGACAATCCCGACTGGTTCCTCGACCAACGGTACCACCGAGACCGGCGCGAGCGGTAGCTTTACCGCCACGACCGCAGGCATTCACACCAATGCCGGTGGCGCGGTTCAGCTAGACGTTCCGGGCTCGCTGACCATCAACAACGATATCAACACCGATGGCAGTTTTAGCCAGATCAGCAGCACCGCAACCGGCTCAGTCTCGATCACCAGCGCGCGCTCGATCAGCACCACCAGCGACGCGGTGAGCTTCGCGAGCCAGGTTACCCTGAACGGTGCGGGAACGAATACGAGCATCGACACCCGGGTAGGCGGTGGCGCGGGCGGGGACATCACGTTCCAGAGTACGCTGAACGCGACGGCGGGGGCGCCCAACGCCGAGACGCTGACGCTCGATGCGGGGACGGGCGGGAACATCCTGTTTAGCGGCGCAGTGGGTGCGGTGGCCCGGCTTGGGGCGATCAACATCACCAACGCGAACAACGTCACCGAATCCTCCGGCATCACGGCGGCGAGCCTGACGCAGGCGGCGGGCCAGGGGACGACGACGTTCAACGGCGCGGTGAACACGAATACGGCCACCGGGGTCAACCTGACGGGCAATGTGCAGACGGTGAATGCGGGCATCAACACCACGGGCAACGGCAGCGTCACCTTCAGCAATGCAGGCCTGCTGACGCTGAACGGCGACATCGTCTCCGACGGGGCGGTGACACAAAACGGCGCGGGGGTGGTGACGCTCACCGCGCCGGGCAGCATCACCACGACGAGCGACGCGGTCAACTTCCTGCGCGCGGTGACGCTGAACGGCGGCGCAAGCGCTTTGGCGAGCATCGACACCCGGGTAGGCGGTGGCGCGGGCGGGGACATCACGTTCCAGAGTACGCTGAACGCGACGGCGGGGGCGCCCAACGCCGAGACGCTGACGCTCGATGCGGGGACGGGCGGGAACATCCTGTTTAGCGGCGCAGTGGGTGCGGTGGCCCGGCTTGGGGCGATCAACATCACCAACGCGAACAACGTCACCGAATCCTCCGGCATCACGGCGGCGAGCCTGACGCAGGCGGCGGGCCAGGGGACGACGACGTTCAACGGCGCGGTGAACACGAATACGGCCACCGGGGTCAACCTGACGGGCAATGTGCAGACGGTGAATGCGGGCATCAACACCACGGGCAACGGCAGCGTCACCTTCAGCAATGCAGGCCTGCTGACGCTGAACGGCGACATCGTCTCCGACGGGGCGGTGACACAAAACGGCGCGGGGGTGGTGACGATCAACACCGACCGCACGATCACGACCACCGCGGACGCGGTCGGCTTTGCTGCGAACGTGACGCTGAACAAGACAGGCGGCTCGGGACTGTTGACGATCGACACCACCAGCGGCAACGCGGCGGGCGCGAACGTCACTTTCAGCAACACGCTGAATGGCACCACCAACAGCGCCGAAAATCTGACCATCACCGCCGGCAGCGGCGGCGCGGTGACCTTCAACGGCAGCGTCGGCGCGACCCGCTTGGGCGACGTGAACATTACGCAGGCCAGGGACCTGACGGTACAGTCGGGCTTCAACGCCAGGACCCTGACGCAGTCTCAGGGCGCGACCGGTGCTCCGTCCACCACGCCCTCGGCCGGTACGACGGCCATCAACGGACCGGTCAATACCACCGGCAATACCAGCCTCGCCACCAGCGGCGCGCTGAACCTTACCGGCACGGGCTCGATCACGGCCGGCGCCGGTTCGACCGTTGCGCTGACCACTGGTGGTGATATGACGCTCAGCGGCAGCGTGACCGCTCCGGCAGGCGCAACGCTGAACGTGATCGGCACCGACAGGGTGCTCACGCAGAATGGCGGCACCCTAGGCACGACCAACAGCGCCATTGCGCTGATCGCCGACGAGATGGTGCTGGCCAGCGCCATCAACTCCGGCAGCGGCGCGGTGACGTTGAAATCGAACAACCCGACGGACGCGATCCGGCTCGGCGTCGCGACGGCCGCCACGAATGACGCCGCGGCGACACTGGAGTTGTCCGACAGCGAGCTCAATACCATCGCCACCACGGGCGGCCTGACGGTAGGCGCGAGCAATAATACCGGCGCGATCACAGTTGTCGGCGCGCTCACGCCGACCACGGCCCAGAATGGCTTGACGCTGTTGAACAATACCGGCGGCATCGCCATCAACGCGCCCTTCACCTACGCCGCCGGAAACGGCAACCTGACGCTGACCGCCAACGGCGGCGGCGCGGCGGCCGGGGCGATCACCACCAGCGGCGGCGCGCTGGACGTGAGCGGCATCCTGGCGATGAACGCCGCCACCGGGGTCGGAACCCTGGCCTCGCCGATGGTGCTGTCGCATGCGGCGGGAACCACGCTGACCGTGACCAATACGACGAGCGGCGGGGTGTTCGAGCGCGCGGACTCCGGCGACTTGAACATCGACTCGATCAACAATCTTGCGGCGACGGGCGCCGGCATCAACCTGAACGTGGCCGCCAACCTCAATATCAACGGTACCGTGGCGAGTACCCAGGGCGATATCCAGTTCGTGACCGGCAACGATACGGCTTACACCGGCGCCGGCGGATTCGGACTGTCGCCTGCGTCAGTTGCCGCAGGCACGCTGGGCGGGGTGAATATCAACGGCCGGGTGATTGCGAACAATGGCGGCGCGATTTCGATTTTCTCAACCGGAGCGGTGAAGCAGAGCATGGTCGTTGCCGCCGGACTGCAAAGCATTCCTGCCGCGGGGACGGTTGCGCAAGGTGCGCTGAAGGTGCGCACCTTCAATAACGGTACCCAGGTCGGCGTGATCGACCTGCGGAACAACCTCGCCGGCAGCGGCAACAGCATGGGGCCGATTACCCTGGAAGCGCGGCTTGCGGGCTCGCTCAATCCGCCGTCTTATGCCGAGAGCAACATCGACTATAAGAGTATCAACGGCACCAATATTTCCGGTATCGGCACGGCGGCCGACTTCTCGCTCGTCGCGCCGAGTCAGACGATAGATCTGGCGCCCGGGGCCAGCCTCTCCGGCATGAATGTCAGCCTGATCGCGACCGCCGGCGATGTGATCCTGAAGTCGGCCATCACCAACGCCCAGATTAACGGCGGTCGATCCGGCGGTTCGCTCAATCTTTACGCGACCGGCAACATCGTGCTGAACAATCCCGGCGGCGACAGCGCCGGCGTGGTGATCGGGAAGGACCTGGGCACGCTCGATAAACTCGGTGAAAGGGAGTTCGAGAAATTCGACCACACGCTGAAGCTGGTGGCCACGGGCGATATCAAGATCCACGGCACCGTACAGGTCACCGGTGATCTGGCGCTGCGCGCCAATGCCGGCGCGAGCGAGGCGTCCGGACCCGGTGGAGTGGCCGGCTTCGGCGCAGGTTTGGGCAGCGTGATCATCGCAGGCTCGGCGGGCAATCCGGTAGAGGTGCGGGCGAGGAACATCGTCGTCGGCGTGAAAGACGCCAGCGGCAACCCGTTGCCGGTGCGGGACCTGATCATCGATAACAGCGCCAACGCGGCCGACAGTGGCCAGTTTTTCGACTCGACCCTGCGTGCCGACAGCAAACTGGACATCTATCTCAATGGCGACCAGGGCGGCGCGGGGACCTCGGGCAACATCGTCATTACCGGCGGAAGCGCTGTGGCTGTCTCCGCCGGCATCGTCGGCACGGCGACCAAGAGTTCGGCGCTGGCCGTGATCCGCGGCGACGTCGTCAGCATCCTCGGGGTCAAGGGCGGAACGCAGCTCGCGCCGAACCTGAATACGCAAACCTGGAATACGCAAGACCCGGATACGCCGCTCCCGGATACGCAAACCGTCAACCCGCTGCTACCCTATTCCACCAACAGCAGCAGCATTACCCTGCAGGGCGGCATCGCCACGAGCAATACGGCGGCCGGGGGCGGTGCGCTGGCTGCGGCCGACGCGTTGATCCTCGGCACCAGCGGCAAGTTCATCGACATCGGCGGCAATATCGTGTTTATGGGCGGCACGGCGAACTCGAAAGACGGTGGCCAGACTTCGGCGGCCGCCAAGATCGACCCGGTCAACCTCAGGATCAATACCGGCGGCTACATCAAGCTTGTCGGCGGCGAAGGCGGCGGCGCGCGGGCGGCCCTCGTCAACAGCGGCGACATGGAGATCAACATCGGCGGCAAGCTCGATTACACGTATACCGATGCGAGCGGGACGCACACGGTAAAAGACGTCGGTCTGCTGCTGGTGGGAGGGCTGGGGTCGGGCCTGTTCGACCGTGACAACCAGCCGATCAAGCTGTATTACGACGTTTCCTCGCAGGTTCTGCTCCTGTTCCCGGCGGTAAATGGCGGGGCCGGCGGCGGCTCCTACTTCCTGCACGAGGATTTGACCAAGGCCACAGCCTTCGTGCAGTCCCTGTCGCCGCGCGGCTTCGACGATTCGCTGATGGCGTATATTATTTTCGCCGCCAATGAGGAAACCCGGACCGGTCGTATCCGCACGGCCGTTTCGAGCGAGGATGACGCAAACAAGCCTTCGTGCAACTAGGCGTTGATTACGAGATGAGGGGATCAAGGTGGAACGGAAGGGTCACATCCCTCTCCTGGCCGCTAAGCCAGGAACCGTTCCGGCAATTTCGAAACAGCCTCTGACACTGGTTCGCAGGCGCGCTTGCTCCTGCGACCGCGTAATTGCAGCGAGGAAGTTCCGCTTTTGCGGTGGGCCATCAGGGGCGCGAACGGCGCGGCCCGGCATCAAGAACAAGAACAGGCGGGGAATCGGACATGTCGCAGCCGGCAAGAGTATCGACCACATTACTGCGCAATGTGCCGCTGTTTGCGGGCTTGGACGAGCAGCAACTGAGCGTGCTCGTGCGCGCGATCACGCGCAAGAGTGCCGGTCGTAACGCCAAAATCATCGGTGCAGGCGATCCCACCGATTCGCTCTATATCGTCATCAACGGTCGCCTCAAGGTGCTGATGAGCGACGAACAAGGGCGGGAAGTGATTCTTTCCATCCTTGGCCCGGGGGAGTACTTCGGCGAGATGGGTCTGCTGGACGACAGCCCGCGCTCGGCCAGTGTGGTGACGCTGGAAGCGTGCGACCTGCTCACCATCTCCAAGACCGACTTCAAGCGCAGCCTGGCCGAAAATTTTGAATTGTCGCTGATGGTGATGCGCGGTTTGGTGAAACGGCTGCGCGAGGCCGACCGGAAAATCGGCAGCCTGGCGCTAATGGACGTGTACGGCCGTGTGGCGCGGCTGTTGCTGGAGATGGCCGAGGATATCGATGGAGAGAAGGTGGTAGTCAAGAAGCTATCCAAGAAGGACATCGCAAAGATGATAGGCGCTTCACGCGAGATGGTCAGTCGCGTGATGAAAGACCTGCAGCTCGGCGGCTACATCGAGATGCGCGGCCGCTCCATCGCCCTGCGCAGTAATATCCTGCTCGCAGAATAAGTTTCGCCGCACGCTTGCGGCGGTCCGGCGCGTGTGCGTTTCACGCCTGCGCTCCAGGCAGCCTGCGCACCAGGCCGAGCCAGCCCGGGGGGAATCTGATAGCATGGAAAAAAGCCGATGTTCGGCTTGTGGCCGGTATGCGCCAGCCAGTTCGCGGATGGCGGGGCGCAGACCCTAAACAGGGTGTTGAAAAGAGGGCCGGGCGGAAAGGAATGGTTCCGCCCCTTCCTTGGGCCCCCTTTTAGATCCCCCAAGTCAGGGCTATTGAAGAACGCTCGCCGCTGAGAGGGCGTCATGATAAGGCGCACGTTCGTGTCAGGGAAGCGTTTTTCAACAGCCTGTTCAGTGTTTGCGATGGGCTGAACAACGCCGGCTTGCCGCGCAACAAATGCAATAAGCATCGAGAGGAAGAAGCATGCCAGTCGTACCTCCGGTTTCAACAGCGCTGCTGCGCAACGTGCCCTTGCTTTCGTTGCTCAGCGAGAGCGAGCTCGCGTTGCTGGCGCGGGTCGTCTCGCGCAAGTCGTACGCCCGCAACAGCCAGATTCTGGGTGCCGGCGATCCGACCGATTCGCTTTATGTTCTGATCAGCGGTCGTATCAAGGTGTTCATGGGCGACCTCGACGGCAAAGAGGTAATCCTGTCGATTCTCGGGCCGAACGAGTTCTTTGGCGAGATGGGCCTGATCGACAACAGCCCGCGTTCGGCCAACGTGGTTGCCCTGGAGCCGTGCGAGCTGATCTGCATTTCCAAGCCCGATTTCAAGCGCTGCCTGGCCGAGAATTTCGACATGGCCATGACCGTGATGCGCGGCCTGGTGAAACGATTGCGCGATGCCGACAAGCAGATCGGCAGCCTGGCGCTGATGGACGTATTCGGGCGCGTGGCGCGCCTGCTGTTGGAGACGGCCGAAGTCATCGACGGCGAGAAGGTGGTGACCAGAAAATTGTCCAAGCAGGATATCGCGCGCATGATCGGCGCTTCGCGCGAGATGGTCAGCAGGGTGATGAAGCACCTGCAGGTGGCGGGGTATATCGAGGTGCGCGCCGATACCATAGTCATCCGCGACAATATCCTGCTGTCGGATTAGCAGCAATTGCCGGAATTAGTGCGCGAATAGCGGCAGGTTCGCGGCGCGGGAGCTGTTTTCGCCGGTCCATGGTGCAAGAATATGTTAATAATCGTGAACTTGTTCCTCTGTTCAGGATGGAAAAACGAACTAAACTGCAGCAACGAAAATGGAATGTGGCGTCGCGGTCGCCGGCACGGACGAACAAGCAAGGAGTGACAACATGAAAGACTATCGACTAAGTTTGAATTCTCTGTTTTTAGTTGCGCTGGGGTTGATGTCGGGCGTCACCTCGGCCAATACCGGCACGGTGACGCAGTTGTCGGGCACGCTGTCGGTGCTGAAGGCCGACGGCTCGGTGCGTATCCTGTCGCAGAAGTCCGAGGTGGTTGGGGGCGATACCGTCAACACCCAGAAAGGCAGCTATGCGCAGATCAAGTTCTCCGATGGCGGGACGATCACGCTCAAACCGAGCACCAGTGTGAAAATCCAGCAGTTCCAGTTCAAGCAGGAAGAGCCGGAAAAGGACAGGTTCATTTTCGGTCTGGTCAAGGGCGGACTGCGTGCGGCCACTGGCCTGGTGGGCAAGCGCGGCGACAAGGACGCCTACAGCTTGGGCACGGCCACTGCGACGATCGGCATCCGGGGCACCAGCTACGGCGCCGACGATTGCCTCACCACGCCTTGCCCAAAACCGAATTCGAGCGATAGTCTGGAACCCGGCGTGTACGTGAGCGTGACCGACGGCGAGATCGTCGCAACCAACAATGCCGGTTCGCAGAGCTTTCTTGCCGGCCAGTTCGGTGCGATTTCGGACCGCAACAGCCGCCCGCGCTTCCTGTCCACGGACCCGGGCCTGCAGTTCACGCCGCCGACAAGCTTCATCCAGAGCATCATGACCGGTGCGGCCGTGAACGCGGGCAGAAGCCAGGAGTGCGTGGTCCGACGCTGACCTGCTGTTCCTTTTCACCGTCCCGAAAATCCCCGCCCCGCGCGGGGATTTTTATTTCCGGCTGTTCCGGCCAGGCTTTTGCTGCGCGAGCGGCCAAGCGGGTAAAATGGCCGCATAGATGCCCGCCATGACATGAGCACCCTGAACCGGACCGATGCGCCGCCCCTGCCGGGGAAAATCGCCGCCTTGTTGCGCGAATCCAAGTGGTTTGCGCTGCTGGCACTGGCGCTCTACCTGTTGCTGGTTCTGGTTACCTTTGACAAATCCGATCCGGGCTGGTCTCACAGTACCGCGGCGGCGACAGCCAAGAACGCCGGCGGGCGCGCCGGCGCCTGGCTGTCCGAGCTGCTGCTGTATCTGTTCGGCGTGTCAGCGTATTGGCTGGTGGCGCTGCTCGGTTACATCGTCGTTGCCGGCTACCGGCGGCTGGACGGCAGCCGCCTGCTGGACCAGCGACCGCTGATTGTCGCGCTGGCCGGGTTTGCCGTGCTGATGGCGGCCAGTTGCGGCATGGAAGCGCTGCGCTTTTACACCCTCGATGCGGTATTGCCGCTGGCTCCAGGCGGCATGCTGGGCGCGGTGGTCAGCAGCAGCTTCTCCGCCGCTTTCGGTTTTACCGGGGCGACGCTGATATTGCTGACGCTGTTTGCGATCGGTGCAAGCCTGTTTACCGGCGTTTCCTGGCTTACGGTGATCGAGCTGACCGGCGCGGCGCTGGAATCGGCGTATGCGTTCGTGCTCTATAGCTGGCAGCGCCGGCAGGACCGCAAGGCAGGCGAAATAGCGACACTCGAGCGCGAGGTGATCGTAGAAGAAGACAAGAGGCGCATTATCGAAGACCACCTGCCGATCCGCATCGAAGCGCCGGTGGTGGAGATCGTCAAGTCGGAGCGTGTGATCAAGGAGAAACAGGTGCCGCTGTTCCTGGACCTGCCCGATACGCCCTTGCCGCCTCTGGCTCTGCTGGACGAGCCGCAGCGCGACATCGAGGCCATGAGCGCCGAGACCCTGGAATACACCTCGCGGCTGATCGAGAAGAAGCTTTCCGACTTCGGCGTCCAGGTGAAGGTGCTGGCGGCCTACCCGGGCCCGGTGATCACGCGCTACGAGATCGAGCCCGCGGTGGGCGTCAAGGGCAGCCAGATCATGAGCCTGGTGAAGGATCTGGCGCGGGCGCTGTCGGTGGTGAGCATACGCGTGGTCGAGACCATCCCGGGCAAGTCGTGCATGGGGCTGGAGATTCCCAATCCGAAGCGGCAGATCGTGCGGCTGTCGGAGATCCTCAGCTCCGAGGTGTACCACGAGATGCACTCGCCGCTGGTCCTTACGCTGGGCAAGGACATCGCCGGCAAGCCCATGGTCGCCGACCTCGCAAAAATGCCGCACCTGCTGGTGGCGGGCACGACCGGCTCGGGCAAATCGGTGGCGCTCAACGCGATGATACTGTCGCTGCTGTACAAGGCCGAGCCGCGTCAGATACGCCTGATCCTGATCGATCCGAAAATGCTGGAACTGTCCGTATACCAGGATATTCCGCACCTGCTCGCCCCGGTGGTGACCGACATGAAGCAGGCGGCGAGCGCGCTCAATTGGTGCGTGGCGGAGATGGAGCGGCGCTACAAGCTCATGTCTTGGCTGGGCGTGCGTCAGCTCTCCGGCTATAACGCCAAGGTGGCGGAGGCGGAGAAGGCCGGCCGGCCGATCGAGGATCCGACCACGCTGGAGACGGGCGAGCCGCAGTTCCTCGCGCCACTGCCCTATATCGTGGTGGTGATCGACGAACTCGCCGACCTGATGATGGTGGTAGGGAAGAAAGTCGAGGAACTGATCGCGCGCCTGGCGCAGAAGGCGCGCGCGGCTGGCATACACCTGATTCTGGCGACCCAGCGCCCCTCGGTGGACGTGATCACGGGTCTGATCAAGGCCAACATACCGACGCGCATCGCGTTCCAGGTATCGAGCAAGGTGGACTCGCGCACCATCCTCGACCAGATGGGCGCCGAGGCACTGCTCGGCCAGGGGGACATGCTCTACCTGCGCCCGGGAACCGGCTTGCCGCAGCGCGTGCACGGGGCGTTTGTCGCCGATCACGAAGTGCACAAGGTAGTCGCTTATCTTAAGAAGATGGGCGAGGCCGACTATATCGACGGCGTGCTCGACGCGGGCGAGCCCGGCAGCGAACTCAATGGCGCGGGCGAAGCGGGCGGCGAGGCCGATCCGCTTTACGACCAGGCGGTGGAGATCGTGTTGCGCACGCGTCGGGCTTCGATCTCGCTGGTGCAGCGGCACCTGCGCATCGGCTACAACCGCGCTGCGCGCCTGATCGAGCAGATGGAGCAGGCCGGCATGGTCTCGGCGATGCAGCCGAACGGCAACCGCGAAGTGCTGGTGCCCAACCGGGCCGAGGGATAAAGCGATGCGGTTTTGGATGCTACTAGTTGCGCTGATGCTGCCGGCAGGCGGCGCCGGCGCATCCGGCCTGGACGCGCTGCACAGCTTCATCGCCGCCACCGCCTCGGCGCAGGGCGAATTCGTGCAAAAGGTGTATGACCGCAAGCACAAGCTGACGCAGGAGGCGAGCGGGACGCTGGCGTTCCAGCGGCCGGGCCGGTTCCGCTGGAGTTATGCCAAGCCCTACGCCCAGCTGATCGTCGGGGACGGTGCCAGAGTGTGGGTCTACGACGAGGACCTGAACCAGGTCACAGTGAGACGACTGGACCGCGCGCTCGGCGCTACGCCGGCGGCGCTGCTCGCCGGCAACAATGAAATCGAGCGCGCGTTCAAGCTCAGCGACCAAGGCGAGAAAGGCGGCCTGCAATGGGTCGAGGCCCGGCCGCGCGAGCAAGAATCGAATTTCGAGACCATTCGCATGGGATTCGGTTTCTCGGGGCTGGAGATCATGGAATTGGCCGACAGCTTCGGCCAGACTACGGTGCTGAAGTTCACCGCCTTGCGCCACAATCCAAAACTTGACGCGGCCTTGTTCAAGTTCGTCCCGCCCAAGGGCGCAGACGTGATCGGCGATTGAGGCGAACAGCGGCCATCTCATCGGTGAGCGATCCATTTTTCGGGGCAAAGCCGGCTGCGCGCCAAGGGAGCGCGCGTGCCGCTGCGTGCCCTTGTCCGCGCTGCTGCCACCGCCCCGCCCATGGCTGATCTGTTCGGCACTCCTCGACCTGCGGCCCCATTGGCCGAGGCCATGCGCCCGCAGTCGCTGGCCGACGTGGTGGGCCAGCCGCATCTGCTCGGGCCGGGCAAGCCGCTGCGTCTGGCGTTCGAATCGGGCAAGGCGCATTCCATGATCCTGTGGGGGCCGCCGGGGGTGGGCAAGACCACCTTGGCGCGCCTGATGGCCAACGCCTTCAACGCCGAGTTCATCGCCTTGTCCGCGGCGTTTTCCGGGGTCAAGGACATCCGCGAGGCGGTGCAGCGCGCCGAAGCCGTGCTGGCGCAATCGGGGCGGCACACCATCCTGTTCGTCGACGAGGTGCACCGCTTCAACAAAGGACAGCAGGATGCCTTCCTGCCCTTCGTCGAGCAGGGTTTGTTTACGTTCATCGGCGCCACCACCGAAAATCCATCGTTCGAAGTGAACAGCGCGCTGCTGTCGCGCGCCGCCGTGTATGTGCTCAAGAGCCTGAACGAAGACGAGCTCGGGCAGCTGCTCGATCGCGCCCTGGGCGGTCCGCTCGTGGGCCTGCAATTCGACGCAAACGCGCGCGAACGCCTGATCGGACTCGCCGACGGCGATGCGCGGCGCCTGCTCAATCTGCTCGAGATCATCCAGACCGCAGCAGGCGACACCGCGCACAGCATCGACGGTGCCTTCATCGACAATGCGCTGTCGCGCAATCTGCGCCGCTTCGACAAAGGCGGAGACGCCTTCTACGACCAGATCTCGGCGCTGCACAAGAGCGTGCGCGGCTCCAACCCCGACGCCGCGCTGTATTGGATGGTGCGCATGCTCGACGGCGGCGCCGATGCGCTGTACGTCGGCCGGCGGCTGGTGCGCATGGCGATGGAAGACGTGGGCCTCGCCGATCCGCGCGCGCTGCGCCTCGCGCTCGATGCCTGCGAGACCTACGAGCGCCTGGGTACGCCCGAGGGCGAGCTGGCGCTGGCCGAAGCCGTGGTCTATCTCGCCTGCGCGGCCAAATCGAACGCGGTGTACGTGGCGTATAATGAGGCCCGTGCGTTCATCGGGCAGGACAAATCGCGACTGGTTCCGGAGCATTTGCGCAACGCCCCGACCAAGCTGATGAAGGAGTTGGGTTATGGGCGCGAATACCGCTACGCCCATGACGAGCCGGATGCCTATGCCGCAGACGAGCACTATTTTCCGGAAGGCATGCCAAAGGTGAATTGGTATCGGCCCACGCCGCGCGGCCTGGAGGGCAAGATATCCGAGAAGCTTGCCTACTTGCGCGAACTCGATAGAAAGGCGAAGAAGCCTTAATGCTAGACATTCAATTATTGCGCAACGATCTTGAAGGCGTTGCGAGCCGGCTCGCGGCAAGACCTTTTCACCTCGATGGCGTTGAGTTTCAGGTCCTGGAGCAGGAGCGCAAGCTGGTGCAGACGCGTACGCAGGAGCTTCAGTCCGCGCGCAACAGCCTGGCCAAGCGCATAGGCCAGGCCAAGGGCAAAGGCGAAGACGTTGCGGCCATGATGGGCGAGGCGAGTGAGGCCAACGCCGAACTGCAGTCCGTGGAAGCAAAGCTGCTTCAGATCCAGGCGAAGCTGCAGGATTTCCTGTTGCTGATACCCAACCTGCCGCACGCCAGCGTTCCGCCGGGCCGATCGGCGGAAGACAACGCCGAAGTGCGCCGCCACGGCACGCCGCGGCAGTTCGACTTTCCGGTGAAGGATCATGTTGATCTGGGCGAAGCGCTGGGGATGCTCGATTTTGCCACCGCCACCAAGATCAGCGGCGCGCGCTTTTCGCTCATGACCGGGGCGCTCGCCCGCCTGCACCGCGCCCTTGCCCAGTTCATGCTCGACGTGCATACGCGCGAGCATGGCTACACCGAGGTCTATGTGCCTTACATGGTGAATGCGGCGAGCATGCGCGGCACCGGGCAGTTGCCCAAGTTCGAAGAGGACTTGTTCGCCGTGCAGCGTGGCGAGGAAGGCAAGTTCTATCTGATCCCTACCGCCGAGGTGCCGGTCACCAACATCGTGCGCGACGAGATCGTGCCGCTGGAGCTGCTGCCGCTCAAGTTCGTCTGCCACACACCGTGTTTCAGGAGCGAGGCGGGCTCCTACGGCAAGGACACGCGCGGCATGATACGCCAGCACCAGTTCGACAAGGTCGAGCTGGTGCAGATCATCCAGCCGGAAAGATCCTACGACGGCCTGGAACAGTTGACCGGCCATGCGGAGACGATCCTGCAAAGACTGGGATTGCCTTATCGCGTGGTGGCGCTGTGCGCCGGCGACATGGGGTTTTCCGCCGCCAAGACCTACGACATCGAGGTATGGCTGCCCGGGCAGAACGCCTACCGCGAGATTTCCTCCTGCAGCAATTTCGAGGCGTTTCAGGCGCGGCGCATGCAGGCGCGCTTTCGCAACGAGAAGGGCAAACCCGAGCTGGCGCATACCCTGAACGGCTCCGCGCTGGCGGTAGGGCGCACCCTGGTGGCCATTCTGGAGAACCATCAGAATGCCGATGGCAGCGTGTCGGTCCCGGCAGCACTGCAGCCCTACATGGGAGGGCTGGAGCGCATCACACGCAGCGCTTGAATTTCTGTCTGCTCAGCCCCAGGCTTGCTGGTAAAATGCGCCCCGAAGGTCTCGATCCCCCAAGAGGGAAAAGTCTCCACCTCTTCGGGTGGTCCCGAACTTCGGTCTCCCACCTTGGGGGACGTGCCCGGAAAGGTGGCTGAGTGGTCGAAAGCGCCGGACTCGAAATCCGGTGTACGGTTCTCCGTACCGTGGGTTCGAATCCCACCCTTTCCGCCAAATCAAAAAAAGCGACCGTCGGTCGCTTTTTTTGATTGGCTCCGGCCGCCCTTCGGCTATTCTTGACCCATGTCCGCATCAGTCGCCACCATAGGGCTCGTCCAACCGTTGCGACAGGAGCGCGCCTTATTCTGGGGTCTGCTGGCTTCGATCGCATTGCATGCGTTGGTATTGCTCGGTCTTTCCCTACGCGATGCGCCGGCGCCGCCGGCGAAGACGCCGTTGGTGTTGACCGCCAGGTTGGCGCCTGTCGCGGCGGCGCCGCGCGAACCGCTGCCGCCGCCACCGTCGCAGCTCAAGCCTCAACCCAAACCCCAGTTTGTGCCACCGCCGCCTCCGAAATCGGCTCCGGCGCCGCGTCCAGTCCAAGACAAGCCCGCGACGGCGCCTGTGCTGCAAAAGACGGCGCCAGCCGACGCGATGAAGACTGCACCGCCGGAACCTGCGCCCGCGGCGCCAGCGACGGCCGTTTCGAGCGCACAGCCGGCTGGGACTAGCCAGCCCCGATCGGCGCATCAGGCGCCGGTTGGTGTTACGACCGGCGCGATTCCAAAGTCCGGCAGCGAGGCAGACAAGGGGACGCTGGAGCAATATCGCCTGGCCCTGATCATGGCGACCAGGCGCTACAAGCGCTATCCGGCGATTGCCATGGAGAAGGGCTGGCAGGGCAGGGTGGAGGTGCACATGGTGATCGGGGCCAACGGCGCGATCGCCAATGCCTCGATCAAGACCAGCAGCGGCCACGAAGTCCTGGACAATCAGGCGATGGATATGCTGAAGAAGGGCAAGACCACGGTTCAGGTACCGGCGAGCTTGCGCGGCCGCGAGTTTACCATCGACGTGCCGGTAATCTTTAGCCTGGAGAGCCCTGACTCCTAGCCGACGGCAAGGTAGCGGATTCTCGCGGCGGGAACGCGACCACGTGGTCGACATCCAAACGAATGCCGATGCGCTCGCCGATGGCGTGGTTGTGGTGACTGGGAACCAGGGCAAGCACCTTCCTGCCGCTTTCCAGTTTGAGCGTGTAGAGTATCTCCGCGCCGCGGAAGGCCTTGTGCAGAACCTCGGCCTGCATGCCGCTCGCATCGTCGTGAATGATGTCGTCCGGGCGCAGCAGGATGTCCACCGTGCAGCCTTTGCCGCAGGTGTCGCAGCCGATGTCGCACGCCTTCGGAATTTTGCCGTTGAGCACGCCTAGCTCGATCCTCACCTGCTGCCCGCTCAATACCTCCGCCGGGAGGAACACGCCCTGGCCGATGAAATCTGCAACGAAGCGGCTGGCGGGGCGGTGATACAGGTTGTATGCGTTGTCCCATTGCTCGATCTCGCCCTTGTGCATGACGCCGATTTCGTCGGCGATGGCGAAAGCTTCATGCTGGTCGTGCGTCACGATGACGGCCGTCGTGTCGGTGGATTTGATGATGTCCCGCACTTCGAGGCTGAGGCGCTCGCGCAAATCCACGTCAAGATTGGAAAAGGGCTCGTCCAGCAACAGCAGGTCCGGGGCGGGCGCGAGCGCACGGGCGAGCGCCACGCGTTGCTGCTGTCCGCCGGAGAGTTCATGCGGGAATTTTTCGCCGAGGCCGGACAGGCCAACCGCTTGCAGCAGGACATCGACGCGTTGGCGGCGCAACGATGCGGAACTCCGATGCAAGCCGAAGCCGATGTTGGCGGCGATCGAAAGATGCGGAAATAGCGCATAGTCCTGGAATACCATGCCGATGCGGCGCTTCTCCGGCGGCAGCAGGCAGCCAGCGCCGCTGACCAGCTGTTGATTCAGCCATATCTCGCCCTGGCTCAGCGGCTCGAAGCCGGCGATGCAGCGCAGGATGGTCGTCTTGCCGCATCCGCTCGGGCCAAGCAGACAGCCGATCTGGCCTTTTCTGAGCGAAAACGACAGGCCTTTGACCACCTCGTGATCGGCGTAGGAATGATGAATATCGCGCACATCCAGGAGGGCGTCGGCGCGCAGTGTGCCAGAATACATGAGGAGATTGTATCGGTTTTTTGATGGAACTGCGAATGATTCTTGTTACAATTACGCCTTGCATTCAGTCCAGGCGCTTTCAGTTCCGAACGCGGACGGCACATCCACTTTGAATCAATCCGGTTTCTTCGCAGGCATGGTGACTTTCCGGCGGCGCCCGCTCGGCTCGTTCAGCCTGATTGCGCTGCTGGTGGCATTGTTGTTCATCGCGCCCATCGCGGCCGTGGTATTCAGCATTTTCGGGCCCAACATCGGTACCTGGTCGCATCTGGCGTCAACGGTGCTGCCCGATTACATCGCCAACACCCTGTGGCTGCTGGCCGGGGTCGCGGGGGGCGTGGTCTTTCTCGGAGTTGGAGCCGCTTGGCTGGTGAGCATGTGCCGCTTTCCCGGAGCAGGCCTGTTCGAGTGGTTGCTGGTGCTCCCGTTGGCGATGCCCGCATACGTTATTGCCTATGCCTATACTGACTTTCTGCAGTTCGCCGGGCCGGTGCAGACCTCTTTGCGCGAGCTCACCGGATGGCGCGTGCGTGAATACTGGTTTCCGGAAATCCGCTCGCTCTGGGGCGCGATCGCGATGTTCTCGCTGGTGCTGTATCCGTATGTCTATCTGCTCGCGCGCGCGGCTTTTCTCGAAATGCCGGTGAGCGCGTTCGAAGCCGGGCGCACCCTGGGCTATGGCGCGTGGCGTGGGTTTTACCGTCTGGCCCTGCCGCTCGCGCGTCCCGGCATCGCCGCCGGCGCCGCGCTTGCGCTGATGGAGACGCTGGCCGATTTCGGCACTGTCTCCTACTTCGCGGTTCAGACGTTCACTACCGGCATTTACCGCGCGTGGCTGTCCCTGGGTGACCCGGTTGCGGCAGCGCAACTGGCCACTCTGATGCTGGCGTTCGTGGCCGCAATTCTCGTCCTTGAGCGCGCTAACCGCGGCAGCTCCCGTTTCTACAATCCCGGACGACGCAGCCGCATGTCGCCATATTGCTTGAACGGCGTAAAGGCCTGGGTGGCGGTCTGCGCCTGCGCTCTGCCGGTGCTGCTCGGATTCGTGCTGCCGGCATGGATCCTGGCGCGCATGGCATATGCGGAGGGAGAAGCGCATTTTTTTGCACCGCGCATGCTTGGCCTCGTTGCGAACAGTTTCACGCTTGCTGCAGTCACCGCGGCAGCGGCAATATTTCTGGCCGTGATCATGGCCTATGCGGCACGCACTGACCGCGGAATTCTGGTGGCCGCCGCACACCGTATCGCAGGCCTGGGATATGCGATTCCGGGCGCGGTCATCGCGGTAGGAATTCTGGTGCCGGTCGCCCGGCTGGACAACATGCTCAACGAATGGATGACGGAGGTGTTCGGCAAGGGACCGGGACTACTGCTGACCGGCAGCATCGTGGCGCTGGTCTACGCGTACCTGGTGCGCTTTCTTGCCGTCGCGCTGCAAACGGTGGAGGCCGGTCTGTCCAAAGTGACGCCCAGCATGGACGACGCGGCGCGCGGCTTGGGGCTTTCGCCGGCCAAGACGCTGTTCAAGGTGCACGTGCCCATCGTTCGGGGAAGCCTGCTTACCGCCGGATTGCTGGTGTTCGTGGACGTGATGAAGGAACTGCCGGCCACCATAATCATGCGGCCATTCAATTTCGACACGCTTGCGGTGCAGGCATATAATTTCGCCGCCGACGAACGATTGGCGGAAGCAGCCACGGCATCACTGGTGATTGTCGCAGTCGGGTTGCTGCCGCTTTTCATCCTCTGTCGCGCCATTGCCGCAGGCGGACGAAGAGAGCGCTAGCTTGGAGGTCATTTCAGAACTACCGAAATGGTCGCCGACTTGGAGCTCATTTCAAAATGAGGGGACACGTCCCCTCATACTCTCCTATATTAGCGGCTGCAAAATTCATTTTGCAGCGGATTCTTAGAATCCGTTTCTGCTACTTGTAGCCGGCGCGATCGGAAATCCGCAAAGCGACCGGCTGGTTTTTGCCCAGCTCGCTCACGTGCAATTGGTCCGCCTTGAACTCGCCCAGCGATTCCAGTTCCGGGTTTCTCACCTTGACCGTGGCGACAACCGGCCATTCGTTGTTACCGTCGGCGAAGTAGGCCTGCGCCTCATCGCTTGCCAGGTATTCCAGGAATTTGACTGACGCGGCCTTGTTCGGCGCATGCTTGAGCATGCCGCCGCCGGAAATGTTCATATGGGCGCCGCGGTTGTCCTGGTTGGGCCAGATCACGCCGATCTTCTCCATCATCTTCCGGTCCCCCGGCGTGGCCGAGCGCAGCAGCCGCACGAGGTAGTAGGTGTTGGCCAGCGCCAGCTCGCATTCGCCCGCAGCCACTGCCTTGATCTGGTCGGTATCTCCGCCCTTGGGGTCGCGCGCGAGGTTGTCCTTCAGGCCCTTCACCCATTGCTCGGCCTTGGCTTCGCCCAAATGCGACACCATGCTGGCGGTGAGCGAGAGCATGTACGGGTGGCCGCTGGAGCGCACGCAGACCTTGCCTTTCCACTTCGGGTCGGCCAGATCCTCGTAGTTCCTGATGTCGCCGGGCTTGACCGAATCCTTGTTGTAGGCGATAACGCGCGAGCGCGCGGAAAAGCCGAACCAGCGGCCGTTCGGGTCACGGTAGGTCGCAGGGATGCGCGACTCCAGTATTTTCGATTTCACCGGGGCAAAAATGCCCGCCTGTTCGGCGCGCCACAATCTGCCCATGTCCACCGTGATGAAAACGTCGGCAGGGCTATTTGCCCCTTCATTCCTGATTCGTTCGAACAGGGGATCGTCGCCGCCTTCGATGCGATTGATCTTGATACCAGTCTGTCGGCTGAAACTGGCGTAGAGCGCCTCGTCCGTCTGGTAATGGCGCGCGCTATAGAGGTTTAATACCTTGTCGTCGCCTGCAGCCGCTAGCGGGGCGGCCAGCAAGGCGAAATGAATAGCGCAGACGGTGGCTTTGAGCAGATGCCGCATGATATTTTCCTTTCGAATGACAATCGGCGGATTTGCGGCATCATAATACGAATGATTCCTATTTGCAATTTTTGATTAAACGCATGCCGGCCGCATCTGCTGTGTTGCATTCGCCGGCACGGGCCACGCCCGCTCGCGACCCGGCTCGCGTTTTCCTGGGGAACCTGCCTAATTCAGTGCGATGACGCGGCGCGCGCCGCTGTAGCGCCGCTTCCAGTAGTCGGCGTGCAGGTTCTCGACGCGTACCTCGCCGTTGCTCGAAGGAGCGTGGATGAAGCGGTCCTCGCCCAGGTAGATGCCGACGTGCGAATACTCGCGTCGCTGGGTGTTGTAGAACACCAAGTCGCCAGGCTTGAGCGCGGCGCGCTCGATTGGCTCTCCCAGCCGGCTGAGGTCTAGTGTATTGCGCGGCAGCGCCAAGCCCGCGCCTTCGCGATAGACATAGGCCACCAGGCCGCTGCAGTCGAAGCCGGTTCGCGGCGATAATCCACCGGCCCGGTAAGGGGTCCCTAAATGAGCCAATGCCTGCAAAGCGACATTGCTTGCCCTGTCGGTCGCGTTGATCACCGGCGCAGTGGCGGCTGCCGGCTCGGTTTCGGCTTCGAGCGGGCGCTCCAGCCGGTTTGCGCATCCGCTCAAGCCTAAACAGAGGAAGACGATTAGAAACAGTAGATTATGCCTAGACATTGAAGTAATCTAGGAGATATCTGCAGAAATGTAAAGAAATATTGGCGTCCAAGCAGTGTGCCCTGCCGCTAAGCTGGGCGTTAACCCTGCTCATGCTTGTCCCGATCCGAGGAGCCGGTATGCATCTGTTGCGCGCTTTTCTGTTATTTTCGCTATGCGCTGTCACCGGCCTTGCTGTGGCGGCCGAGCTGGAGGTCATTACGCTCAAGTACCGCAGCGCGGAGCAGGTGATCCCGGTGATTCGCCCGCTGCTCGCGCCCGGAGGCAGCGTGAGCGGCATGCAGAATCAGCTCATCCTGCGCACCACCAGCGCGAACCTCAAGGACCTGAGGAAAGTGCTTGCCAGCCTCGACACGTTGCCGCGGCGCCTGATGATCTCTGTGCGTCAGGACGCGGAAACCGCGAACGCGCAGAGCGGCGCGGAGCTGAGCGGCAGCGTCGGCAGCAGCAGCCCCCAGGGTCGGCAGGGTGTGGCGGCGCGTATCTACGAGAGCCGGGGCGCGACCGGCGATCGCATCACCCAGCAGCTCCAGGTGTTGGAGGGCAATCCGGCGTATATCCACGTCGGGCAATCCGTCCCAGTCACGGCGCGGACGCTGACGCGTACGGTCAATGGCCTCGTCGTTACCGACAGTGTCGATTACCGCGATCTGGCCACCGGCTTCGAGGTGGTACCGCGCGTCTCGGGAGAGCGCGTGTTCGTCGATATCAGCCCGCGCCGCGAAATCCCAGTCGGCGGCCGCGGCGGCGCCGACGTTCAGCGCGTGGTCACTAGTGCGAGCGGGCGCCTGGGCGAGTGGTTCGAGCTGGGTGGAAGCGCGCGCGACGAGTCGCTCGGCGACTCTGGCCTGCTCATCGGCGCTGCCGGACTGCGCAAGGAGAACCACCGCATCTGGGTCAAGGTGGAGGAATTGAAATAGGGTGCGCGTGCTACGATCGCAAGGTGTCGGAACTTCGGGGACAAGCCCGCAAGCGATGCGTCGCACTGCTCCTTTGGCGCTTGTGTATCCCCCAAAATCAGAATTCTCCAGGCTATGTCTTTTCCCGCAGATGATCAGCTCGAGGCGGTGTTCGGCGCCGATGGCGCGCTGAGCCGCGCCATTCCCGGCTATCGCATGCGCCGGCAGCAAGTCGAGATGGCGCAGGCCATCGGCCAGGCCATGCGCGACCATGGCTTGCTGGTGGCCGAAGCCGGCACCGGCACCGGCAAGACCTTCGCCTACCTGGTGCCGGCGCTGCTCTCGGGCGGCAAGGTCATCATTTCGACCGGCACCAAGAATCTGCAGGACCAGCTCTACAACCGCGATCTGCCCACCGTGCGCGAAGCGCTGCAGGTTCCGGTCAGCACCGCCTTGCTCAAGGGCCGCGCCAATTACGTCTGTCACCACCACCTGGAGGGCGCGATCAAAGACGGGCGCTTCGCCAGCCGCGAGGACGTGGCGCAGCTGCACAAGATCGCGCGCTTCGCCAAGGTCAGCAAAAGCGGCGACCGGGCAGAACTCGCCGACGTGCCCGAGAATGCGTCCGCCTGGCAGTCGGCGACGTCCACGCGCGAGAACTGCCTGGGCCAGGACTGCCGGCAGTACGCGGAGTGTTTCGTCATGGCGGCGCGGCGCGAAGCACTCAGCGCCGACATCGTGGTGGTCAATCATCATTTGTTTTTCGCCGACGTGATGCTCAGGGACGAGGGCGTGGCCGAACTGCTGCCGGCCTGCAACGCGGTGATTTTCGACGAGGCGCATCAGTTGCCGGAAACGGCGACGCTGTTTTTCGGCGAGAACCTGAGCTCGGGCCAGCTGCTTGATCTGTGCCGCGATTCCCTGGTCGAAGCGAGCGCGAGCGCCGGCGACGTGCCCGCGCTGCGCCCGGCCGTAGCCGCCGTGGAGAAGGCGAGCCGGGATGCGCGGCTCGCGCTGCCGCTGGACGCCGCTCGCCTTGCCTACGCCGTGGCAACCGCGAAGCAGACGTTCAAACAGGCGCTCGCCACTCTGGATGAAGACCTGAAGAAACTGTCCAAGCTGCTGGAGACGCAGGCGCAGCGCGGCGAAGGGCTGGAGAACTGCTGGCGTCGCGCGCTCGATTTGCAGGCGCGGCTCGGGCGCTGGCTGGCCCCAGAGTCCGAGGGCATGGTGCGCTGGGCCGAGACCTATAGCGCCAGCTTCCAGCTGAATGCGGCGCCATTGGTCATCGCGGAAATTTTCCGCAAGCAGCTGCAAGGGCATCCGCGCGCCTGGATTTTCACCTCGGCGACCCTGGCGGTGAATCGCGACTTCTCCCATTACACCGGCGAGATGGGCCTGGAGGAGGCACGCACCGCGTGCTGGGACAGCCCGTTCAATTACCCGGAACAGGCGCTGCTGTACGTGCCCGATGGATTGCCTGCGCCCAACGACGCCGCGCACACCGCGGCGGTGGTGGAGGCGGCCTGGCCGGTAATCCAGGCCAGCCGCGGCCGCGCCTTCCTGCTGTTTACCACCCTGCGTGCGATGCGCCGCGCGCACGAGCTGCTGCGCGAGCGCTTCGACGCAGCCGGCGTGAGCTTTCCCCTGCTGCTGCAGGGTGAGGGCAGCCGCAGCGAGCTGCTCGAACGCTTTCGGCGTCTGGGCAATGCCGTGCTGGTGGCGAGCCAAAGCTTTTGGGAAGGCGTGGACGTGCGCGGCGAAGCGCTGTCGCTGGTGGTGATAGACAAGCTGCCGTTCGCTCCGCCCGACGATCCGGTACTCGCCGCCCGCATCGAATATCTGGCCAAGCAAGGCAAGAACGCCTTCATGGAATACCAGTTGCCGCGCGCGGCGATCAGTCTGAAGCAGGGCGCGGGGCGCCTGATCCGCGACGAGACCGATCGCGGCGTGCTCATGATCTGCGACCCGCGACTGATCAGCAAACCCTACGGCCGGCGCATCTGGCAAAGCCTGCCGGCGATGCGGCGCACGCGCGTGCTCGACGAGGTCACGCATTTTTTTGCCGCCACTCCGGTAGAATAGCGGCGGTGAAACGACACGAGGCTTCCTCTAGAAATTGTCATTCTGAGGCCTCAGGCCGAAGAATCTGCTTTTTTTGCTCTCTCTGAAAAGCAGATTCCTCGCGTCGCTCGGAATGACAGAATTGGAATTATTAGAGATGCCTATGAACATCCTCATAACAGGCGCAGCGGGTTTCATCGGCTCAACGCTGGCGCTGCGGCTGCTGCAGCGCGGCGACCGCGTCCTCGGGCTGGACAACCTCAACGACTATTACGACGTCAGCCTGAAACAGGCGCGGCTGGCGCGCCTGCGCGCGTATCCCGGTTTCGAATTCGAAAAGACCGACATCGCGGACCGCGAACGCATCGCCCGCTTGTTCACGGAGCGCCGTTTCGACGCCGTGATGCATCTCGCCGCGCAAGCCGGCGTGCGCTACTCGATCGAAGATCCCGGCGCTTATGTCGATGCCAACCTGGTCGGATTCGCCAATGTAATCGAAGGCGCGCGCCGCTCCGAAGTCGGACATTTCGTGTACGCCTCGTCGAGTTCCGTCTATGGCGCAAACGCCAAGCTGCCGTTCGCCGAGGACGACAACATCGATCACCCGGTGTCGCTCTACGCGGCAACGAAGAAGGCGAACGAGTTGATCGCGCATAGTTACGCCCATCTGTACCGCCTGCCCTGCACCGGTCTGCGCTTTTTCACCGTCTACGGCCCGTGGGGGCGGCCGGACATGGCGCTATTCAAGTTCACGCGCGGCATCCTCGCCGGCGAGGCGATACCGGTATTCAACCGCGGCGACATGGTGCGCGACTTCACTTACGTGGACGACATCGTCGAAGGCGTCGCGAGGGTGATAGACCGGCCGGCGCAGGCGGATCCGGCCTGGTTGGCGTTTGCGCCCAAGCCTTCGAGCAGCAGCGCGCCCTACCGGGTCTACAACATCGGCAACAGCCAGCCGGTAAAGCTCATGCGCTATATCGAGGTGCTGGAGCAGTGCCTGGGCAAGAAGGCGAAGCTGGAGTTGCTGCCGTTGCAGGCCGGCGACGTGCCCGAGACCGTAGCCGACGTGTCGCGGCTCGAGGCAGCGGTAGGTTTCAAACCCGCCACGTCGGTCGAAATCGGCATAGCGCGCTTTGTGGAATGGTATCGATCGTATTACCAGGCCTGATTCTCGACGTGCGGTTCGTGGGATTATTGAACTCCAACATTTGAGGAAAATATGAAAATTCTGATCACCGGCGGCGGCGGATTTCTGGGTTACCGCCTGGCTTTAGCCTTGCTCAAGCGCGGCACTTTGACCGACGCGGACGGCAAGCAGGCGGCCATTTCGCAGATCGTGCTGATCGATACCGCGTTTCCGGCGCAAACCGACCCGCGCCTGAAATGCGTGAAAGGCGATTTCACCGATGCCGCACTGCTCGCCGACGCGATGGGCCGCGACACCGGCTCCGTGTTCCATCTGGCGGCGGTGGTGAGCGGCGGCGCTGAAGCCGATTTCGACCTCGGCATCAGGGTGAACCTGGACGGCACGCGCGGCCTGCTCGAGGCCTGCCGCAGGCAGGCGCAGCCGCCGCGCTACGTTTTCACCAGTTCGGTGGCGGCGTTCGGCGGCGAACTGCCGCCGGTGCTGGACGATTCCACCACACCCAACCCGCAGACTTCATACGGCGCGCACAAGGTCTGCGGCGAGTATCTCGCCACCGATTTCAGCCGCAAGGGCTACATCGACGGCCGCTCGCTGCGACTGCCGACCATCGTGGTGCGCGCGGGCAAGCCCAACCTGGCTGCGTCTTCGTTCGCAAGCGGCATCATCCGCGAGCCGCTGAACGGCGAGATTTCAGCCTGCCCCGTAGGCCCCGAGACCGGCGTGTGGCTGCTCTCGCCCGGCAAAGTGGTCGATGCCTTCATTCATGCCCACGAACTGCCGTCCCCTGCATGGGGCGTCAATCGCGTGGTGAACCTGCCCGGCATCACCGCGACGGTAGCGCAGATGGTCGAGGCGCTGCGCAAGATTGCCGGCGACAAAGTCGCTGCGCGCGTCGAGTGGAAACCGGATGCGCGCATCCAGGCCATCGTCAAGACCTGGCCCGCCCGCTTCACCACCGAGCGCGCGCTCAAACTGGGATTCGTCGCTGACAAGGATATCGAAACCGTGATCCGCGATTACATCGGCGATCAGGGGATCAAGGTTTAGCGTTGTACGTTGCGCGGACGAGAGGCCGTCCGCGCGGATCGTCGATCTCGGATGAAACCCGTACGCTGCGTTTGGTGTTAACCGTAACCGTGTTTTAGTTCCGGCATAACGCGCTTCGCGCATTAGCCTCCACCGAAACTTCGTTTTCAGTACGGATGTGCCTTTTCATCCGTACTGAAAATACGGTTGGCGCGCGGGAGCGCGCAATGGCTGCTCTTGGCATGACACTATTTTGGGCGCTGTATATGGACAACGGTCGGTACGCGCCTACCAGTCATTCCCCCAAAGCATCCACCACGGGTCCTTCTTGCCGACGGCGCCTTTGAAAAAGGGGCTGTCGGGGAAATTCTTGCGCATCACGCGGTCGGCGTCGTCACGCAAATCGGTCATGCCCATCGCGTCGTAGGCTTTCACCATGACGAACAGCGCTTCCTCGACTGCCGGAGCCTGCGGGTAAGTCAGCAGCGCGTACTGCGCGCGGTTGGCCGCCGCGATGTAGGCGCCGCGCTTCATGTAATAGCGCGCCACGTGGACTTCGTTCGATGCGAGCGCGTTCACCAGATACTTCATGCGCGCGATACCGTCCGGGGTGTATTTGCTGTCGGGATAGCGGGTGGTCAGTTCCTTGAACGCGTCGAAGGAGTCGCGTGCCGCCTTGGGGTCGCGCTCGGTCAGGTCTTGCTTGGTGAATCTTCCCAGCAGTCCGAGGTCTTCGTTGAAATTGACCAGGCCTTTCAGATAATAAACGTAATCGACGTTGGGATGGTTCGGATGCAGCTTGATGAAGCGGTCGCAGGCCGCGATGGCCGAGGTTTGGTCGCCGTCCTTGAAGTAGACATAGGCCAACTCGAGCTGCGCCTGCTGCGCGTAGCGGCCGTAGGGATAGCGCGCTTCGAGCTTCTCCAGATACTTGATCGCGTTGGTATAGCCGCCATCCGCGATCGCGTCCTTGGCTTCGGCGTAGAGCTTGTCGGCCGACCAGCCCGCGGTTTCGTCTTTCACTTCGGGCAGCAAACCGCAGGCGCTCAACAGCAGGGCAAGGATTAACGCTAAACTACGTTTCATGATGGCAGGCACGGATGTTAGGGAGACGCAAAATTATAACGCAGTCGAGAGCCGGGAACGGGATGTTCCCGCCGATTGCGCCGGAATGCGCTTCGATCAAGCCCTGGCGCGGATGTTTCCGGAGCATTCGCGCAGCCGCCTTGCCGCCTGGGTCAGGGAGGGCCAGGTGAGGCTCGACCATGCCGCGGTCGATGCCAAGCGGAAGGTCTGGGGTGGGGAGCGCGTGTCGCTTGCGTTGCAGCCCGCACCACGGGACATGGCCCTGCAGGCCGAGGCGATAGCGCTCGATATCGTGCACGAGGATGCCGCGCTGCTGGTGCTGAACAAGCCGGCCGGGCTGGTGGTGCATCCGGGCAGCGGCAACTGGCAGGGCACGCTGCTCAACGGGCTGTTGCACCATCACCCGCCGCTCGCCGCGATTCCGCGTGCGGGCATAGTGCACCGCCTGGACAAGGATACCAGCGGCCTGCTGGTCGTGGCCAAGACGCTGGAGGCGCAGACCGACCTGGTGCGGCAGTTGCAGGCGCGCACGGTGGCGCGCCAGTACCTCGCGCTGGTGCACGGCGTGGTGGCGCGCGACGGTTTGGTCGACGCGCCCATAGGCCGGCACCAGACCCAGCGCACGCGCATGGCCGTGACCGAGCACGGCCGGGCGGCGCGCACCCATTACCGCGTGCTCGAACGCTACGCGCGGGCGACCCTGCTCGAGTGCAGCCTCGATACGGGGCGCACGCACCAGATACGCGTGCACCTGCAGTCGATCGGCCATCCGCTGGTAGGCGATCCGGTCTATCGCGCCGGGCGAGGGGTTGGACACGGAAACGTGCCGGAGCTCCTGGTGAGTTTCAAGCGCCAGGCGTTGCACGCCTACCGCCTCGGCCTGGTGCATCCGGTGAGCGGCGCGGGCATGCAATGGGAGGCGCCGCAGCCCGAAGACATGCGCTCGCTGCTGGAAGCGATCGCGGCATGAGCAGGGCGCAGGGGCCTTGGCGCGAGCCGGGGATGCGACCGACCGCGATTGCCGCGAGACGCCGACAGTGGCTACGTTTGGGCCGGCACAACGAAACGGAGGCGTCGCAATGAGCGTCCACGGCTGGATCGTGCCCGACTGGCCCGCGCCGGCAAGCGTGCGCGCGCTCATCACTACGCGCGCGGGCGGCGCCAGCCGCGGCGCCTATGCCGGCCTCAACCTGGGCCTGCGCTCGGGCGACGATGCCAGGGATGTGGCGCGCAACCGCGCCAACCTGAGGCAATGGCTGCCGGCCGAGCCGCTGTGGCTGCGCCAAGTGCATGGAACGACGGTGGTCGAGGCCGACACGGTGGAGCGCGATCCCGAAGCCGATGCGGCGCTGGCGCGACGGCCGGGGCGGGTGTGCGCGGCATTGACCGCGGACTGCCTGCCGTTGCTCCTGTGCGACGAGGCAGGGACGGTCGTAGCGGCGGTGCACGCGGGCTGGCGCGGGCTTTGTTCCGGCGTGATCGAGCAGACGCTGCGGGCCATGAATAGTCCGCCGCAGGCGCTGCTCGCTTATCTCGGGCCCGCGATCGGGCCCGAGGCATACGAGGTCGGCGCCGAGGTGCGCGATGCCTTCATCGCGGCCGACCCGGCGGGCGAGCGCGAGTCCGAAGTCGCGTTCACGCCGGGCGCGCCGGGGAAGTTCCACGCCGACCTGTATGCGCTCGCGCGCCGGCGCCTCGCGCGCGGCGGCGTGGCCAGGATATACGGCGGCGGCTATTGCACCTACACCGAGCGCGAGCGCTTCTATTCCTATCGCCGCGACGGTGCCACCGGGCGCATGGCGAGCCTGATCTGGATTCAATAAATGCGGATGGGAGCCTGAATATGTCCACCCTGGCCTGGATCACCGCGGCGAGCCTGTTGGGCGGGGTGCTGTCGGTCGCCTGCGCCGCGTTGTTCGTTCTGACCACGCGCGCCGCCTGGGTGCCGATGCTGGTCAGCTACGCCATCGGCGCGCTGCTCGGCGCGGCGTTCCTCGAGCTGCTGCCGGAAGCGTTCGAGGGCGCCACCAGCGCGCGCAGCGTCACCGCCACCGTGCTCGCCGGGATCTTTGTCTTCTTCATCCTGGAAAAACTGGTGCTGTGGCGCCACTGCCATATCGAGGACTGCGAGGTCCACGACCAGCACGCCGACGCGCACGACCACGGACGCAGCGGCTTGCTGATACTCATCGGCGACAGCTTTCACAATTTCGTCGACGGCATCCTCATCGCCGCAGCGTTTATGCAGGACACCCAGCTCGGCATCGTCACCGCGCTCGCGGTGATCGCGCACGAGATCCCGCAGGAGGTGGGCGATTTCCTGATCCTGCTGCACTCGGGCTACAGCCGCATGCGTGCGTTCGCGCTCAACTTGCTGTCGAGCGTCGCCATGTTCGCCGGCGGCCTGCTCGGCTACTACGCGCTGCAGGCGCTGCAGGAATGGGTGCAGACCTTCATCGCGCTCGCCGCCGCCAGCATGATCTATGTCGCCGTGGCCGACCTGATCCCCGGTCTGCACAAGCGCCCCGAATTGCGCGCCACGCTGTCGCAGTCGCTGCTGATCGCGCTCGGCGTGAGTTCGATCTGGCTGGTCGGTTATGTGACGCGGCATTGAGACGGCTGGAACAAGACGGCGTCGCTTTCTGTAGGCGGGGCGCTCTCGCCCCGACCCGCGCCTGGCCTCGAAAACGAATTGAGAAAGTGATCGCCCTCGGGCTACAGCTATAATGCCGGCTGTTCATTCGCGCGGAGCACGACTTGATTCTGGTTACCGGCGGCGCCGGCTTCATCGGCTCCAATTTCGTACTGCAATGGCTGGCGGCGCAAGACGAGCCCGTGGTCAACCTCGACAAGCTCACCTACGCCGGCAACCTGCGCAACCTCGACCGCCTGCGCGGCGATGCGCGCCACATCTTCGTGCGCGGCGACATCGACGACGCCCATCTGGTGGCGCAATTGCTGCGCGAGCACCAGCCGCGCGCCGTGCTCAACTTCGCCGCCGAAAGCCACGTGGACCGATCCATACTCGGGCCGGCCGAGTTCGTGCGCACCAATATCCACGGCACGTTCAACCTGCTGGAAGCGGCGCGCGCGCATTGGAGCGGGCTGGCCGGCGACGCGAAACGCCGATTTCGCTTTCTTCAGGTCTCGACCGACGAAGTCTACGGCTCGCTCGCCGCAGACGATGCGCCGTTTCGCGAAACCACGGCCTACGCGCCGAACAGCCCCTATGCCGCGTCCAAGGCCGCCGCCGACCACATGGTGCGGGCGTACCATCACACCTACGGCCTGCCGACGCTCACCACCAACTGCTCCAACAATTACGGCCCGCTCCAGTTCCCGGAAAAGCTGATTCCGCTGGTGATCCTGAACGCGCTTGCGGGCAAGGCCATTCCCGTCTATGGCGACGGGCACAATGTGCGCGACTGGCTTTTTGTGGACGATCATTGCAGCGGCATCCGCAAGGTCCTGGAGGCGGGGCGGCCGGGCGAGGTCTACAACATCGGCGGCAACAGCGAAAGAAACAATCTCGAAGTGGTGCAGACGCTTTGCACCGTGCTCGACGAGCTGTGCCCCGCGGCAAAGCCCTACGCGTCGCTCATCGGCTACGTCAAGGACCGCCCGGGCCATGACCGGCGCTATGCCATCGACGCAAGCAAAATCAGGCGCGAACTCGGCTGGCAGCCCGCCGAGAATTTTGCCGGCGGCATACGCAGGACCGTCGGCTGGTACCTCGCCAATGCGGAATGGGCGCGTTCGGTGACTTCGGGCGAGTATCAGCAATGGGTGAGCGCGAATTATCAGGAAAGGGGGGCGGCATGAGCAGGGAGCAGGGGCCCCATTACATGGGGATGCGACCGGCCGCGATTGCCGCCGGACGCCGACAGCGCCGGTGCACGATTCACGACTACGGATCGGAGGCGGCGGCATGAGCAGGGGCAGGGGTCATGGCCGCAGGCCTGGGATGCGACCGCCCGCGATTGCCGCCGGACGCCGACAGCGCGGCGTATGGACTCCAGGTAACGGAAGGGAGGCGGCCGCATGAAGGGAATCATCCTCGCCGGCGGCTCCGGCACGCGCTTGTACCCGGTGACGCACGCCGTGTCGAAGCAATTGCTGCCGATCTACGACAAGCCGATGATTTACTACCCGCTGTCGACCCTGATGCTGGCGGGGATCCGCGACATCCTGGTGATCTCCACGCCCGAGGACACGCCGCGCTTCAAGCAGCTCCTCGGTGACGGCTCGAAATGGGGGATACGCTTCTCGTACGCGGTGCAGCCGGCGCCCGAAGGCATCGCGCAGGCCTTCATCATCGGCGGCGATTTTATCGGCGGCGAGCGTTCGACGCTGATCCTCGGCGACAATATTTTCCACGGCACCGACCTGGTGACCAACCTGCGCGCCGCCGTGGGCCGACCGACCGGGGCGACGGCTTTTGCCTATGCGGTGCAGGACCCGGAGCGCTACGGCGTGGTCGAATTCGATCGCTCGCGCAAGGTGCTCTCCATAGAGGAAAAGCCGAAGCAGCCGAAATCGCGCTATGCCGTGACCGGTCTGTATTTTTACGATGAGCAGGTGGTCGAACTCGCGCGCGCGCTCAAGCCCTCGGCGCGGGGCGAACTCGAAATCACCGATCTGAACCGGCGCTATCTGGAACAGGGGCGGCTGAATGTCGAAGTCATGGGCCGCGGCACGGCCTGGCTCGATACCGGCACGCACGAGTCCCTGCTCGAAGCTTCGACCTTCGTCCAGATCATAGAAAAGCGCCAAGGTCTCAAAATCGCCTGTGTCGAGGAAATCGCCTACCGCCTCGGTTACATCGAGGCCGCCCAGCTGGAGCGCCTGGCCGCGCCGATGCGCAACAACGGCTACGGCCAGTATCTGCTCAGCGTACTGCACGATCAGGTGTTCTCGACGCAGGAAAAATAGTCAGGTGTTCTCGACACAAGAGAAATAGACGTGTTTCGTTCAAGTCATTCGTTCTCATCGTGTCATTCCGAGCAACGCGAGGAATCTGCTTTTGAGTTCTCAATTTCGAATCAAGCAGACTCCTCGGGCTGTGCCCTCGGAATGACATCCCGCTGCAGCCACTAATGAAAGTCACCCCGACCGCTATTCCCGACGTACTCGTCATCGAACCCAGGGTGTTCGCGGACGAGCGCGGTTTCTTCTTCGAGAGCTTCAACGAGCGCGCATTTGCGCAGGCAACCGGAGTCGCCGCAAAATTCGTGCAGGACAATCATTCGCGCTCGGTCAGGAACACGCTGCGCGGCCTGCATTACCAGATTCACCAACCCCAGGGCAAGCTGGTGCGCGTGGTGGCGGGCGAGGTTTTCGACGTCGTAGTGGACATCCGCCGCAGCTCGCCGACCTTCGGCCAGTGGGCAGGCCATTATCTGTCCGCCGAGAACAAGAACATGCTCTGGATTCCGGCGGGTCTTGCGCACGGTTTTGCGGTGCTTTCCGAATACGCCGACTTTCTGTACAAGACCACCGACTACTGGGCACCGCAGCACGAGCGCACCCTGCTCTGGAACGACCCCGATCTCGCCATCGCGTGGCCGCTTGCGGGCGAGCCCATCCTGGCCGCGAAAGACCGGACCGGAACGCCGCTGTCCGAGGCCGAGGTATTCGATTGAGCCGTATCCTGGTCACCGGCAGGAACGGGCAAGTCGGTTTCGAGCTGTTGCGCAGCCTGGCCGGGCAGGGGCAGGTAATAGCGGTAGGCAGGGACCAATTGGACCTGTCGGATCCGGATTCGATCCGCCGCACGGTGCGCGAAACCGGCCCCGACCTGATCATCAACGCGGCAGCCTATACGGCGGTGGACCGGGCCGAGTCGGAGCCGGAACTGGCGCTGGCCATCAACGGCGTCGCCCCCGGCATACTCGCCGAAGAGGCGAAGCGCCTGGGCTCGGCGCTGATCCATTACTCCACCGACTACGTGTTCGACGGCACCAAGGGCGCGCCTTACACCGAGGATGACGAACCGCGGCCGATCAATGCCTACGGCAGGACCAAGCTCGCGGGCGAGCGCGCGATCGAGGCGGTGGATGTGCCGCACCTGATCCTGCGCACCAGCTGGATCTACGGCGCGCGCGGCAAGAATTTCCTGCTGACCATCCTGCGCCTGGCGCGCGAGCGCGAAGAACTCTCGATCGTGGACGATCAGGTCGGCGCGCCCACCTGGAGCCGCGCGCTCGCCGCGGCCACCGGCGATATCCTCAGGCGGCTGGGCTACGGCCAGCCGGGCTTTGGCGACGCGTGCACGCAGCAGCGAGGCATTTACAACTTGAGCGCGGCCGGACAAACGTCGTGGCATGGGTTTGCCGCGGCGATACTAGCCCAGGCCGCAAGCGCGCCGCCCGGGCAATCCGATTTCGCCCTTGCTCGGGTGCCCGTGCTCAAGCGCATCCAGACCGAACAATACCCGCTGCCCGCCGGCCGGCCGCGCTATTCGGTATTGGCGAACGCCAAACTGCAACGCGCTTTCGGTTTCGCCATGGCCGATTGGAAAACCAGCTTGGCCGAATGCATGAGCAGCGGTTAGTTGCAGGTCCGCTCGTGCTTACGCCTCGAAGGTCTCGATCCCCCTGAGGGGAAAGTCCCGGTGGGACGGGGGGCGGGCGGGTGCAACGGGGCAGTCCTATTGGGGCGCGGCCCCGACCGCCCATCTCTTTTTTCCTTGCAAAACGTCTATTTACACCGCATCCCCTGGTGTGTACAATCCGCTGTCATTTTTTGAACATGAACGAACTCACTCTGGAAATTGACTGGGATGCCGGGGCTTACCGATCCGCAACGCCTTGAACTGCTCAAGCTGCTGCAAGACCAGCCGCAGATGAGCCAGCGCGATTTGGCGCAAGCCATGGGCGTGAGCTTGGGCAAGGCCAATTACTGCGTGAAGGCGCTCATGGATAAGGGATTGGTCAAGCTGGAAAGATTCCGCGCGAATCCGGACAAGCGCTATTACGCTTATCTGCTCACGCCGGCGGGGCTGAAGGAAAAGACCCGTATCACCATGGAGTTCCTGAGGTACAAGCTTGCGGAATACGAAGCGCTGGAAAAGGAAATCGAACAACTGCGGGGTGACTTGGAAAACCGCCGAATCCAATCCGCCGCGCTGTCCGAAGGGCAATCGGGAGATTATTGATGGAAAACGCGGGCATCGAACGCTGGTATGCCGTATGCTGCAAGCCGCGCCAGGAAGCGGTGGCGGAAGAGAACCTCTTGCGCCAAGGCTTTCATGTGTATCTGCCGCGCATCCGCATCAGGCATCGCCGCCGCGGGCACTGGATCGATGCCGTCGAAGTGCTGTTTCCGCGCTACATTTTCATCCGTATCGATCCTCAGCGGCGCAGCACCGCCACGGTGCGTTCCACTCGAGGGGTGGTCGGCCTGGTGCGCTTCGGCGGGCAGCCTGCCATCGTCCCGGACATGGTGATGGACGCCCTGCGGCAGCGCGAGGACGCGGCCTCGGGCCTGCACCAGGACAAGCGCCCGCTGTTCAACGCAGGGGAGCCGATCAAGCTGGTGGACGGGCCGCTTGCCGGCATGGAAGGCGTGTTCACCCAGCAAGACGGCGATAAGCGCGTGATCGTGCTGTTGGAACTGTTGGGCAAGGCAAACAAGGTAACGGTAAGCCGCGACTGGATCGCCCGGGCCGCATAAGTTTGTAGGAGCGAGCTGCGCCCGGAAAGCCTCGATCTGCCTTGAGGGAAAAGTCCACTTGGCGGATTCGCGAATTAAAGCGTGAGCCGTTGTTGTGAAATACATTATGCGAACACGTGAGTGTCTTGCAGGGCGGTAGCGTGCCTGAAAAGCTATGCCATCGGCGCCCCCGCCACGACAGGAATGCGCGATTGCAACGACTGTTCGGGGTGACTATGAACTTTGTTTCCCGCTTATCGATCTTTACCGCAATCAGATCGAGCATCGCGAATCGATAGAGGCGGCCGCATGACCGGTATTACCGATCGGCCCAGGGGCGGTTATCCAGGGAACCACGGACAACGTCCCACGCCCGCATAGACGCCCAAGGCGAAAAAAGCTATGATTCCACGGGCTTTTAGCGCCGATAAGTCTTTTCCCTTTTGTACATTTCCGGATAAATCTGCATGGCATTTAGCTTGCGTCGCCTGTTAATTTCAGTGATTCTCGGCTCGCTGCCCCTCGCCGCGCAGGCACAAGGGTTCGGCCAGTTGCCGGCGCCCGCCGCGACCGGCCAAGCCGCGCAGCCGGGTACCGGCTTAGCCTCGCCCTCCATCGGCAATGCCACACTCCAACGCCAGCAGCGCACCGGCCGGCAGGCAGACCAGGTTCTCGACCCGCGCACGCAGCAGACCATCCAGGATCTGCAGCCGCCGCCGGAGCGCATCGAATTTCAGGATTTTGTCGCCCAGTCCACTGGACGCGACCTGCCGATCTTCGGTTCGGAACTATTCAAGAACGTGCCGTCCACGTTCGCGCCGGTGGACAACATCCCGGTCACCTCCGATTACGTCATCGGTCCGGGCGACGAGATTATTATCCGCGCCTGGGGGCAGCTCGATGTTGACTATGCCGCAGTGGTGGACCGCACCGGCACGATCAACATCCCAAAAGTCGGTACCATCAATGTCGCCGGGATCAAGTACCAGGACCTGCAGCCCCACCTCAAGACCGCAATCGGCCGCGTCTTCCGCAATTTCGATCTGACCGTGAGCCTGGGCCAGTTGCGCGCGATCCAGGTGTTCGTCGTGGGCCAGGCGCGCCGCCCCGGCTCCTACACCGTCAGCTCCATGAGCACCTTGGTAAACGCCGTGTTCGCGGCGGGCGGCCCGTCGGCCAAAGGCTCGATGCGCGGCATCCAACTGAAGCGCGGTAACAAGGTGGTGACCGAGCTTGACCTGTACGACCTCCTGATCAGCGGCGACAAGTCCAAAGACGCGCCGCTGTTGCCGGGCGACGTAATCTATGTCCCGCCGGTCGGCGCTCTGGTGGCGATTTCGGGTAGCGTCAACGTGCCAGCGATCTTCGAGCTCAGGAAAGACGGCACGCTCGCCGACCTCATCGCCTGGGCCGGCGGGCTGGCAAGCACCGCCTCCGGCCAGAAGGCCACGATCGAGCGCATCGAGGACCACAAGACGCGCAAGATCGCGGAGTTCAATCTGGACGCGGCCGGCACGCAGACCAATCTGCGCAACGGCGATCTGGTAACCATCTACGCGGTTGCGTCGCGAATCGACAATGCGGTCACCCTGCGCGGCAACGTCGCCCAGCCGGCGCGCTTCCCCTGGCGCCAGGGCATGCGCGTCAAGGATCTCATTCCCAACAGCGACGCACTGATTTCGCGCCATTACTGGCTGCGCAAGAACCAGACCGTCGGCCTGGATAACATCACGGTCGCCGAAATGCTGAAAAAGAGCCAGCCGCGGGACGCGTCGCCCGTTCTTGCGCAGAGTGCCACGGGCGGGCTGGGCGCCGGCCAGGGCATTCAAGCGAGGCTGGAGGATAAGACCCGGATCACGTACGTTGACCTGATCAAGCGCAATCTTGACGAAGTCAATTGGGACTACGCCGTGATCGAGCGCATGAATCCCAAGGACTTGAGCACGACACTGGTACCATTCGACCTTGGCAAAGCAATCCTCGAGGGCGATCCTGTGCAAAATCTGCTGCTGCAACCAGGTGACGTGGTGACGATTTTCTCGGTCGATGATGTTCAGGTTCCTATTGCCAGACAGACCAAATACGTGCGACTGGAAGGCGAGTTCGCCCATCCTGGCATTTATCGCGTCGAGCCGGGCGAAACCTTGCGCCAACTGGTCGCGCGGGTCGGCGGCCTGAGCCAGAATGCCTATCTGTTCGGCGCGGAATTCACGCGCGAATCGAACCGGGTTTACCAGCAGAAAAAACTGGAAGAGGCAGTCAATCGCCTGGAGCGCGAAATCCAAAGCAGTTCGATCAGCCGCAGTAAGAACGTTTTGACCACGGAAGAGGCAACCGGTCTGACACAGGATGCACAGGCACAGCAGGTGCTGATTGCCAAATTGCGCCAAGTCAAGGCCACCGGTCGCGTCGTGCTCGAACTGCCGACGGACGACGCGACAGGTGTCAAGGACCTGCCGGATCTTGTGTTGGAAGACAGCGATCGCTTCATCGTGCCTTCCAGGCCGTCGACAATCAACGTCATCGGAGCGGTCTATAACGAGAACGCGTTTGTGTTCAAACCGGAAAAAAGCCTGGCCAATTACCTGCGCCAGGCAGGCGGCGTGTCTCGCACCGGCGACAAGGCCGACGTGTACCTGCTCCGCGTCGACGGCTCGGTTATCAGCAAGCGCCAGTCCGGTTGGCTCATGGGCAGCTTCGACGGCGAGCGCCTGATGCCCGGCGACACCATCGTCGTCCCGGAAGATTTCGAGCGCACCACCTGGACCAAAGTGCTCAAAGATTGGGGCCAGATTCTTTATCAACTTGGCCTGGGTGCGGCAGCTATTAAAGTGCTTCAGCAATAAGAAACCAGAACAAGGCGCAAGTCGGCCCACCTGGTGTCGAATGTAGGATCGAGATTGCGAACTAAGCGAAGCCCTCTTTGGTACAGGCCACCTTCAGCGAATTGCCAACAAGATATTGCGTGTCCGACGAAGATAATTACCTAACCGTCAACCACGCCCCGCCAATCACTACTCACTGTCGCTATGTCCGAACCAACAATCACCAATCACCAATCACCGAACGATGACGAGATCAGTCTCCTCGAGATCCTTGTTGTCCTGGCGAAGCACAAGTGGCTCATCCTCGGTCTGCCGTTTGCGACGGCGATCCTGGCGGCCGGCTATAGTCTGCTCCTACCCAATATTTATACCGCCTCTACCAAGATCCTGCCACCGCAACAAAATCAATCTAGCGCCGCCGGGATGCTTGCGCAGCTCGGAGGATTAGGCGGAGTTGCCGGCGGCGTGCTCGGAATCAGGAACCCGAACGATCTGTACATTGGAATGCTCAAGAGCCGCGCGGTAGTGGACGGCATAATCCAGCGTTTCGATCTTAATGTCGTATTTAAGCAGAAACTCCAGTCTAGTACACGGGCAGCTTTGGCGGGCATGACCAATATCAAAGCTGAGAAAGACGGCATGATCACCATTGAAGTGGACGACGAAGACCCCAAACGTGCCGCCTTACTCGCTAATGCCTATGTGGACGAACTCTACAAGCTGACCCGCGTGCTGGCACTGACCGAAGCCTCCCAGCGCCGCCTGTTCTTTGAGCGCCAGCTGGCTCAGGCCAAGGATAACCTTGCCAAGGCTGAAGCGTCTGCCACGGAATCTCTGGAAAAAGGTGGAATTACCCAAGTCGAGAGGCAGGGCCGTGCCATGCTCGATGCCACGGCTAGCCTGCGAGCACAGATCACAGTCAAAGAAGTGCAGATCGGCGCCATGCGTGCCTTCGCTGCCGAGGGCAACCCTGATTACCTAGCGGCCAAACAGGGACTGCAGGCGATGAAGCAGGAACTTGCCAAGATAGAGGGCGTCGCGGGCGCAAAAGTCAGGGAAGACAGTGCGGCCAACAACAGCCGCGGCAGCGACAGCTTGAGCTTGTTGCGCGACCTCAGATATTACGAGACGATCTATGAATTGCTTGCCAAGCAGCACGAGCTCGCCAAGATCGACGAAGCCAAGGATTCCACCATTATCCAGGTGCTGGATAGGGCCATCGAGCCGGATCGTCGGTCCAAGCCAACCCGCCGGAATATCGTGCTGCTCTCAGCGCTGGTAGCGCTGTTTGCCGGAATGCTGTGGGCTTTCGTTCTCGAGGCGATGGCCAAAGCTCGCAGCGACCCGCAACACGTGGCTCGGTTGCAGGTCTTCAAGCGTTATCTGGCATGGCGCTGAATTGCGTAAGCATTCCGTCAAATTGCCAACGATTCGATCTTTTTTGTCCTGCGCCAGCCACTCCACAACCCAAAGTGGTTTTTCTGTCGCGACGCTTCCAGATTAGGCCGAGGTTGCTTGGGTGACGCCATTGTGGCAACAGGATTTCGCGCGCTCAGCCTCCGGCACGGTTACATCCAATGAAAACTATGCCTTCCAATAGCATTCGTACGCAAAAAAATCAGCAGAAGCTTAGCCAGTGCCCCCCGCCCGCCTCCCGATTCTGCTGACCCGTCTCTGGCATCACCTCAGCCGGCGCCGTCAGCGCCAGTTCGGTCTTCTAATGGGCTTGATGCTGGTAAGTGCGTTCGCGGAAGCCGTCAGCCTGGGCGCTGTGTTACCCTTCCTCGGCATCCTCACCGCGCCCGAAAGGGTGTTCAGCCATCCTGTCGTTGCGGATGTGGCGCGGGCCTGGCGCATCACGTCGGCCGATCAATTGGTGTTACCCCTCACAGTCGCGTTTGTCGCGGCAGTCCTGATAGCGGGAACAATCCGCATGTTGCTGTTGTGGGTCAGTACCCGACTCTCATTTGCCATTGGTGCAGACCTCGGCATCGAAGTGTATCGCCGCACCCTCTACCAGCCTTATCGGGTGCATATGGGCCGCAACAGCAGCGCGGTGATCGACGGCATTACCAGCAAGGTGGGTGGTTGCGTTTATGTGCTTTCCCACTTGTTGATGGTTACCAGCTCAATCGTGTTGATGGTAATTGTAATGTTCGCCTTGATCGGCATCGATCCAATGGTGGCATCGGTAACAGCCATCGGCTTTGGCTCCAGTTATGGGCTGATTACCTGGCTGTCCCGCCGACGGCTGTATCGCAACAGCCAGCGCATTGCGCTGGAATCAACCCAAGTGCTCAAGGCGCTGCAAGAAGGCCTGGGTGGTATTCGCGATGTGTTACTAGATGGGCTGCAGCCAGTTTACTGCGACATCTACCGCCAGGCCGACCTACCGCTGCGGCGGGCCCAGTGCAACAACGTCTTTATCAGCCAAAGCCCCCGTTATGCCACCGACGCGCTGGGAATGGTGCTGATCGCCGCCTTGGCGTATGCCTTTAGCCGTCAGGCCGGGGGCATCGCGACAGCCCTGCCGGTGCTCGGGGCCTTGGCGATCGGCGCGCAACGCTTGCTCCCGGCCCTGCAGCAGGCCTATAGCGCTTGGACGAATATTGCCGGCAATTACGCCTCACTCGCCGATGCTGTCGAACTGCTCGATCAGCCACTGCCAACGGAGGAGCTGCAACCCGCTCCCGCGCCGCTGTCCTTTCAGGATGCCATCCGCTTCGACGCCGTGCGGTTCCGTTACGGCAGCAAAGGCTCTTGGGTGCTCGATGGCCTCAAACTGACGATCGCCAAGGGCGCCAGAGTTGGTTTTGTCGGCAGAACCGGCAGTGGTAAGAGCACTACGCTCGACCTGCTGATGGGGCTGCTGATGCCCACCGAGGGTGAGATTCTGGTGGATGGTCAGCCCATTAGCGGCAACCGTGTCAGGGCTTGGCAGCGAACCATAGCCCACGTGTCGCAGAACATCTACTTGGCCGATACCACATTGGCCGAGAACATCGCGTTCGGTATTCCGCGCGACGCTATCGACATGGACCGGGTGCGACAGGCGGCCCGTCAAGCGCAGATCGCCGATTTCATCGAAAGCCGGTCCGAGGGCTACCATGGTTACGTTGGGGAGCGTGGCATCCGTCTTTCCGGCGGCCAGCGGCAACGCATTGGCATCGCCCGTGCGCTTTACAAGCAGGCCAGCGTGCTGGTGTTCGACGAAGCCACCAGCGCCCTCGACAACGCCACCGAACAAGCGGTGATAGACGCTATCGAGAGCGTCAACCGTGGTCTCACCATCGTGCTGATTGCCCACCGGCTCACCACCGTGCGGCGCTGCGACACCATCTTTGAAATGGCCCATGGCCGAGTGGTAGCGCAAGGGACTTACGATCAGCTACTTGAGCTTAGTCCGAGCTTCCGCAGCATGGCCAAGGCAATAGCCTGACAATGCTCCGCCGCCGGCGGCACACGTGGGGGTTCTGGAGATGGGTTCTAGAAAATGCCCCATGCTCGGTGCGGCTGCGCGCCCGCTGAATTTCCAGACGCATAGACGGTTGATCGGAAAGTAATAATGGATCGGAGGTCGGAATGAAGGCGCTAGTAACCGGTGGGGCCGGTTTCATCGGAAGTCATCTGAGCGAACGGCTACTCGCACTCGGACATGAGGTCGTGATCGTGGACGACCTGTCGAGCGGGCGTCTGAAGAATTTGGAGACGTTCGAGAACCATCCGGCGTTCAGCTTTCATCGCGCCGATATCCGCAGTCTCGATCAGTTGAAACCTTGCTTTACCGGAGTCGACTGGGTATTCCACCTGGCCGGCCTAGCCGATATTGTTCCCTCGATCGAGACACCTGGCCTGTATTTCAGCACCAACGTGCAAGGCACATTCAATGTGCTCGAATGCGCGCGTGCGGCGCAGACCAAACGTTTCGTATATGCCGCCTCGTCTTCCAGTTACGGCATCCCGGATATTTATCCGACACCGGAGACGGCGCCGATCAGCCCGCAGTATCCGTATGCGCTCACCAAATACATGGGCGAGGAACTGGTTTTGCATTGGGCAAGCATCTATAAGCTTCCGGCATTGTCGCTGCGGCTGTTCAACGTTTACGGGCCGCGTTCGAGAACCGCCGGCACGTACGGTGCCGTTTTCGGCGTTTTCCTGGCGCAGAAGATTCACGGCCAGCCGTTTACCGTGGTCGGCGACGGTCAGCAGACGCGCGATTTCACCTACGTGACCGACGTCGCCGAGGCCTTTATTTGTGCGGCAAAGTCTGAATTGGGCGGAGAAGCGATGAATGTCGGCAGCGGCGACCATTACAGCGTAAACCGTTTGGTCGAATTGCTTGGCGGTGAGGTGGTGCACATCCCCAAGCGGCCGGGTGAGCCGGACTGCACGTTTGCAGACGTTAGAAAAATTCAGCGAGCATTTGACTGGAAGGCCAAAGTGTCTTTCGAAGAGGGGGTTGGTAACATGATTAAGCGCCTCGACGACTGGCGCGATGCTCCGCTGTGGGACTCCGGTTCGATCAAGCGAGCGACCGAGTCATGGTTTCACTATCTTGGGAAAGAACATGCTGATAGATGAGACTGGTATCGCGGGCATGGCGCTCAACGTACGCTCGCCGGAGTTGCATTCAATCATTACCTTGACGCAAGTCACCAACGCATTGGCCAACGGGATCGATGCGTGCGACTATGGAATGGCTGAGATCGGCTACCAGTTCTCGCTGTATAACGCGGCAGACCGTCTCCGACTCGATAAATCGATCTAAACCATGTCAAGCATCAAGATTCTTTCCCTAGACGATCTGGAAAAAAAGGCACAGGAGCTGCGCCAGGAAGGCAAACGCATCGTGATGTGCCACGGCGCGTTCGACCTTATGCACACCGGTCACGTCCGGCACCTGCAGAGAGCGAAGCGCGAGGGCGACGTGCTGCTGGTCACTCTGACCGGCGACGCGTACGTGAATAAAGGCCCCGGCAGGCCGGTGTTCGGCGAGGACCTGCGCGCGGAGACGCTAGCTGCGCTTGCCTGCGTTGATTTCGTTGCGATCAACTACGAACAGGCTGCGATCAATGCGATTGCACGCCTACGTCCGCATGTCTATGTCAAAGGCAGCGAGTACCGCGCCGCGATGGACGACGTTACCGGCAACATTGCGCGCGAGCAGCAGGCGGTCGAGGCTTGCGGTGGAGAGATTTTCTACACCGACGAGATTACGTTCAGTTCGAGCAGCCTGCTGAACGAACACTTCGGCGTATTTTCTCCAGAAACAAAGGATTACTTACAAGCGTTCCGAAAGACCTACGACTACAATAAAGTCATCAACCTGGTGAAGAGCCTCGCCCAGCTCGATGTGCTCGTGGTGGGAGATGCCATCATTGACCAGTATCACTATATCAAGACGCTCGGCCAAATCGGCAAGGGCACCGCGCTGGCGGTAAAGTACGAAACCGAGGAGCAGTTTGCGGGCGGCTCGATCGCAGTGGCGAATCATCTTGCTGGTTTTGTCGGGGACGTCACATTGGTCACCGGCCTAGGCAAGCGCGAGACGCACGAGGTTTTCATCCGCGCAAAGCTGCTGCCGAACGTGGTACCCGCGTTCTTCTATATCGACAATGCGCAGACCGTTACCAAGCGCCGCTTCGTTGACGCCGATCTCAACAAGCTGTTTGAAGTGTATTTCTGTAGCGAGGAACCGTTGCCTGAAGGCGTCGATAGCGCCGTGTGCGCGTGGCTGGAAGCGAATCTGGAAAGGTTTGACGTGGTTATCGTGCCGGACTTCGGCAACGGCTTTATCTCGCAGAAAATGGTCGAGGTGTTGTGCCGCAAGGCTCGCTTCCTGGCGGTCAATACCCAGCTCAACAGCGGCAATCGCGGACACCACGTGATCAGCCGCTATTCCCGCGCCGACTTCGCTTGCATCAACGAACCGGAACTGAGGCTAGCTGCACATAATAGGCATGACCCAATTGAACGCGTCGCGGAGATGATCGGGCAGAAGATCAATTCTGACCACATCGCGATTACTTGCGGATCCCGGGGCGTAATGTTTAGGGACCGCAAATCCGGCGCGACTTATTCCGTGCCAGCGCTGTCGACCAAGGTGCTTGACCGCATCGGCGCTGGCGATGCCTTTTTGGCGCTCGCCAGCCTTTGTGTCGGCGGCGGGTTGCCCTCGGAGGTGGCGGCGTACGTCGGCAGCGTCTCGGCGGCGCTCGATGTGCAAATCGTCGGTAATCGCGAGGCGGTCGGGTCGGTGGCGCTATTCAAGTACATCACGACGCTGCTCAAATGACGGCGGACTCCGCGCTGCGCTGCGAGTGACCATAGATTGCAACACTGATGTAAACATTCCTGGAGAAAGGCTCGACAATGGCAATGATGAATGGAATTAACAAAGTTCTGGTCACCGGCGGAGCGGGCTACGTGGGCGCGGTGCTAGTGCCAAAACTGCTCGCCAAGGGCTACAAGGTGAAGGTGCTCGACCTCTATCTGTACGGCGAAGAAGTGCTTGATTCTGTCAAGGGGCATCCCAATCTCGAGCATGTCAAGGGTGACATCCGTGATCACGCACTGCTCGATCGCGTTACTCCCGGCTGCGATGCAGTAATCCACCTCGCCTGCATTTCCAACGATCCCAGCTTCGAACTCGACCTCGAACTCGGCAAATCGATTAACTATGACGCTTTTGTCGACCTTGTCAAGGTATCGAAGGCGTGCGGCGTGCGCCGCTTTATCTATGCCTCCTCGTCCAGCGTCTACGGAATCAAGCAAGTTCCGAACGTCACCGAGGATCTGCCGCTCGAGCCGCTGACCGACTACTCGAAGTACAAGGCGCTTTGCGAAGATGTGCTGCTGAAGGAGCGGGCGCCCGGCTTCACCACGCTCATCATTCGTCCAGCCACGGTATGCGGCTACTCGCCGCGGCTGCGGCTTGACCTCTCGGTAAACATCCTTACCAACCATGCTGTGACCAATCGGCAGATCAAGGTGTTCGGTGGGGAGCAGATGCGCCCGAACATCCACATCGACGACATGGCCGAGCTCTATATCAGGAGCCTCGAGTGGGCTGACGCCCAGATCGACGGCAAGATTTACAATGTCGGCTACCACAACCACAAAGTGCGGGAAATCGCCGGCATCGTCAAAGGCGTGGTCGGCGAGGACGTGAAGATCGTCACGACGCCTACCGACGACAACCGCTCGTATCATGTGTCGTCGGACAAAATCAAGCGGGAGCTGGGTTTTGCGCCGAAACATACCATCGAGGACGCAGTGCGAGACCTCGTTGCGGCGTTCCAGGCGGGCCGGATTCCAGATTCGATGACCGACGACCGTTATTACAACATCAAGCGCATGCAGCACCTGAGCCTGAAGTAGCCGTACACCGATTCCCGCCTTGCAGTCCCGACTTCGATGAACGCGCCCGCCAAGGGCTGGGTTATTGGTGTGGATTTCGACAACACCATTGCCAGCTACGATGAGCTCATGCACGCCATCGCAGTGGAACGCGGCCTGATCTGCGCCGACGTCGCGAAGAGCAAGAAGCTCATCCGCGATGCCATTCGGGCGCTGCCGGACGGCGAGACGCATTGGCGCAGCCTGCAGGTTACGGCATACGGCCCGCGGATGCCGGAGGCGCGGCTGATCGAGGGAGTCAGGGAGTTTTTCGCTGAATGCGGGCGCCGGAACATCCCGGTGTACATCGTCAGCCACAAGACCGAGTATGCGAACTTCGGCGAGGCAAACGTCAACCTGCGCGCTGTCGCCATGGCGTGGCTGGATCGGCATGGTTTCTTCGCCCCGGGGGAACTGGGCCTGAACAGGGACGACGTATTCTTCGAGTCGACACGCGCCGAGAAGATCGAGCGGGTAAAGGCGCTGGGCGCGACCCATTTTATCGATGACTTGGAGGAAACCTTCCGCGAGACGTCATTTCCGCTCGGCGTACAGAAGATCCTGCTCGCGGCCCCGGGCCAGGCAGGCGACGCAGCGGGAGCCGTTTCAATTGCCACCTGGAAGCAGATACATGCGCACCTGCTTGGCGGTACGGAGCTGACTGTGGTTACGGCGCTGCTGCGCAAGCCGGTACAGTCGATTGCCCGCATCGGCAGGGGCGGGAATAGCAAGGTCTACCGCGTCATTTGCGACGACGGCACGCGCTACGCCGCCAAGTTCTATTTCCAGCGCACCATGGACGGTCTGGATCGCCTGGAGGTCGAATTTGCCAGTTTGCGGTTCATGTGGGAGAGCGGTGAGCGTTGCATACCTCAGCCGCTTGCCGCAGATCGCAGCAGCCAGATCGCGCTCTATCAGTACGTCGACGGGACCGAAATCGATGCGCGTGCAGTTGCAAAATCCGACATCGAGCAGCTGGTGAATTTTTGTATGCGACTCAAGCAGTTGGCGAAGTCCAAGGGGGCCGATCAGTTGCCTCTGGCGGCAGAGGCGTCCTTTTCATTCAGCGCTCTGCACGCGAATATTCTCGGAAGGCTGGAGCGTCTCAAGTCGGTTCAGGGCGAGGACGCCAGCTACGCGGCCCTGCGAAGGTTCTTGTCGCAGGAGTTTGCCCCGGCGCTCGACGCCGTAGTCGAGCGCGCCAAGGGGAGGACCGGCGAGGCGGCGTGGACGGCCGAGTTGCCGCGTAGCGCCTGGACCCTGAGCCCGTCCGACTTCGGTTTTCACAACGCGCTAAGGCGCCCGGACGGCTCTATCGTCTTCCTTGACTTCGAATATTTCGGCAAGGACGATCCGGCCAAGATGATCGCCGATTTCGTGCTGCACCCGGCAATGGAGCTGAGTGAATCCGACAAGCGCTTCTACGTCGAGCGCATGCTCCAGTGTTTCAGCGCCGATGGAGGCCTTCCTGATCGGCTGGCGTTGAGCTACCCGCTATTTGGGTTGAAGTGGTGCATGATCTTGCTCAACGAGTTCGTGCCGAAGTACCTCGATCGACGTGAGTTCGCGATCGCGGCTCGTGCCAATCGCGAGAACGTCCGGGCGCGGCAACTGCTAAGATCGCAGCGCATGCTTGGCAAAATGAAGAATGAACTCGAATGCTTTCCTTACCTGGCGAAATGCGCATGAATGAGACGAAAACTGCGTCCCCAGCCCTTGACGGACGCTCGCTGGAACTGCGCCGCATGATTGTGCACGTACTTGGCCGAGGCGGACGAGGTCACGTCGGAACCTCGTTGTCGCTGGTCGAGATTTTGCGCGTGCTCTACGACAAGGTGCTGCGCTACGACGCGAAGAATCCGAGGTGGCCGCAGCGCGACCGCTTGCTCCTTTCGAAAGGGCACGGCTGCCTGGCGCTTTACGTAATGCTGCAGGAGAAAGGTTTTTTTCCGGAAGAGGAGCTGTGGAAGTTTTGCAGGTTCGACGGCATCCTCGGCGGGCATCCCGATCCAAAAGTGCCTGGAATCGAGGTGTCGACCGGCAGTCTTGGGCACGGACTGCCGATCGGCGTCGGCATGGCGCTCAATGCGAAATACGAGAAGGCCCCGCACCGGGTGTTTGTGGTGCTTGGCGACGGAGAGTGTGACGAGGGCTCGGTGTGGGAGGCTGCGATGAGCGCTGCCAAACACAAGCTGGACAATTTGGTTGTATTAGTCGATTACAACAAGCACCAGTCTTACGCCAGCACGTATGAAGTGCTTGATCTCGAGCCATTTGTCGACAAATGGGAAAGCTTCGGCTTCAGCTGTCGCGAAGTCGATGGCCATGACGTAGCCGCGCTCGAGCAGGTGCTCGCGAGAGCGCCGTTCGCGCACGGAAAGCCCAACGCGATCATCTGCCATACGATAAAGGGGAAGGGCATTTCCTTCGCCGAGAATAATCTGAAGTGGCATCACAAGAGCAGTGTCAAGGACAGCGATGTTCAGGAACTGCTCAAAGCTCTCGAGGATCGGTGATGCGCGAAACTTGTCTCGACCAGGTGTACGAAATGGCCAAGAAGGACGAGCGGATCTTTTTCATCGGCTCGGATCTGGGCGTGAACACGCTGGACAAATTCAGGAAGGAGATGCCAAGACGGTTCTTCATTGAAGGCATCTCCGAGCAGCATGTGGTAGGGATGGCGAGCGGCCTGGCGCTGGAAGGCAAGATCGTCTACGTCAACACCATCAGTACGTTCATTACCCGGCGTTGCTTCGAGCAGGTGGCGGTCGATGTCTGCCTGCACAACCTTAACGTGCGGCTGATCGGCAACGGCGGCGGGCTGGTGTACGCGCCGCTCGGGCCGACGCATCTGGCGATCGAGGACATCTCTATCATGCGCGCGCTGCCGAATATGGCGGTGGTCGCGCCGGCTGACGCCAACGAGATGCGCCGCCTGATGCCGCTGACGGTCGATCATCCCGGGCCGATCTATATCCGCCTGGCCAAGGGCTATGACCCGATCGTGACCACCGACGATATTCCGTTCCAGATCGGCAAGGCGCTGCCGATGCGCGAAGGCGGCGACGCGCTTCTAGTGAGCACCGGCATCACACTCAAGTTTGCGCTGGAAGCCGCCAAGGAACTCGCCGCGCAAGGGACAGAGTGCGCCGTGCTTCACATGCCGACGGTCAAGCCGTTCGACATCGACGCTTTTCTCGCCCGTGCGACCATCGCTCCCGTGATTGTCGCCATCGAGGAGAACACGGTGATTGGCGGGCTCGGCAGCGCGGTGGCGGAGGCGCTCGCGGAGGCCGACTTCAACTCGGTCAAGCGTTTCCGCAGGATCGGTATCCCGGACGTATTTGCCAAGAACTACGGCTCGCAGGCCCACCTGATGGAGCATTACCGGATTTCCGCGGCTGAAATCATCGCTACGGTAAAGCACCTTCGCGCGCTGCGCACCAACTAATCAATTTTAAATCACAAAGGAAATTGTATGGGACGTTTGCTCAACATCGTTACGCCGCTGCATCAGGCAACCCGCCGCGATTATTTGGCGCGCATGGTCGATGATAAGGTCCATTGCATGCTGAAAGCCAAGGAATACGAGGCGGACTACTGGGACGGCGATCGTCGCTACGGGTATGGAGGGTACAAATTCATGCCCGGCCGCTGGAAGCCGGTCGCCGAGGCGCTGATCAAGACCTATAATCTGAAGGCCGGATCGAAGGTGCTCGATGTCGGCTGTGGCAAGGCCTTTCTCCTATATGAAATGCTGCAGATCGAACCTGGCCTGGACGTCGTCGGCTTTGACGTTTCTCGCCACGGCCTGGCAAACGCGCACCCCGATGTCAAAGATAAGCTATTCAAGTACCGGGCGCAGGACCGTTACCCGTTTGGCGACGACCAATTCGACTTGGTAATCTCCCTGGGCTGTTTTCACAATCTGCGAATATTCGAATTGCAGACTGCGTTGCAGGAAGTTGAACGCGTGGGCAAACAGGCGTATGTCATGCTCGAGAGCTATCGTAACGAACTTGAGCAGTTCAACCTTCAGTGTTGGGCGCTAACATGTGAATCTTTCTTTGACACCGCCGAATGGATATGGCTCTACAACCACTTTGGTTACTCCGGCGACTACGAATTTATCTACTTCGAATGAGTGGAGCCAATTAATGAAAGCAGCCATACTTGTCGAAAGTAGGAAACCTCTCGAAGTCGCCGATATCAAATTGCCGGAGCAACTGGCGTACGGTCAGGTTCATGTAAAGATTCATTTCAGCGGTATTTGCGGTGCGCAGATAAATGAGATAGAAGCTGCCAAAGGACCGGACAAGTTCCTGCCCCACCTCCTGGGCCACGAGGCGTCCGGGACAGTTTTGCGCATTGGTCCGGGTGTTAAGACTGTCAAGCCGGGGGATCGCGTCGTTCTGCACTGGCGCCCCAGCGCCGGCATCCAGTCGGAGGCGCCAAAATATGATTGGAACGGCCGGACCGTGAATGCCGGATGGGTAACCACATTTAACGAAGAAGCGTTTATATCGGAGAACCGGCTCACCGTGATCCCCGACACGTTTCCGCTTCGCCTTGCACCTATTTTCGGTTGTGCGATCACCACTGCTACGGGCGTGGTGAACAACGATGCGCAGGTCAAGATCGGACAGTCGGTAGTCATATTTGGGTGCGGAGGAGTGGGGCTGAATATTGCTCAGGCTGCGGACCTCGTGTCGGCCAACCCGATAGTTGGCGTCGATATCCTCGACAATAAAGTCGAATTGGGCTTGCGCTGGGGATTGACGCATGCGTTCAATTCGACGAAAACCTCGGATATTCACCAGAAAATACTGGAAATTGTCGGTGCAAGAGGTGCCGATGTGGTTATCGATACGACCGGTATTTCGAGTGTCATTGAGATGGCCTACGAATTGACTTCACCGGATGGGAGAACCATTTTGGTTGGGGTGCCGCGAGAGAAGGTGAGTATCTACACCTTGCCACTGCATTTCAAGAAGATCCTAAAAGGATCTGAAGGGGGAGGGGTTGTCCCGGATGTGGAAATACCTCGGCTAATACGTTTGACGGATCGCGGGCGCCTGAAACTCGATGGGCTTTATACCCATGAGTTTTCCTTGGATGATATCAATGAAGCCATCCGTGTCTTCCGTTCGGGGGAGGCGGGACGTGTCCTCATCAATATGGGGAATGCATTGCCGTAAGTTTAGCGGGTGGACTGAGCGGCGCTCCGCGAATCTCAGTGGCGGCAACAAATACATCCGCCTGAATGCTCGGACCTGCTGGTCGACTGTCATGTTGAAGAACAGGGGTTCTTAAATCTGCAGTGTTGGCCTCCGACAAATGGCTATTCGAGCGAATGGGATTGCAGACTTGCCTGTGTTGGCGGTTTGATCGCCAAGGAGATTGTAAGTTTATCTACTGTGAGTAATCTCGTGAATCATGCCGTTAAGGCTCTGATCTACAGGAGGGATGGCAACGTACTGTTGCAGCAGCGAGACTACGCGCCTAGCCTTCCTTTTCCGGGGTGTTGGACTTTTTTCGGTGGCCAGGTAGAACAAGGCGAGAGCCTTAAGAGTGCGTTACAGCGAGAACTGATCGAAGAGCTCGGATGTATTCCGGGTAGAGTGGGTGACGAACTTTTTCAGTGGGCGTGGCGGGGAACGGCGCCTGCTCAAAACCATTGTTTTCCTGTTTATTGTGAAGTTGATGACGATACGCTCGTGCTCAATGAAGGGCGAGCCATGTCATGGTTTGCCTTTGAAGGATTACAGGATATTCCTTTGACACCAGGTCTATATGAAAACCTACCAACAATTGCAGCATTTCTTGCGTTTTCCACCTCCGGAAAATCTATTTTGAATGAAGATATCAAGAGAGGCTGAACCTATATGAAAGACAGAATAACAACCGTCGAGCCGCAGTACCAATATCATGTTGATCTCAAACGGCGGCAGGGCCTCACGCCGCTCGGAATCGAAAAGAGCGGGGGATGGCATGAGGACCCGCGGCGGATATTATTTGTGCTTTCTCGCTACAAGTTTGTAGCGAAAATGTTGAGCGGCATGGACCGTGTGCTAGATGTGGGATGCGGCGACGGTTGGCCGATCCCTATCGTGTTGCAGGAAGTAAGGCAGGTGCACGGTATTGATATTGATCCTGTCTTTATTGAGGATATGAAGGAACGAGTCGACCCGAAGTGGCCCTATACCTTCGGCGTACATGACATGTTGACCGGGCCGCTCGAGCCAGCTTTTGATGCCGTATACAGCCTTGATGTACTTGAGCACATCGCGCAGGAAAACGAGCGGCATTTTCTGCAGAATATTGTGGATAGCCTCACAAATAAAGGGGTTGCTGTCATCGGTATGCCATCGCTTCAGTCGCAGCGATATGCCTCGCCTGGCAGCAAAGTTGGGCATGTTAATTGCAAGGATGCACCTGATCTCAAGCTCCTGCTTCAGGATTATTTCGATCATGTTTTCATGTTTTCGATGAACGATGAGGTCGTGCACACAGGCTACCATCCAATGGCGCAGTACTTGTTAGCGCTTTGCACTGGTGTGCGGCATCCCTCAAAGGGATAAGCGCGAAGGGCTGGGGTGATAGATACTGCCGCCATTTTGGATAATTGCTATTGTCAGAGGAACGCGAAACGGCGGTAGTGAATCATTGGGTCTGAGGTTGCGGCAGCCGTGATCTGTGAATGGTATTCAGACTGCGCCCCCCGAACCGTACGTAATGCCTTTGTCACCGGTAAGCGGCTATCTGTGCCACAACTTAGTTCTCGATTGATTTGCACATTGGACGACGATGTGGTTTTTGGTGCAGATCACAGTAGCAATAGAACCGCAGCTTACTCATTATGTGGCCTGCTTCGGCGTAAGAGCAAATTCCCCTGAGTTGGTGGAGCGCCTTCGCGGATATGCCGACAACGAGACAGACCACCACATGCTTAGCCAGAATCCTGAATCGTGATGACAAAACCAAGACAAATGGTCATTCTCGGGCATTCCGGCTTTATCGGATCGCACCTGGAACGTCTAATTTCAAAGTCAGAAATATGGGAAGTAATAGGCCGGTCCCTGCCCGATATCGATCTCACCAATCCAGAGCACGCGTCTCAGCTTTTTCCTTTCCTGACGCGAGAGACTACGTTGGTTCTGGCAGCAGCCGTTAAGAGGCAGTTCGGGGACACCCTGGAGGTATTTCGGCAGAATATGGCAATCGTCGAAAATGTTTGCAGCCTACTGGAAGCATGCCCCGTCAAGCGGGTTATTTTCATGAGTTCTGCTGCAGTTTATGGTGAAGAAACTGAAGATATCAACATCAGTGAACAGACACCAGTGAATCCGACCTCGTATTACGGGATCAATAAATACGTGGCTGAGCGCCTGTTAAAAAAGGTCTGTATGGAAACTCGACAAATATCACTGGTTTGTCTTCGCCCCCCATTGATATACGGGCCGGGCGACCAGGGGCGAACATACGGGCCTTCCGGATTTGCTGCAGCAGCGCTGGAACGTAAGCCCATATCACTATGGGGCGACGGGACGGAATTGCGGGAGTTCATCTATATTGAGGATCTGTGCCGGTTAATTGAATTCCTTGCGGACCATGCGTTTGAAGGTGAACTCAATGTGGTGAGCGGCATGCAATATTGTTTTGCGGATGTCATAACAGCTTTGAAAAAGAAATTGCCAAGCCTTGAGATCAATACCCGACCTCGCAGCAGGCATAAGGCCAACAACGCCTTCAATGCTCGCAAGATTGAATCGCTGTTGCCCGCCAATTTTCGCTTCACCTCTCTGGAAGATGGCCTGGCCAACATTCTGGATCAAAGCTGAGTGCCACTCATCATGCAAATTTCCCAGCTGAAGGACCTTGAATCATCTGGCGAACTGCTGGTTGATCTTGGACTTCAGCCCGTTTCCAATCGGTTTATGCCTGGCAAAAGTCAGACGTCAGCCCCGAGCTTTCCATTGCAGTTGCGCATCAATCCAGACACGGGACTGATACATCTGGGGAAACCGTTTCCAGTGGAAGAGCTCAAGCCACGCTACGATTGGCTTACTTGCTTCGAGCCGGAGGATCATCTGGATGACCTGGCTGTAAGGCTGACCAAACTTCCGCATGTTACTCAAGCGTCGATATTCGGAGCCTACAGCTTTAAGGATGACTCAACGCTGCGCCGCCTCGAAAAGCTAGGGCATACCAAGAATTGGCGAATTGACCCCGTGCAGGATCTGGAGATCCCGGATGCGTGCGCAAACGTTGAAACGTACCAGTGCGCTCTGACGCCGGCCAGAGCCGACGCAATTCGTGGCCGTCGAGGAGGTGCCGACGTACTGATTGTGCGACACGTGATTGAGCACGCACATGACTTGCCGGCATTCATCGAAGCGATAAGGCGGATGGTCAATCCCGGTGGGTATATCGTGTGGGAACTTCCGGACTGCGAGCGTGCCTTTGCCGCAGGTGATTGCACCACCGTTTGGGAAGAGCATATCTATTACTTCACTAGTTATACCTTTAGGCAGTTATTGCTCAATTCTGGCTTTTCGATTATCTCCTACGAATCGGTGCCCTACCCCTTGGAGAATTCTCTTGTTGCGATTGTCCAAGAAGCCTCCGTAGGTGAAAATTCCGCGAGAGAAGACCCACAGGCGGTAGCCAAAGAAATCGCGCGCGCGCAGAGCTTCGCGAAAACCCTTGTGCTTCGCAAGATCGACGTACGCAAAAAGCTGGAAATCATCCGCCGGGAACACGGGCCGATCGCCATGTTTGGAGCGGGGCATCTATCCGTCGCGTTTCTTGCGATTATGCAAGTGGCGAATCTCTTCGCTTGCGTTGTAGATGACAATCCCCGCAAAAAGGGACTGCAGATGCCTATAGGCGGACTCCAGATCGTCGGCTCGGAAGCTCTCTATTCGGGTGACATCCGTGTCTGCCTCCTTGGTCTCAATCCACAGAATCAGTCGAACGTTATCGTCAAGCAGCAGAGATTCGTCGAACAAGGTGGCATTTTTGCGTCCATTTTTCCGGGAAGCAAACTAGATTTAGCGCGAATGTAATGATAAAGATTCGCAGAGAGAGCGACGACGTACTCTACCCCGAAGAAGATGTCGTTGTTGTTGCCGCCACGGACCTGAAAGAACTAGAACGCCTGGCGTTACTGAATCCACGGAAAAGAATTCGGCTCTGCGCGCATCGATCTCCGAATGATCGATTGCATGAAATGTTCATCGTTCATACGCAGGATTACTATGTTCGCCCGCATAAGCATATCGAAAAGGCGGAATCAATGGCGATTCTCGAGGGTGAGGTGGATGTGGTGCTGTTTCACGAGGACGGAGCAATACGCCAGATTATCCGGATGGGCGCTCCGGATTCCGGAAACGTTTTTTACCACAGACTGTCGGACCCGATTTACCACACTCTGATAATCCGAACAAAATTCCTGGTCTTTCACGAGAGCACCGAGGGCCCGTTTTTGCGCGAGAACACCGTTTTTCCAGAATGGGCACCAGCAGTGCAGGGGGCGGCTTCGAAGAGGTATATTGATCAAATTGAATCATCAATAAGAGATGAATGGCGGAGCGCATGAGCGAACACATCTTGAGACACGACAAACAATGTCGTCTGTGCGGCAACAGCCGCATATCTACCGTTCTTAAACTCAGCGATACGCCGCTGGAAGATCAGTTTGTTAGCGAAGAGAATAAAGCGATTAGGCAACCTGTTTACCCACTTGAGTTGGCTATCTGTGAAAAGTGTGGTTACGTTCATTTGCCATACATCGTAAGTCCCGAAGCAAGCTACGCGGATTACCTGTATGTGAGCGGCGTCACAGTCGGGCTCAAAGACCATTACGATCGGTATGCGGAGCAGATCGTTGGCGATTTCGACACGCCGGAAGGTTCGCTGATTGTCGATTTGGGCAGTAACGATGGCTCCATGCTCGCCTCTTTCCAGCGCTTGGGTATGAAAGTTGTAGGGGTTGAGCCGGCCAGCAGTATTGCAATTCAGGCCAATGAGCGTGGCTTGACGACAATTAGCGACTTCTTCACTGACAAAGTGGCCTCACAAATATTGGAGAATTACGGAGCGGCAAGAGTTGTCACCGCCAATTATATGTATGCCAACATCGATGATGTAGTCGGCTTCACAAGAACCGTCTCGAAGCTACTCGCGCCGGATGGAATTTTTGTGGTGCAGACCGGGTATCATCCGGAACAGATGAAAATTGGGATGTTTGACTACATTTATCACGAGCACTTTTCGTATTTCACCGTGGAGACGCTCAAGAATTTTTTCTCCGCCTGCGGGCTGCAACTGATTCATGCGCAAAAGACGGCGCCAAAAGGGGGGTCAATTCGAATTATTGGCCAACTGACAAATGGCACCCGGACGGTCGACGCTTCGGTGCAGCAAATGGTCGACGAAGAGCGTCAGCTGGGAATGCGTGACCCCGAGACCTACCGAAAATGGGCCGTGGACATCGCTGATTTAAAGAATCAACTACTCAATCTCCTGAACGAACTGAAGAATGCAGGCAAGAAGATCGCAGGCTTCGGGGCTTCTCACAGTACAACGACTCTTATCTATCATTTTGAGCTTGCGCCATTCATTGACTACCTAGTTGATGATAACCAACTGAAGCACGGCAGATATTCACCAGGTCATCATCTGCCAGTGTATTCATCGGATGTGTTATATGAGGATGCTCCCGATTATGTGATCATTCTAGGTTGGCAGCATCAACATAGCATTATGGAGAAACACAAAGGCTATTTGGCCAACAACGGACACTGGATTGTCCCATTACCGCATTTGAACGTACTATAACCAGTTCCGTGGCCTCCGCATTCGTTACCGGCGTACAGCATTAGTAGTGGCGAATCTGAAGTTATGACTCGAGCAATTGCACTTGAGCCGCACAGGGATTTGTGGCCACATTGATAATGTGGAGAACCGCGCTTTGCGTGACCGAACAGCGTGCATCTACCCCTGGTTTCCTAACGTAGTGGATTGTTGAAATGGACAAAATAGCCTGGTGGAGAACTGAATTCGGTCAACCAGAAATTGACCGCATTGCTGATTCCATTCATAACGAACACGTCAGTCAGGGCGAAGTAACTGAGCAATTCGAGCGCGCGCTCGGAAAGGTGCTCGGCGTTCCATACGTTGTCGCTACCACGAGCGGTAGCATGGCTCTGCTGATGAGCCTCATGGCGATCGGCGTCGGACCCGGTGATGAGATCATCGTACCCAACCGCACATGGATTGCCACTGCTCATGCTCCGATACTACTTGGCGCCAAGGTAAGGTTTGTTGATGTAGAGGCCGATCGTCCGATCCTCGATGCGAGCGGGATCGAGGGCGTGATTACCCCGAGAACCAAAGCCATCATTCCGGTTCACCTTAACGGCCGATCCGCAGACATGCGCGAAATTAGGCGCATTGCAAAAAAGCACGGCCTGCGCGTGATTGAAGATGCGGCCCAGGCCTTGGGTTCTCGCAACCAGGATGGATTATTGGGGACACAGTCTGATATGGGCTGCTTTTCTCTTTCTGTCGCGAAAATAATTACCAGCGGCCAAGGGGGATTCGTTGTAACTCGTGACCGGGCTATGTACGAGAAGCTTGTATCCATACGAACTCATGGAGTGGGGAGTGTGATCGATGCAGAATGGACGCAACCCGGATTTAATTTTCGCTTTACCGACATATTGGCCTCCATTGGTATTGTCCAGTTGGAACGACTGGATGAGCGTTTAAAGAAAGTTAAAGCGATCTATTCACGCTATATTGAGGCTATGCCGGGCTTGCCGTTTCTCAAGTTTATTCCGGTAGATATTGAGTCCGGGGAGGTTCCGATTTATATCGAGGTTCTCTGCAAAGAGCGGGAGAGCTTGATCGGATTTCTTGCGGACAGCGGCATACAATCGCGACCTTTTTATCCCGATTTGAATCTCGCAAGCTATTTCAGCGATTCCGGCAGCTTCCCTAATTCCGCAATTTACGGACAGCAAGGTGTGTTCCTGCCATGCGGGCCGGCTCAGTCCATTGAGAATATTGACCACGTCATCTCCATTTTACGTACCTATGTAAGCTGTGATGAAACTCGTCTTGTTGGGAACATCTGAGTTCGCCCTTCGATGCGCGGATGCGATGCTTGAAAGTGGCAATGAAATTTGTGCACTCATTTCCATGCCCGCTTGCGCACTTCCCGATAACTCCGCGGATGTGTCTCAATTTGCTCAGGCGCATAACATCCCCTATCACGAAATCGAAGATGTCAACGCTTCGCATAGCATTTCCCTGATTCGGGGATATGCACCCGATTATCTCTTTGTCTCGTGGCCGAGATTGCTTTGCAGGGATGTTTTGGAAATTCCGCATCTATATTGCATCGGCACCCATCCGACTGACCTTCCCTATAACCGTGGACGCCATCCACTTCATTGGTTGATCGTGCTTGGCATTCGGCATACTAAGCTGACTTTCTTTGAAATGGATACAGGTGTGGATGCGGGAAAGGTGCTTCTGCAAATCCCTTTCGAAATCATGGACAGAGACACGATCGGAGATGCTGCAGTGAAAATGAATCAAGCAGCGTACATTGGGACAAAAATGCTTTGTGAGCGTCTGCGGGAAAATCCTCGGTACAGCGGCGAAGAGCAGGATCGTTCGAAAGGCAATAGCTGGCGAAAGCGCACCCCCCATGACGTAACGCTCGATTTAAGGATGTCGGCCAATTTAATTACGCGGATTGTGAAGTCATATGCGCCGCCCTATCCTTGCGCGTATTTATTATTCGAGAAAGATGCTGTCCGAATTTCTGATGCCATTATTGTTGAGCCCGACATGGCAGCGGATGATTTGAAAAGACTGGAGCATGGAAGAATCATTTATGCAGATAAGAACACAATAACCGTCAAAGCGGATGATGGAGTTGTAACGCTTATTGCAAAAAATGCGTTTCCAGAAACCCTCTTATCTGCACGATATATCCATCCTCCGTCGTGCTATTTGTTGAAATGGCCGGGAGCATTCGCCGATTGGCTGGGTTAGCCGTTTACTGCAGCCCGTTGCCACTCACTGCGGCAACTTAGAATATCAGAACAATTCTTGCCACTTATAGATGAATCCCATGCTTATGCATCGACTTTTCGGTTTCGGAATGAGGAAACTGGCGGGGTTCCTGCATTTGGTGCTGTTCCCGTTCGCGTACCTTGGCGTGATTGCCTATTCAGCAGCCAGGGGAAAAGAATACTACTTTGCCGAGGCCGAGACGAGGCGCATAGGTGGGTGGACGATAACCCTCGATGCGTTATTGCGCAGAACCCAGGATAAGCCAAGAAATGTGGACTACGTGTTCATAGTCCATCGAAAGATTGCCAATTCTTTCTTTTATGAGTTGATGAAACGGCAGGTTACCGTGGTGGAGAATCGTGTTCTGGGATTCCTGCTGCTCGCGCTCGCGAGGATTGGAAACTCCCTTAAGGTTACAGATAAGCTCGATTATATTAGCCCCGCGGAGGTGGGTCGGTACCCTCCGATTGGATGGTTTAGCGAGCAAGATCACGCGCGCGGGAGAGACCTCCTGACGCAACTTGGGATTTGCGGTAAGGATGCTTGGTATGTTTGTTTTTTTGCACGAGATAACGCCTATTACGAAACGCATTCCTCCGGCGCCGAGCTTGATTACGTCAAGACCTATCATTCCCGCCGTAATTCAGACATCGATGCACAGATCCCGGCGATGAAATTCATCATTGACCGGGGGGGATATGTGATTCGAATAGGTAGGATCGCGAGTAAGCCGGTCGGGTTTAGCCACCCGAGGCTGATCGACTATCCGTTTAGCCCGTATAGGTCCGACTTTGCAGATATCTACCTGCCTTGCCATGGGAAATTCCTCATCGGTGACGCTTCTGGTGTAGCCTGCATGTCAGCGATCGTCGACATGCCGAGAGGATGGATCAATAGTGAGTTGATGTATTCATGCTTTCCAGAATCGACCCTTGTCCCTCGGAAGAATGTAATATTCATACCAAAGTTAATGCGCTTTAGTGACAGCGGTAAGTACGTAACAATAAAGGATTATCGGAGCCTGCTTTGTAGTAGCACGGTAGGTTCGATCGTCAACTATATCGAGGCGCTGAAACGGAACAATATCGTCCATGAAGATAATTCAGAGGAAGACATCCTTCTGGTGACGACTGCGATGTATAACGAGTTCGTACTGAGTAACATGGAATCGAGGTCAGAACGAGGCGGCTTTTTTGACGCTGGATTGAATCACGGCAACGAAATATGGCCTGAGTTTCTTAAGCGACACCCGGAACTCCTCCAATGATGCTCATTCGAGTTTTTTCGGGAATCTGGCCTCCCGTCGTTTCGCACGTTCAGGGACGAATAGGCGGACTGGCTTATGAAGGGCGGGGGAACTGAAACGGCAACCACCCGGAATCCCGTACTCGCAAGTGTGCAGCTATAGAATAGGAATACACCATGAACAGTTCCATCCTTGATACCGGCATCAAACTCGTAAAGAATGTCGGCAGTTTTAATTTCGGCGCCGGTTCCATTGACGATCTTCCCAAGCATGTGATTGCTCGCCGTGCCCGCGCGACCGATACGGGTGGAGAAGACAAAGTCGTCTATATCGTCGACGAATTCTTTTCCGACCGGCCCGAGACGTTGGCTCGTCTGGGTGCGGAGTCCCGAGACCGAATCGAATTCGTTTCGACCAGAGATGAACCGAAAACAGAATCCATCGACCAACGGGTTGCGGGTTTGATCGAAGCCGGATTTTCCAAGCCCGCGACCATTGTTGGTTTAGGCGGGGGCATCACCCTGGATACCGCTAAAGCGGTGGCCAACCTTCTTACCAATGGTGGCTTGGCAGAGCAGTATCAGGGCTGGGATCTGGTCAAGGTTCCTGGAGTCCACAAGATCGGCGTTCCGACTATCTCGGGGACGGGAGCCGAGGCGACCCGCACCTGCGTAATGACGAATACGCGTAGTGGTCTCAAACTGGGAATGAACAGCGATTACACCGTCTTTGATCACTTGATTCTCGACCCTGCTCTCACTGCAACTGTGCCGCGAGATCAGTACTTCTACAGCGGCATGGATGCCTATATTCACTGTGTTGAAGCGACGGCGGGCAGTTATCGTAATGCGGTGGGCGATGCTTATTCCCGTGAAACCACTAATCTCTGCCGGCAGGTTTTCCTTGCCAGCGACATGATGAGCTCTGAATCACGAGAGCGGCTGATGGTGGCGTCCTATTTAGGCGGCTGTGCTATCGCCGCCAGCTATGTGGGTGTGGTGCATCCGTTCTCCGCCGGGCTCAGCGTAGTACTCGGATTGCACCATTGTGTAGCCAACTGCATCGTCATGCGTGCCATGGGCGAGTTTTATCCGGCGGCCTGTGGAGAGTTCTTCACCATGGCGGATCGCCAGCACGTCTCGATCCCGGAAGGCGTCTGCCGAGGCCTGAGTGATGAACAGTACCGCGCCCTTTATGACGCCACCGTCATCCACGAGAAACCTTTGACCAACGCTTTGGGCAGTGATTACCGCAAAGTACTCACCTTCGACAAGGTGGTATCGCTGTTTCAGAAGATGTAACGAAGCGGTAATGCTGAAAAAGGCCATCCAGAAGGACGGAGATTCATATGCCAGGATTTGAAGTTATTGGCGCTGAAGAGCAAGCCGAAGTCGACGATGTGTTCGCGCGTGGCGGTGTGCTCTTCCGTCACGGTTTCGATGCCTTGCGCGGCGATTGCTACAAGGTGCGCGAATTCGAAGCTGCCTTTGCCGCAGCCATGGGCGCACCCCATGCTTTGGCCGTCACCTCCGGCACGGCGGCGTTGCGAGTGGCACTGGCGGCTCTGGGTGTCGGTCCGGGAGACGAAGTCATCACTCAGAGCTTCACCTTTGTCGCCACGGTCGAAGCCATCATCGAAGCCGGGGCGACCCCGCTCTGCGCCGAGATCGATGCCACCTTCAACCTCGATCCGGAAGACCTGGAACGGCGTATCACCAAGCGCACCCGGGCGGTCATCGCCGTGCACATGCTCGGCACCCCTGCCCGGTTGGCGGAGATTCAGGCCATATGCCGCAAGCACAATCTGATGCTCATTGAGGACGCGGCCTGGGGTTGCGGCGGCAGTTTGGCGGGGAAACCTCTTGGAACCTGGGGCGAGATGGGCACCTTCAGCTTTGATTTTGCCAAGACCATGACTACTGGCGAAGGTGGCATGATCCTGTTCAAGAACAAAATGCATTTCGAGCGCGCAGCTGCCTGGCATGACCACGGCCATGAGAACAATCCGGCCGTGCCGCGCTGGGAAGATACCCGCTCCGGCAGTGGTTTCAACTACCGCATGATGGAGCTGCAGGGCGCCGTAGGTTTGGCGCAACTGAGAAAACTGCCTAAGGTCGCCGCCGCCCAGCGGGCCAACCGTGATCGCCTGTGGGCCGCCATCCACGATCTTCCGGGGATTACCCCTAGGGCCGTGCCTGAGGGGTCAATCGAAACAGCCGATGCACTGGTATTTGCTGTCGCGGATCGGGACACGGCCCTGCGCTGCAGGGCCGCCCTGTTAGTCCGCGGCATTTCCACCAAAATCCTGCCCGAGGCTACTACCTGGCATTTCGCCGGGACCTGGTCCCACATGCCGGCACTCGTCGCCGCTCACGGTGACGACCTGGCCAATGCCTTTCCCCGCTCGCGCCAGTTGCTGGAACGGGCTGTATCTTTGCCGGTGATGGTGAATATGGCCGAGGCGCTACCTCAGAGCATTCGCGCGGCGCTTTCGGAGGCACTATCGGCGGCGCCGAAGGCTCTGCTGCAAGGAATTGGTGCATGACCAAAGTTCCCACCATTTCAGTCCTCGTGCCGGTACATAATCAGGAGAAATACATCGGCCGCTGCTTGCGGTCGCTTCTGTCCCAAAATTATCCACGCGATGCTTTTCAGATTATTGTAATTGACGATAGCAGCCACGACCGTACCCCCTATGCGCTGGAACTATTCCAGGAAGAGATTACGTTGGTACGCAATGACACCAAACTCGGACTGCCCGCGTCCCTCAACCGCGGTATCCGCGCTACTAGCGCCCCCTATGTGGTGCGCGTTGATTCCGACGACTATGTCAACGCCGAATTCCTGAGTCTTTTGAATCTCTTTCTAGCCAACAACCTTTACATGGATGCCGTAGCTTGCGACTATCTGCTGGTCGATGATCGTGAGGAGGTGATCGCCCGCAAGAACTGCGCTGAAGAACCCATCGGCTGCGGCATCATGTTCCGCACCGAGCAACTCATCGACGTCGGCCTCTACGACGAGAGTTTTCTGCTCCACGAAGAGCGCGACTTGCGCATCCGTTTTCTGCAGAAATACAAAATTCACCGGCTGGAGTTGCCGCTCTATCGCTACCGTCGCCATGACAACAACGCCACCAACAACGCCGAAGCCATGGCACGCCACATGACCAATCTGATCCAAAAGCACGGGGAAGGAGCGCGCTGAAACCATGACTTCATTGCAGCTAGGCAAATGCCTGATTACACATCGAGGCCGCCCTTATGTCATTGCGGAAATCGGCGTTAACCACGAGGGGTCAATGGACCAGGCCAGGCGCCTGATCGAAATGGCCAAACAGGGCGGCGCCGATGCGGCCAAGTTCCAAAGCTACAAGGCCGATACTTTGGCCTCTAAGCATTCGCCCGCCTATTGGGACACTAGTAAGGAACCGACCCAAAGCCAGCACCAGCTCTTCCAGAAATATGACAATTTCAGCCCCGGCGATTACATTGCACTGGCTGAACACTGCCGCCAGGTGGGTATTGATTTCATCTCCACTCCATTTGATGACGCGGCCATCGAATTTCTCGAACCCCTGATCCCGTTCTTCAAAGTCGCCTCGGCTGATATCACCAATATCCCGTTCCTGCGCAAGGTAGCGGCGAAGGGCAAACCGGTGGTGCTTTCCACCGGCGCCGCCACTCTGGGCGAAATCGACATTGCTGTCGACACCCTCGCTCACGCAGGCTGCCGGGACATCGTGCTGTTGCACTGTATCCTCAACTACCCAACAGAAAACGTCAACGCCCACCTGCGTATGATCACCGGGCTTCAGCGCGCCTACCCGGACCGCTTGGTGGGCTACTCTGACCACACCCTGCCCGATGACAGCATGACATCGCTGGTGACCGCCCACCTTCTAGGGGCCGTGGTCATCGAAAAACACTTCACCCACGACAAGACTCTGCCGGGTAACGATCATTACCACGCCATGGACGTGCATGACCTGACCCGCTTCGTGGCGCTGGTTGACCGCATCCACACATTGTTGGGTCCGTCAGAACACAAGACCCCCATTGCAACCGAGGCAATCTCCCGCCGCAACGCCCGGCGCAGTATCGTCCTAGCCGAGAATGTGGCCGCTGGTCATCGGCTGGAGGCAGCCGACCTTACCTATAAACGCCCCGGTACGGGCGTGAGCCCACTGCATTGGGATGAGGTGCTTGGACGAACCGTCGCTCGGGCGCTGCAGGAGGACGAGGTCCTGCAATGGGAAGATCTGGTCAAACCTCAGCGATGAGGTCTCCGCGCTGCTACGACTGTCCAGGTTGACGAACTGACTCTGCCGAAGCGCGCATCATGAAATCGACGAAACACGAGACATACCAAGACTACGTGATCCGCGATGGCAGCCTCGTGGGTGAATTCGAAGAGATGTATCGAGACGTCGATGATCCCTGGGAGCAGACCGCGCATGAGTCCGCCGCGCTGGACAAGTCCATCGGTTTGGCGCTCTTGAAGAAGCATGGTCACCGGAGGCCTCTGGAATATGGCTGCGGGCTCGGGCATTACACTAACCGACTCTACCGCGAACTGGGCGCGGGGGCAGGCCTCGATATCTCCGACACCGCAATTGCGAAAGCGAGGCAGCGCTATCCGGAGCCCACATTCTTTGTGGGGGATATCCTGCTCCGGGAGCCGCTTGCTGAATTCAAGCCGGATGTATTGATTTTTTCCAAAATCACCTGGTACGTGCTCGACAAATTGGCCGATTTCAAGGCTTTGCTTACAACATATAGCGGGGTAAGCTTCTTGCATCTACTGGAGATATATCCAGAGGGCAGGCAATCCTATGGGCGCGAGTATTTTGTAGATCTGGAGGGCATTCTCGATTACTGGTCCGGCGTAGTTGACATTCAGGATTGGGGAGAGGTCTGCAGGAAAGAGGACGAAGGAGGAGGGCGTACTTTTCTCTATGGCAAAATCAAGTGAGCCTTCCTGCCAGCGGTCGCCGTTACCACATGTTGGATGCGGGCTCGAATCAGGACTCAGGTAAGCCAATGAGTCGTGTATTGCTCTGCGCCACCGACGCGGGTGGAGTACGAAATCTGACTCCGCTTCTGCCGCAAATCGCTCGACGGGGATGGGAAATTACCTTTGTTACCCGTTCCTCATTGCTTCACATGTTTCCCCCAAGGACGCCAGCCCATCGATTGCTGCTGCTCGAGGATGTAGAAGGAAACATCGAACCGACATTGGCATCAATCGTCCCTTCCGCTGTCATCTGTGGCACGACTCGTTATGAGAGCCCCGATCGCGATTTTTTGCGTTGCGCAAGACAAGCGGGCGTTCGCAGCGTCGCTGTGGTGGACGATTGGTACAATTATCTTTATCGATTCTCCACAAGCGGGCAGCATGATCCGTCCTGTTTGCCCTCGGTGATCGCTTTGCCTGATGAACAGGCGGTGCGCGAGGCGGTTGCCGAAGGCCTTCCGGTTGGGCTGTGCCAGGCTACCGGAAGCCCATCACTGGCTGCGACCTGGGAAAGGGGAAAACAGTGGCAGGTGACGCCACCGCAAGTTCCCGCGGTACTTGCGGGGGCGCGCAGTTGCCCGGTGATCACGTTTCTGTCAGAGACGCACGCCCTTGACTACGGTCGAGGGCCGGGAGAATCGGGCTTGATGGGCGCCTATATCGGCTATACGGAAACAACCGTAAGGGACTTGATTCTCGATACCCTCTTCCATCTCCCGAATGATGTCGTATTCGTCGAGAAGCCTCACCCGTCGGCGCAAGAGGTGGAGCTGCCAGCCCATATACCCGTCAACATTGACTACCGGCTCGCACGCGATGCGACGACCTGGGAGCTTTGCGCTCACAGCGACGCCGTAGTTGGAATGCGCTCCATGGCATTGCTTGAAGCCCGCCTGCTCGGATGCAATGTGACTTCATTTCAGCCGGGATTGATCGGTACGGAGCGGTGCACAGCGGTTCGTCTGGGGCTTGTTCCAGGGCTTCGTGCTTGCGACGAATTGCGCAATTGGCTACTTGTCGCAATAAAAGAACCCGGAGCGCAGGTTCCTGCCAAACGCCCGTTTTTCGCGCGCGCTGACGCAGCGGATCGAATTGTTCAATTGGCGTTGAACTGAAAATCGATATGAAGATAGATGCCACCATACAAGCCAGACTCGGATCAAGCCGGCTTCCGGGCAAAGTCCTCAAGCCGATACTCGGCAAGCCGATGCTTGAACTCCAGATCGAGCGAATCCGGCAGAGTCGGCTGATCGACCGTATCATTGTCGCCACCACAGATCGCCACCAGGACGACGCAATCGAAGAACTTGCACGCCGGCTCGGCTGCTTGTGTTTTCGCGGCAGCGAGGACGACGTCCTCGGCCGCGTGGTTGGCGCTTTGGTTGCGCATGAGGTCGACATTCATGTGGAGTTCCAGGGCGACAACCCCATGCCCGACGCGCTTCTCGTGGACTCGATTATCGGCTGCTACCTCAAGCACGCCGACACTTACGACTATGTCACCAACGCGCTGAAGACCACCTATCCGCCCGGGGCCGAAGTATCCGTCTATCCGGCCGTTGTGTTGATCGACGCCGAGAGCCGTGCCGGATCGTCGCCGCTGCGCGAGCATGTCGGCTTGCACATCTATCAGCATCCGGAGCGCTACCGCATCCGAAATCTCGAGGCCCCTGCCTGGCATTGCCGGCCGGACTTGCATCTGGAGGTGGATACGGACGAGGACTTTGATCTGGTGTCTGCCGTGTTCGGGCATTTCTACCCCGCCAATCCCGGGTTCAGTCTCGCGCAGGTGATTGAGTTTGTTGAGAACAATTCTGAGTTGGCAGAGCGTAACCGCAGCATCGAGCGACGCTGGAAACGGTTCCGGCAGGATGATCAGACCCCCCATGACCGTTAGTGCGCTTGTCATTGGCCTTGGGCAAATCGGCATGGGTTATGACCTGCACCTTGATCCGACTGCGCATATCTACTCCCACGCCCGGGCCTTCAGCCAGCATCCGAAGTTTCACCTGGTTGGCGGTGTAGACCCGGATGGGCAACAACGTCAGACCTTTACGCAGACCTATGGCCGCCCTGCCTACGGTGATGTCGATACGGCTCTTAAGCAACACCAGCCCGATCTGGTCATCATTGCCGTGCCGACCCGCTACCATGGCCAGACCCTGCAACGGGTGATTGAACGATCGCACCCCAAAATTATCTTGTGCGAGAAGCCCCTTTCTTACGACCTGCAGGAAGCCCGAGGCATGGTGCAAGCCAGCGCCACTCGGGGCATCAGGCTCTGCGTGAACTACATGCGCCGCTCAGACCCGGGCGTAGTCGAGATCAGAAGGCGCATTGTGGCCGGTGAATTTGGTGCGCCGATCAAAGGGGTGGCCTGGTATTCAAAGGGCTTTCTCCACAACGGCTCCCATTTTTTCAATCTGCTGGAGGATTGGCTGGGTCCGATGCAAAGTTCAGTGGTGTTGAATCGTGGCCGCCTTTGGGACGACACCGATCCCGAACCGGATGTTCAAGTCACTTTTGACCGCGGCACTATCATGTTCCTGGCAGCCTGGGAGGAGGCGTTCTCGCACTACACCGTTGAACTGCTGTCACCCCGTGGCCGTTTGCGATACGAGCAGGGCGGTGAACTGATCCAGTGGCAATCAGCGTGTCCGGACCCGCACTTTCAAGGCTACACCGTCCTTTCCGCGAAGCCCGAGACGATAAGTTCCGGTATGGGCCGCTATCAATGGCACGTGGCCGAGCAACTGGCCAGAGCGCTGGATGGCCAGGACGCGCAACTGTGCAGTGGGGCGGACGCACTTCAAACATTGGAATCCATGAAACAAATTCTTGAACGGATATGACAATGACGAAAGAAACGCTAGCTCTCTTTGGCGGGGCCAAAACCATCACCAAACCCTTCAAGCGCTACAACCCCATAGGTAAGGAAGAGGTCGAAGCGGCGAGGGCCGTTGTCGAAAGCGGGGTTCTTTCCCAGTTTGTTGGTTGCTGGGAACCTGATTTTTACGGGGGGCCCAAGGTTCAGGAATTTGAACGCCAGTGCGAGACCCACTTCGACGTCAAGCACGCCATAACGGTCAACTCATGGACGTCAGGCCTGATCGCTGCCGTGGGCGCCATCGGTATCGAGCCGGGTGACGAAGTGATCGTCAGTCCCTGGACCATGTGTGCCAGTGCCACCGCCATCCTGCACTGGAATGCGATTCCCGTTTTCGCCGATATCGAACCGGACACCTTTTGTATCGATCCTGCCACAGTGGAAGCGAACATAACGCCCTACACCAAGGCCATCATGGCGGTGGACATTTTTGGCCATTCCGCCGACATGGATGCGCTGATGGCAATAGGCAAGCGGCATGGGATCAAGGTCATTTCCGATACCGCGCAAGCGCCGGGTACTTTTTACAAGGGAAAGATCACTGGCACGCTGGCCGATGTGGGCGGTTACAGCCTCAATTACCACAAGCACATCCACACCGGCGAAGGCGGCATTCTCGTTACCGATGACGACGAGATCGCCGATCGCCTGAGACTGATCCGCAACCACGCCGAGGCCGTCGTCGGTGACAAGGGCGTCACAGACTTGCGCAATATGGTGGGCTATAACTTCCGGCTCGGCGAAATCGAGTGCGCAATCGGCATCGAGCAACTCAAGAAACAACAGCGTTTCATCGCCAGCCGCCAGCAGGCTGCCGAGCGCTTGAGCCAGGGGCTTCGAGGACTGCCCGGATTGCGCACGCCGATCGTCAAGCACGATTGCACCCATGCGTACTACATGTATCCCATGGTGCTGGACGTGCAGCGACTCGGGGTATCGCGCGCCCGCATTATCGAAGCCCTAAAGGCAGAGGGGATCGTGGGGTTGGCATCGGGATATGTCAATGTTCACTTATTGCCGATGTATCAACATAAGATGGCCTATGGCTCGAAAGGCTTTCCCTGGACATCAGACATCTGCCATCGCGCTGTCAGCTACGAGAAAGGCATCTGCCCCGTGGCAGAAGAACTGCACGAGTCTAGCTATCTTGGTTTTGAAATGTGCATGAACGAACTGACGGGTGAAGATGTGGATCTGATGGTGCGGGCGTTTAAGAAGGTGTGGGATCAGATGGAGCGCCTGAATTGATTTACCAGCTCAGCAAAGATTACTTTGTCCGTCCACTTGCCGACGAAGACCTGGATGGCGCTTACCCGAAGTGGTTCGAAGACCAGGAAGTTTGCCGGTATAACTCCCATGGCAAGTTCTTCAAGACCACGGCCTACTTTAAGGAATATTTGAACGAACTAAACCGGCAAGACCGGGTGGTATGGGCAATTTGCCACGTTGAGGACGGCCACATCGGCAACATCAGCCTTCAGGAAATATCCGTCATTGACCGCACTGCGGAGTTGGCGGTCATTCTTGGGGACAAGCGGCACTGGGGCAGAGGGGTAGGTCTGCTAGCGGGCAGAAAATTGATTGAACATGGGTTTAGAAAATTAAATCTCGAGCGCATCCATTGTGGAACTGCGGCGACGAATGAAGGCATGAAAAAGCTTGCTATCGGTATGGGTATGTGCCTCGAAGGTAATCGGCGTCAACATCTATTCCTGGAAGGCTCCCGGGTAGATATGTTGGAGTATGGCATTCTGCGGTCCGAATTTGAGAACGCGTCGCGTGAGCAACCGCCCAAGGAGTGAATTTACAGCCATGGATACCGTTAAAGACATGAAGCCGGAACCCATTGAGGGGATTAGATACTGTACCCGGTGCTGTGTGCCAGAGACGCAGGAAGGAGTTGAATTTGACGAATTGGGCGTTTGCACGGCTTGCAGATCATCAGAAGAGAAAATGCATATTGACTGGATCCATCGAGAGAAGCAGTTAAGAGCAATTCTGGAAGAAGCCAAGTCCAAATCTGGAAACGGATACGACTGTGTGTTACCGATATCAGGAGGTAAGGACAGTTTTTTTCAAGCGCACGTTCTAGTTAAAGTCTACGGGCTAAAGCCATTGGCCGTAACTTTCAGCCATAACTGGTTTTCAGAGACCGGTTTTTACAATCTTCAGCGCTGCCTCGAGGTTTTTGATCTCGATCATCTCCAATTCACCCCGGCGAGAGGGTTAGTCAATCGACTGGCGAAAAAGTCATTAGGCGCCATTGGTGATTCCTGCTGGCATTGCCATTCGGGCGTTGGTGCTTTTCCAATGCAGGTTGCGACACGCTTCAAGATTCCGCTGCTGGTTTGGGGGGAATCTATTGCCGAAAACGATGGGCGCGCTTCCTATCAGTGCCCCGGGCAAAAGTTCGATAGAGATTACTTCACAAAAGTCTCGGCCAGGCTGACAGCGCATGAAATGATTGGCGACCAGCTCAGCGCCAAGGATCTCCATCCGTTTGAGCTTCCAAGCTACGAAGAAATAGAGAGTACCGGCGTTTGGGGCATTCATCTGGGTGATTACATGTTTTGGGATGACGAGCGCCAAACAGAGTGGATTCGTGAAGTATACGGCTGGAGAGAGACAGAAATGGAGGGCGCATATAAGGGATACAAGAGCGCTGAATGCATAATGGCCGGTATGCATGATTTCACCTGTTATCTAAAAAGGGGTTTCGGCAGATCAACCTGGCAAGCATCGGTGGATGTGCGCAATGGGCTGTTGACCAGAAACGAAGGCTTCGATCTGATTCGGCGCCACGATCAGGAACGCCCAGAAGCGCTGGATTATTATCTGAAAATCACCGGACTCACTGAAACAGAGTTCTATGATGCGATGCGTGAGAAAAAGTTGGAGAAGCTAAAGGATATCGATTTGCCCATCCACCCCAAGGAGCGGCCGAATGCAGAACGCATCGTTCCATTCGTAGAGCAGATTATTCAGAAGCATATGAACCAGCCGGACCCGCGAATCAAAAGAGATGAGGGCGGAGAATGACGAGCAGGCTGTTTTTGGAGAGGTCGATCCCGGAACTGATTCAGGATATTGAGACTGGCTCAATCTCATTCAGGGACATGGCTGATTCTACGGCTCTGGCAATAGAGGATAAGGAAGTCGATACCTTGGCATGGGTCTGTTTTGACCTCGATAAACTCAAATTGGAGGCTGATCAGGCATTTGCAAAATATAAGTCTCGTGGAAGCATGCTCGCAATCGAGGGTATCCCGTTTGGTGTCAAGGATATCTTCAATACAAGTTTCTTCCCCACGCAAATGGGTTCGCCGATATGGAAGAACTTCACGCCCGGCAACAACGCGAGGGTGGTGGATTCGCTTCTTCTTGCCGGGGGGCTTGTGGCGGGCAAGACGGTGACTGCGGAGTTTGCAGTTCACGCACTGAACGAAACGCGCAATCCCCATGATTTATCAAAAACGCCGGGCACCTCATCGAGCGGGTCTGCGGCGGCCGTGGCAACAGGCATGGTGCCATTTGCACTTGCGTCTCAGACGGCAGGGTCCATTGTCCGACCGGCGAGCTTTTGCGGTGTCTGGGGGATGAAGCCATCCTTCGGGATGATCCCGCGCACCGGAGTGCTTAAAACCACAGACTCACTCGACACAATCGGTTTCATCGCCGCCCACGCGAAAAGCCTGAGGCCAATATTGGATCACACCAGAGTAAGAGGTCCCGACTATCCCTTCGTATATAAGAATGTCGATGCTCGCGGTGCGTATCCCAAATCCGAGCAGTTGCCATGGCGTGTCGGCTTCGTCAAGACGCACACCTGGCACCACGCTAAAGACTACGCACAACAGGCGATTGGCGGTCTCGCCAACAGAATAGGCAATGAAAAGGGTTTTGATCTCGAGGAAATCGACTGGCCCGATGAGTTGCTTGCGTCGCACGAGGCTCATTCAATTATTTACGCTAAGTCGCTTGCCTATTATTTTCAGAACGAAGCGAAAATGTCTTCACAGATTTCACCGATCATGAGCGAAATGATTGCTGCGGGTGAAACCATTAGTCTTGCAACATTTTCCGCTGCTCTTCGCCAGCAGGAAAGCATTTGCGCCAAGTTGGATCGGCTTCTTGCCCCTTACGATTTCGTATTGTCGCTGGGCACATCCAGTTCCGCGCCACCAAGGGGTGTCGAGGAGTTGCCAGACCCGTCCTTGATCTGGACGCTCGGGCATGTTCCGTCAATTGCTGCTCCGATGTTCAGATGTCCAGACGACCTTCCCTTTGGAGCGCAGTTCATTTCCCGCAGGTGGAACGATTATTTGCTTCTCCAGGGGATTGAAGAATTGGTCGATCGCGGCATTCTTCCACCCGGTAGCCAGAAAATCCATCAACGTTGAACGTTCTCGCCGACGCAGTTCGCCAACACAGCCACAACGGTTTCTCCCCGCGGTTGAATCCTGCTTCTAAAATACCCACCAACAGCCGCAAGCTTTTGGTGACAACCGCGCTTGAGAGCACATGGGGGAAGACGGAAAACATCCTGTTCCTCGGGGAATGGTGTAAGCTTTATGAACGGCGCCATATCTGTGCGCAACGCGACCATGAAACCGTTCGATTTCACTGGAATGATCGGGACAAGCTGAAGCGGGATTACGATTATTTGCAATCTCTTCACCATTCGTTTCTCGAATGTCTTGCCGCATCGTTGAATGAATTCCATCAGGTCGATTATTCTGTTCGTTATTGGCAGATACTGTTAGATCCCTGGTTGATGTCTTATGTCGCGGTTGTCTTTGACCGTTGGGAATGTCTGCGTATTGCTTTTGAGCAGAATGACGAAATTGAAATAATCTTACCCGAGGAAATTTCCGCTGCAGTTCCGCCGTTCTCGTATTCCGAGTTTATCGCCCGGGCACCGTATTCGGATGAATGGAATCATGCTCTTTACCAGCGTATTATCGAAAGCGAGCATTCGGGTCATTGCGTAATCCGCAGAGAGAACATATCGATTGGCGGCGAAACAAAAGATGTACAAATCTCGGCTTCTAGCGCTCCGCGAAGTGCGCTGTCGAGATTCGCTCTGTGGGTGGATCGACTGCTTGGATGCCGGTTCTCCAAATATAAGGTCGTTTTTCTAAGTTCCTATTTTAGTTGGCCCTCGCTGATTCGGCTGAATCTGGCAATCGGCCAGATGCCCCGCTTGTTTCTCGACGAATTCAAGTTGGATGAGGCTTCAAGTGATTCGTTGCCTTCAAGTGCCGGGTTAGATCGATCTGGCATGCGTTTGAACTTCCAGGCCAGATCTGCATTTGAAGAGTTCATCAATCAATCAATCATCCATGACATTCCTCGTTGCCTGGTGGAAAGCTATGGTGCGCTGCGTGATCGAGCAAGAAGCGTATCTACAAGAACGAAAGCAATAGTCACGGCTAATAATCACTGGACTAACGTCCACGCAAAAGCGTGGATGGCTGAGCAGACGAACAAAGGCGTCAAGTTGGTGATACTGGAACACGGCGGCTCTTTCCCCGCGTACAAGGAGTTATTTGATTTTGAGGAAGACGTTGCCGATATCAAGGCCACATGGTATTTGCCCTATCACAAGAAGCACACTCAGCTTCCGCCATCCAAGCTGGTTGCGGTATTCAAGAAGGCCTTGCCACGAGCGGAAACGTCTCTGTCTCGCAAGTATTGCTCCATTATTGGGAACGAATACCCAAGATATGTTTATCGCGCGCATTACTACCCGATGGCGGCCCAATGCCTGGTGTCCTTGAATCTGGCTGTTCGGCTTTATAAAGGTCTTGACGAAGAAGTTAAGCAAGTGTTTCGAGTTAAGCCTTATCCTGACCAAGGATGGAATACGCGGCAACGCTATTCGGATATTCTCGGCCCGGAACGCATGCTGGCAGAAAGCAAATTGAATCGTGTTTTTTGTCTATCCAAATTGATTGTTTGCACCTACCCGGAAACGACGTTTTCGGAAGCGATGGCTTCGGGGATCCCGACGGTGATGATTTATCCAGAACATCTGTATGAAAGGCATCCCGTTGCATTTTCATTGCTTGAAATGCTTCGTTCAGCCCGCATCATTTTTCACGATCCGATGAATGCAGCCGCACATATTAATGCCATCTGGAAAGACCCTGCTCAGTGGTGGAGCCGCGCCGATGTTCTCCATGTCAGAAACGAATTTCTCCGACAGGGATTGCGCATTGATGGCGCCTGGTTGAAGGAATGGGTGCCCTTCTTGAAGAGTGTTGTCGCGTGAGTGTTATTGCAGGGGCGTCACTGCGTTTCGCACTCACAGATGCCTCTACCGGTACGCTTAATGAAGGGTGGAATCTGGTTGCTGGATGATGAAGCCAAACGCCAGTTATTGGGCAACGGTAAAATGTGAAAAAGATGAGGTAAATTGAAAACAGTCATCAAGAAATGTCTAAAGTGGCTGATTAGGGGATGGGTCGCCTCCATGGAAAGAACGTCCATTGGCCGCTATCTTTACAGCCAGATAGTGGATAATGCGATGGGCCGGATGCAAAAGGTGGAACATCAAGGTGTGAGCTTGATCTTTTCCATACCCAATGCGCTCAACAAGTTTCGTGCCGATACGTTTTCCACCAAGGAGCCGGAGACGCTGGAATGGATTGATGGCATGGCTCGGGGCTCAGTGGTTTGGGATATCGGGGCGAATGTCGGGCTGTATTCCTGCTATGCGGCCAAGCGCAGAGGCTGTAAGGTATTTGCCTTCGAGCCGTCGGTCTTCAATCTAGAACTGCTCGCGCGCAATATTTTTCTTAACGAGCTTACCGGGCAAGTCACCATTGTCCCGCTACCGCTTTCTGATGTGTTAGCGATCAATACACTTAATATGACGACGACGGAGTGGGGTGGAGCACTTTCTACGTTTGGAAAGGCCTATGGTTACGATGGTCAACTTTTTTGCAAAACCTTCGAGTTCTCAACGGTCGGCCTATCCATGAACGAGGCGACTCAATTGCTCAAAATGCCACAGCCCGACTACATCAAGATGGACGTTGATGGAATTGAGCACCTGATTCTCAAGGGCGGCAATTCTGTTCTTCGGAATGTTCAAAGCGTATTGATTGAGATCAACGATGATTTTCGACAGCAGGCCGAGGACGCAACGCGTTACCTGAGTGCGGCAGGGCTGCAATTGAAAGAGAAGCGACGTTGGAAAGGGAGCGATAACAGTCCCTTTGAGTCCACATACAATCAAATATGGCATCGTGACGTTGGCCTCACAACGTCTTCAGGAGAGGTTATTTTGCCGATTCAAGGAGGCAGCCTGTGAAGAAAGTGTCCCTTAAAGAACGGATTCGCTCAGGCCTGCCCAATCTTGGTTCCTGGATTACTCTTGGTCACCCCGGCATTGCCGAAATCATGGCGAATGCCGGCTTTGACTGGCTGGCGGTCGACCTTGAACACAGCGTCATCGCCATCGATACTGCCGGTGATCTGATTCGGGTCATCGATCTGTGCGGGGTCGCTCCACTTGTGCGCCTGACGTCGAACCATCCCGACCAGATCAAGCGCGTCATGGATGCCGGGGCGCACGGTATTATCGTGCCGATGGTCAATTCCGCCGCGGATGCACAACAGGCCGTTGCTGCGGTGCGCTATGCGCCCGCCGGCAATCGGGGAGTGGGGCTTGCCCGTGCGCAAGGTTATGGCCCGCGATTCCAGGAGTACCTGGCGTGGCAGCGCGACAGCGCGGTGGTCGTCGTCATGGTCGAGCACAGGGATTCTATTCGCAATCTCGGGGATATCCTGGCGGTGCCGGGCGTTGACGCGTTCTTCATCGGCCCCTACGACCTTTCTTGTTCGCTCGGGCTTCCGGGACAGTTCGAGCACCCCGACTTTCTCGCCGCCATGGCCGAGATTCGCCGCATTGGTGCAGCCAGTGGGGTGATGGCGGGCCTCCATGTGGTGGAGCCTGATCTGGAGAAGCTGCGGGCCAGCCTCGCCGAAGGTTACCGCTTCATTGCCTACAGCGTAGACATTCGCATTCTTGACATCGGTGCTCGGCAGGGCGTCAATTTTCTGAGAGGGGTAAGCGCGTGAAGGCCATTGCGATCATTCCTGCGCGCTTGGGGGCATCACGCTTTCCCGGCAAACCGCTGGCGCAGATTCTCGGCGTGCCGATGGTTGGGCACTGCTATTTCCGCACCCGGATGTGCGACCAATTGCTCGATACCTACGTCGCGACCTGCGACAAGGCGATTGCCGATTACGTGATATCAGTCGGCGGCAAGGCGGTCATGACCGCTAACACCCACAACCGTGCTTCCGAGCGGACGGCCGAAGCGGTGCTGAAGATAGAAGCCGAATCCGGAGTGGCAGTGGACGTAGTGGTCATGGTTCAGGGCGACGAACCCCTGATTACTCCGGAAGTGATTGGCGAAACTCTGCGGCACTTCGATGATCCGGGCGTCGAAATTGTCAACATCATGTCGCGCCTGCGCACCAAAGAGGAATTTTTGGATCGCAACAACGTAAAAGTGGTGGTCAATCAGCGCATGGACGCACTGTATTTCTCACGCGAGCCCATTCCTTCGCCGTGGAAAGGTTTCGAGCATATTCCGATGTACAACCAGGTAGGTGTCATCGCATTCCGTCGCGAGGTTCTGACCCGCTTCAACCGGATGCCTGAGACCACGCTGGAGAAAATCGAGTCGGTGGACATGAACAGGATTCTGGAAACCGGCGGCAAAATTCGAATGGTGCTGACCGAAATGCGGACCATCGGCGTGGATACTCCTGCAGAACTGGAAGCCGTTGCGGCGTTGATGGCAGGTGACCCTCTGATTGCGCGCTATCCGGTCCGATGAAGGAACAGGATATACGGCCGGATCACCTGCTGCAGCGGTACCTGGAGTTAAGCGCCCGGGATGCAGAGGCATGTTTTGGTGGCGTTTCCAGGATCGTTATCCCCTGCGTAGCCTGCGCAAGTGAGGGAGCGCAACACGAGTTCGACAAGAACGGATTCGCCTACGCGCGCTGCAATACCTGCGGCACGCTATTCCAATGTCCCAGGCCTCCGATCAGCGCATTCGAGCATTTTTACCGGAATTCGCAATCGTCGCGCTACTGGGCCGACGTGTTTTTCCCCGCCGTCGCCGAAGTGCGCAGGGAAAAGATTTTTCGCCCTCGCGTGGAACGTCTGACCGCTCTTTGCGCCGCGAAGGGCGTTGCCGTAGAGCGATTGATCGATGTCGGTGCCGGTTACGGCATCTTTCTCGACGAATGGCGCCGCCGTTTTCCGCAGGCGCAAGTATTGGCAGTGGAGCCGTCTGAGACTTTGGCGCGCGAATGCCGCGCCAAGGGCTTCGACGTGATCGAGAATATCGTCGAGAACGTCAGGGGGTACGACGAACACTCCGACCTCGTGGTCTGCTTCGAGGTGCTGGAGCATGTCTACGATCCCTTGGATTTCGTGCGCGTGCTCAGCCGGCTGGCTCGGCCGGGTGGCTACGTCTTCGTCAGCACTTTGGGCGTGGACGGATTCGATATCCAGACGCTGTGGGAACGCTCCAACAGTATTTTTCCGCCGCATCACATAAATTTCCTATCAGTAGCGGGTTTTGAGCAGCTTTTTGCCCGAGCCGGATTGGACACCGTGGAAGTGACCACGCCCGGCCAACTCGACGTGGATATTGTTCGGAATGCCCTTGGGCGCGAGCCGGCGCTGCTTGATGGTCAGCGGTTTCTGCGCCATGTGCTCAGCGATGAAGCCCGGGCGGCTGCGTTTCAGCATTTCCTCGCCGCCAATCGGCTGAGTTCCCACACCTGGGTAATTGGCAGGAAGCCCGTCCCGGCGGTCGGCGGGCATGGCTGAACTGAGGGTTGGCATTGCGGGATACGGCGTTGTCGGCAAGCGACGGAAAGCCTGCGTCGATCGAAATCCGCACATGCGGGTCGTTGCGGTTTGTGACCGGGTGCTCGAGGGCGAGGGCGTCTTCGCCGACGGCGTGCGCTATTACCGGGACTATCACCGCCTGCTGGCGGACGATCTCGATGTCTTGATCGTTTGCTTGACCAACGAGATTGCCCCTGAAGTGACAGTTGCCGGGCTCGATCGGGGTCTGCACGTATTCTGCGAGAAACCGCCGGGGCGCAATGTCGAGGACATCGCCGGAGTCATCCGCTGTGAGGGCACCCACCCCGGTCTTAAGCTGATGTACGGCTTCAATCACCGCTATCATGAGTCGGTTCAGGACGCACTGCGCCTGATACGTTCCAACCAATTCGGCCGCATCATCAACATGCGCGGCGTCTACGGCAAATCCAAATTAATCACCTTCAATCAATCCGACTGGCGCACCAGGCGGGAAATTGCAGGTGGAGGAGTTTTGCTCGATCAGGGAATCCACATGGTCGATCTCATGCGGCTCTTCGCCGGAGAATTTGTCGAGGTCCATAGCTTTATTTCCAATAGGCACTGGGGCTATGACGTGGAAGACAACGCCTACGCCTTGATGCGCACGGATGACGGTATTGTCGGCATGCTCAATTCCTCCGCTACTCAGTGGCGCCATCGCTTCCACCTTGACATCAATTTGGAACAGGGCAGCATCGTCCTGGGCGGAATTCTCTCTGGCTCCAAGAGTTACGGCGCCGAGACACTGACGGTGGTGACGGTCGATCACGACAATGACAACGGCGACCCGAAGGAACAGATCACCCGGTATAATCGCGATCCTTCCTGGGACGAGGAAATTGCCTATTTTGCCAGCTGTATTCTCAATGATCGGCCGATTCAGAGCGGTTCATCCGATGACGCGCTTAGAACGATGAAGCTCGTCTACAAGATCTATCATGCTGACCCCTTGTGGCAGCGTACCTACAACATTTCCAATCCTGACGACTGCACACCATGAACAATATCGATCGTTTTTTCACGCGTGATCCTAACAATTTCGCGGGCGCCTACATCGACTACCTTGCGCAGGTGTTGAAGGGCATCGACGTCAAGGCGATCGGCGGCTTCATTGAAACGCTGCTCGACGCCCGCGAGCGGGGCGCGACCGTTTTTTTTATTGGCAACGGTGGCAGCGCGGCGACCGCAAGCCATTTTGCCAACGATCTTGCAATCGGCACCAATTCCTACGACAAGCCGTTCCGCGTGATCAGCCTGACGGACAACCAAGCCATCATTACGGCCATTGCCAACGATTTCGGATACCTGGATATCTTCGTGCGCCAGTTGCGTGTGCTTGGCAGACCCGGGGATGTGCTGGTCGCCATCTCGGCTTCCGGCAATTCTCCGAATCTATTGAGCGCCTTCGAATATGCCAAGTCGGCAGGGATCAAGACGGTAGCCATTACGGCGTTCGACGGCGGCAAAATGAAAAGGGTGGCCGACGAGGGAATCCATGTGCCGACCGCCCCGAAGGAATACGGCCCCGCAGAGGATGCCCACATGATGCTTGATCATCTTGTCGGGGCGTACCTCATGCGCGTCATCAAAGCCGCCGCCTGATGTGGCCGGGAAATCGTCCGTGCGCCTAGCTGAAAAAAAAGTGTTCGTCACGGGCGCGACGCGGGGGATCGGCCGCGCCATCGCCGAGGCATTTCAGGCTGAAGGCGCCCGGGTGATCGGAACCGGGACTGGCGAAGCGCAGGGGAGCACCGCAGGCTACAACGAATACTTCCGCGCCGATTTCACCGACCTCGACCAGATACGCGCCTGCGCCGATTTCGTTCGTCGGGTCGAGCCCGATGTGCTGGTGAACAACGCGGGCATCAACAAGAACGCACCATTTGTTGAAATTGCCCCGGAGGATTTTCGCTCAATTCAGCAGGTGAACGTCTTTGCCCCATTCATGCTCTGCCAGGCGGCCATACCCTCAATGAAACGTAAAGGATGGGGGCGCATCGTAAATGTGTCGTCCATCTGGGGAAAGATCAGCATGGCACACCGGGCATCCTATTCCGCTAGCAAGTTTGCGCTTGACGGAATGACCGTGGCGCTGGCGGCCGAGCATGCGGCAGATGGCATTGTCGCGAACAGTATTGCGCCGGGGTTCATAGACACCGACCTAACTCGTCGCATGCTCGGCGATGCGGGAACTCAGGCCTTGGTATCGAAAGTCCCCGCAAAGCGGTTGGGTCAGGTTGAGGAGATCGCACGCCTCGTTTTGTGGCTTGCAAGCGAGGGAAACACATTTATATCCGGGCAAAATATTGCGATCGATGGGGGATTCACGCGTGTCTGAGAACCTCGTTATTCGGTCCCACAAGGGGCCTTATTCCGTGGTTTTCGCCGACAATCTGCTCGACGACTCCCAACGACTGCTTTCCGGGCAGCCTCATTTTCTCGTCGATGCGAATGTTGCCAGACTCTATGGTGGCAGATTGCGAAGCGTGCTCGATCATCCTCATAGTTTAGTCATCGCGGCGACAGAGGAGAACAAGTCCATCGAGCGCATCATCCCGGTCATCGAACGGTTAGTCGCGAACAAAGTGCGTCGCGACCATATCCTGGTTGCGGTCGGCGGCGGCATCATTCAGGATATCACCTGCTTCATCGCCAGCACCCTGATGCGGGGCTTGACCTGGAAATTCGTGCCGACCACCCTGCTGGCGCAGGCCGACTCCTGCATTGGCTCGAAAAGCTCGATAAACCTCGGCGCGACGAAGAATATCCTCGGAACATTCAATCCGCCGAACGAGATTCTTGTTTGCAGCGCTTTCCTGGATACTCTCGAGGACAAGGACATCCACTCCGGAATAGGAGAGATCCTCAAGGTGCACGCGATTGACGGGACTGCTGCCTTTGATCGCCTTGCCGCTGATTACGGTGCGCTCCTCAATAGTCGAGCCGTCCTGCTTGGGTACGTGCGTAATGCGTTGCTGATCAAGCAACAGTTCATCGAGATCGACGAATTCGACAAGGGCGTGCGCAACATTTTCAACTATGGGCACAGCTTCGGACACGCCATCGAATCGGCTACGGATTTCGGCGTGCCGCACGGTATTGCGGTGACGATGGGCATGGACATGGCCAATCGTATCGCTGCTCTGCGGGAGCTCTTGCCCGAAGCGCATTATCGGCGCATGCACCCGGTGCTGCGCAAGAATTACTCCGCCTTCGCCGACACTCCGATCCAGGCGGACGCCATGCTGTCCGCTCTGATGAAGGACAAGAAGAACACCACCAGCAAGCTGGTGCTCATTCTGCCGTTGGGAGAGGAGGCGAAAATTCAACGCATCGAGATAACTCCAGATGACGCCTTCCGCACCCAGTGTCAGCTATTCCTGGATGAGATGCGTGCATGAACTGCACGGACAAGGTTGCTGTTACGTCCCGCTCGTTTTCGCGCAATGCGATTCTTCGTGCCGATTTGCTTGCCCGCTACGAGCATGTCACTTTCAACGATGCAGGCCGCAAGCTGGAAGGGGATGAGCTTGTCGAGTTCCTGCACGGTCACGACAAGGCGATCACGGCGCTGGAGCGGATCGACGACTACGTCCTCTCCCGACTGCCCGAGCTTAAGGCGATCGGTAAGTATGGTGTGGGCCTTGACATGATCGACCTCGAGGCGATGCGGCGCCATGGCAAGCTCCTTGGCTGGACGCCGGGGGTGAACCGCCGGTCTGTGGCGGAATTGACGTTATCTTCTGCGATTGCCATGTTGCGCCACGTCCCGGCAGCGAACCGGGAGATCCTGGCAGGTACTTGGCGTCAGCATACGGGAGGGCTGCTTTCAGGTCGCACGGTCGGTATTATTGGGTGCGGGCACGTCGGCAAAGACCTGGTTAGGCTGCTTCAGCCGTTCGGTTGCACAGTCATTGTCAATGATATCCGCCATTACGCGGACTTTTACGGCGAATTTGATATTCGGGCGCTTGCGCTGGAAGAACTGTTGAGTCGTGCGGACGTGGTGACACTCCACGTGCCTCTCGATGACTCGACGCGTGGAATTCTGAATGAAGCGCGCATGGCCTTGATGAAACCCACAGCCATTTTGATAAATGCAGCGCGAGGCGGCTTGGTAGATGAAACAGCGCTTAAGGCCGCGTTGATCGCGAAGCGCCTGGCGGGTGCCGCATTCGACGTCTTTGCCGATGAGCCGCCGCAGGACAAGGATTTGCTGGCACTGGCCAATTTTCTGGCCACGCCCCATATCGGTGGTAGTGCAGAGGAAGCTATCCTGGCCATGGGGCGGGCAGCGATTGATGGCTTGGATCACAACCATATCCCCGGAATCAGCATTGACTGAACATCGATCGAGTATTTTTCTGATCCTTTGGGATTCCGCAGATGCGCCGCCCGATCACCTGGAGCCAGTCTACCGCTGGAATGGTTACGCGGAAAAGGATTCTGTCCATTCCCTGCTGCGGTATGTCGAAACCAATGGCGAGCGGCTAAGGCGCAAATACCTGGCCTGGATCCATGCCTTGGGCGAGTGCCGGGTCGACGGCAAGCGCGTTATCGATCACCTTGCATTTGAAGATGGGTTCAGCTATTGGTGGATGACGCTGCTTGTCGAAAAGAATCCTTGGAAGTCACCATCAATCATTGACGCCATCCGCCTCTTGGCGCTGGAAGAGATCATTGTCCAGAATAGGCCAGACAAACTTCTGCTGGTGAGCGCCAATCAATGCCTGCACGTAGTGCTCGGTGACTTATGCCGGAACCTGGGTATGGTCTACGAATGGGAACGACTTCCGGACAAGACTCTTGGGTCGTTCAGCCTTCGAGGCATTTATCGCGCGTTACCTCTATCGGTACAGGCATCTATCAGCCTGGCTCGCTATTTGCCCGTCCGCTGGCCGTTTAGACAGGTGGAAAAGTCGGGCTGGTTTGACGGTGACAGATCACTGTTCATTTGCTCTTTTTTTTACAACTTGGTTTTCAATCGGGCCAAGGAAGGGCATTTCCATTCGCGTCTATGGGAGGGCTTGCATGGCCTCATGGAGCGGCTTGAACTTTCTGGAAACTGGCTTCATATTTATGTTCCCCAAGACGCCGTGGCCACCCCCCGGGTCGCGATGGATTGGGTACAGCGCTTCAACCAACAGCGCCATGAGCAGGGTTTCCATACCTTTCTCGATGCATATCTGTCCTGGCGCATCGTGCTGCGTGTTTTAATGCGCTGGATTAAGCTCACGTACCTTTCCTGGCGCCTTAGCGAGATCCAGTACGCGTTCCGTCCGCCCAGTTCTCAGATCTCATTGTGGCCGCTCATGCGGGGAGAATGGCAAATTTCGATGTGTGGCTCAGTTGCCATCGGCAATCTGCTGTTGATCGAACTTTTTGATAAGGCTCTGCGCGATCTTCCGCATCAGCGCAAGGGGATATATCTTTGCGAGAATCAGGCGTGGGAACGGGCGTTGATTCACGCCTGGCGCAAGAACGGACATGGTCAGTTGATCGGTGTGGCGCATTCCACCGTGCGTTTTTGGGATCTGCGCTATTTCTCCGATCCGCGCACTATTCGCTCATCCGATCCGTTTCCGATGCCGCAAGCGGACCTCACGGCCCTCAACGGCAAAGCGGCCGTCAACGCTTATCTTGGTGCCGATTATCCGAAAGAGGCCATCGTCGAATGCGAGGCCCTGCGCTATGAATACCTGAACGACCTTCGGATGGGGCATTCGTCGAGACAGGCGAAAGAGGCCCCGATGAGGGTGCTGATTCTGGGTGATTTCGTGCGTTCAGGTACGATCAGAATGATGCAACTACTCGAGGAAGCGGTTCCGCATATATCCGGGCTTGCAGCTTACACTGTCAAACCGCATCCGAATTACCCAGTCAAGCCGGCGGACTATCCATCCCTGCATCTCAAAGTCGTCATGGATCCCTTGGGGGAAATCATGCATGACTTCGATGTTGCCTATTCCAGCAACATGACCTCGGCGGCGGTAGATGCCTACCTTGCTGGTCTGCCGGTGGTGGTGATGCTGGATGAGACGGAGTTGAACTTCAGCCCTCTGCGTGGCCAGCACGATGTGCGCTTCGTCGGTACCGCCGGGGAACTGGCCGAGGCTTTGCAGACGGCAAGCCGGGGCGTCGCTACGAATCCCGATCGCAATGAATTCTTCTTTCTGGACCCGGAACTGCCGCGCTGGACACGAATATTGTCGCCTGCTAGCCCAGCTTGAACGGATTTAGAAACTATCCAGACATCCATTCAAACGAGGCATTTCATGAAGACAGTCATCCTCTGCGGCGGGCTTGGTACCCGTCTTTCCGAAGAAACACAGGTCAAGCCCAAGCCCATGGTGGAAATCGGCGGCCGGCCTATCCTCTGGCACATTATGAAGATCTACGAGCGCTACGGCCTCACCGATTTCATGCTGGCGCTGGGTTACAAGGGCGAGGTAATTAAAGACTACTTTCTTAATTACCACGCCCGTCAGAGCGATTTGACTGTGCATCTCAAGAACGGCCAGGCGGATTACAGCAACCCTACCGCGGAGGACTGGAGGGTGTCGCTGATCGATACAGGTGCCAACACATTCACGGGCGGACGTTTGTTGCGCCTGAAGCCGCATCTGCAATCGGGCGGGACATTCATGCTTACCTATGGCGACGGTGTTTCTGATGTGGATATCGCAGCGTTACTGGCCTTCCATCGCGCCCATGGGCGTCTGGCCACGGTAACGGCGGCGCGTCCATCGGCTCGGTTCGGGGGCATGCACATTGGCGACGGTCAGGTGCTCGACTTCAAGGAAAAGCCCCAGTCCGGCGAGGGCTGGATCAACGGTGGTTTTTTTGTCTTTGAGCCTGCGGTCTTTGATTACCTTGAAGACGATTCCACGATACTGGAACGAACGCCACTGGAGAATCTGGCCCGAGATGGGCAGTTGATGGCTTACGAGCACCCGGGCTACTGGCAATGCATGGATACGATACGCGACCGGGATGCCTTGCAGGCGGCTTGGGAGAGTGGCAGGGCGCCGTGGCTTGGTAATTCGTAAACACGAGGAGAAACAAATTGGATCAATTGGGACGCTACACAACACCTCTGGAAAAAGAGTATTTCGCCAAGAGACGGCGATTTATCGAAAGTACAAATAGTATTGATATTGCAAACAATCCGTTTCTTTTCGCATCCCGTCAATCGGTAACGGACTTTCTGGTACGAGTCGATCTATTTCATCGCATTAAGAACCTTTCAGGCCATATCGTGGAGTGCGGCGTCAATCGTGGTAATTCGTTCATGCTATTTTCTCATCTTTCATCTATTCTTGAACCTTATGCGATCAACCGCAAAATCGTCGGTTTTGATAGCTTTGAAGGCTTTCGTTCTATAGACACGAAGCACGATCCCTCGGATATTTCCGAAAATGATTTCAAGGCGCTCGGAACACTTGATACCCTGAATCAGTCAATCGGCTTATTCGACCTTAACAGGCCAATCTCGCACATGTCTCGCTGCGACGTTATTAAAGGAGACGCCGTTGATACTATTCCTCAGTATATTAAAGCCCATCCTGAGATTACAATAGCGCTTCTGTATCTTGATTTTGATATTTACAAACCAACACTGATGGCCCTGCAGAATCTCTTACCTTTAGTGTGCAAGGGCGGAATCGTGGTTCTGGATGAATTCAACTATGATAAATTCTCTGGGGAAACGGCTGCCCTAAAAGAGGTTTTGGATGTCGGGAGTATTCGTCTTGAAAGGTTTGCGTACGCGCCATTTGTTGCATATTTTGAAAAATGACAATATGCCAATTATCTTTAATGGCTCGCTGCATCTGGGGCAACATCGTCGAAAAATTCAAATAATAGAGGTTCTTCTGTGAAGATTTTGATTACCGGAAACATGGGCTATATCGGTCCATCTGTTGTGGACCGACTGCGCCATTCTTTTCCGGATGCCGAATTAGTTGGCCTGGACCTGGGTTTCTTCGCCCACTGTCTTACTGGAGCAAAGTTGTTGCCTGAGATACGTTTGAATCGACAGATTTTCGCTGACGCCCGCAATATCACAGCCGAAACCCTAAAGAATGTCTACGCTGTCATTCACCTGGCCGCGATATCCAATGATCCAATGGGCAAAACCTTTGAGGAGGTTACGGACGAGATCAACTGCCAGTCCAGTATTCGACTGGCAAAACTCGCCAAAGATGCGGGAGTCAAGCGCTTCGTATTCGCGTCCAGTTGCAGCATATATGGCTTCGCGGAAGGTGGTCCACGCAAAGAAGACGACGAACTGAATCCGCTTACGGCCTATGCGCGTTCCAAAACAGGTACCGAGAAAGGCATCGCCGGTCTCGCCAGCGACGATTTTGTCGTCACCAGCCTGCGTTTTGCGACAGCATGTGGTATGAGCGAGCGTTTACGTCTGGACCTGGTGGTCAACGACTTTGTTGCCGGTGCCGTTACCGCAAGCAAAATCGAAATCCTGAGCGACGGCACACCGTGGCGTCCGTTGATCCATATCAAGGATATGGCACGCGCCATGGACTGGGGGGTAAGTCGTGATGCCGCGAATGGCGGTGCGTTCCTGGCCGTCAACGCTGGTAGTGATGAGTGGAACTACCAGGTTAAAGATCTCGCCGAAGCCGTCGCCAAGGTCATCCCGGGTGTTCAAATATCCATCAACAAAGACGCCGCGCCGGATAAGCGCTCGTATCGGGTGGATTTTGCAAAATTCCGCGAACTTGCCCCGAATTATCAACCACAGATTGATCTGTTCGAAACCGTGCGGGGCCTGAAGGATGGATTGGAATTGATGAAATTCAAGAACGCCGATTTTCGTAACTCCGATTACATGCGTCTTAAGGTGCTTACCGGCTTCCGTGAGAGAAATCAGCTCAATGCAAAGTTGGAGTGGGTCCGGGGTTAGATCATTGACTAGACCACGGCACCATAGCGGAAACAACATCGGCTTCGAGAGCCCCGATTGCATTTTACGGAAACAGCGATGATATTTACCGAGACAAAACTGAAAGGCGCCTTTGTTGTTGATGTGAGTAGGCTTGAGGATGATCGTGGTTTCTTTGCGCGTACTTATTGCCATAATGAGTTCAAGCAACATGGCATGGTGCCGGAAGTGGTGCAAGCCAACATGTCGACGAACAAAGTCAAAGGGACTTTTCGTGGCATGCACTATCAAATCGATCCCTATCAGGAAACAAAACTGATTCGCTGTATCAAAGGCGCGCTCTACGATGTCATCATCGATTTAAGGCATGATTCACCCACGTACAAAGATTGGATTGGCGTCGAACTCACCGAAGACAATCAACGTGCCCTGTTCGTGCCGAAAGACTTCGCGCATGGGTTTGTTACACTCGTCGACGACACCACCGCATTCTATATGGTGTCGCAGTTTTATACTCCGGGCGCCGAATCAGGCATACGATGGAACGACCCAAGCTTTAGGATAGGATGGCCCATAGAACCCCGGGTGGTCTCCCAAAAAGACTGCAACTGGGACGATTTTGCCGGTTAGGAGAATTTTGCAATGACACAACAGCCGACGCGCCTCCTGGTAGTGGGCGGTAACGGTTTTATTGGTAGACACATCGTCAATCACGGCATGGGGCTCGGTTGGGATGTGACCAGCTTAAATCTTTCACTGAGGCCTGGCGGCGAAGTCAATTCCCAAGGTGTGCGCCACGTGGCGGCGGATATCGCCAATCGCGACGCGCTTAAGGAGGCGTTAGAAGAGGCCTCTTTCGAGTATGTGGTGAACTGTGGTGGTTACATCGACCATACTCTGTTTTTCAGCGGAGGGCGGAATATCTTCGACATACATTTCGAAGGCGTTCTAAACCTGGTTGAAATCCTGAATCGCAATGTGCTGCAAGCCTTCGTCAATGTCGGCAGCAGCGATGAATATGGCAATAATCCCGCGCCACAGATAGAGACTCAGCGAGAGGCGCCAATTTCTCCCTACTCTATGGGTAAGGTTGCAGCTACTCATTTTCTGCAGATGCTCTATCGCACGGAGAAATTTCCCGCAACAATTCTGCGGCTTTTTCTGACCTATGGCCCGGGACAGGACAAACGGCGCTTTTTGCCCCAGATCATCAGTGGTTGCCTCGAAGGCCGGTCCTTTCCAACCTCGGAGGGGCAGCAGTTGCGAGATTTTTGTTTCGTCCAGGATACCGTTGCTGCAGTGTTTGCAGCCTTTGACTGCCCCGCTGCCAGGGGCGAGGTTATTAATATTGGTTCGGGTCAGCCCGTTTCCATTCGCCAGATGATTGAAACTGTCAAACGCCTGGTGGGGGCAGGCATTCCCAAATTTGGGGCGGTCGCCTATAGGCCCGGTGAAAACATGAGTCTGTTTGCGGATATTGGCAAAGCCAAGGTGCTTCTTGAGTGGGCGCCAAAGGTGACCCTGGAGCAAGGGCTGGAACAAACGATCCAGTGGTTTAAGGCGCGCGCATGAAGCAAGAACCTCTCGTCAGCGTGGTGATGAATTGCTACAACGGCGAGAAGTATCTGCGGGAAGCGATTGATAGTGTCTTGGCTCAGACTTATCGGAATTGGGAAATCATATTCTGGGACAACCAATCGACTGACCGAAGCGCGGATATATTCAAGAGTTATGCCGATCTGAGACTTAAATATTTCTATGCGCCCAAACATACCTGGCTGTATGAAGCGCGCAACTACGCCATCGAGAATGCAAGCGGCGAATTTCTTGCGTTCCTGGATGTCGATGACTGGTGGGCTCCCGAGAAGCTGGAAAAACAAACAGGATTGTTTGATGATCCTGAGGTGGGGTTTGTGTGCAGCAACTACTGGGTCGTTCAAGAGAAACGAGGAACCCGCAAGCTCTTTCGCAAAAAGCCAATTCCGACCGGATGGGTTCTGAACGACCTGCTTATGGACTACCCGGTGGGCTTGCTGACACTTGTTTTACGTCGCGCAGCTTTTGATGCCTTGCCGGGGGGCTTCGACCCGCGTTTTCACGTCATCGGCGATTGTGACCTAGTGTTTCGACTTGCCATGAAATGGAAAATAGCCTGTTGCCAGAAACCATTGGCGTACTATCGCCTCCATGGTGAAAATGAAGGCCAAAAGCAAAAAACGCGTCACGTGGCGGAGTATCAGATCTGGGTGGAGGAACTGGGGAAAAACAAAGATGTTATAAGCCTGTCCGGATATAAAAAAGCAGTCGATGAGGTTATCTACATGCAAGGCCGGCTTTGTATCAACCAGAACAGGAAAGGTGAGGCTATGCGTCATCTGAGCGCCCTTCCCTGGGGGAAATACAAGATCAAATTATGGGTCAGTCTCACCATCCCTGACATAATTTTACGTTTGATCTATTAAAAGCTTTGTCGATGCCGCCGTGCCTGTTTTTCCCCGCAAGCGACGGTCGTTAGCATCGGTAGTGTTATCAAGAACTCTCAAGATTTGTGCTTTTGGATCAATTTCCCCAATGTCAAGTTCCTGCCGCATCAATTTATCCGGGATCTGTTAGTGCTGCTCATATTCTTACAAGCTGCTTTTATTGCAGTCGTCATACTCCACCAAACTAATATTTGGGTGACTTTCATATCGAATCCAACCGCTACGTTCTTGATCGTTGGCCTCTCTATACTTTTGCTCACGCTAACGACAAGCAAGTTGTCTCTTAGAATACCGCCGCGCCAAACTCTTCTCGCATTTTCGATTGCATCACTTTCCCAGGTGGCCCTTAGTATTGGAGTTGGAGGTCTTGGAGGTGGGGGCAACAGACTCACCTCAATTGTGGGATATGCACTGCTTACCGCTCTTTGTCTGATAATCATATCTCGCTGGAGGCAAGGGCAGGAGCGATATGCAATCAAGGTGTACATCATCGCCTCTTCAATAATGGCCCTTCTCGGATTCGCGGCTTGGTTGATGGTCAGTCTCGATTGGGTCTTCCAACAGCAAATAGATCCCACATATTTCATAGATATTGAACAGTTCACTCACGGAAAAGCGAATAGGATTGCAGAAGTCGTTGAGAGAGCCAATCAGTTTGGCATCTACGAGAATACTTACTCCTTTCCTTACTCCTTAGGATTGGTCCTTACCAACAGCTATTTGTACGAGTTCGCCGGCATCCAATTTTTCAGAGCTTCTGGTTGGTATACTGAACCTGTTGCTATCTGGTTCATGATTATTCCTGCAATCGTTTTGACTTGCTATAAGTCGTACTTTAATAAAACCACAAGAACAATATTATTGGTAACTCAATGTTTGTTTTTATTTGCTTCATTTTCCTTATCGATTATTGCTGGCCTCATCACTATTTATGTTTTCCGCAGGCTATTATCCTTATTTGTTTACGGCGTATCTCTAAAGTCCATCGCTTTTGTTGTCATGGCGGCGGGTGTGTTTGGACTTCTGGGCGTCTACGCTTTTGGTTATGTTCCTGAGAGTTCCTTGGCGTTGAATATACTGTTTTCAAAAGTCTCTGCCGGCGATTACGGTTCTATTGTGCTGGAAACTCTGATCGATCCCGTTTTCGGATTGGCTTATTTATATTTCTTCGTGGTCGCCCTTGCGTGCTCATGGAGGGCGGCAAAAGAAAATAATAATGCGTTAATGTCATTTTCGCTAGTCGTTCTATGCTTTCTAATCGTGGCTCTGAAAGGCGCTTTCCTTCATTTATTAATAAGCCCCGGGTTCTTTATCTTTTTCGCGCTCATGCTAAAACACCTTCGGTCAAATCCAGACATGCGTCGGGTTAGGACGCCCGTCGGACCGACAGCCAACAACAGAGATTTTCATAACAACGCAAAAACACCTGACATGGCATAGGGATCGTGAAGCCAATGGGGTCGTTTCGATCCCGGTGCGATTTTTCCTAATGTCCCCGCCTATCCTATTCCCGGTGCCTCTCGGAATGGATCGCTTCCTTCCTCCCGCCACCCCGAACCACTCCTGAGCGACTTTCATCGAACGGCTATGAAAAGAGGGATCACCTCGGTCAAAATGTAATGCCGCAAAAATCCAGCCTGAAAGATGTTTGCCGTGTCGTTTTCTTTGAACCGTACCCGATGGGCTTGGGGGGGAACTTCCTCACTCAGCGGCTGATCCTCGAGCGGCTGGATCGCGGAAAGTTTTATCCCATCGTGTTGGCTCCTATGGAAGGAGTGGCGCTTGAACGCTTCCGGGCGATGGGGGTGGAATGCGTGGCGATGCCGCCGCCGGGTGCCTTGGGACGCTATGGGGGTGCGGTACTTCGGGCGGGCGTCTTGGGCAGGCTCAAGTCCGCCTTTGATTTGGTGCGATACAACCTTCAGGTGGCCCGCTTTCTCCGCAAACGAAACATCGATGTCGTTTACGCGAATTGCGTGCGCGCCCAGTTGAGTGTAGGCCTTGGCGCATGGCTGTCAAGGGTGCCGTCTCTTCTCTACATCAAGGGTGAATTGGATAACCCGATCATCGATCGTCTGTGTTTTCTTCTGGCTTCCAGGATGCTGTTTTTCTGCGCTCAGAACCGTGACGATCAGTATTCAAATCTTGTGCGCTGGTTTCGTCGCAAGATCGGCATTCTGAGGATTGGCTTGGATCCGGCATCGATAGCGGATGTTGAGCACCGTGATCATTCGGGCCTTCGGCAGGAACTGGATATTGATCCAACTTGCTTGAACGTAGTGGTGCTGGGGCAACTCTACCGGCCCAAGGGGCAGCATTTTGCAATCGAAGCGCTTTCCAGGCTGGTCGCGGAATTTCCCCGGGTGCGCCTTTATCTGGTCGGAGACCATGTCATTGAAGAATATCGTTCCTATAAAGCGGCGCTTGAGAGCCTGATCGATGAACGTGGCTTATCCCGGCATGTCCGTTTCACCGGATGGCGCAAGGATGCTCTCGAGATCGTCAGCTTGATGGATATGGTCATCCACCCTTCCCTGGCTGAGGGATTCGGACGCGCCGTGCTGGAATCGATGGCTTTGGGCAAACCCGTGGTGGCCTCAGCGGTGGGGGGGCTGCGGGAGGCCATCCAGGATGGCAGAAATGGTTACTTGGTAGCGCCAGGGGATGTTGAGGCCATCACATTGCGCTGGCGTGAGCTGCTGTCCAGTCCCGATCTACGCCGGCGGCTGGGGCGGGAGGCACGGCACACGGTGTTTGCCGATTACCTCGTTGACGACAAGGTAATCCGCCTTGCTGAAATCTGGGCCGAAATGGCCGCGGCCAGGCGCTGATCATGTGCGGCATTTGCGGCGAGTTGAGCTTCGGCGCGCCGGTGGACGCCGGCGCGATGCAACGCATGACCGATGCGCTGGTTCATCGCGGTCCGGACGATCACGGTATTTTCTGCGAGGAATCCATCGGGCTCGGTCACCGGCGACTGTCGATCATCGATCTGTCCGACGGGGGGCGCAACCCGATTTGGACCGCGGATCGCTCGATGGCGATCGTCTTCAACGGTGAGGTGTACAACTACCGCGAGCTGCGCGGTGAACTCGCGGCAATGGGCTACCGCTTCGCGACTTCCACGGATACCGAAGTGGTCCTGAACGCTGTCCACTGCTGGGGTATCGAACGCGCCCTGGGCAGATTCATCGGCATGTTCGCCTTTGCCATCTGGAACGCACGGGAACGCGGCCTGCTTCTCGCGCGCGACCGTGCCGGCATCAAGCCGCTGTTCTACTCGAAGAGTCGGGAGTCGCTGATCTTCGGCTCCGAACTCAAATCGCTTTATGCTCATCCTCACTATGAAAAAAGACTCGATACGCGCGGACTGGGCCAGTTTTTCGTTTTGGGCTATACGCTTGGCGACGCCACCGTGCTGGCCGACACCTTCCGTTTGCCGGCCGGACACTATCTGCGTGTCGGTGCGGACGGGGCGATCAGCACGCACCGTTACTGGAGCATCGACGCGATCAAGCGGGGTTCGTTCACCGGCAGCTTCGACGACGCCGCGGAAGAGCTGGAGCGCCTTGCGGAGAGCGCGTTTTCCTATCGGCTCGTTTCTGATGTTCCGGTGGGCGTGTTCCTTTCAGGCGGCATCGATTCGACCTTTCTCTCGGCTATTCTGAAGAAGCGCCTGGGCGCAGACCTGCTGCACATCACCATCGGCTTTCGCGATGCCCGCTATGACGAAGCCCCGATGGCAGCGCGGATCGCAGCCGACCTGGGCCTCCGTCATGAGATCCGGTACCTCGATGCACCGGATGCGGCGAATGCGCTGCGGCGTTTCGCCGAGATCTACGACGAGCCGTTCGGCGACTCTTCCGGCATGCCCACCGCGATGTTGTCCGCGGTCGCGCACGAGCATGTGAAGGTGGCGCTCTCGGCTGACGGCGGAGATGAGCAGTTCTGCGGCTACGCCAGCTATCCCGCGTATGCCGGGCGTTTTCGCCAGATGTCGAAGATCCCGGCGGCCCTTCGCCGTCCGTTGGCGTCAGCCGTGGCCGCGCTTCCGTACGAGCCGCTGCTCTCGTGGCTGGTCAAGCGTCAGGGCGAGCAGCGGAACAACCCGCGTCTCATCTCCACCGTGGAGAAGGCTCTTGAAATCGCGCGTGCGTCAGGATCGTCTGACATTCTGCGCATCATGAACGAGAAGGGCTGGCCGGAGCGGGAAGTTGGTGCACTTCTGGGTACTGGCCGACTCGATATCTTTGCCGATACCGTGCTTGCGAACCGCCTGGTCGGCGCGGAGCCAGCGAGCGATGCGGAAGTGATCGATTCCATGATGCGCGCCGACTATCAGACGTTCCTGCGTGACGACGTGCTGACCAAGGTCGATCGCGCCTCGATGGCCGTATCCCTCGAATGCCGCGATCCGTTTTTGGATCATCGCATTGCCGAATTCGCCTTCAGCCTGCCGCTCGAGTATCTCTACGCCAATGGAGAGCAGAAGCGGATCCTGAAGCACGTGCTCCGCCGCTGGGTCAGCGAGCCGGTGCTGTCGGCCCCCAAGCGTGGCTTCGTGATCCCGCTCTATGAGTGGATGCGCGGTCCCTGGCGTCCGTTGGTGCAGGAATACCTGTCGAAGGAGCGTGTCCGGGCGGTCGGGGTGCTTGATGACGCGGTGGTGGCATCGGAGGTAGACCGTTTCTATCGCTACGAAGGTGTAGGCGCAGAGAAGCTGCAGCTCATGCTGAACTTCCAGATGTGGGCGGAACGGTGGTATTGCCGGTGAACGAAGCCAGCTCCAATCTGGATGTCCAGCGCGCCCTCGCACGGCGCGTGGCGGAAGAGATCTTGGGAGTGCCCGCCAACGACATGTCCATGGCGAGCGGCGCGCTCGCTACCAACTACTTTTCTTTCACTTTCCCAGTCGAGGTTGGGGCGGCTGAGAATCGGCGCCGAGTATTCGTCAAGGTTCCAAAGGCCGATCTTTATAACAATTCAGCAACGATCCTTCCCATCTCCGGAGCAGACCGGCGCATGGCGGAAGAAGAGGCGAATAGCCTGCGCCTTCTTGCCGATCAGTGGCAGGCTGAGGATTTGGATGTGTCTTGGGTTCATTTGCGGGGGGAGGTGCCTGACTACAATGCAGTTGTCACGGATTCTGCACAAGGAGAGCATGCTCTTGACGTTTTTCGCCGTATGGATCTGCGCCGCCGTTTCGGATGCATAACGGACCGTGATCGCTTGAGAGCGGCAATGGCCCGACTTGGTGTTGCGCTCGGGAGGTTTCATCTCCGCCACACTACCGAGGCCGAGTTTCTGCCTGGGCTCGCTGCTCCTAAGTTGCTGAAGTATGTTGATGAGATTAGCCAGTTGACAAAAAGCGTTTGGCCGAGCCGCGTCGCCAGACTCATAGAGCAAATGGGAATTTCGCCCATTCCCGGGCTGTTGACGACAACACTAAAAGGCTTGGATATTCGAAATATACTTATAGATAGAAGTTACCGTATCACGCTCCTGGATCCGGGTCGGATGAAAAAGGCGTATCGCGAGGAGGATATTGCGCGGTTCCTGATGACTTGGCGCATTCTATACTGGGGTACCGGTTGGTTCGCCTTGGCTCTGGAACCTGACGCTGCAGCCGAGACTGCCTTTTTGGACGGCTACCAGGAATCGATGGGGCGGCCGCTGTCAAATTGCTTGCATAGATTTTTCTTGCTAAAAGAAATTCTTAAGCATTGGCGCATCGCGTATATAGCGTTGTCATTGAAGCACTGGCCACATGTAATTAATCGGCTGGTTGCAGTTCATTACATCGATCGCTTCTTTGAGCGGCAATTGGCTAAGCTGGGTTAGAATTTGCCTCAGCGTGGCACCAGAATCAGTATTTCCCTGGGCTATTTGAAAATAGGAAGGCTTATATGAACGTGGAAGCAAAACAGAGCGCACATGGTGTTGAGACGAACACACCGAGCGCGCATTATTACCAAGATAAGCGAGATGCCCTTGCAGATATCTTTGGCACGCAAAATATCAAAATTGGGGTCGACGCGATCGTTGTGGACGGCAATCGATATCCCATTGTTGATGATGTCATCGTCTTGCTTGATCCGTCGCAGTATCCTCCAACAGTCCGTGCGCGCCTTCGCGAGCGCGAGACTACTCGAAAATTTGAAACTTACGCTCCGGACATTCAGGACCATTACAGCAAGTTCTGGGATGAATGGTCCGGGTTGGAGTCACGATATGAGCAGGAATTCAATGGCTACTTTGACTTGATAGATCTGTCCACCCTTGAAAACACTCGGGTTTGCGATCTGGGATGCGGAATGGGGCGATGGAGTTACTTGCTCGCCGAGCGTGTAAGAGTTAGAGAACTTGTGCTCGTCGATTTCTCTGAAGCGATATTTAGAGCTCGCCGATTGTTGCGCGAGCATCAAAATGCTCTGTTTTTCATGGGTGACATTCTTCGCCTTCCTTTTCGGCACGGTTATGCAGACTTGATTATGAGCCTGGGAGTACTTCATCACCTTCCGGTTGACTGTCTGCAAGTCGTTCGTTCCCTCAAACCCTACGCGCCCCGCCTGCTGATATACCTGTACTATGCCTTGGATAACAAGCCTTTTTACTACCGATGGTTGTTGCGTATGTATACGCCGCTCAGGCGCTTAATGTGCGGCGTTGAGTCGCCTAGTATCCGCAACGCGTTTTCATGGTTCGCCACAGTCGTGTTCTATATGCCGTTCATCGCACTCGGGTGGCTCTTGCGTCCTTTTGGCCTCTCGAAGTACGTTCCACTCTATGACGAGCACCAGTGGGCTGGTTTCGACGGGATGCGGCATTCTGCCTATGACCGTTTCTTTACGCGCATTGAGCAACGGGTGACTCGAAAGCAAATTGAAGCGCTCGAGGATACGTTCCGTCGGGTCCGGGTTGCGGACGGACAGGCATATTGGCACTTTGTCTGCGAATCATAGCGGTTCTTGATTTCAACCGTCCAAAACTAAAAATCCATCGCCTGGCACAGAGGTTGCCCCTGAAAAACGTACTTCTTAACCGGGTGTAAAGTTGACGGTCAAGGAGATGCGAAATGATGACAGAAAAGGGCAGTAGAGCGGCGTACACGCTGGAGTTCAAGCTGGAGGCG